>Ga0326728_10014306_pt1 | contig 16900 bp, 18 predicted proteins | sample MB3enrmetagenome_FD_207602 | JGI IMG/M metagenome (GOLD analysis project Ga0326728, IMG submission 207602) | Lab enriched peat soil microbial communities from McLean, Ithaca, NY, United States - MB31MN | ecosystem: Environmental > Terrestrial > Soil > Wetlands > Peat | place: USA: New York...
CGAATCCTGGGCGGTTGGTCGTGCAGAGAAGACGAGGCGCTCGTCCGTCTCGCCGCGGTTGGTAGGAGCACGGCGGTCGACCCTCTCTAGGATGAATCCGAGCCTCTCGGCCAGAGCGGCACTCTTGACATTCGCCGGGTCGCACCCGAGTTCGAGCTCCGTCATACCGAGAGGGCCCAGAGCCAGGTCTTTAAGCGCACGAACGGCATCGGTCGCGTAACCGTGTCCTTGATGGTCGACGTGGAGCCCGTAGCCGACCCGGACCACGCTCGGGCGGTCCTCGTCGACATCGATGCGGGTGCTGCCCACCATCTTGCTGGAACAGTGGAAAATGGCGTACTGGAACCCCTTACCGGCATCGAAGCGAGATGAGCAGAGCAGCACCCACCGCTCCATCGCCGCTTCCTCGATCGGCCCGGCGGCGAACGACATCCAGGGTCGGAGATGGTCGAGGCTCTCGTTGGCGGCCTGCGGGAGGCGTCGCCTGTCGCCAGGCCGGAGACGACGGAGCGTCAACGAGCCCGCAACTATCTCGGCTGGCGGTGTCTGTTGTGCATTCCTCACTATCCCTCTTTTCAGAACAGCCGCCAACACAACCCTGCCGAGTCTGGCGCGGCCACCGGTTCCTCGGAAGGCGAGAGGTGGAACGCTTCGTACGCCTCCGTCCTGGCGTTCTGGAACAGGCGGTGGCCCGGTCGTTCTAGGAGTGGGTGAAGGCGGCATACTTGCAGCACGTCAAGAGGTCATGGAAGGACGGCCGACACGTGAAACTGAGGCCTAGCACCTACACGGCATACAGCATCGGATGTGCTGTCGCCTGGGCCGTCCTGTTAGCTGTTGTGGCGGCTGGGAAAGGCAAACATGACATGCGCAAGGTGCTCTTGGTTTTCTATGGATGGGTAATCGCGTGGGTCTCCAATACCATCGCCAGGGCGGTTTATCCGCCGCCCAGAGCGCGACAGGCGAGAACACAACACCTTGAGCGGTAAGAGTGAAGGCGGACTTGACTCGCCTGTCGGCTTCAACGGGCCATCCCGAACGTGTCGTTCGAGGGCAGGCCAGAAGAAGCTCCACACCTCTCGAACGTGCGCACCAAAATGACGGGGTCGCGAGGAAGCTGGCGCGCACAATGTGAGCGGTCGGACGGCCATTATTTGACATTCGTTCACTTCGACGACTCCTCCTTGTGCTCGCGCTGGCCGTGTCGGTCACGCAAGGGCCGGTCGTGCACTCCGTGGCATTTGCGCAGACGACGACTCCTGCCTGGGTACGGGTGTCGGTGGCAACGGTGTGGCACCTCCCGTCGAGCCCGCGACCTGTCGACGCGCCGGCGCTCGGTGACCCGGCAGGGATCGAGCACTGGCTCACTCGGCTGAGCGTGACCGAGCGGCTCGGCCTCGACAGCCGTATCAACACCCAGGTCCTGTTAGGCCAAGAGGTCCTCGTCCTCGCGCGCCGGGGGCGATGGAGCGAGGTCGAGGCCCCCGACCAACGCGGCTCGCGCTTCCCCGACGGCATCATCGGCTGGGTGCCGGATGTTCAGCTGTCCGCCGTCGCGCCACCGGCAAAGTTTCGGGAGGTGATCGTCAGCGTGGCGCGCACGTGGCTCTACGCCGTGGCCAAAGGCATGGTCGGCCGTCGCCGCTTCCTCGTCAGCTACGACACCGAACTGCCCGTTGTCAAGACAGTGCCGGGCTACCTCGTCCTCGGACTCCCAGGAGGACAACAGGGTGCGATTGCCGACAATGCGCTCAGCCCAGTGCACGTCGGCGCCGTGTCAGGGACGACCGTCGCCAACCAGGCGCGTCGCTTCCTCGGGCTCCCCTATCTCTGGGGCGGGACGAGCGGCTTCGGCTACGACTGCTCCGGCTTGGTGTACTCGCTCTATGCCCGCTACGGCATCTACCTTCCCCGCGACGCGGCCGACCAGCGCCGCGCCGGCATCCCGGTCCCGCTCGACAAGCTCCAGCCGGGGGACTTGCTCTTCTTCGCCGGACCTGGCGGAAAAGGACTCGTGCACCATGTCGCGATCTACGTGGGCGGCGGGCGCGTGATCGATTCGCCGCACACCGGGGCATCGGTCGAGATTGTTCCGATGACGTCCCTCCCCGTCTGGGACGAGTTCGCCGGCGCGACCCGGCCGACCCTGGCGAGCGCACCCGCCTTCCAGATCCGTTCGGCGTGGTCTCTGGCCTTGCCAGTAATTCGGCTGGATCACACGAGAACGGCAGTTGTCTCGGATCACCTGCCTGTCGGGCCATCTGCCACGTGAACCAACGTCCGGGCCGAGGCGACTCCGAACTGTGAGTTCGTGTAACGCTGCAACCGGTGCGGACATTACGGTCAGTGGCATCGCTTCCGGAGGAGCACACGTCCTGGACTGCTGCGCTCCGGGGCGATAGCGGCGGTTTCGCCGCGGTCTTCGATTGCCACCGGGACCGCGTGTATCGCCACGCGCTCCGGTTGACTGGGAATGTGCACGACGCGGAAGACCTCACCTTCCTCCTCCGCGTGTTCCACTGCCCGCAGTCTACAGAATCCGTCTCGGAAAGTGAGACTCAATGGTCGTTTTCGGCACACCCGTCCGGCACTGGTCCCGTGACGATCTAGCGCGCGTTTATGATGCTAGAAGGTCTGGGATCTGCCAATCGCCCAGCTCGGGAGCCCTTCGTGAAGCTCGTCACAGTTACCATTCAAAAGTTCCGAAACTTCGTGGAACCGCAGCATTTCACTGTCGAGCCAGACGTCACGGTACTCGTAGGGAAGAACGAATCAGGCAAGACAACCCTGCTTAAGGCCCTTCACAGGCTGAACCCCGCAGCTGGCGACGACTTGAAGTTCGACCTCACAATCGAGTACCCCAGGTGGCGGCTTTCCAGAGATCGCCGGGCGAATCCCGAGCTATCTAAGACGCGACCCGTGGTCGCCTATTTCGAGCTTGAAGCCTCCGACATAGCCGCCCTCGCGCCGAGCCTTCCAATTCCTCCACCACAGGGCACTCTATGTTTTGCGGCCCGCGATTATGACAATCTCCAATATGTCGGTCTGGAATGTCCAATCGCCAATGTTGTTGCAGCGGCCGCAGAGACAGCCGCCGTGGCTGCCGAGGATCTTCCGAACCTCCTCCAGCAGCAATCAACGCTAAACGTTCTGAACACTGCGCGCGCCATAGCGAAGGAACTCAAGGAGAGTGAGCCGCTGCGATCCCGTGCACTGAGCACCTTCGTCGCCGCGTTTGAAAAATTCTCCTATTTGCAACCTGGCCAGTTGGATGAGCCACAGCAAACACTCCTCGCAGGTCTCATCCCGAAGTTCTTTTACTTCTCTTCGTACAACCTCCTTCCAGGAGAAGCAGATCTCACCGTTCTCGCCACCAAGAGTGCAGACATCGCCAACCCTGCTCTCACGGCGGAGGATCGAACGGTCCTTGCCCTGCTCGCGCATGCCGGCGAAACACCGACTGACTTCCTGGAAGCCAACTATGACTCTCGAAAGGCTGAACTACAGGCAGCCAGCACCGACCTAACGGCAAGCGTTTTTCGATACTGGACCCAAAACACCGACTTGGCGGTTGCTTTCGATACGGATAATGTGCCAACAGCTGAACCTGACGGGACAACAAAAAACCACCGTCTGCTAAAAATCGAACTCCGAGACGGCAGACATGGTGACATAGAGACAAACTTCTCTACCCGTTCTGCTGGTTTTCAATGGTTCTTCTCATTCTTTGCAGCCTTTAGTGAGTATCAAAGCTCCAACAAACCAATCATCGTCTTGCTCGATGAGCCGGCCCTAAGTCTTCACGGTGAGGCTCAGAAGGACTTTGTCCGCTTCACTTTCGAAGAGCTTGGTAGGTCGAAGCAGACCGTGTATACGACTCACTCACAACACATGATCGACCCCACACAGTACGAGAAGCTCCGCGCTGTCCACGACCAGGCGACCCGAGAGAATCAAGACGTTGGAGTGAAGGTTACCCCGATAAGTCTTGCGGCTGACCGCGATACTATCCTTCCTCTGGAATCGGCCTTAGGTCTGCTGATAAGCCAACATCTGTTCATCGGTGCAGGGCATCATTTAGCAGTTGAGGGCAGCAGCGACTTTGTGTTCTTACAGCGTTTCAGCGAGTACCTGGATAGACAACACCGTGCCTCATTGGATCTCCGGTTTGCCATTATTCCAGTTGGTGGGGCGCCAAACATGCCTGTCTTTGTTGCTTTGCTCGGCAGGCGCCTAAAAGTCTCTGTTCTCCTTGACGGCGCCCGATCTGGATCTGCCTTCGATAGAACTCTTGCGGCCGCGAGGGCTAACGAGGTTCCGGAGACATCGATAGTCGTCTGTTCTGAGATCGACCCTAGCTTGCCACGCAAGGCCGATATCGAGGATCTATTCGAGCTCGAGGACTACCTCCGACTATACAATTGGACGTTTGATACGAATGTGGCCGCATCTGATTTGGCGGAGACTGGCGAGCCGATTCTGCGGAGAATCGAGGCGCTCCGTGGTCAGTTCGATCACGCTCTCCCCGCTCATACGCTCACGGCGAGGAGGGACGACTTCTTTGGGCAGATCCGGCCGGACACGCTCGACCGTTTCGAGAAGCTGATGGAACGGCTAAACCAGACGCTGCCGTCGATCCCGTGAGAGGGACGTCTATGGCACGAACTTGTTGTCCCACCGAAAGCCGACTTGAAGCGGGGAGGGCCCGCATTGGGTGGCGACAGTGAAAGGCACGAAAGAAGACAGTGGCCTTTCAGAGGTCCAAGCGCCAGTGCTTGGTAGTAGAGCGGGCGCGTCCCTCCTCCGATATGAACCCCCACTCCACCCGGTGCTCTCGGCTGCATTGCCAGTGGATAAACGGCACTCGTGCGTCAGGGCGCTGATGAGCAATAGCCCCATCTCTTGAGATCCGCTCCGAGCTGTTGGATGAAATGGGGCTCGACCTGGGCCATCCAGGTCTTGAACTGGCCGTGTTCGACGTCCTTCTCAGCCTGGAGCCATGCCGCGTTTCCTCGCCCAATCCGACATTCGTCCGCTACCCACGCTTCGAGTTCGCCGATGAAGGTCCAGACGCCGTCGGTCTTGAACCACTTCTCGTGAGTGGCGGCGGAGAGACCCGCGGCGTCGGCCCGGATGATCGACGGGAACTGGTCCGACACGTTCACGAGCCGCCCACCCGTCAGGCGCTCGATGAGCACAGGCGAAAAGGTACCGACGCACGCAACGAAAAGACAGTCGAAGCGAGGATCACCGAGCACGAGGGCAGGCGATCCTCCGAGCATGCGGATCTCGAAGTTGATCCTATTGATGGCCTCGAACGAAGCCGAGCTGTAGCGGCCTGACGCCTTGGGGTAGAGAGCCTGGAGTTCTGCACCAACGCTGGCGCCGAACTCCACGAAGTACAGGACGACCGGGCTCGTGTACCCCGCCATCTTTGCGATGCAGATGAGGCCCTGAGTAAGGGGTGCGGTGATGATGACGGGGAAGCCGACGACGCTGTCGGTTCTGATGACCACGCGCCCATGCTCGCGTAGCACGAACTTTCCGGAGGGGTATCCGCTCCGCTGCCAGTCAACATTCCATCCGTCGAAGGAGAAGGACACATGGCTACTGCCGTTTGCACCTCCCGAACATGAGACCAGGGCGCCAAGTGGCAATGTGGGCCTCGCCAATCTCTGGGCATTGCCGAGATCGACCCGCACCCACCCACCCAACTAGCGTTACCGAGAGGTCAACGACTGGAAGCGGTTTGGGCAGCACTGTCGTCGTGGTCGGAAAGACCGCGAGGGAGCTAGTAGACGCCGCGCAGACCAGAGCTAGGACCGCCGGCACGAAGGCGCGCAACTTCACTGTGCTCATGCTCTAATGAAGCCGGGACTGGTCCGGTTCGCGTAGCGGGCAACCCTGTCTCACCAGCAGACGTCCGCCCTGGTTTCCGTAAGCGGCGCACTTCACCACCTTCGGACAGTTCCTACGGCGAGAACGCACCGCTTCCTGCATAAACCGGCGACACCGCGATCTGCCCGCACTGCAGCTTCGCGATCGTGCTCCCGCCGTAGGGCTGAATCCGCCAGGGCAGCGTGATCGGCTGGTTGGCACCGGGAGGGGTGATCTTCACCTGCACCGAGGTTGGGCACCTTTCTGTTCCATATCCCGTTGCGTCGCTATAACCAAGTTCAAATGTTGCCTTAGAACCCGCAGTGATGATGACCAGGCTCTCGGGCAGGGAAGGGACCGTGTAGTCAGGTCCGTCAGCGACTTCGGTTGGGATGGGATGTCCGGTCGCGTCAAACATCTTCACACCCGGATAGCCCTTGAGCGCGCACGTCTTGGCTGAAATGTTCTTGAAGCTGACCAGTTGCCCAACATGGCCCATGGCAACGCCACCGCGTCCAAGTTCGATCGCGAGTTGTGAGGCGGCACACGGTTGGGCGGAAGCAAGCTCTGCCGCCTCTGCTTCGGCTGCTGCCTTCTCTGCTGCTGCGGCTGCTGCCTTCGCGGCCGATTCAGCCTTTAGAGCCGCGGCTGCTGCCGTCTTGGCGACGTTGACTGCTTTGGTCACTGCTGGCGAAGTCGTGCTCGTACAGGCGGCGAACGTCAATGTCACCGCCACCATCACCACGACGCCTAGCTTGCGCGTCATGGTCTCAGATCGAGCGTGGCGACACATGCCCGCGTGACGACAACTACCTCGCGGTATCGAGTACGTGCTCATTGGTTGACCGTGACACCGGACCCGGCGAAGGGACCGTTGCCGGTGTCCAGTTCCCAGATGACCTTCGCCCCCTCGGTCCGCGACACCTTCGGCACAGTCATCTTCATTGCGAACCTCACCGTTTTGCCAGCTTCGAGGCGACGCACGGTCTGGCAGTTGAGTTTGTACGACCAGGTCTGGGTTTGAATCTTTGAGCCGTTGTTCAGGACGAGGGACTCGGTATAGCCGGGACACCGTGAAAACGAGACTGCTCGGGGACCAGGGTTTGAAAGCACAACGGAGTAGTGAAGAACCTGACCACCTATGGCGTGAAAAGGAAGTGCGAGCTTGGCTTGCAGAAACGCCATGTCTCCTGGTGCCGGAGGGAAGACGCCAGGCGGGTACACGTTGGCTTCCGTCCCCGCCCAGGGACCATTGCCCGTAATGAGGACCCAGCCGAACCTGATGTTCATTACCTGGCTCACTTTCGGCACAGGCAGTTCCATCGCCAATCTCAGGGCGTGGTGTGGGGCGAGGACGCGAAGCTGTCCACAGTTGAGCCGGTAAGCCCGTACCAATGGCGGAGGGCTTGCACCCCAGGGATAGAACCCCTCCTGATAGCCCGGACAGGGCTTCAAGGGCACCGCGATAGCACCGGGGTTCGCGAGCACGACGACGTAGTACAGGACACGACCGCCGACGATGCGCTTTGGTAGCTGCATGGTTGCCTGTAGGGACGGGAGCGTGCCGGGGACCGGGGTGTAGGGATTCGGTGGCACGACCCCGAGGCTCACGCGCATCGGCACACACGGAGGCATCTCGCTCGTAGTGAAGGAACCTTCGCCGTTGGGCAGCACGACCACGACGTACTTGTAGGAGACAGGTTCGACGTACGCGCCCGGTGACGATGGGCAGTTGTCGGTGCCCCCGATGATGACGTAGCCAGAGGCTTTCGGCGCGAGGTTGCCAGGGACGATGCCTAAGGGCAAGTAGCCGTGGCGGACGACGCTCGGTACGTGCGCACCGGCGGTTGTGCTGGGAGACAACTTTGGTCGGCCCTGCAAGCGACAGGTCGTCTTGGCGATGTTCGTAAGTTCAAAAACGTCCGAAAACATGCTTGCCGCGGCGCCAAAGCCCAGGAACTGGACTCGTAGGTCAGACCTGACGCAGAACGGTGCCGGGGCGAGCGTCGTCGTGGTCGTGGTGGTCGAAGTCGTCGGCGGTGCAGGGTTCCGGATCCAGGCGATGAGCGTGCTGTGGGTGTGACGAGCTGGCGGCGCGGACGAACTGGTGCAGGCGGCGACCACCACCGCGGTCATGGCCAAGACGGCAAGAACGCGGCGGAAGGACCGCATCATCTCAGGAGGCGGGTACAACATCGACGCCTACCATGTCCAGCACTACTGCGCGGGTCACAACAGGCGATACGTCGACAGGCGGCGGCGAGTCGCAGGCGTTCACGCCGTCTGGCGCAAGCGGCACTTTGAAGACGGTGTCGGGAAGGCCCGGCAGCCTGACTTGCAGGAGGGTCACCACTTGGCATGTCTCATGAGCGGCGGGAAAGTCCCTGCTGGTGATCACGATTCCTGCACTAAAGGCGGGGTAGGTGTGACCAAATACGTCGGTGACCGGCTTTCCCTTGTGCAGAAGGACCACAGGAGAACGAGCGGGAAAGGCCTCTGGGGGTCCCCCGTACCCCAGCTCCACCGACAGCCGCCTGTACTTACCCGACTTGCCGGTCGTGAAGAAGCTGACCCTCGGACGACCCCGCAGCCAGCAGGGCGTGGCGGACTTGTTGTCGATCCCGATCCCCGTGATCGCCGTTCCTGCCGCTCCGGAGCCTCCGAAAAAGACGACGCGAAGTTGAGATGCCAGGCACTGCAGCACACCCGGCTCTCCGGTCGTTCCCATTGTCACGAGTCTCCAGGTAGCTCCGGCATCACCCGACCGCCAGAGACTCGATTCCCCATCTGTGGCAAAGGCCATGCCGGCTGGACCGGCCCCCAACGGTTCGACCAGAAACTGCCTGTTGCCGACGACGACCCTTGTAAACGAGGCTCCGCCGTTGGTGCTCCGAAGGAGATACTCGGGTCCTGTGCCCTGGCAGAGGCCGATCACGACGCTTGCTGACAGAGCTGCGAAGCTTCCCCCAGGACAGCCGTCCAGTTGCACGGTGTCGTGAATCTCTGGCGTCGGGACGAAGCTGCGGCCTCCGTTGTCGGAGCGACTGAGAAAGAAGAACATGCCGCTTCGGCAATAGGCGTAGATCGTGGTACTGCTGCCAAAGGAGAAGTCGCAGTACAGGCCGGAACCACGGGTGTGAGTGAAACTGGTCCCGTCGTCGTGCGAGACGTAGACGACATCGGAGACCGGTCCGCTCTTTTCGTCAACGTTGTAGATGACCGAGTCGCCGTAGGCGGCAATGACGTTGCCGACCGTGGCGACACCGGAGGCCACCGGTTGCCAGTTCTGCGTGTCTCGTGCCGCCCGATAGAGCCTTGACGGCAGACAGTGGGCTGTGGCCGGACAGGTACCTTGCACTGCAACGAAAACGAAACGTCCGCCCACGACAAGGCTGGTTACCGCCCCGCCGAGATTGACAGTCCGCCAGGACATACCGCCGTCGTCAGTCGCGTACAGCGCTGGCTTGTAAGCAAAGCCGTGCAGCGCATCCACGAAGGCGACCTGGGAGAAGTTCCACGGGGCACCTACCACGTCTCTGACGACCGGGACAGGCATCTGCTCGAAGCTGCTGCCACCGTCTTCAGTCCGCACGAGCGAGTTGTCCCAGCAGCTGGTGCCCGGACAGGGCGCGCTACCGAGTACCCACCATCTCGTGGCCGACACGGCACTCACCGACTGAGGCAGGAAGCCAGCGGGCACTCCCGATCGAGTGGTTGTCGCTCGGGAAGATGCGGTGGTGCAGATTGCCAGCGTCACGGTCAATGTCACCACGACAGCGCCCAGCTTGGGAACAACAAGGTTCATCGCGCACACCGAGGGTCGATGGGGAATATCGCGACCTCCGGTGACAGGTCGGTCCCGTGCGCGCCGCGGAACTGAGCGTCGACCGCTAAGTAGCCGTCGCCCACCGCAAGGGAGGGGAGGCCCGAGTCGTTCGCGGAATAGCCATAGGTGATCGGCCCGTAGCCCGGAACGCGCACCGTGGCGCGGACCGAGCCGGTCGGGCCACCCGCACATTCGAGCCAGCCCCCGGCGTGGCTCATCCAGGCGAGGCTCCCGGCGGTCGTCACCTCGAAGGTTCCGTTGAGGCCGTTAAACGTGCACGTGTTTTCGATCGAGCAGTGGAGAGGCGTCATCGTCGCAGCCGATGCCGGGGCGGCGTGGCTCATCATGCCGCCCATCAGATACACCCACAGAACCGGCCCGGCCACGCCGATCAAGCGGACGATGGGGAACTGCTCGTTGCTGGGTTCAACCTCGAACTGGCCCGTTTCTGGGTGGAACCGCTCGGTAGTCTGTGACCACGCGGCTGCCATCTGGTCGATGGCCGAGATGTAGAGGGTATCGGCCCCGGGTCCCGAGACGACGTTCCAGACTGACTGGCCCTTCCTGAACGCCGGGAGTTGGACAATCGTCAGGCGAGCGGTGCGGGCATCAACCCGCTCCAGCTCCGTGCCGTTCGATGGACTGAGCCACAGAGCCCCGGCACTTGCGGCCGGTACCCCGCTGTCGAACCGGGTTCCCACTTGGATCTGACGCTCGATCGAGAGGGTGCGGGCGGTCAGTTGGTAGAGGATCTGATCAGCGCTCTTGGGACTCGGGAAGCACAAGACCCAGACCGAGCCGTAGGCGACGGTGAGAGGGGCCGACAGATCGAGCCATGGTGACTGTACAACCGGCCCACCGGAGAGGGGAACCCTCGCGATTCGAGTGCAGGGGGAGTTGCCTTCCCCGCCGTAGGTAAGGAAGAGGTCACCTCCCGCTATAACTGCAAGGTCCGGGTTGTCGACCGCGAGAGCGCGGACCGCCTTGAATCTCTGGTGAGTCGTGAGGTCGGTCTCGAACAGACCGGCTACCGATTGTTGTGCAAACGACGCTGGCTTTGCAGCCGAGCAGCCGGTCTCACCAGAGCTGCTCGTGGTCGCACCAGGGAGGGAAACGCCTGAGCGAGCTACTGCGTACGCGCTCGAACCGCTCCATGCAGCAAGCATCAGCGTCATGGCCACTGTCGCGATAGCGCCGAGCTTGCGCACTGCCGGTATCTATATCACCAGTGCAGATCGCTGGGATGTCGGGATGATCACGCGCTCGGGGCATGAAACCGGTTCCGTTCAGACCCTCACGGGAGCGTCGGTGTCGTGAGCGCTCCTCGGCGGTACGACCGGGTCGGCACCACTCTCGGCTCGCTATGTGCCCGGTGTTGGACCCACCGACTCGGCGAGTTGGCGACATGACAACGGTCATCGACAGAGGGATCATGGCGTCAAGTTGTCCTACGACGCGAGGTAGGGACCGAAGGGAAGAACATGGGCGAGCCTCCTGCGGCTAAGGCCATTGGGCGATCTTCTTCACGGAGGTTGCGTCGACCGACCTTGAAGATCACGCTCTCCTTCACGAGCATTGTCGCCGTGGCCCTTGGTGCCGCCACCCTGCTGGGGCAAGCAACATCCTCAGCCGCTGGCCGGTTGGCTGCGACTACTGTCGCCAAGGCGGCGTGCGCGCCTGCAGGGACTGGTAACGAGCCCATAGTGGACCTCGGAAGCCACAGGTCATTCGCCCGGCTCCGAACCGTATGCGTAGGCACACTTCAGGGGACTGGCGTCATCGACGCTGGCGCGCTGTTTGTCATTCACGATGTCGGTCCCCGCCAAGATGGAAACACCGAGATCGTTCGAGTCGACCTCACCACCTACGCGGTGCGATCAACCCCCCTTGTCGGAGCCGATTGGATATTCGCGGGTCTTGGCGACATCTGGGCGGTGACAGCCTCGAACGTATCGAGCCTTGTGCAGCTCTCTCCTTCCTCTCTCCGGGTGCTACATCGCTTCGCCTACCCGGGCGGTGGGATCCCCTTCGACGGGCGTCTCTGGTTCATCGACAACTACTCGCTGAAGACATTCAACGCGACAAACGGGCAGGTCGTGGTCGTGAAGCTCCCGTGGCTTCCGACTGACCTCAGTCCGGCCAGCATCACGTCATCGGGTGGTGAGCTGTATCTCCTCGCAGCGAGTCAGAAGACTCCCGAGACCGCGATTGCGACGTACAACCCCGTGAGCGGCACTCACCGACTCGTGAGCGAGGTTGATCTGGGCGGCGGGGCGGGGCTGCTCGGCGTGACTGGCAGGGTCCTCTGGGTCCTACCACCAGGAGGCAATATGCACACGGTGGCGGCCTACTCCGCGCAGAGCCTCAGACCCCTGACCGGCGGCTTTTCAGACGGCTTCTTGAACGGCACATGGACGGCGGCCACTGATGCAGGTGACCTTTGGTTCCAGATCGCCGGTGATCCCCTCGACTGTGTCTCGGGTAAGACGGGGCGTGTTGATACGGAGTTGCGTCTGCCCAACACCTTCAGCTCGCAGAACATCGCCGAGGCGACGCCACCTGGGTTCGTGGCAGCCGACGCGACCAACCTCATTATTGCCGCCAACGAGACGCACGGCGCGAACCCCTCCGAGTCCGGTATTGCCGTCTACCCGATGGACCCAAGATGTCGCGCATGAGATATCGTTAAAGGCTTGTAGCGGTCCTCCGGTGGGTTAGACGTGCCCGAGTCTTACGCAGAGCTCACCGCTCGGAACGGGACCTCACCGCCAGTCGGAGATCAGCGCCGTCGGCCCTACGACGCGAACCCCCACCTCACTCTCACTACGGCGAGCGACGCTTCGCCAATCACCGCAGAAGCGACCGGACGGCCCATCTGCGTGGTCGTCCACAGGTGTTGACGGGACCCGCCACCACATGCTTCATTGCGGATTGAACCATTTGCTCGCTCCCAAGCATAAATGGGATGAAGCGGATCAGTACCCCTCTGCTGGCGGTAGGCCGAGGGTCTGGCAAGTCTCCTTGTTGCCAGGAAAGACTCCGGCCACGCCACCCGGGAGTACGCAGACAACCAGGGACGGAACGGGGTGGTCAGGGTTGAGGTGCGCGCGCTCGCTGGGTGTCATCTTCGCGCCCGCGTTTGCGGAGCCAGGGGTGAGAAGCCCGTCTTGCCAGAGAAGCGTGCAGGCTGAGAGGGCGTTGGTGACCTGTGCGTTCGAGCCAATGGGGCCGGCAGCGGTCACGGAGCTGCCGCGGAAGTCATTGCCTCCAGCAAGGCTGTCGACGGTGTAGCAGCGGGCCAGATTGGTTTCGGTGACGGGAGCAGAGGTGAGATGGACGATGGTGGCTGCTGCGGCGGTGCCCGTCAGGGCGAGGCCTACAGCGACGCCGGCTATTGCTACTTTGCGGCGCACGGTCCTTCGCCTCGGCCCGATACGGGAGGCCAGAGCATGCGGGCTCGCGAACGGTGGCACGATCTGGCCCACTGGCAGTTCCTCGACGCCAGCTTTCAGTACCCGAGTGAGCCGAGCTTCGAAATCCTCGCCGGGGTTGGTCACGGTCTTACCTCCTGTCGCAATTGGGTGAGTGCTCGTGAAGCCAGGGACTTCACCGTCCCTGGCCGGCACCCGAGGATCTGGGCGATCTCCGCCTCCGACCAGCCGCCCCAGTAACGGGCGACGATCACGACGCGCTGGCGATAGGGCAGGGTCCCGACAAGGTCGAAGAGATCGGCATCGGCCGACGTGAGAGCGCCGCATTCCCGGCTCAGGCGGATCGCTTTGAGCGCGCGCCGGCGTTCGTTGCGCTGCCACGCGCGGGCTTGGTTGACGATGGCTCGATGCACGAACCCTCTGGGGTTGTCGATCTGTCCAAATCCCCGGTACAGCGACACGAAGGCTTCCTGTGCAAGGTCCTCGGCCACCGCCGACGTGCGGACAAGCAACCAGGCGAATCGAGCCGCCTGGGTGAACTCGTGCTCGTAGAACGCGACGAAGTCCGAGCCGGTGGACCGAGGCGGAACGCTCCCAGGCACGATCGTTGCCCTGTCGCTCACAGTCATACGTATCCCGAGAGCCTCCTTCGGTTCCAAGAAATCCCGATTCGTTGTCCCGCTCGCTTGGGCGCGACCGCGCAGCCGCAGTCGAGCCCGGTCGCGCGCTGGGTGTAGGTCATTTTGAGCCCACCGCGCAAGCGACAGGTGGGACCGCGTTGCAGGCGCGCACCGATCAGTTCTGACTGTCGATAGAGCGCAGGTCGGTCGTCTGCCTCTGCAGGCGTTGTGCTCCGGCACTTATGGGTCGCGGTCACCAGAAGACCGCCTTGCGGTGAGTAGGGGGCCTGTTACTATTGAGCAGTTGCTCAATGTGATCGTTTAGAGGAGTCGAGATGGCGAAGTCGGGTCCGTCGAGCCGCTTGGTCGCCGAAGGAACGGGGAGGTCGGTCGCCACCAAACGTTCGCTTGTGGCGGCGGCCATCGAGACCCTGAAAACAGAGGGTTTCGCCGGTGCGAGCGCCCGGGCGATCGCTGCCCGGGCCGGCTGCAACCAAGCGCTGATCTTCTACCACTTCGGATCGGTCGTCACCCTCCTGTTGGCGGCCCTCGACGAAGTCAGTGCGTCCCGGCTCGAGCGCTACAGCGCAGCGGTTGAGCAGGTCCGCTCACCGACCGAACTCGTCGAAGTGGCTGCCGCGATCTTTCGCGAGGACCTTGATGCCGGCTATGTGACTGTCCTTGTCGAGATGATCGCAGGCGCATCCTCGACATCAGGGCTCGGAGCCGAGGCGGCGGCCCGCATCGCACCGTGGACCCAGTTCGCACGTCGGGCGATCGATGATGCCTTTGGCGACTCCGCTCTCGGTTCTGTGATCCCATCGAGTGAGGTCGCCCACAGCATTGTCGCCCTTTACCTCGGTCTGGAGTTGCTCACCCATCTCGACGGGGACCGGGCCCCGGCCTTGACCCTGTTCGATCACGCCGAGCAGCTCGCGGCCCTCGTCGAAGCATTGGGTGTCGGTCGGGTTTCCGCCGGAGCAGCTCCAACACAGGCGAAGACGTGATCATGCGCAGGACAACGGTCGTACGAGCGGACGGCGCGACCCGTGCCTTGCTCGGCGCGGCAGCGCTGTGGAGCGTCGGCCTTATCGTCGCTGCGATCGTCGCACCGGCTTACGACTCCGCGTCGGTCTCGTCGTCCTCTGAGCCCGGTGCCGCCTGGCATCCGACGGCCAACTTGGCGCAGGCCTACACACACACGTCGGCCACGCTGGTACAAGTCAACGGGCTCAAGGCGTTGGCGCCTGTTGGGCTGCCCCTCCTCGCCACTGTTGTGGTGTCGCTCACCTTGGGGCGCCGCCGCAGGAAGGCCAAGTCTGGGGCGGGGCCGCTCGGGTGGACAGTGACCGTGCTGGTGGCCGGTGCTGCGCTGCTCGGGATGCTCAGTATCGGGCCGTTCATCGTTCCCGTCGCCGTCCTGCTGGGGGTGACCTGTGGGAGGTCATCGGGTGGCCATGCTGGTCAACTACATCCGGCGACCGCGAACCTCTAGCAAGGAGTCCGGCACCTGAACCCGTTTTGAGCACAGAGTGTCAGCTCTGCACCGGCAACGACGTAGCAGCAGGACGAGGCGAACAGTGCGGAACGAAGGGATTGTGCACCCCAGTGCATGTCACACGGCGCAGCGAGTCATCTGGATCCCACATCCACGCCAGGGGTGCGCGTGGATCACCCTTCTCTGTCCGGACGCTGCGCCGCTCTAGCGAGGCGCGAGCGCGAAGCTGGTGCTCCAGTCGAACTGACCGTAGTTGCCGAAACCGAGCGCCAGGAACCTCGGGGTGAAACATGTCGGAGCGGAGGAAGTCGACCTCAGGTAACAGAGTCCCCCGAAGCGCTCGACCAGAAGCCCGGGACCACCGTCAACCCACTGCGGGTCATCCCCGGCGCCGAGTGAGGTGAGTTCCTTGGGCGATGACACGCCGGCTGATGCCCACACGCGAAAGGTGGACTTCCAAGGGCCGACCGCAGTTCCAGTGGGTGCTCCCTTGCCAAATCCGCTCGGACCGCCGAGGCCCGTTGCGGTCACGTAAGCAAATCGACCAGCAGAGCCGTACGAGGGGCTGAAGGAGATCGTGCCGGCTGGTGACCGCTGCTCACGGCAGTGGCCGATGAGCACGTCACAAACGTGCACATGCTTGTCGGTCGCCCAAACAGCGCGTGAGCTGCCGAGGGTGATCGCAAGATCCGCGCTGTCCGGGGACCACGACCATGACCCTGGATCTACGAGCGCGATGCCGAGCGCGCGCTCGGTCATGTTTGTCCGAGCGCGAACCTGCAGGCCGTCGGCAGCGATAGAAGCCGAGTTCACCGGGTCGATCGCATAGAGCAGCGTCTTGCCGTCTGGCGAGAACGCGAGTGGGTCGTAGCTCGAGTTCTTCGAGCTGGCATCGACCCTTGACTTCGCTCCGTTCAGCGGTTCTACGAGAAGCGATCCTTGGGTGAAGCCCACGCCCGCCGAAAAGTAACTCTCCCCGAAGGCGAGCTCATTTCCCGATGCCACGATAGGTCCAACTTCGCCATCTCCGAACTGTTCGAGGAGGCTCCTGCCGGACGGAAACGACATCGCCCGCACGCTGTGCGTGCCTCCACTCGAGGTGGCGAAGGCGAGAATGTCTCCGGTCGTCGACCACCGGTAACAAACGATCGCACCTGACGCAAGCTCACGAAGGCTGGACCCGTTCACACGCACAACCCAGACTGAGCTTGCATTCCTGTACGGACGTTCGAAGGCGAGCCACTGGCCGTCCGACGACCAGGAGAGCCCCGCGATGCCGGGTGAGGAGGAGACCACGGTCTCCCTCCCGTTCCTCAGGATCTCAAGTCGCCCGTGCAGCACAAGGGCAAGGCCGACATCTGGAGTCCAGCCTGCGGTCGTCGTGGCTCCTTGTGGCGCCGCGGAGGCCCGCGACATCGTCACCGCGTTGGTTGCCCACAACATGACCGACGACACCACCAGAACGAGCACCAGTCGACGGTTGGCCTTCCGATGTTGCACAAGAGGCCTCTTTCTCTTATTGCTGGCTGCGCTCGACATCGGTGCCGCCTTCTTGCGTACGGTATTTCGTTGTGGTCGCCCTGCTTTGTCGATCAACCCCTCGCCGAACCTTAGATCTGCGCCGGTCCGTCAGGGCCTCGTCATCCCG
>Ga0326728_10014307_pt1 | contig 16896 bp, 16 predicted proteins | sample MB3enrmetagenome_FD_207602 | JGI IMG/M metagenome (GOLD analysis project Ga0326728, IMG submission 207602) | Lab enriched peat soil microbial communities from McLean, Ithaca, NY, United States - MB31MN | ecosystem: Environmental > Terrestrial > Soil > Wetlands > Peat | place: USA: New York...
ACACGATCGCCGTCCGAGAGGCTGACACTGTCGAAGCTGCTCTTGCGCACAACGTCGCCGTTGACCATGACGGCCGTTCGTCCAGCCTCGGCCTGGCACTCCCGAAGGAGGTCGGCGATGGTCGCCTCTCCGTTGTAGCGATACGCCTCGCCGTTGACTACAAGATCCATGGAGGATACCCCCAGCGGAATAACAACACCCGGTCCGATTGCGAAACGACTCGTCGCGGGGCCGGACCCTTCATTCGATTATCGCAGACGGGGCGACAGAGGATGCGTTGCCCGAACGCTTTCTTAGTTAGTTGGTATCCTTGCTCTTCGCGAGCGCCATTCCCAGGTTGTAGCGGGCGTCGGGATAGCCGGGTTGTAGCCGCAGCGCCGCCTGGAAGTGAGGAATGGCCTCCGAACCCCGGCCCGGCGTATTCACCAGGGCGATTCCCAGGTTGTTGTGCGCCTCCGCCGAGTCTGGGGCAATGCGCAACGCCGCCCGGTACTCTTGGCAACGGCGCCCGGGCGGTGCTGGAAGGCGTGGAACTGCGCACGTTCCTGCTGAACCTGGACGAGTACGAGCAGATGTTCCACAAGGTGGAGCGGCGCCTGCGTGACGCGCGCGTGGTGGAGGCGCTGTCCAATATCGAGTTGAAGGTGGACCACAAGGCGGAGTTTCAGGATGAAGCCAACCTGAGGCCGGTGCTCGAAGCGCTCCGGAAAGTTGGGGTGATCTCGGAGATGCGGCGGGACGAAGAGCATTCGTCGTACGCCGTCGTATTTCACGATTCCACCAACGCCGAGCGGCCCATCGGCCTGGCGCTGGCCGCGCAGCCGGAATTCCGGCGCTTCCGCGCGCTAGCCCGCGCCATTGCGCGTTTCAACGAGCCGCCCTTCGTGGTGGTCAAGAGCGAACGTCGAGAAGCCCAGCCGAACTGGCTGGATCTGCTGAACTACGTCAAAAACGAAGGCAAGAAGGACGCCTCCGTGCAGCGCTACAAAGGGCTGGGCGAAATGAACGCCGAGCAGCTTGCCGAGACCACCATGAACCCCGCCAAGCGCACCCTGCTGCAAGTACGGCTCGAGGACGCCGTGGAGTGCGAAGAGATTTTCTCGACGCTCATGGGCGAAGACGTCGAGGCCCGCCGCAAGTTCATCGAAGAGAACGCGCTGGACGTCAAAAACCTGGACGTGTAAGGGGTCTGACTCCTCTCATTTGTTTGCGAGGACCAGAGCGAAGAACATGACTACCACACCGAGGAAGATCCCAACCAGAATGAACACCAGAGCACTGGCCACATCGCGCCCCTCCCGTTTTGGACGGTTTTGAGTCCGGACCCACGCCCAGCATGAAAGCGCCACCGCGAGACTGGAAATAATAAGACACAGCCACTCAGACAGCCTCAGACTCCTAATCTCGCCATTTGCGCTCGCCATTACTGACAGAGCTGCGACAATTATCCCGATTAGGGTTAGGGCAAATCCGCCATAGATGGCTATTTTTGTGTCGGTTTTGTCTATCTTATCGTCGAATCGCTGTATCCTCTCCCAAGCATCAGACAGACCGCTCTCAAGCGGGGGGTAGTCCTCCAAAAGGACTGCCTTCGGCGGCCGTTCGAATTTCTTTCCGCCTCGGTCGAAAGCTGTCGTTGCCACAAAGTCGATGACCGCGATCTCAGCGCCATAGGGGAGCGTGACGTCTTTGTTTGACAGATTATAGATCGGACAAAAGAGGTGGCCCTGGTATCCTGGGTCTACCTGCGGACCGCCGGCCCAGATAAGACCTTCGTAGGCCATTGCAACCTTTATGTTCCACCTTGCGATCATATCGCGCGGCATGTTGAGAGTCTCTAGGGTCTGGATCACGACGACCTGAAACCGAGGGATCGTGATTTCTTCTGATTCTGCTAGGGTTTGTCGCTTGCCGCCGAGGCTAAATCTACTACCAACGGTTAGCCTGTAGGAAGCGGCCTTCAATTGGTGTGGGCTGAAAGGGCTGATGAGGGAAAACTCACGACAACAGCGTTCTATCTCACTGGCCAACAGGACGCCTGGCTTTGAGACCGGTGGGAACTGAGAGGCCTCGATCTCCGATAACTGGTTCAGCCGTTCGAGTTCCCGATCTCGTGGCGACAAGCTAGATCGTGTGTCCATTTGAACCTTCTCTTAATTCCGAGACCCTGCGATCTGGTTCGGTTGCATATCCAACGGGACATCCGCAATTCTGTTCGATGAAGCCAGGAGTCCCATTTGCGGCTGCTGGCTGAACATTGTCCAACAGCCGGGGGCCGGTGCCCAAGTACAACGCCCTCGTGGCGCATGCCCTTTCTAGCGTCGCAACAAAGTCTTTCGCTTTTGAGGTGAGTGCGGCCCACTTCGGGGCGCTTCGGTTCTTGAAATCGATGTAGTCCAGAAAATTGACGGCGATTCTGGTCGGTCGATTGAGCTGGACGGCCGTCGCGGCCCCGCCCCAGTCAAACCTGCCCAAACGCCGCAGCTTATGAGTAACACTTGTGTACTCGTGCAACGGCACGGGCGAATGCGATTCTTCCCGGAGTTGTTCCCACGTCAGCTCCTCGCGAAGTGGGCCAGCCTGCGCTCCAGCGACCCGGATTGGAAAGGTCCGGAATACAAGGACAATCTCAGAAATCAGCCGTGGGCTCAAACCGACCTCGCTCACAAAACCAGCCGCGTTCGTATCGCGAGAAGTTGCCTTCGGATAGTGCGAGGAATGGTACAGGGAGAGCCCAGAACCCTGCGTTCCCTCAATGAGAACCTTCTTGCCGTTGTCAAGTGCCGAATTGGCCTCTGCGGAGACGTCTGTCAGAAAGGGACGAAGCCAGGAGTAACTCGTGGCCGCACTTGCTGCTAGGTCAACATCGCCGGTTCGCAAGGCTCGCCGTGCGACCGCGGAGCCGACTCCGCAAAGAGTGGAACTGAGCCGCTCGGACATAGCCAGACGCCGTTCGTGCTCTCGGTCGTCGGACGTGATGACCATTGCGTTTCGGTCGATACCGACTCGATCGGCGTCGAGTGCAAGGGACTCGATTTCAGAACGCAGAACGTCGAGGTCCAGTAGTCCCCCGGCGGGGATGAGGAGGCGCGTCTCGGGCCGAACAAAACCGGTCGGCAATTGGCGCAAGAGGACCATCTTGCCGTCCCGCCCTTCGAACGAGTGCCCGGAGTTTGGCCCACCGCATCGGATGCAGAGGTCGATCTTCTCCTGGAGGGTGATGATGGCCGAGACCTTGCCCTTGCCTTCGGAGCCGAATTGCCCACCCACTACGACCCAGACGCTCACGTTCGATGCCCCATTCCGCATGTTGCTACCCAGCCGTCGAGCCGGCGATAAAGGCCTTCGAGCGATTCTTCGGTTGGAATTGTCGCGGCGGCCAAGGGCCTGAGGGTATCAATCTGCGCTTCTACCGGGTGCGAGTCGGCTGCCAAGAACGCCTCATACGCGGAGAACCTCGACCTCTTGCGCTCGAAACGAGCTTCTGCCGCGGCTTCAAGAAAAACCAAGCGGAAAGAAGCACCAAAGGCGTACGACAGGCTATGGAAATCGATATGGTGTCTCAGGCCGTCAATCACCGCGCTCTGCGAGCGGCTCAATCCGGCGATCAGGCGCGCATTCAGTTCCACCTGGCGTCCTCCAGCCATGACTTCCCAGCCAAGTTCCTGGAGGCTTTCTCGTTCGGGGGCCTCCGAGGCGAGCCAGTCGCGAAGGACCTGGCTGTATCGGGCGTACTGAAAGCCGTACTTGGAGCTGAGGTAATTTGCAGCCGACGTCTTTCCGGCGCCAATGCGGCCCGCAAAGCCGACAAAGAGGGTGTCAGTTTGCGAGCGCGGGGATGGACTCGGGCTTGGCATCCAGCTTGCATTCTAACGCACCGGCGCCGATCGTGGTCACAGCGTCCAACCCGGTCTCCGCGAGAATCTTGGCGAGCTTGGAGTACTTGATTTTCGGGGAGCGTGGCACGATCAGGTAGTCCTCCTGCGGAGTTCCAAGCGCAATGTAGTGGCCTGCCAGGTAGAACAATCCAACGAGAGCTGAGGTGACAGCGTCTACTTCATCGTGGGTCACGCGACCAGTGACGTACTCGCCATCGATGCCCGCGCGGTTCAAGCCCAACTTGAGTTCTTCGAGGCTGGAACCTTTTCTTGGGATTCCGAGGATGTCCTGCGCGGCCCCGGGGTAGCTCTCGATGGTGTGCAGTCCATGTTTGCGGAACTCGTCGGCCAGGCGCATTCCGCGCATCGTCAGGCCCTTCATGGTCGGCAGCAGGCACCAGAAAACAGAAATCCCCATCCTCTTCAGGGCCAGTTCGCACTTCCGGTAGATCGGAGACCCATCGACGAGCTGTTCCTGCGCACGGTTCCAGCCTTCTGGCACGGATAGGGGAGAGTCAATTGACACGATATCGGGTTTAGCGGCCACCGTCTCCAGGATTAGCTCCTCGTCCGTAATCAGGCTTTTCGTTTCTGCATGCCAACCGCGCAGCATCGCCCAACCGGTTGCTCTCCGCTCGCTGCCGGTTAGATCTATGCCGACAAGTCGGGGCTCAGGAATTGTACTTCGTTCCAGGAGATCCTCGACCAACGTCTTGCCGGGCGCATCGGACACATCTTTGCGGTACCTGGGAGTCTTCGGGAGGGCCGCGACGCCGTCGAATGTCGCTTTTTGATCCCAGAACGTGCCGGAGAGCCTCTTCGCGAGCTGGTCATAAGCCATCTCCATGATGGCCTTGAGATGAACTACGTCCTCGGTGTTGTAGGTGACGAGCTTCTGAAGAGCCGTGCGGTCGCCTCTGAGGTGGCGGGACCAGAGCACGGTGGCATCGTAGCCGTTGATATCCTCAACGGACTCATCCCTGGAAATGCCGAACTCTTTCTCAATGGATTTCAAGCCTCCGCGGTAGCCTAGGCGCCGTGTGACCCAACGCAGGTCGATATGGATTGGGGGCAACTGAAGGTCCGGGAACGTGAGCTTCAGGAAACGAAGATCGAAGCCGGCGCCATTGAAGGTAACGACGACAGAGTATTTCTTGAGGCGATCAGGCAGATCTTGGAGGTTTTGGCCGTCGATGAACACTTCATACCGGTGACCGTCAAAAAGGCCAACCATGGTCACCGTATCGAAGACCGGCGAGAGACCAGTTGTCTCGATGTCGAGGAAAACGGACTGAGATTCGAATTCTGGAAAGAGCCTCCACGCCTCGCCCAGGGCTGAGAGACGCGCAAAGAACGCAGCATCTCTGTTCTTTACAGCCTCGACGGACTGAGGGATGTAGATCTCCAGCCGACGCCGGAGCGCTGCGCTAATCGGAGCGGGCGGCCTGAGGATGGCGGTGATGTCGTCCCAGGATCTGATCCCGGACTGCCACAATTCACGCTCAGTCTTCGGTCCAACGCCCGGGATGTGAATGAACGTCTGTTCCAGCATGGCGATTGGCCAGTTTGTCAACTCTAGTATACGTCAACTTTAGTTGACAACACCAGGAAAAACTTGCCAAGCTTGTACCGAGGCCAGTATGGGCAGGCCAGACCCGAACGAAGAGGCATTCAAGCGAAGAGTCGCGGTGGAATTTCACCGAGCGCTCGCTGATGCGCGCAGTAAGAAACTGTCGGCCGAGGAGTTCGCGCGAACGCTGGGAATCACGAGGGCTGGCGTTTACAAGATCCTTGCAGGAACGACCATCCCCAGCCTCCGCGTGTTGCGGAATGCCAGAAAATACTGGGGACTACGTCTGAACTACGGTGAACTGGGTGACAAGTACATCAAAGCAAAGAGGACAGATCCTCGGCAAATGGAAATCCAGTTCTCCATCAAGGATATCTCCAAGGAGCAGATTGAGATCGCAAAGTTCTCTCCGAAGGGGGAGAACTCCTTGGAGCTTGTGATCAAAATCGACTTCTCAAGGACTGCTTAACGACAAGGTATTTCATGCGATCCGCTCACTCCCCGGCTTTTCCATACATATATTCGCGCGTGAGAGTGCGACGGGCGGAGCCGCGCTTGGCCATCAGGACCTGGTAGACGCTGCTGACGCCTTCCTCGAAGCTGAGCGAGGAAGCGGCCAGCCATAGGCGCCAGGCGCGGAAGGTGGCCTCGTCCGCTACTCGTAAAGCGGCCTCCCGGTTGGCCGTGAGGCGCTCCTGCCAGAGGTGGCACGTACGGGCGTAATGGGGGCGCAAGTTCTCGATGTCGAGCACTTCGAAGCCGGCGTTTTCGGCTTCACGAATGGTCTCGGAGAGATGGATAAACTGGCCTCCGGGGAAGATTCTGCGGCGCACGAACAGGCTACCGGCGTCATCCTCGAAGCTTTGCGGGCGCGCAATGGCGTGGTTGAGGAACAAACCGTCCGGCGTGAGCAGCGCGGCCATTTTGCGGAAGTATTGGGGCGCGCGGCGCAAGCCCACGTGCTCGAACATGCCAACCGAAGCGATCTTGTCGTACTGGCCCGTGAAATCGCGATAGTCCAACTCCAGCACATTTGCGCGGCCCTCCAGCCGCGCGCGGGCGAACTCGTATTGCGCGCGGCTGATGGTGCAGCCAGTGGCAGCAGCGCCGTACCGGCCGGCCGCGTGAGCCAGCAGCGCGCCCCATCCGCAGCCGATGTCCAGGAAACGTTCGCCAGGCTGAACGTCGAGCTTGCGGCAAATGTGGTCCAGCTTGGCGAGCTGGGCTTCTTCGAGGGGCATCTCCGGCGTACGGAAATAGGCGCAGGAGTAGACCATGCGCGGGTCGAGGAACAGGCGGTAGAAATCGTTGGAGCGGTCGTAGTGAAAACGGATGTGACGCGCGGTTTGCTGCTTGCTCTGAAAGACGCTCTGGAGGGCTGTGGCCGACCGGGCGATGACCGTCAACAGGCGGTTTCGGAGATTGCTCCGCGGCTTCCAGCCCCTGAAGCGGATAGCGGCGGCCAGATCGCCTTCCACGTCGAACTCGCCGCGAACGAACGCCATGGCGGCGGAATAGACGTCCGTGGCCAGAACGCGCTCCAACGCGCTTTCCGAGGGCAGGCGGAAGGTAAAAGCGGGCGGGCCGTCGCCGGACTGGCGCACGGTTCCATCGCGGAAAACGGCGCGCCAGGCAGGCGCGGCGGGAAGGACCAGGCTTGGGCGGTTGTTCCGGTTGCCCAGCTTGCTAGCTTCCATGGGCATGAAGGAATCCCCTAATCACAGTAGTAGATCAACCGGGTGCGGGATTCAAGAGGGAAAATTCACATACACGTTTTCGGGGTCGCGATAGTTCTATCTTATGGAAAGGATGAAAGCCCTGGCGCTGCTGGCGACGGTTGGTCCGATGGAAGGCTCCGCGCCCGGCGAAAGCGCCCTGGAGGCCGCCAAAGCGGGCGATCTGGCCGTTTTCGACCTGCTCATGCGGCAGTACGAGCGGCTGGTGCTGGTGACGGCGCTTCGTCTGCTCGGCCGCCTCGAAGACGCGCAGGATGCCTCGCAGGAAGTGTTCCTCAGGCTGTACCGGAACCTGAACAAGGTGGGGGCGTCGGGCGACCTTTCGGGATGGCTGTATCGGGTGACAGTCAACGTGTGCCACGATGCGAACCGCAAGCGGCGGGTCTCGGCCCCCGTGGAGGATGCCGGCGAACTTCCGGCGCTCACCGCCGATCCGCAGCGGAACGCCGTCGAAGCGGAACGCCGCCGCGCGCTGGAAATGAGTCTGCGGATGCTCTCCGAAAAAGAGCGCGCCGTCCTGGTGCTGCGCGATTTGGAAGGGCTTTCGACCGAAGAGGTGGCGCGCGCGTTGGGAACCACCGAGGCAACCGTGCGTTCCCAGCTCAGCAAGGCGCGCGTGAAAGTAAGGGATTTCCTGGAGCGCTACTTCAGGAGGCGGACATGAATTGCAGCGATTGGGAAGAACGGATCGCCCTTCATGCGGGGGGCGACTTGCCGCCCGCGGAGGCGGCGGAAGTGGAACGGCACCTCCGGGAATGTGCCGGGTGCCAGGTGCTCACATCCGGGCTGAAGCAGAGCCTGGTGTTGCTAAAGGAGGCTCACGAAGAACCTCTTGCGGCAGCGCACTTCTCGGCCGTGCGCTCGCGGGTGGTTGCGGAACTCGAGCAAGGGCGGCGGCGGGGTGCCCTCTGGGCCCGGCGGTGGGCCTGGGGTTTTGGGATGGCTGCCGCCGTCGTGGCGGTGCTGGTAATGCTGGCGCTGCAGCCGGGGCGGACGCCGGTGGTGACAGCTAACCGGCAACCGCTCTCTAACGTTCGCGGCTCGGATGTGTCGGAGCCGCGAACGTTAGAGAGCGGTACAGGCCTCAGCCATCCGCGGCCTCATCGAAGGGTGACGCGGCGCGTGGAGCGGGCCAACGTGCCCGACCCGGAGCCTTTGATCGTCAAGTTGCAGACCGACGATCCCAACGTCGTCATTTACTGGATTGCAGACAGAAAACGAGGAGAATGATCCATGAAGCGATTATTGTTCGCGCTGTTATTGATTGCGCTGCCGCTGGCGGCGCAGGAAGCCAAGAAGGAGGACGAGAAGATCACCGCGCAACCGGCGGCGCCGAGCGTCCAGAAACTGTTCCTTCTGAAATACGCCGACCCGGCCAAGGTGGCCGACCTGCTGCGCGTGTTTAACGCCTCGGTTTCGCTGAATCCCGATATGCACGCGCTGGCGGTGAAAACTACCCCCGGGCCATCGATGGCGGCTATCGAAGAGGCCATCCAGCGGCTGGATGTGCCCTCGGCCGCGGCGAAGAACATCGAAATGACCGCCTATCTGCTGATCGGGGGCGACAGCGCCGGCACGGAGCCGAGCGCCATGCCGAAAGAACTGGATAGCGTGGTGACGCAACTCAAGAACGCCTTCGCATTCAAGAGCTATCGGCTGCTGGACATCCTGGCGCTGCGGACGCGGGTTGGGCAACACGCATCGACCAGCAGCGTGGGCCGCCCGATACAGATAGGGACCAATTCGCCGGCCCCGACCACGCAGTTTAGGATTAACTCGGCCGGCATAGGGAGTGATGAAACCACCATTCGAATTGACGGCTTAAACCTGGACAGCCGGATTCCCGTGCAGTCGAGCCCGGGGCAGTACGGCTTCAGCAGCGTAGGCCTCTCAGCCGATGTGGACATCAAGCAGGGGCAGAAGGTGGTGATCGGGCGCGTGAGCGTGGCGGAATCGGCCCTGTTCGTGGTATTGACCGCGCAGGTGGTGAACTGAGGCGTCATTCGTAGCGGAGCGCCACGGCGGCCGGAATGCGTGCAGCACGGGCCGACGGGATCAACGAAGCTACCGCCGCTACCGCGCCGAGCACGGCCGCCACTGCCACGAACACCGCCGGGTCCGACGGGCGCACATCGAATAGCAAGGCCGACATCATGCGCGTCAGAGCGAAAGCGCCCGCCGTTCCCGCCGCCAGTCCAACAGCGGCCATGCGCAGGCCTTGCCCCACCACCATGCCAACCACTTCCCGTCCGCCGGCGCCCAGGGCCACGCGAATGCCGAACTCGCGCGTGCGCTGCTCCACCGAATACGCCAGCACGCCATAGATGCCGACGGCCGCCAGCAGCACCGCCAGGCCCGCGAAGATCAGGCACAGCCCCATGGCCGCGCGCTGGTTCCGCAACGAAGCCGCCACCCGTTCGGGCATGGTCTTGACGTCGTACAACGGCAACTCCGGATCCGCCTGGTGCAGCGTGCGCCGGATGGCGGCAACCAGTTGCGGGTTGTCGCGCTCGGTCCGCAACACCAGATGCACGCTTCGCGGCACGTACTGTTTATAGGAAAAGTAAAGCTGCCCCACGGGATTGTCCTCGGCGAGGTTGCCGGTCTTGACGCTGCCAGCCACGCCCACGATGGTGCACTCGTCGGGCTTGCGCGGGTCTCCCGGAATCTGGATCCCGCGGTTGATCTTGGCGCCAATGGCGTCGCCTTTGGGGAAGTACTTGCGCGCCAGGAACTGGTCGATGATCACGACTTTCTGCGCGTCGGCGCTGTCGGAATCGGAGATGTCGCGACCCTGAATCACAGGGATGCGCATAGCCTGGAGATAGCCTGGAGTCGCGATGTTCCAGCCGGGCACCGGAGGGTTCTCCCCCGGCGCCAGGGCGCGGCCTACGATCCCGATGACGCTCGAGTTCGCTTCGCCGCTGAACGGCAGATACGTAGTCGCGCCGGCGTGCTTCACGCCGGGAATCGCGGACAGCCGCGCGAGCAGGTCGGCGAAGAAATTCCGCGCGCGGGCGTCATCCCCATAACGCACCCGTGGCAGGGCCACCTGGGCCGTGACCACGTTCTCCGGCTGGAATCCCGGGTCCACCCGAAGCAGCCGCGCAAAGCTCATGGTGAGCAACCCCGCTCCGATCAGCAGCACGAACGCGAAGGCGAACTGGCATACTACTAATGTCGAACGGACCCACACTGCGCCGCGCGCCGCGGTCCCCGTGCGCTCGTGGCCGCGGAATACCGCGTTCAGGTCACGGCGTAGGACGTGCACCAGGGGCACACCGCCGAACACCATGCCAGTCAGCAGGGCGATGGCGGCGGTGAAGGCCAGCGCGCCGGAGTCGATCCCGATGGTCGCGCCCCGCGGCAGGTCTTTCGCGCCCAGGTAGGAAAGCAGGCGCACGCCGCCGTAGGCCACGGCGACGCCCAGCGCGCCACCCATTAGGGCGAGGGCCACGCTTTCCGTCAGCAATTGGCGGGCTAGCCGCCAACGGCCGGCCCCCAGACTGTGGCGGATGGCAAACTCCTTCATCCGCACGTTGGACCGCACCAGCATCAGGTTGGCCAGGTTCACGCAGCCGATGAGCAGCACCACCGCCACCGCAATCTGCAGCAGATACAGCGTGGGCCGGATATCGCGTACCAGTTCATCCCGCAAGCCGGCCACCCTGGTGGCGAAGCGCGCATTGATGAGCAGTTGGCGAAACTGCGGAAAGAGGTCAAGGTTGCGGCGGTTCAGGTCGTCGATGCGCTCCTGCGCCTGCGCCAGGGTGATGCCAGGCTTTAGCCGCGCAATCATCCCCCAACTGTTGCTGTGCCGGGCCTGGTCGCTGGTCTGCTGTTGGGTGAAGGCGAAGGAGGTGTAGACCCGGACGTCGTCGTCCCCGGGGATCCCGAATGTCGCCGGCATCACGCCGACAATGCGATAGGGTGTGCCGTTCAAGCGGATATCTTTACCGGCCACACGCGGGTCGCGTGCGAACAAGTCCTTCCACAAGCCCTCGGTAAGCACCGCGACCTTCTCCTTGCCCAGGACGGCCTCCTCTTCGGTGAACGTGCGCCCCAGCAACGGCCGCACGCCCAGCACCTGGAAGAACGAAGGCGTCACGTTTTGCCCCTCGATGCGCTGCGCGGATCCCTCCACCCCGACTTCGTAGCCCGCATCCTCGATGAGCGCCACTTCGCTGAAAACGTTGGTCATCTTGCGGCGGTCCAGATAATCGGGGACGCCGTTCGCGCCGCGGTCGACGCCCACGCCGGGGTAGCGGTTGTACATCGTCACCAACTGCTCGGCCTGAGGGAACGGCAACCCCCGCAGAACCACGTTTTCGAGGACCGTGAAAATGGCCGTATTGGCGCCGATCGCGAGGGCCAGCGTCAGCAGCGCCGCAGCCGTGAAAGCGCGCTGCTTGAACAGAAGTTTGAGACCGAAGATGAAGTCCTGACGCATAGCCGCGTCCTTGGGTTAATACGCAGATGCGCACCCGCGTGTTCCGTCCTCGGAATCTTGCGAGAATTTCGCCGGCTGGCGGGCACTACATACAAATGCTACGAATGTGGTTGGTCCTCACCCTGGCACTGGCCAACGCGGCTTGGGGTCAAGCGCCTGTCTATTCCGCGACCAGCATGGTCAACGGACCGAATTATGCCCCCGGCCCATTCGCGCCGAATTCCATCGTCAGCATCTTCGGCTCGGGCCTGGCGTGGTCGACCCAGGGGCTGACGGCTGGCGACATCGTCAACAACACCCTGCCGACGGAACTCAACGGCACCCGAGTCTACGTGATGGACTCCCCGGCGCCGCTGCTGTATGTCTCGGATGGCCAGGTCAATTTCCTGGTGCCCGGTAACCAACTCGACGGGGATGTGAAGATCCGGGTGGTCCGCGAAGGGGTAACCGGGCCGGAGGTCACCGTAACACTGGTGGATGCGGCGCCCGCGCTGTTTCAGACTGCCGCGGGCTACGCCATCGCTGCGCACCTCGATAATTCCTTGATTGCGCCCGGTTCGCCGGCGCAGGCAGGCGAGATCATCGTGGTCTACGCCTGTGGGTTAGGGATGACTCAGCCCAATCCGGCCCCCGGGGCGATCCCACAGAGTGCGGCGGTGATTCAGAGGCTGAGCGATCTGAAGGTGTACCTGGGCGGGGCGGCCCTCGATCCAGCGAGCATCCTGTATGCGGGCCTGACACCCGGCTCCGCGGGGCTTTACCAGATTAACCTGGTCCTGCCGGACAATCCGGGCACGGACCCGGAAATCCGCGTAGCGATTGCGGATCAATCCAGCCCGGCTGGTTTGAAACTGGCGATGCCCTAGGCAGGCGCGCAACTTTATCCCGCTGGGCCGCGTTAAGCTTGGTAGGGCATGCTTTAGCTTGCGCTCGCGGTACTAGAATCAGTTAAGGAGTATGGCGATGTCCCTACGGCCTTTGCTTGCAGTGAGTTTTGTGGCGGCGGGAATGGTGTGCCTGGCGCAGGACGCGCCACCGGCCGCCGAGTATACCGTCACTGCCGGAACCAAGGTGCCGCTCAGCCTCATCAACAGCATCAGCACCAAGCACTCGGCCGTGGGCGATCGCGTGTATCTCGAGACCGCGTTTCCGATTCTGGCGGACGGACGGATTGTCATTCCGGTGGGCAGCTACGTAATCGGTACCGTGACCGAAATCAAGAAGCCGGGCCGGGTGAAGGGGCGCGGCGAACTGTACGTGCGCTTCGACTCATTGACCCTGCCTAACGGCGTGACGCGCGACTTTCGGGCGCGGATAGGCGGCATGGACGGGGGCTCGAACGAAGAACTGGACCGCGCCGAGGGCAAGGTGAAGAGCGAGGGCAACAAAGCCGGGGATGCCCGTACGGTGGGCGAGGCGGCGGCCGCGGGCGGGTCGGTGGGCATGATCGCGGGCAACGCCGCTGGCCACCTGGGCATGGGCGCGGGAATCGGCGCGGCGGCCGGCGCGGCGGCCGGGATGGCCGGAGTGCTGCTGACGCGGGGCCCGGACGCGATTCTGGCCAAAGGCAGCACCATCGAGATGCTGCTCGACCGTTCGCTCAGCTTCAGCGAAAGCGAAGTGAATTTTGGAAACTACCAGGCGCCCCGGGCATCGGTTTCGACAGGGCCAGAGGCGGACAAAGCGAAGAGCGGTTCCTCGATCCCCATTTCGCGGCGGCCGTTTCCCGAGTAGCGCCGGCGGTCGCTTTTTGGCGCCGGTGGGTTGCTACTCCGCGGCCCCCGACCTGCCAGCCGGCGGGAATCTCTTGATGAAGTTGGTGTCGAAGCGGCCGGCCAGGAAATCGGGGTCGTCGAGAATCCGGCGATGCAAGGGGATCGAGGTGTGAATCCCCTCCACGATGAACATATCGAGCGCGCGGCGCATGCGCCGGATGGCCTCGCCACGATCGGAGCCGTATGCGATGAGCTTGGCCACCAGCGAATCGTAGTACGGCGGAATCACGCAATCGGTGTAGGCGAAGGTGTCTACCCGCACGCCGATGCCGCCGGGCGCGTGGAAGCCCGTGATGCGGCCCGGCGAGGGCACGAACGTCTCGGGATTCTCGGCGTTGATGCGGCACTCGATGGCGTGCCCGCGCAGCTCGACGGGGCCGGGCAGGATCTCCGCCAGCCGCTCGCCCTGCGCGATGCGGATCTGGCTCTTGACGATGTCGATGCCGGTCACGAACTCGGTGACGGGATGTTCCACCTGCACCCGCGCGTTGACCTCTATGAAGTGGAGCTCGCCCGTCTCGTCCATCAGGAACTCCACCGTGCCGGCGTTGGAATACCCGGCGGCGGCGATGGCTCTTCTCAGGGCGGTGGCAATCTCGGCGCGCTGCCGGTCGCTGACCGCGGGCGACGGCGACTCCTCGAGCAGCTTCTGATGGCGGCGCTGGATGGTGCACTCGCGCTCGCCCAGGATCTCCACGTTGCCGTGCTCGTCGGCGAGGATCTGGAATTCGATGTGCCGCGGCGCGGCAATGAATTTCTCCAGGTAGAGGTCGGGCGAACTGAACGCGGAGCCGGCCTCGTGCTGCGCCTGTGCAAACAGGGATGCCAGATCTTCGGCCCGGTTGACCACGCGCATGCCGCGTCCGCCGCCGCCCGCGGAGGCCTTGAGAATGACGGGATAGCCGATCCCGGCGGCCACCTCCAGCGCCTCTTCGGAGCTCCTGAGCACCCCTTCCGAACCGGGCAGTATGGGCACGCCCATCTCCCGCATGAACGCGCGGGCGCGCTCCTTCACCCCCATCAGCCGGATCACCTCGGGCCGCGGCCCAATGAACTTGATGCGGGAGGCTTCGCAAACCTCGGCGAAGCCCGCGTTCTCACTCAGGAAGCCGTAGCCCGGATGGATGGCGTCCACGTTGGTGATTTCCGCGGCGCTGATGATGGAGGCGATGTCCAGGTAGCTGCGGGCGCTCTTGGCCGGGCCGATGCAGATGGCCTGGTCGGCGAAACGCACGTGCGAGCTGTAACGGTCCGCTTCCGAATACACGGCGACCGTTTGGATTCCCAATTCCTTGCAAGCGGCGATGACCCGTACGGCAATCTCGCCCCGATTGGCGATGAGTACCTTGCTAAACCGCACGGATGGCAAACAGGGCCTCCCCGTACTCCACCGGCTGCCCGTTCATGACGAGCTTGCTGTCGATGATGCCGGAAACTTCGGCCTCAATCTCATTCATGAGCTTCATGGACTCGATGATGCACAGGACCTTGCCGGGCTGGACGCGCTCGCCCACACGGACGAACGGCGCCGCGCCGGGCGAAGCGGCCTCGTAGAAGGTGCCCACGATGGGAGATTTCACCAGCGTCAGGTTGGCGTCGGCGGGCTGGCCGCGGTCCTGGTCCTGGGGAGCTTCGGACGGCGGAGGCGGCGGGGCGGCAGAGGCGGGGGCGGAATGGACGAACTCCTGGGGCGCCGCGAAGGCTGCGCGGCGGATGCGGACGCGGTTCTCGCCGCGTTGCACCTCCAGTTCCGCAATCCCGGTTTCGGCCGCCAGGTTGATCAGTTCACGAATCTCATCGACTGTCATTCAGGATTAGCTTAACAGAGGTGGGGGGATGCCGGGTTGCTCACGCCAGCCCTACTTTGCCGCGCCCAGCGCGGCCTTCACCTTGTTGACGTAGTCGTCGATCAGGGCCTGACCGGCGTCGGGCGATCCAAGCACGTTATTGGCGCTCACGCTGACGAGCTTGCCCGAGACCGCGCCCATCCAGGAGCCGTTGTAGGTCACGATCGCGGCGTGGGTGCAGCCCACCGTCTGCGTCGTGATCTTGCGCCAGGTGAGCAGGCCCCCCAGGTAGGTCTTCTTGCCAGCGGGCTCGTTCACGGTGCGGCCCATGGTAGTCGCCTGATCCTCCGGCCCCTTCGCCAGGAAGTCCACAAACCCCTGGGGACCGGCGGAACCGGAGGAGGCCTGCCAGCCGTAACTGAGATGGATGTCCGCGTCGCCAAGGCACTTCGGCCAGTTGTCGTTTGGCTTGACCGCATCGACACCGTCGGCCTTCCCTTCCGCCTTCATGGCATCGGTGCCGGGATTCTGAACGATCTTGTAGCCGGCGGGCGGCGGCAGGGGCCCAGCCAGCGCTATGCATGCGGTCGCGGCAAAGACCGCGCCGAGAGTCAAATGGTTGATGGTTTTCATAGAAAACTCGCTCCTTAGCCTACTGCGCTACCAGTTCCACCCGGCGGTTCCTGGCGCGGCCATCCTCGGAGGCGTTGGAAACGACCGGGGCGAGCGGGCCGCAGCCTTGAGCGACCAGCCGCGCGGAGGCAACACCGTACTTCGTGGTCAGGACCGCGACGACGGCGTCGGCGCGGCGCTTGGAGAGATCCATGTTCGAGGCCAGCGTGCCAACGCCATCGGTGTGGCCGACGACCAAGAGTTTGAGCGCGGGCGTCTGCTGGAGGAGCTTGGCGATCTCGTTGAGCGCGGCGTCGGATTCGGGTTTGACCTCGGCCTTGGCGGTGTCGAAGTAGATCCCATAGACGGCGGCGTGGCCACTGCGGGTGATGTCGCTGGCGAGCGCAGCGGCATCTACGGTGACGAGTCCGCCCTCCATGGGCTTAACCTCGACGATGTAGAGCATGATGAACGACCCGCGCTCGAGATTGCTCCACTGGCCGATATGCATCGACACGTAGACGTCGCCCTCGGCCCGGGCAAGCTTCGCCGAGATGGCGCGCTGGCCGGCGCTCCAACCCCAGTCGTCGTTTTCCGTCGTGAATAACTTTGCGCGGCCGTAGCCGCAGTCGGCGTTCGCACAGGAATAGAGAGTGGTGAAACCGCCGCGTTGCAGGGCACTCTCGTAGTTGCGGTAAACCTCCAGAATCGAGCGGCCGGCCGGGGCGGCGTAACCGATCCGCGTGATCTTGCCTTCCAGATGCTGGCTTTTGTCGAACTTGGTTTCCTTCAGCTTGCCGAGCGGAAGGTTGAACTCGTCGAACTCGACAACGGAGTATACGTTGATGAACGATCCGGGATAGCGCGTGACCAGCGGATGATCTTTGCTATTCGGGAGGTCCTTTGGCTGTGCGCCGCAGATGGCGGCCGTCAGAGCGCCGATGAAACAAATGGCGCCGATTCTAAACAAGAATAGGAGATCCCCCGGCTTTGCCGGGGTGGCAGTAGCAGTTTGACATTTCCGGCAGTCCACCGGAAAACTCCAAGACGTGAGCAGCCAAGCACACGAAAAGGAGTTTTCACGATGG
>Ga0326728_10014308_pt1 | contig 16893 bp, 13 predicted proteins | sample MB3enrmetagenome_FD_207602 | JGI IMG/M metagenome (GOLD analysis project Ga0326728, IMG submission 207602) | Lab enriched peat soil microbial communities from McLean, Ithaca, NY, United States - MB31MN | ecosystem: Environmental > Terrestrial > Soil > Wetlands > Peat | place: USA: New York...
AGTCCGGCAAACGGGGGCGTGACCGCAGAGCTGTCAGGATGGGCCTGTGGCCCACGAAAGTTCATGAAAAACCCCTGTTGTCGAGTAATGCGGGACTCGTGGTGTTAACCCTTGTGTTTTCAACACAGCATACTTTGGGACCCATGGTTTTTCGACCCTGCGCTCTGCGCGATCCGGCAATCAAAAAGCGGCAATCGAAAATCTAAAATCCAACTCCGGCGCTAAAACGCAGAGCTGCGCTCTGCGCAATCCGGTAATCGGCAATCGAAAATCCAAAATCCAAAATTCTTTCACTCTTCCCGCAAATGCCGTCCGGTGAGGTGCACAAAGACGTCCTCCAGGCTGGCGTGGCGCGTGGTGAGGTGCAGCAAGTGGCCGTGGCGATTCTCAATTGCCGCGAGCAGGGCGGGGATGGTCTCATGCGGTTCGCGCACGCTCAGCACCACTCGCCCATCCTCCTCGTGCACGGCCTCCACGCCGGGCAGCGCGCGCCATGCCTCAATCTCCCCGGGGACATTATCCGTGGCGTCGAATTCCACCATATGGTGCCCGCCCAGGCGGTCGATCAGTTCGGCGGGGGTGCCGAGAGCGATGGTGAGGCCGTGATCGATGATGGCGATGCGGTCGCAGAGGCGCTCGGCTTCGTCCATGTAGTGCGTCGTCAGCAGGACCGTGCCGCCGCGCTGCTGGAATTGCCGAATGACTTCCCAAAGCTGGCGGCGGCTCTGCGGATCGAGCCCCGTGGTGGGTTCGTCGAGGAAGAGGATTTTGGGATTGGCCACCAGCGCCGTGGCCACCGCCAGGCGCTGCTTTTGCCCGCCGGAAAGTTTGCCCACCCAGGCGCTCGATTTTTCCACGAGCTCCAACTCTGCCATGACTTCCGCGACGGCGCGCGGGCGGCGATAAAAACTGGCGAACAAATCCAGGGTTTCGCGCACGGTCAGCTTCTCCGCCAGGCGCGTTTCCTGGAGCGAGATTCCCAGCAACTCGCGGAGCTCGCGATTGTTGTTCTGCCAGTTGTGGCCAAGAATCTCGATTTCGCCGGAAGTTGGTTTCAGCAAGCCTTCCAGGATTTCGATGGTAGTGGTCTTGCCCGCCCCGTTCGGTCCCAAGAGGCCGAAGCACTCGCCGGTGTGGATCTCCAAATCGAGCCCGCGCACGGCCTCGACGTTCCCTTCGTAGGTTTTGCGCAGCGCCCGGCAGCGCACGGCGACGTCCATGGGCAGCATCATAGCGGATTACGGCGCGGGTGGGAACTCACTTGTCGCCCATCACCGTGACCATCACCGTCCGCTGGCGGCCGCGCACATCGCACTCGAGATGGAAAATCTGCTGCCACGTTCCCAGCACCAGTTTGCCCTCGGCAATGGGCACGGTCAGGGAGGGCCCGAGCAGGGTGGCCTGCAAATGCGAATGCCCGTTTCCATCGTGCCACGCCTGCTCGTGGCCGTAGCTGCGGCTGGGAGGGATCAGTTTATTGAGGATGGCCGGCAAGTCCTGTTGAAGCCCCGGCTCAAACTCGATGGTGCCGATGGCCGCCGTGCTGCCGATATTGAAAACGTTGACGGTCCCGGCCTGGATGTTCGACGCGGTGACGGCGGCAGCCACTTCATGCGTGATGTCGTGCATGTCGCCTTGGCCGGTGGTGCGCAAAGAAAACTGTTTTTGGTGAACCATCTTTCTACGTTCCCACGATGCCGGCGGCCGCGCAACTTGTTTTGTTTTGCCAAAAACATTGCGCGTCTCGTAGGGGCTGGGCTTGCCCTGCCCTTGCAGTTTGTCCGTGGTGCAGAAAGGGGGCAGGGCAAGCCCAGCCCCTACGAGACGCGTAGGCTGCGGCCCCGCCGCGCTACGCATCGGCGCTCACTCCTGGCGGGACCATTCCTCCTCGGGCTGGGGAAAGGCGCCTTGGTCTCCGGCGTACTCCTGAAGAAACGCTCGCAGGTTCGGCGTGGGCGCGGTAAGCACGAGGGTATCATTTACTTCTTCGTGGTCAATTTCGATCTCCCCCTCATTGACGGCCTCCTTGAACCAGTCTTCGCTGAGGTCGGCGAGGCGCAGCGTGTCTCCATCCAGCCAGACTCGGAATACCCAGCGGCCTTGGATCAGATGAAGTTCGTACGCGCCACCGGCGTTTCCCGCGGAGGCTTGCGGCGCTGGAACGAAGTTGGCGTATAGCCCCTCACCAACCTCCACCAAGTGTGGCTGAAGTCCGTTTTTGTCTTCGGATGGGGAAAATGCAAAAGACCCTGGATGGGCGTTCGCCGTTTGCGGGAGCAAATCCAGGAAAAGGCAATCTCCCAATTTCACGAGATGTCCTTCGAATTTGCTTTTCTGCCGCGAGCCATCGGACTGAACCTCGATGTCGACCACCTTGTAGGTGTTGTCGTCGGCCTTCTGAAATCGCAGGACGCTGCCGTCCGGGCCATTCCATCGGCCGACCAGCGCCGGATCGAAGGTTACATCCGCGTCGTTATAGAAAGGATTGAGCCACTCGACAGGACCGCAGGCCGTCATCATCGCCAGCAGTCCCAAGGGAATCAAGATTTTCGCGCTACGCATATTCGCCTCCTAATACGCTATAGCGACATTCGCGGGCGGGAATTGCAGTGAATTGCCGATTTTCGATTGCCGATGGCCGATTGCTGATTGCGGCCATCGGCAATTCCCCGCCTTCAGGGCTTGCGGCGGACCAGCCGGATCAGGGTCATTCGCAGGGGAGAGTAATTGGCGGCGGCGAACATCAGCAGGAGGCCGGCGATGAGCAGGCTGAGAGGCCAGGCGGCGTGCTCCTTGAACAGATCCTGTTCGAGGCGCACGATGCCGATGGCCAGGAACAGCAGGCCGGTGGCAAGAAAATTCTTCATCTGCTTGGGAATGCTTCCGAAAATAAACAGGCAGGCCACCACGGGCAACAGGACTTCGAAGAAGCGTGCCTCGTGGCGTAGCGCTGCGCTTTGCGGCGATTTATCCCAGAGGTCGGAGGCAGCCATTCCCAACAATAGCAGCGAAGTCAGAACGTGCCCGGGAATGACGAAGCGAAAGGTCTTGGCCACGCCGCGCATTTGCGCCAGGGGCAGCCGCTCGCAGGCCGTTTGCAATGACAGATAAATGGCGGCGTTGATGATGAAGAGGTATTCCAACTGACCGCGCGTCCGGGGCGCCATCCGCTCCAGCCACTGCGCGTAGGGCTGGTGGAACAGCGCCACACCGCTCAGGCTCACAAAGGTTGCCACCACCGCCACGGAATAGAAGTAGCGAGAGTCCGCGGGGGAGGGAAGTCTCTCAATTAGCATGCCGGCAAGAAAGAACAGCAGCGCGAAGGGAATGAGCTCGAGGTAGGGCTTCCCCGGATCCGTGTCGATCCATTCGAGCAATCCCATGCGCAGCAGTGTTACCCCCGTGAGCGCGGCGGACATCACCGCAAAGACCAGCGAGAAAACCGAGGCGCGGGTGAAACGGCGCAGCCACAAGTAGGCGGGCAGAGACAATAATATGGACCACCACAGTTGGGCGTTGGTGGTCCTTTTGAAGGTGGCGAACTGGGCGAGAAACTCCAGCGCTTCGTCGCCGTGGCTGGGCGCCATCAGCAGCTTGAATCTGCCCATCATCACCAGCCAGGCCACCGGCAACAGAAGGCAGAAGGCAAGAAGGTAGGCAATTGAAATGCGGCGCTGGTTTTGCTGCCAGCAGCGCACGCCGATCCACGCCGTGGCCGCGGTGGCGGCGCCCACCACCAGCACGGAGGGCGTCTCCGCCAGGCGGGGGTAATGAAACAGCATCACCAGCACCGCGCCCAGCACCAGAATCCAGGCTCCGAAGTAGAGGCTGACTTGGGCGAGCGTGAGGCGGCGGACGGTCATGATCCACGCGTCCTCGCGATCCACCAGGCGTTCGTAGAGTTTGCGGAAGGAATCGAACTCGTGCTCGGAGAGGATGTTGTCCTGCTTCCAGCCGGCTAACTCGCGGAGGTGCTGATCGATTTTCCCCACCATCAGGCGCGAGTACGACGTGGGCGCCGCCAGCACCGGCTCTCCCGCCAGAAACCTCTCCAGGTCATTGGCCATTTCGCGGGCGGTCGCATATCGGTGGGCCGGGCTCTTCTCCAGGGCTTTCATACAAACGTTCTGCAAATCTCCGGGAATGGTGGAGTCGATCCGGCGCGGCAGGGCAGGGTCCTCCTCGCAGATGCGGCGAACCTGGTCCGGCAGAGACTCGCCGCGAAAAGGCAACTCGGAGGTGAGCAGTTCGTAGAAGACGGTTCCCAGCGAGAAGATGTCGCTTCGAGTGTCAAGTGGGGCCGTGGCGCGTGCCTGCTCGGGAGAAAAGTAATCCGGCGTTCCCAGGAGAGCGCCGGGCAGGGTCAGCCGGTTTTCCTGCTCCTTGCCCACCAGCACCAGGCCGAAATCCAAAACCTTCGGCTCCAGGTCCCGCCCCACCAGGATGTTCCCCGGCTTGAGGTCGCGGTGGATCACCTGGTGCTGATGGAGAAAATCCACCGCCAGAACGATCTTGTGCATCAGCTCCACTTTTTGGCGAAGCGTCAGGGCGCGGCAGGCTTCCGTCAGGGGAGCGCCCTCCACGTGCTCCATCACAAAGTGGGGAGCTTCTTCGGGCGGGCCCAGGCTGTAAATGTGGGCGATGTGCGGGTGAGCCAGCTTGGCCATGGCGCGCGCCTCCTGCATGAAGCGCTCGCGCAACGCGGGGTTGTCCTGAAAACGCGGGCTGAGCACCTTGACGGCCACCTTGCGGCCCAACCGCTCGTCCATCGCCAGAAGCACGCGGCCCATCCCGCCGGAGCCGATTTCACTGAGGATTTTGTGGCCGGAAAGGCGCTCGGGAAGCTCCGCCTCGCGGGGGTGAGCGGGGAGGGGCGCGGCTGCCGGCTCAAGCACGGCGTCAATTCCTGCTGCCACTTCCAGAGCTTCCCGCAGGTCTGGCTGCAGCGCTGCGTGCGCCCGGCAAAAGGCATCAATATCCAGAGTCTCGCCCTGGGAAAGGCGCTGGAGATAGTCCGCCACTGCGTTGGCAACGAGTTGTTCCCGGCCGTCGGCGTCTTGTTGCGCTTCCGGGCCGGAGTCTTGGGGAGCAGGTGCGGTCATGGTCCTTTCACTATTTAGCCGGACAACTCACGGGCCCCCGGCGTAGCTCTTCAGCTCGGAGTAATATACCTCAAATGTCGAATTTCGACCCGCGCTGGGCACGTTGAACAGGGCGATTACTATAATTATTGGTATCGTCCGCCATAGAATACAATTATCTGTATCCATCCTTCTCCATGAGCGCAGCTAAACCCCTTGTTAATAGAAGCTTTAGGCATACCAGTTTGGATGTCAATTTGCACTAATATTAAAACGACCTAGGACTGTTGGATAGGGGTTCACTAAACCCCTTAGAATCAAGGGCCCCCTTAACAATCACATTTGGAGACATCATGAGAATACAAAAAGACACAAGACTACTCGGATGCTTTCCGCAATCGACTCCGCGACTCGTGGCGCTCGCTTGCCTGTTTCTATTCTTTACAACTGCCCTGCCAATTGCCGCTTGGGGGCAAACCGGCGTCACGGCGACGATCTCGGGCACCGTCACCGATCAATCCGGGGCGGCTCTGCCTGGAGCTACAGTTACGGTCACCAACATTGACACCAACATCGCCCGCAAGATCACGGCGCTGGACAACGGCAATTACACTGTGGCGCAACTCCCGCCGGGAAAGTACACCCTTACGGTGGACCAGACTGGATTCAAGTCCTATGTCCAGCAAGACATCGTGTTGGTGATTGGCCAAATGGCGGAAATTAATGTGCAAATGCAACTGGGCGCAGTCAACGAGAAGGTGACGGTCACCGCCAGCGCCCCGGTCATTCAAACCGAGGATGCTTCGGTAGGATCTGTGGTTGACAATGCGACCATTGTGAACACCCCGCTGAACGGCCGTCTGAGCGTCATGGGGTTGATCGCTCTTGCCCCCGGCGTGCAAAACGCCGGTGCGCAGGACCAGATGCCGGTTTACGGCGTTACGCCTTCGGTCGGCACAGGTGGCCGCAATGCCTATGGTGGCGTTGGGTTTAGCCTGGACGGCGCCCCCAACCTGGAGGTCACCCTGGAACGCGGTGAAGGCGAGGTTCCACCCCTGGACGGCGTCGCCGAATTCAAAGTCATCACCTCTGACGTCCCGGCCGAGTACGCCCAACCCAGCCAAATTACCATTGTCAGCAAGGGCGGCACGAACCAGTTCCATGGGGAACTTTTGGAATTCAACCGCGTGCGCGCCCTGGCGGCGAAGAGTTTCTTTGCCGAGTCGCTGCCCAAGCCCAAGTACATTCGCAATGAGTATGGCGGCAACTTCTCCGGCCCCATTGATCTTCCCGGGCTTTACGACGGCAAGAATCGCTCTTTCTTCTTCTTCAACTACGAGCAATTCCGCCTCGCGCAAGCCTCCAACGTCAACAGCCAGGAGCCCACCCAGGCGGAGCGCCAGGGGAACTTTACGGGAGTTGGAACCATTATCGATCCAACAACCGCCCTGCCCTTTACGGGAAACCAGATTCCTACCAATCGGATTAGCACCGTCGATACGAATTTGCAGAACGTGCTCTTCCCCATGCCCAACGCCTCGGGAACGGGCACCAACACCTTTGAAAACGTTCCCTACACCAACCTCGCGACGAGGTGGAGTTTCCGCATCGACCACCGAGGCAATGACAAGAATCAGTTTCGCTTCTCATTACTCCATGCCTTTTACGGTCCCAACCCCTCGGTTGGGGCATCGAGCCTGTTTGGAGGAATGGCCGGCATCGGCGAGCACAACACCAACATGGTGGGCGGCTGGACACATATCTTTTCTCCCACCCTGCTGATGGATATCAACCTGTCGTACCTCCACCTGCCGGTTTACCGCACTCCCCAGAACGCCAATGTCAACTTTTCGTCCATCATCCCCGGCCTCGGCCAGGAACTGATTGAGGGCGCTCCTCAGCTCTCGATCAAGAACATTACGAGCGTGGCGGAACAGGGCTCGCACGACCTTATCTCCACGGGCGAACTGGTGGCTTCGGTCACCAAGATTTTCCCCTCCCACACCATCAAAGCCGGATTCTCGGATATCTATGACAACCATTACAATGTGGCCGCGGTCAGCCCGCAGCGGGGCGCCTACAGTTTTAATGGCGAATACTCGGGAATCGGCTATGCGGATTTCCTGCTCGGGTATCCCAATCAGACCCAGCAGCCCTTGCCCAATGCCTTCACCACGCGCAATCTCTCCCACCAATATGGTTTCTATCTTCAGGACACGTGGAAGGTGATGCGGCGGCTCACCATCAATGCCGGTCTTCGCTACGACCTGCAGATTTTTGAGCCCAGCCCCTACGGCAACAACGCCTTGTTCATTCAGAACCTGCCGTCGGGAGCGCCCCTGGACAAGGTCGTCTTCTTTGGCTCCGCCTATCCCGGATCCAATGCCAAGAATCCCGTTATCCCGGGATTCCTGAACCTGCCGATCGTTTTCGCCTCGCAGGTGGGCCTGACGAATAATGTCTGGGATTACCTCACTCAAGACACGCACAATGTTGCGCCACGCTTGGGTTTCGCCTACGAGGTGATGCCCAAGACGGTCATTCGAGGCGCTTACGGGATCTTCTACAACCTGCTCCCGGCGTCTTATTTTGACAGCTCCTTCGCCAGCAACATTCCTTTCGAAGGCGTGGAGACTTACGTCAACACCGCCGTCCCCAACCCTCTTGTCCCCTATACGCCCGCGATCACGATGGCGGGTCCATTCGCGGGGACCGGCGGCTTCGCTGCCAATCCCACCGTGAGCGCCCAGCATCCCACCGTCACGCCTTACACGGAGGAATACAACTTGGCCCTCGAGCGTGACATGGGACGCGGCCTCTCTTTCCGCCTCGGTTATGTAGGACAAAAGAACAAGAAACAAAACAACTCCAGCGGTCCGGGCAATACGGCGCCCGACATCAACAATCCCGGTCCGGAAATCGGCTCACCGCAGCCCCTCCGGCCCTATCAACCGTGGTCGACCATCGCCTTGGGCGAAGATCCCATCTTCCACTCGGAGTCGGACGCGTTGCAAATCGGGGTGCACAAGCAGTATGGCAACGGCCTGATGATCAATGGCGAATATGAGTGGATTCGGGTTCTCGGTACGGAGAACTTCATGAATCCTCTCAACGTAATCGATTCCTACGGCAACATCGGAGGCCTCGCGCCCCAGATGCTGGTGGTCAGCTACTCCTATCCCCTGCCTTTCGGGAGGGGCCAGAAGCTGCTCTCGAGTGCCAGCGGCGCGCTCACCAACGTCATTGGCGGCTGGCAATTCTCGGGTATCACCACCATCCAGACTGGCCAGCCCTTCTCCGCCAGTTACTCCGCCAGTTACACGGGCACACCGACGAGTGGGCGCCCCAACGCGGTGGTCGGCACTGCCCTCTACCCGGCCACCAGGACCCTGGCGGAGTGGTTCAATCCCGCGGCCTTCTCGGTTCCCGCCAACGGCACGTATGGCAATTCCGGCTACGACGGCCTTTGGGGACCCGGATTGCAAACGTGGGATATGAGCCTTTCCAAGAACATCAAGATCCACGAGAGGGTCAGCCTCCAAATCCGGATGGACGCGTTCAACACCTTCAACCATCCGAACTTTGGCAATCCCAACGCGGCGATCACCAGTCCCTCGAATGTCGGAACAATTACTTCCCAAAATGGTGAAAGCCGTACGGTGGAATTTGCCGGCAAGATAATGTTCTGATCGGTGAATGATGACTTTCTCGAAACGGCCTCTGACCAAAGCGAGCCGGTAAGCCTGCCGGCACGCAACGTCAGAGGCCGTTTTTTTTCTGATCTCTGCGGGGGATTATGATCAAGCTTTCTTTGCCGGTCAGGGTTGGAATTATTCCGTGCTTTTTGGGTTTTATCGCCGTTTCCGCGTTCGCCCAGCCGCGTCACCCCGACGTCGCTTCCCTGAGCAAGAACAGTCGCGAGATTTTCCTGATTGCCATGAAATGGGGCGATGATTATTGGAACCCCCCAACCCAGTTCATCCGCTATCCGCTGTTTGCCAATTCTCCTGACCCTCGTCGCCAGAACTATTTCCTGGTCCGGGAGTCCACTTGGTACGCGGCCGGTCTGCTGCTGCGCGATCAACCCGGTGACCGCGACCGGGCCGCCCAGATTCTGCGCGCGGCTCTGAAGCAACAATATCGCGAGCCCGGCAAGCCTTGGGACGGAACCTTCCGCCGGACGCCTCAGGAGCCGGAACCCGGCGCCAATGCGGTGATGTGGCGCGCTTACGACCCCAACTGGCGGGAGTTTATCGGCACAACCTTCGCGCTCATCCTCACCGAGTATCCGGACCGCATCCCCGCTGACCTGGCGCAAGACCTGGGGGAGTCGATCAACTATGCCGTGGCTGGCGAAATCAAAGAGGGGCGCCTGAAGCCCTCCTACACCAATATTTCCCTGATGTACAGTTTTCTCTGGAATTACGCCGCCTGGCGGGGCAATCGGCCGGATTGGGTGGCGCCTGCCGAGGCCTGGCAGGAGAGTGTCTACAAACTTTTCAAGCAATACGACGCGTTCTTTGAGTACAACTCACCCACCTACTCCGGCGCCGATCTCTACGGTCTGGCGCTGTGGCGCGACTATGGATTCACTCCGCGCATGCGCAGCCTCGGCAGCGAAATGGAGGCTTCCCTCTGGCGGACTACCGCGGACTTCTACAATGCCAACCTGCGGAACGTCTCGGGGCCTTACGACCGCGCTTATGGCATGGACATGCAGAGCTACGTCAGCGTGGTGGGCATCTGCTTGCGCACCGTGCTGGACGAGGCTCAAGCTCCCTTGCCGAAAATCGTCCCCCCGGTGGATCACGTCGACGACCTGTGGATGGCTCCGCTGGTGGCCATCCTCGATACGCAAATTCCTCCCGACGCCATGGAAAAGTTCCTACGCTTTCCCGGGGAACACCAGGTGCGCAGGCAGATCACCGATCAGCGCATCGCCACGGCGTGGATTGGGAAAGAGGTCATCTTCGGCGGGGAATCTACCAGCAAAACCACTAATTTCGGCGGCTACGCGCAATTCCATCCGGTGACCGTGCAGTGGCTGGCTCCCGATGGCAAGATCGGCTGGATTCGGCTGCTGCACTTTCCGCCCATCGACGCCTCCGCGGACAAAAACGGCATCGTCATTTCGACCACCGGGGATGTCGAGTTTCGGATCAGCGCGCCGGGACTGACTCCGCAAAACCTAAATGCCCGCCGATGGACTCTGCCCGGCCTGAGCGTGCGCGTCGAGACGGACTCCCCCGGCTTCAAGGTCCAGCCGGCGGAGCAGTGGGTTGATGTTCAGTATCCCGGGATCACCAGGATGACCCTCACCATCAAACGCACCCCCCGTTGAAATCCGGGACAGCCATATTTCCTATTTTTTCTGAGGCAGAATTATCAAGGGCGCTCTCGAATAATAGGAAATAGGTCCTGCTTTTCCCCGCTCACGGCCATTTAATCAGCGTCGCGTAATCTTTCATGATCTTCAAGGCCGCTGCGCTGTGCTCCCTCTTGCCCCTCTTCGTCCAGTAGTCCCGGACAGGAAAGTTTATTTGCACCTTTCCGTCCACCGTGCAATCGTCAGGCCCATTGATCCGCCACGCCTTCGGGCGCACAATAGGAATGTCCTGGATGTCCAGGTTTGTGAACGCGGCCACGCCCCGGTTGCCTTCCATTTTCGGTTGAATCACCACAATGGTCAGGTCGGTCACCACCGGCGGCTGCTGCTTCTTGATGTTGTCCTGCATCATCTTCATCATGCGCGGCAGCTCCGTTGTTGTGAAAATGGAATCGAACCGCAGTCCGCACCGCACCACCGAGGTGACATGCCCCCTGGCTTCATGTCCCAGCCGGTCCGATACCGTGGTGAAATAATTCTTGAACGCCCCCTCCTCCCACTCGAACCGTTTATTCACATACCGCGCTTCGGTAGTGGCTTCGAGTTGTCCAAAAATCTCGGCGCCCAAATCGGAATTCCACTTGTCCACCAGCTTGGCCAGCGCCAGCTCATTAATGCCGTTCCAGAAGATGCTCCCGTTCGCGGGGGTCCTCGCGTTGAACTGCTCCAGCAGCAGATTGTAGGCCTCCGTGGCGTACTTGTACTTTGTCGGGTCGCCTTTGACCATGAACTCGTCGATATACCGCGAAGCCATGGTGGTCTTCGCGCCCGAGTCACCCGGCTGGTTAAGCTTCACCAGCGCCGGGCCTGCCTGTTGGTAGCCAACTCTCCGTGCGCCCGCCTGCGCCATCTCCCGCCTCTGCACGGCCTGCATCAGCTCCATTTTGAACAGGCCGGTGCTGAACATCTTCTGCGCGAAGGCGGGATCACGCTTCATCCGGTTCACCCATTGTTGATCGGATTCGCCCAGGTTCTGTGGAAGCTTGTTGCTTAATTCCAAGTAAAGCTCAAATGGGATCAGCCCCTTATAGGTTTTGGGTTGAAGCATATCGAGTGGTACCTCCCTTTGGGCTCCCGAGCACCTGTCGGTACACCCACAGACTTTTGATCTTACCGGGAATTTCGGTTTCCAGTGTTTGCCGGAACTGTAACATACACCCGGCTGCCTCTGAATTCAATGCCCGAAGGTCGGGAGGTCGGGTACAGACGGGAAGTTATACCAGACTTATCAGGCCGGATCCCTGGGTCACGGAGGTGAGTTTCCGATTAGGCGGTCCACTGAAACAAAGAAGCAAACGAGAGAAAGGCCTGACACCCTTCCTCCTCCCTTGACACCCTTCCTCCTGACACCCTTCCTCCCCTCTACCTCGCTACCCGGCTAATGTGCGGGGTCTGCGCCAGCCGGCCGTCGTGCCTGCCGCAGTATTTCGGCAAATATGTCAATTTTAATTCCGCGGGTGCCGGCATAGGTCCTCACTTTATCCACGAATTCCTTTGGAGGGTACTGGAAAACTTCGCTCCCTTTCTGGCCCTGAAAATACCCTTGGTCAAACCAAATGATGCTCGATGACTTCTCTAATTTGGATATCGCTTGCTTGAGTTGGTCTAGCCCATGCAATGCTGTTTTCTCGTTGCGAACTTCTTCCGGTGTCAATATACGACTTATAAAACCGTTGAGTAGGTAGAAATTCCACACCCCTTTCGGATTCTCCCAACTATAGAGGTTGTACACCGGAGTCATCCTGTTATTTGCCCAGCAAGTAAGTGCACTTGCGACCACAAGTAAAAGCAACAACCACATCTTCGCCTTGATGCAAACGACCTTCATCTTTTTTCTCCCTCAATGATTAGGAGCGCACATGGGGGATGGGGCGGAAAAGGTGGGGCGGAAAAGGTGGGGGAAAAGGTGAGGTGGGGGAAAAGGTGTCAGACACCTTTTCTCCCCCACACCTTTTCTCCCCCACCTTTTCTCCCCGCCCCAACAATATGCCGGTTTGTCCCGGTGCTCTCTGTCCCCGTCGCTCCCCCGTCGCCTCCGTCCCCTATGAAAATGGTTCCTGACCCTTTCCCTCTGACCTTTCCCTCCCAGCCCGGTCACCGCCCGAAAACCTGTAAAATCGCGCGGTGAAAACCCTGGGGAAGAAGGGGGCCGGTTGGAAGCCATACGAGGACTAACAGTGCGAAGACTCCTACGATCAATTCAAACAGGCGAAAGTTACTGATGCGCGTGGGAGCGCTCGGTGTGGAAAGGGATGACTCTCTTTTCCGGCGTTTGTCATGGAAGTGGCGCACGATCCCCACGGCCGGAATCCCGATCAGAAAGACTGCCCACGTCTGCATCAACGCAATCCCTATGCTCTGCACGACATAATAAATATCGCGATGGAAGTCGAACGAAAGCCACAAGGCAAAGACACCGAAGGCAAGGACAAGTGCCTGGAAACCGGGGCTGGAAAGGAATCGCCCAGGCCTCGATAGGTCATTCGCCTCCCGGCGACGATCAAGCCATTTTCCGATCAAGTACCAGAAAGCAGCCACCAACGGGAGAACAGTCAACTGCGGTAGCGGAATCGGCAAACGGTCGCGAAAGGGCGCCAAAATTAAGGCGGCGACGATATACATCGGGAACTCGAGTCCCCATCCGATTAAATCACTAGGGATATCCAAAGACCTCGGAATCACTAGCGTCGTATGAAGCTCCCAGTACCAAAGCAAGCCTCCTACGCCGCAGAATAACACTAGCAATACAAAGGCAAGTTTCAGTCTGTGCATTGAAAGCCTTTCAAAACGCCGTTGGGGATGGGGACGGGCACCAGCATCCCCGGTTTTCCTGCTGTGAGGCGAGATGAGGGGCGCTCACCCCGCAAGCATGTTGCAGGGATGCCTCATTTCCCTGCCTTGCCGGCACGCAATTCCCCCTCCTTGCTCAACGCCTCGAGCAATTCTCTTTCGATGGCGCGAAACTTTCCCGGGTCGCGGACGTAGTCGGTGAGTCCCGCGACGGCTTCTTGCGACAAGCGCGCGGCCGCGGTGGGGTCCGTGGCTTTAAGCGCCACCAATAGCTCGTAATCCTCAATGCCTTGCAGCATGGTTTCCAGGCGAAGGGAGGAATACACGGACATCCGCCCCCGGTCGGGATAGACGATGTTCGAGTCCCCGGCGGGCAGCAGCGTGGCGTTGTCATTGATCACCGGCTGGGTGTCGAGGATGGGGTCGGGAGTCCAATAACTCCAGCCCCAGTGCAGGAAGCCGGTGAAACCGTAGCGGAAATCGAGCCATTGCAGCAGCCGCGTTTTGATCAAGGGGTAGTCCATGAGCCGGTTCATGTAGCGCCCGTTGGGAAACAAACACGTGTAGAACCACACTTCGTGGCCGCTCGAAATGCGTTGCTGAACCATCTCCATCTGCTCGTCGAAGCGGCCGAGTTGAGGGACCCAGATGTCGCAATTCGCCCGGAGCTCTTCCGGCAGGTGCGAAGCGTCGACAGCATCCAGGGTGGGAACGCCGGGAAGATAGCGGTGCACCAGTTCCGCGAAGCGCGCGTAGTAAGGCGGCTCGGCGCCATGGGGCTCATCCAGGACGTGTTGGTAATAGATCGATTTCCAACCCTTCTCGTCCAGGTGGGCGTTGAGCGCGGAAAGGAAGCCGATCAGGAAGGGCTCCACGCGCGGGTCATCGGGAGGCAGGGTTTGCCTTGCCACCTTGCCGCTTTCGGTTTGAAACGTGCTGACGCTCAGGCCGGAGTTGTAGCTTCCTCCGCGGCCCAGCACGTGGGCGCCTTCGATGTACCCGATGGCGCCGGCGCGCTGAAATGTCTCGACCCAGCGGTCGAAATTGGCGAAGTCGTAAACCAGGCGGCCGCCTTCCACCTGGGGCTCGATCAGGTTCATCAGCGGCGTGATGATCACGTTTTGCCGATGCTCGGCCATGACCGCGCCGAGGTTCGAAATCAGCGTCCACCAGCCGGGTGAAAACTCGGCGACCTTGTAAAACTGCTGGGAGTTGGCGTCGTTGAAACCGAACCAGTTGGTGACCTTCAACGTGCGCCGGCTGGGCACCGTTGCCGCCAAAACCCTGATGCGGATTTCCCGTCGCGCCACTTGCCGGGCGCCCGCGCGCAGCACCACCGCGCCACGATAATCTCCCGGCTGGGCGTCCGCGGGGACCGCCACGCTGATCCACAACGGCTGCGTGCGCCGGGCCGGAAGATTCACGGGGAAATCCAACAAGGGGTCAGGAAACCAGCCCGGCACTTCCCCCACCAGTTCGTCTTCCGGCGTGTGGCGAGAGTGCGAGCCCACCACCACGTAACCCTCCGGGCGCACGGTGGCGCCCGCCAAGGTCGCGCCGGCGGAGTCCTGGAAGGGACCGACCTCAGCCGTTATGCCCTCCAGAGGCCGCGCCGAGCGCACCGCGAGCTGCACGCTCACGTGCTGGCCGCGCGCCGCGGACAATTCCGGCCGGATCAGACGATGGCTTCCCGCCGCGTCGCCGGGAAAGATCTTGATGAGTGAGTCCACAAACCAGACGCGAGGGCCGGGCGGCTCGCCCGCTCGCGCCGGCGCGAGAGCGAAAATGCCGGAGGCCAATAAAAGGAAAATGGCAGAGCGTGTCATGAGCAATGTCCTCGGTCGAATGAGCTGCGATTCTTCACCGGGCGGAGATGTTCTCACCGAGCGGTGAGAAGAGCAAGAAGGAATCCGGAGCAAGGTAGCGCAAAGGTGCGCGCCTTCTGCGCTGCTTTGCGGCCTTTCCCCAAGTCCATGCGGTTTCATGCGTGCTTGCTCTGACCGTGATTGACGCTTCCGTTTGAAGGGCCGCGGAGGAGCGCGGAGGGGCGCGCACCTCCTCGCTAGCCGCTTGAAATCCCATGGGCTACGGCGTAAGGTGGTTCGCATGAGATACATTGCCTGGTTCGGGATGTCCGCCATTCTTGTGTTTCTGGCAGGGGAGCAGTTAAGTTTCTCAAAGTTGGGAGCAACCGCGACTAACCCGAACCGAGACACGGTTCAAAAGCTCTATGGCAACCCTGTTAGTGAGGTCTTTCGAACGTCGCAAGGTCTGATGATCAATGCGTCATTTGCTCCTAGTGGGAACCTCTGCAGAGCGCACATCACCTCTGACGTCGACGCGGGGATCACCGATACGCAGCTGAACGTTGTCTTAGATGAACTCGTGCCTAACGACATTCGCGGCAAGTACAAGCTCGCCACTTTTCTAGACATAACATGTATGAAGCTTCTCAAACCAGAGAACTCTCCGGCTAATTCCAGCGGAAAATTGGTAGTAGATCCATGCGCAGACTGTTCTGGGGTTTCCGAGGATTACGAGCGGGTCAATATCACCAAGTACGGCAACATGAACCAATACAGCTTTGTGCAGATCACTTTTCAGCGACCTGAGTGTAACAAGTCGGATAGCGCGCATCACCAGTAGACTCCTCGTGAACATCAGTGATGAAATGTCGACATTTCAATACCGAACTGCCCGGCGCACTCGACACGGCGTCAGAATACGGCACGACGAGAATTATCGCCGCAGAAGAGCCGCGGAGGGACGCTGGTAGGCGCGCACTTCTGATTGGGGGGGAAATGCGTGCCAGGGAGTGTCCCCATTTTCCTATGGCGGCGAGGGCGCGAGCGCACGAAAGCGCTTGAGGGCCCGGTGCAATAGCAGGGCCGTGGCCTCATTCGACTTTCCCAGACGCTCGGCCGCTTCCGACGTGGTGAGGCCTTCTACCTTCATCAGCAGAATTGCCTGCCGGTAGTCTTCCGGCAGGGATTGCAGCTTGTCCAGCAGGCCGCGCACGCCCTCTGCCTCCGCCAGGATGCGGCTGGGCGTCTTGCTGTCAAGGGGCTCGGGGCCGGCGGGGTTGCTGGCGGAGCGAAAACGCAGCATTTCGGCGGCGTGGCGCTTCTGGCGGCCCTGGGAACGCGCCAGGTCCGCCAGAACGTGGTCGGCAATCCGCGCCAGCCAGCTCATGAAACTGCCCGGGGTTCGATAAGTGAACTGGTCGAAGTCGCGAAAGGCTTTTAGAAAAGTCTCCTGCAGGATGTCGTCGACCTCGTAGAGGCGGCTCAACTCGGGACCCATCCGAAAATGGATGAGCACCGCGAGGCGCGCCCGGTGCTTTCCGAAAAGCGCTGAAAAGGCGTCCCGGTCGCCGTGCTTGATCCGCTCAATCAGTCCGAAACTGGAGGTTGCAGGTTCCATGCGCGCCGCGCGAAGATTCCAGACTTGTTATCTCCATTCCGATTTTCGTGCCATCTACCCGGTGGTGGTGAGTTTACACCCCCACCGCCCAGTTTGGGAACCTGCCGAGGGCGGCGGACCCAAGTTTCGGAGTGCGGGAGCTCGCTCCCGCTTTTTCTACCGCTGACTCGTCAGCGGTCGGTGATGCACTGCGCCACAACGCGGCGGGGCATG
>Ga0326728_10014309_pt1 | contig 16892 bp, 19 predicted proteins | sample MB3enrmetagenome_FD_207602 | JGI IMG/M metagenome (GOLD analysis project Ga0326728, IMG submission 207602) | Lab enriched peat soil microbial communities from McLean, Ithaca, NY, United States - MB31MN | ecosystem: Environmental > Terrestrial > Soil > Wetlands > Peat | place: USA: New York...
TGTCCTGTTCGCTGTCATGTTCTCCTCACTTGTCTGGCGCTTCAAGACGAAGTGACAAGAGCTTGGCTGACGCCGGTTTCTTGTCTCTCGCCTGGCCGCCCGGGTTAGGGGTGGGGTGTTAGCCGAACCAGGTCTTGAGAGTGCAAACCGGGTCAGCGGAATTCCTCATCGCGTTTGCGATAAGGCGTCAAAGGAGGCGACATGAGCCGTGTTTCAGGTTTGTCCCCTCTTTGAATCCGCGCTGACCTCGTGACCCTACTTGCGAATGGGTCGTTTTACCAATGTTGGAGATCCTTCCTGCATCTCCGCCTCCGCTTTGTAAGCAAGGAGGGTGTAGATCACGCCGTTCTTCGACTGAAATGCCTTGATCAGAGCCTCGCCTTCGCTTGGCACCTCCACTCCGAGTTCGGGCTTCTCAACCGAGGATCCCTCCTTGGCCAGGAAGTATCGGACAACTTCTTCCGTCTGTTGGCGCGACTTTCGACCACGCCTCGGCTCCGTGACCTGTTGGGCTGGCGGCTGCATTTCGGCAACCTTCGCGAGTGCGGCTTCCATCATTGACCTCCCTTGTTTTGAGCGGCGTCACTGTCCAGAGTGGCATCCGGCGCATTCAGGATGCGATCACGGCGCTCGCCATCGATTGGGCGTTCACTGTAATCCGCGATCCAGAGCCCATCTGGGTTCACATCCGACCGCTTGTCTGCGATGAGACGCACGCGATACTCGTTCACGAAGTGATCCGTTGATTCATTTCCATTAGAGAGATGGTGAACGTCCTTCACGCCGTAGACCAGGTACGTGAGTGGCTCGCCGGAAACCGCATCGATCTCACGCAGATGAAAGACAGACTGCACCTGGCCGTCGTCGATCTTGCCGCGGGTGTCATCGTCCCCCATGGCTTTCAGCGTGTAGGCGCGCAGGTTCCGCGTCATCATATTCAGGCTGCCCGCCCAATGGTCGTCCACGTCGGTCGGCGAGTAGTTGAGGTAACTGGTGAGGAAGCGCTTCACGAACGCCTCATCCAGGAACTCATCGGTCCCGCCTGTGGCGAGATCAGACACAGCGCCCTTTGCAGGTTTGCCCAGCACAGAGGCATCGCCGTTGGGGCCGATACGAATCACTGTTGGCGGCTGCATACGCACAAAGATGGCGAACCCAATGGCCACGAGCGCGATCGGAATGGTGAGAAAGGCAAGAAGCCAGGCGCGGTTCGCGTTTGCCCGGAGCGCTCCATCCATTTCGTAATACTTCGGCCTCGCTATGGCCGCTTCGTCTGCTCGAACGGTGCTGGTATTCATGTGTCCCTCCTAATCCTCATTTTTTGCTGCGCCCGCCAGACTGCGAGCGGCAATCCGAGCTGCGTGATACGCGCTCCATGTGCCCAGGTTGTAGCGATGCACGCTCGGTCCTCTCCTTGCCGACGCCGATGATCTGGAGCCCGCGTTGGGTCTAGCGGTTGCAACCGTAGACTGACCTTGCGAAGTACCCGAGCCTTCGGCTGAAACGGCGAGCGCCCCGCCGCTCTCCTCACTGGAGTTGTCGGCGCCCATCACGTCACTGATCGAGCTGCGAATCTGATCCGCATGGCCCTCCAGGGTCGGAGAGCCATCCTGGAGTCCACCGTCTTGGAGCCCAGTCCCGCTGCTTCCTGAATAGGCTGCAATCGCCGGCTGTTGCGGTGGCGCAGGTTGGTTCCCGCCTGCTGACGCGCTGAGCGCTCGTGCAGACCCCGCCGATGCTGCGCCGGAGGAGGTTCCTGCTGCGGCCCCGCCCGATGAACCAGTTCCTGCGGCCGCCACCCCAGCCGCCGCACCCTCAACGGCGGCAGCGCCAGCGGTCAGAGCGGTGACTGCAGTAGCCACCATCGCTGCTGCGGTGCTGCCTACGTCGCCGCTGACAATACGCTTGGCAATGAAAGGAATGATCGCGATTGCCAGCGAGTAGACGATGCTGACGATCCCAATCAGAATTGAGCCTTCGAGGTTCCCAAGTCCGCCGAGAAAATCATTCTGGTTGAGCATCTGGCCTATTTGGCCCATCTGAATGGCGCTCAATAGTGCACCGAAGCCGCCGTATAGAATTGGCCAAGCGTTCCAGATGAAGACATTCTCGGCATATGCCTTGGCGATCCGATTGGCCCCGCCTAACGGCATGAGGGCTATCACAATCGGTCCAAAAATGTACAGAATGCTCCCGTAGAAGATATAGAAGAATCCAAAGATAACTATGACAATGGGATAAAGCAAATACGCAACAATAATTAAGAGCCCATCTAATAGACCAGGAATGTCAGCTGTTATGAGTCCCCACAATTTTTGAGAACCTGCCTGATTGAATTGGGTTTGCAAATCAATCTTCCAGTTGTCTAGGAGATTCAGCGCTCCTGAAGCGTTGCTGACCCAGTTGCCCGCGTTCACGAAGCTTTGATTGATCGTGGTGAAGACAGTACCGTAATTCATTACTACTACCGCCGTGGCAATGTACTTGATAAGGCTTGTGCCTAGCCCGCGGACATCCCCGCCATGCATCGCCGATTGGTAGACCTGCCACAGAAAGCCTACGAGCAGGACGACATACGCCACGTTCTGCATCCCGGAAGTGATTCCGGTCGAGTCGATACCGGATACGGCTTGCGTCAAGAAACGCTCGAACAGGTTCAACTGCGTCCCTTGAAAGAACGCGAGCATCACCTCGGGATGTAAGCTCAAGTGCAGCATGCCTGTCACCTGTTGGTCAGCGACCCGTTGATTAAGCCGTTGTTGTTTGTGTTGTCTGTCGTCGCGAGTTTTGAGATCTTGCTCTGGTTGGCAAGATCGATCCCACGAGTCCGCATCAGCTCCGCCAAAGCTGCTTGCGTATAGGCATTGGCTCGCACAACCCACACGTCGGCTTCTGCTTCGAGAATCGGAGCGCTGCCGGGAGCGGCCTGCGAGATCTGCTGGCCCATCTGGTTGGCTTCGTTCAGCTCCGCATCCGCGAGTGCGTCGATCTCAATCGCTCGCTTCATTGCGTCCTGGGCCTGCGCATCCGTCATGTCGGTCATCGTTCTCATCTGCGGAGATGCTGCGTTCTGCGGCATGACGACGCCATACACGTTCTGAAACTGGCCGGAGACAGTCGGCACGTTGGCCGCATTGCGCGAGAGCAGTAGGGATTCGAGATTCTGCGATTGCGGCAGAGTGGCGCTCGAAACGTTGACGTGGAACAGGCTGCTGATCTGATTGAATTGCCCCTCGAACTGCATTACAGAAGTCTTCGCCTGGTTGATCGCAGCGAGCGGGTACATCACTTCCTGCTCATACTTCGCCACGCTCTGCTCGTACTGATTGATGGTCTTGAGGGGCGCGGCGATGTATGTAGTCATCAGCGACTGCATCTTTGATAGGGCCGCCAGGATCGCTGCAATGTCGACGCCGAATTGCCCGTTCGCGCGTGTCGGTAGAATTGCCAGCACCCCGAGCACAACCACCGCCGCTTTCAGCAGCGTCGGGCGATACCACGGACGCGCCTCGCGCTGAGCCTCTTCGTGGCCGCTCACGGGTTTGGCAGGCTCGCACACGTCGAGAGGCTTGCGCCGCCAAAAGAATGATCTGCGCCGTTTGTTGGGGTTCTGCTTCGGATCCGTCATAAGTGTCTCCTTATCGCGCTGTGAGCGCCCCAGTGATCAGACTGTTGATGCCACCTGTAGCCGCTGTCCGGCGCTTGACGAGCACGTTGTCGTGAGCGATTCGGCCAGCCTCCTGACGCAATTCCGCTGCAAGCATCTTTTGCATGAATGCCTGGCAGCGCAGGTTGGCGACTTGAGCCTGCGCTGTTAGGAATGGGTTGGAGCCGGGCGTGCTGACGGCGACTTGGTTCTCCATCTGCTCTGCGGTCTGGAGAATAGCGTCGCCCCCTTGGTCGGCAATGAGAGTTGTTTTGAGGTTCTCTTGGCCCAGAGCGTCATCGACATCCATCATGACGCGGTCCTGCGGAGAAGCCGTGTTGACCTGAGGGACCGCTCCATAGTTCGCCGTGAAGCTGGTTTGCAAGGCCGGAATTTGCGCTGACAGCCGGCTGTGCAGAATGCTCTCGAATTGTTGGGGCCCTGGCGTGACCGCGCTCGTAAATTGAGTGTTGAATATTTGATTCATCTGGCCGCGAAAACTGTTGGCCGAGTTCGCGACAAAGCCTCGGGCCTGGTTGAGTGCCGCAAGAGGTGCAATTGTTGTCTGGTAGAGCTTCTGCGTTTGCTGGACAACTTGGTAGATTTGGCTCAGCGAACTACCGATGTCGTTCTGAATCGTGCCGAAGATCTCTTTGAAGACATCGAAGATGCCAGCGTGCGCGCGCACGGGTAGAATCATTGCGATTCCGAGTACGAACGCGGCAGCCAGCCATTTCGAGCGACGGCGCCGATTCTCGGTTGCGCCTGGAGCGGCCGCCTCTTCTGCGTATGGAACGCCGTTCAGCAACGATGCTTCATCCGATCTGCGATTATTCTGCTTCATTGCACAGTTACCTCCTGAACCTCTCCGGAGAGTTCAACCGGCAGCGGTGCCAGTTCTGCCAGCCCGCGCGGATATTGTGCGGCAAGCTCCTCGTAAGCCTGGATCAGAGGCAGTTGCCTGTGACGGCGAAGCCACCACTTTCGGAGACTTCGCTCCCGTGCATAAGTGGTCGTGATCCAGTAATCCACGGCGCTAGGAACAATCCGGATGGCATGTGTCGATTCAGCCTTCTCCCCAATGGCGATCAGGAACTCGGCGCTGTGACCCTTTTTTGGGTGGGCGAAGGTCTTGATCTGATTGAGCGCGGTTTCGTTCAGGTGAACATGCTCCCGGAGCGCTGTCATATCGCCGGGCTGCTTGCCGATGATCTTTGTGGTCGCGTTCTTGACGATTCCGGCGCCATGCTCGTTGGGCCTGTCCGGCGTCCCCACGAAGTCTTCTGGTGTCTGGCTGATTCCCCAAACGCTGGCGTTGCGTTTGCGCGCCGTGCGGAACAACTGCACGACAACGCTTGCAAGGATCGGTGATTCAAGAAGCGCCCAGCACTCGTCGAGCAGGACAATGCTCGGCTGCCCCGTAAACCCCGATGCTCGATAGGTCGCCGTATGCGCGATCAGCAGGCTCATGGCCCGCTCCAGACGGGGATCGTCCTTCAGTTTCTCGACGTTGAAGTAGAGCCAGGGGTTATTCAACTGGACTGTCGTAGACCGATCGAACAAACGGGCATACGGCCCTTCATCGACCCAGGCGCGCAGCTTGGTCGAGGCCATCTGTGCCATTGCATTGATCTTCTGATTTCGATCGCGATCCTGCCAGTGCGCGAGTTCAGCAGCCAGATCCCCAAAGAGCGGAGTTGGGTTCGACGTTTTCGCGCTGCAACGCTTGTAGGTTGAGGCGATGGCCTCGAGTAGGACGCTGTCGAGCAGGTCAATATCGAGATCGGGCGGCGTGTTCTCTCCCAACATGTGCCGGGTCAGGTTCTTCAGAAACGAGAGCTGATCGTTCGAAGGCTTGCTCTCCCCACGGGGCAGGTCCCAGGGGTTGATCGTTTGCTCCGAGTCGAGCGACATCTCGATCATCTCCCCGCCCATCAACTCGACCAACGGCTGATAGGAGTCTCCACGCTCCAAAATCGAAATCATCGGATTCGCGCGAGCCGCCATCAACAGCATTTGTTGTGCGGCGAGCGTTTTGCCACCACCACTTTTGGCCATCAAGAGTCCATTCGCGTCGGAAAGATCAGGGTCGAACATGGAGAACGGAATGAGCTGACGGAAAGGCGTCTCGAAAAGAATGAGCGGGCTCCTCCGCGTCCCGGTCCACGGCATCTCGACCGGCACGAGATCGGCAACATTCGACGTAAGCATGTCCTGATCCCGTTTGTCGGCCTCGGCCATACCGGGCAAAGTGCCCAGGAAAAGTCGCCGCTTGGCGATCGTTTCGGCCACGGCCTTCGCGCCATTCATGTGGGTGAAGGCATTCAGTACCTCCTGCGTCCGATTCGCGAGTTCGCGCTCGGACCGTTCGAGATCGCGAAGCGTGACCGCCGGTTGCGACGTTCGGACTACAACAGAGAGGCTCAGCTTCGCGGTTTTCAGCGACGAGGAAATGATGTCTCGCTGCACCTGGATTAGCTGCGCTTGCGCCACTTCTGCTTCGGGATTGGATTTGAAGTTGCCGTTTGCATCCTTCTGCGCGGCCGTCATTTTCTGGAGCCGCTTCTTGTAGCTCTTGAGCACTTTCACCTGGTCGGGAATCACGACTTGCCCACTAATAACGATGGGGAAGCCGAGAGTCGAGAAGTTTTGCAGCATCCCCGGGAATGTCGCATCGGGGAGTTCCTTGAGACTCACAACCCCGTAGAGATAGCCATCGATATTGAGGTAAGTCTCGGTCTCATTGAGGATGCTCGCCTCGGTTGCCTGCTCCCGCGCACTGCGGTACTCGATCATTTCCTCTCCAGGCACATACTGCCGGCGATCGCGCCGCGTTGGGTGCTGCGCGTGCTTTAGTTCCTCGAAAAGCTCTTGGGTGACAAGTCTCCGGGGCCCGAGGCTGGCCGCCTCCATCGACCCCTCGATGCCCCGGAGGATGGATTCAAACTCCGCCAGATAGGTCTCATGCTCCTTGCGTGTTCGCTGGATGGCCTTTTTCTGGCTCAGAGTGAATCCACCAATGCTGCGGTTCTGTTGCGCTGAGTGGTAGAGCTTCGCGTGAACACGAGGATCCCAGTTGAAGTACACATGAAGTCGGTTCTCGAAGAAGACACCGCTGTTCTCCTTCTGCCGCCACATTCTCAGACGGTGGGTATCGAGCGCCATCACCTCCGATTGCTCAGTGCGCTGTTCGTGGATGTAGCTGTCGAGCAAGTCGCCTAGGTGCTCGGAGATTTCATAGCGAAACTGAATGCGCATGCTGACGTCGGGAACGCTGCGAAACAGTGCTTCGAGCATCGCCTTGGTCTGGTTGCGGTCGCCGTCGGTGGCAAAATACGCGAGCACCCCTCTGAGTTCATAGCCCGCGACAAATGCGCCGCTGGTGCGAACCATGACGTTGTCGCCAATCGGAAGGTCCCGGAGAGGCAGCAGCTCGCACACGGCGGGTGCCTTCAACTTCCGGTCGTACTCCGCATTTGTTATCGGCATGGCTGAAGCCTCCGCACTGACTTTCGACTGTCGAGTTGCAAACCCTCACTCGCGACCCTGACCAGGGGAGCGATCCGCTCATTGAATCGAGCTGCAAAGACGACACTCGCAAATATCGCTCGCGCCGCTTCCAGGTCGAGATCGAGAGCAACGGACCCGTCTGGCTTCTTTTTGATCGAGGCGTGCATGTGACTACTCCTCCTCGTCGACCACGTAAGCATGCGTCAGTTCTGAATCTCGCTCAAGTGCGCACCAGGCCTTCGGAGCGAAGAACGAGCGGACCAGGTCGGTAAGATAACCGCGCGGTCTGCCGTACTTGAACAGGATGAGAAACGGCACGGCCAGCGCCGGCACGACGAACTCCATAAAGACGTTGAGCGGTATCCCGAACACATGCGCGTTGCCGCTCACGAAATGAGCCAGAAGATTCATCAGGGCTGCGAGCGCGAGCACCAGAATCAGGTCCTCAAACTCCAGGCCAAGGAACGTCACTTTGGTATGGAGATTGCGATGAACGGGCGTTAGATCGAGACTCATGGTTCTACCCTCCAACTCCGTGGGCTTGCGTGACCATCGATTCAGCAAGGCGCACGATGCCTGAGACCATGAGTGCGCCGAGCGCGGCAATGAACTTCCTGATCCATGTCGAGCCTGGGTAGATCTCGGAGACCACGCCGCCCATGTGCAGCGCCATCGCCACGAGCTGGGTCAAAGCGAACATGGGCAGGATGACGTTGGCCGTCCAGTTTGCCAAACTCATCGTCGCCATCCAGAAGACATCGGCGTTCGTCGCTCCGGTATGCTGAACGAAGCCTTCGAGCGCGCGCAACATTCCCGAACACATCAACGAGGCAAAGCCTCCATATAGCAACTGCTCGAATGGAGCGCCTTTGCTGTAGCGATACACAGCTCCCGCAAAGAACAGGCCAGCCATCGTGGGCATCATGGTGTTGCCGGCCCAGGAAGCAAGGTTCGTGATGGCGCCGTCGAGACTCATACCTTCTCCTTATGCAGCCATTGCCCGGAAGAGTGCGAGAAGACCGCTCACACTCAGAAAAGAGATCGCGGCGAAGACCAGCCTGGTCCAGGCTCTGTGCCTGACAAAGTTGATGACTGCACCGACACAGGCCAATCCCGCCGCGGCCGGCATGATCTGCCCGGCAATGTAGTTCCAGAGAGAGGTCAGCATGTCGGTCATCGCGTACTGTCCTCCGGAGTTCCAGCCCTGCATGAGTTGCATCGTGGCCGACAGAGACATCAGGAAGAGCGCCGTAACAATGGAGCCAAGCGGATTCTCACCTGCCGCGCCATCGAGTGTTGCCTTCAGAACGAAATAGGCCGCAATCACAGGGACCAACTTGGCGACAACGATCTGGTTGACGAAGTTTTTAAAGACTGTCTCCATGCTTGCCAGCCAGCTGGTGCCCACCGACCCGCTCCCGGACGGAATGTTGATCCCTTGCGCCGCGATCCATGACAACAGTTGCGGGAGAGTCAGAAGGACGATCGTCCACAGAACCCACTTGCCCGTGCGGCCATTCACATGAAAGTTGACCCCTCCTTCATGCCGCAGGCTCACTCCCGCGGCGGCCAGCGTGCAGAATGCCGCCGGCACCGCGAGATCAAGCAGCAGTTGCAGCAGGTCGAGAAGGAACTGTGGCGGTTGCATCGCTGGCGCTCCCCTATTGAATGCCTTGCGCTTGCGTGATGAAGCCCTCAGCCATGCGTCCAAGACCGGAGATCACCATGAGGGATACGCCCGTTACGCCCCAGCCCATATAGCCGCGGCCACTCTTGAAGTGCCATCCGGCGATTCCCAGGCAGGCGACCGCGATCACCGGAGCGATGACGTTGCAGCTCCAGTTCACTATGTTGAGGACAGTCCCCTCGACCGTGGTCGCCTGCTGGCCTTGAACGGCCTGGCCGAACTGGGGCGACGTTCCGAGGTTCTGGGCTCTCGCTGCAAATGGCGCAAGGAGATTGCTCATCAGGATGAGACCCAACGCGAACTGGAGAGCGACACGAACCCAGTTGATCTGGTCGGGACGGTGGATGACGAGCGTGGAGGTTGGAGCGGACGCTTGGGAGCGCCCCCAGTAGGTCAGTGCGGTTCTCATACGTTTTCTCTCCTGGACTCGGCTGCTCGGGGGCATCCGTGTCGAGTGAGAGAATGGGTCGGAACCCGGACTCGGTCAAATGACCTGGCGGAGACCGGAATAGGAAACCGCTCTATCTCTAATCGTCTGTATGGGTTTCGTGGTTAGGGGGGTGCGCGCCGCGACTCGATCCTTCTGGCGTTGTGGCTTAATTTGGGAAAATCGGGCTAAAATCTCAATCGGAGGGACCGGTGTCGCAAGCTGTCGCCAGGTCAGAGGCAACGGAATGGCATCTGTATCGCAGCTGAATCCGTATCAATGTGACCAGTGCGGGACCACGAACATCGTGGCTGCGCCCGTCCTCTATCAACAGGGAACTCGGGCTTATTCTGGCACGTTCAGTTCAGGGACGAGTCAATCCTTTTCTGCTCAAGCCGCTGCACCGCCAGATCCTCGCGGATACGGACGACCTCTGCTGCTATGGGGAATACCCATATGCTTTACCTTCTTTTGGGGCTTCGTCGGTCTCGTCGGCATTCTCAATCGTTCTAAGTCCGCTCTGGCATTGGGCAACACGGTCACAATTCTGTTGCTTCTCGGTGTTGCGTGCGTTGGCGGGATGCTTCTGAGTTTTCGTCGGATAGCCCGTTATAACCGCGAGGTCTATCCTCGCCTCCAATGGAACTGGGAGCATACATATTTCTGCAGGCGTTGTGGGAAGCTCCGTTTGATCCCTTCATAAGCGCTGTCAGGCGCAGATTGCGGAAGGCGGAATGATCCCATACGGAAGTCGCCGGCTGGAGAGCTGGGTCTATTACCCACATCTCACGATTTTGTCCCAACTCCACACTGAGGCATCGGGGTCGATCTTTGCTCATTTCCAAATTGAGCAATCGGGATCGATGATGCCTCAAACGCACAGTGGGTCATTCGGACCGATCTTTCCTCAAATGCGAATTGGGTCAACGGGAGCCAACTTTGCTCAACCGCACAGTGGGTCATCCGGACCGATTTTGCCTCAACTTCAAGATTGAGCAATCGGGAACGATTTTGCCTCAAACGCACAGTGGGTCATTTGGGCCGATCTTTAACCAAGCGCGGCCTGCCTGAATAGACACGACACTGATCGGGCAGCGGGAGAGTCTCCAAAGCATGGGAAGCTCAGCAGGCGCGGGAAGAAGAGACACAACGGTTTTGTGGTGGATGGTACAGGGCTTGCTGCCGCCAATCTCTCATCAGCTGAACGCAAACGGAATTCATTCACAGCACACAGAAAGCCCTGGCACGCGGGCCAGGGCGAAGAGAGGAAGTGTTTGAGTTGCGGGCAATCTACTGGGCTGTGGCGACTACCTTGTGAAGTTCGGCAGGCCTTTGTTCATGCTTGGTGAACACGACGTAGATCTTGGTGTCGGCGGGCACGGAAACGACTACGCGACTGTTGGCATTGAGGCTCATTACTTCGGAGTCGCCCGCAGTGCCGATATTTTCGGCCAACCGCTCCCGCAGCATATCGCTCTCTGAAAAGGCAGCGCTCGAATTGTTGCCCGCCACTTCGGCGAGAACCGAGCCGATCCCTGACGCGGCGCGCACCAGAAAGTTCTTGCCTGTGTTCTTCCCGTAGACGTTCCCTTTTATCGGCCCGAGATCGAGCCCGGTTCCAATTGCATCGATCTTCTCCCGCGCGCCATCGAGCAGTTCGATCTCGTCGAACTTCACGCCTACGAGTCCGCTTCGATCGGCCTGCTGGAGTTGACCATACACGCGTGCGCCGGCCGGAACGATAATTCTGTCGCCGATGGCATAGGTGTATTCGACTACCGCTACCACGGGGGCCTGCACAGCACTCGATATCTGGGTCTCAAGCTTGGCTTGAATCCGGGTACCCGGCTTCAGTTCCAATATTGCTACACCATCGTCATCGGAATTGACCTTCGGCGCCACCCCGGCCTGGTTCTGTGTCACACTTCGCACGAAAATGATGGACGGCTCCTTCAGGCCATTTTGCTGTACCTGCGAGGTCTGCTCAGCAGGAGGTCCGCCGTATGGCGCTGGATCTTCCCATTTCTGCTGCGTATCCGCAAAGGACGGTACGCTGCCCAGCGAAGTCGCCGCGGAAGGCTTAGCCGCCACTGGCTTGAAATGAGCCTGGTCGTTCATGGAGCGTGTCCGCCGAATATCACCTGGCCCAAGCTGACCGTTGCTGTTGTCGGGCGCCGGCGTACGCACGGTGTCCATCACCGGCGTCACGCTGCCCTTGGGCGGTTTCATCAACTCCTGATTGGCCTGTTGAGACGGCTGCCTTACCTGCGTTGGCTTCTTCGGGGATTTGCCGACTAAGGCCGTGAACACAAAGAACAGAACCGCAACGGCCAGTCCGCCGCCGAGAAGAATGAGCTTGTTTTTGCTGATCCCTTCCACCCCCTTCACGTCAGCTCGTGTTGCAAAGGTTGTCGCGGGTTCAGGCTTCCCATTCAGGACGGTTGATTCACGCGCCTGGGGCGGCTCTCGCGAGGGCATCGGTTCAGTGGATTCCTCGACTGTGGTGGGCATGCTTCCGTTCCTGTTGGTGTCATTGACGCTCATAGCCTCTGTACTCCTTTCTATTTGCCGTCGCCGGAGATAGGTGGGGTGAACGGCAGGCGAATCAAGATGGGACGATCCACCTGGTCCGCCTGTGCGATCTGCAGAAACAACTTCTCCGTCGACTCCTTGAAGTTGGGTCGGTCGAAGACAACCACGCCATCAGCTCGGCCTCCAGGCTCAAGCCGTGTTGCGCTCAACCGGTAGTCGCGGATCTCCAACTGATCCGAGATGATGCCTTTGCCTTGCTTCTTCTTCTTTGTGGCCGTGCGTCCCGTGATCTGGATCTGTGGCGGAACGATCTCTACAGGCTGATCCGAACTGTTCAGGATGGAGTAGGAGATCACGGTCTCATTGCTCCATTGGCGCATGTCGCAAATCGATGTCTCAATCTGCTTGTCCTCCCATTTTGTCCATTTGGGAGCATTCACTTTCTGCTGCTGCCGGAACTCCTCGTCGAGATTGGAAAGCGACGCTGACCCAGAGCCGGTGTCTCCACCAATCGCTTCACGTGCCGGGCCCCTGCCAGGCGCAGTCGGCGTGGCAGGAGCCCCGGAGTCCGAGGAAATCAGAAAGCTCCGCCCGGATCGGTACTCGATCAGGAAATCCACCGGCTGCGATTGATTCGGAATGCCAGTGCCATCGCTGACCAACTCCAGCGTCACGTGCTGGCCCGATCTTGTCGCGATCAACAGGTTCGACTGAGCAGCCTGTTTAGTGATGGGCTTGACATAGACGTACTCCGGCTCTCCCTCGCTATGCTCGGCTTTGAACTCACCCGGACTGCCCAGAATGACGGATGTCACCTCCTCTGGCATCCGAATGGTCGACTCAAACTCCGGCCGCAAATGCAGGACCGTGATCTCTCTCGGGTTGATCGTGATGGTGGCGACACGCGCTCCAACCGTTGCGTCCGTCGCGCTGAGGCCCAGTGGAATCAGGAGTGCGATGAGGATGAACCAGCGAAGCTTCATGGCGTTGACCTCCTCGGCGGCCGCATGGCCGCATATTTGCGAATCGTGAACTGCCGCCGGACCGCCAGCACGTAGGCCACAACGTCCGGGTTGTGATAGTTCAATTGCTCCCGGGCGATCCCATGGTCGCCCGCGTAATAGGCCGCAACGACCAGCCGCAGATCCCCGTGAAACTCCCACATCAATGCCGTCACATAGCGCGTGCCCGCGGCAATGTTCTGTTCTACGTCGAAGGGTTTGACAGCGCCGTAACGACGCGCTGTCGCCGGCATGAGCTGCATCAATCCCATCGCTCCCTTGCTCGACAGTGCTCGCGGATTCCACCGCGATTCCACGTCGATCAGCGCGGCGACCAACTCGGGTGAGACGCGGTAGTGCCCCGCATACTGCCGCACAAACTGCGCCGCCGGCGCGGGATCGACTTGGGCAGGTGCGACTCGGGGGAGCAGCAGCAACAGCAGGAGAAGGCACCGTTTCATGAATGTGACCCTCCAGGGAGTGCCAGGCTCCGCGCAAATCGGGCGCCGTCGTCCAGCAGGCTCTTGAATCCTTCGCGGAGCAACAGATGACGCCGGTCCTTCTCCGTTTTTGCCAGGAACGGCAGCAGCACGTCGCGGTGCTCCTCGGTTACGTGGTCGGTTCCGAGCAACTGAAGCGCATTCGCGAAGTCGATCATCTCCGAGACCGAGGGCGGCTTTTCGAGAGAATAGTTGCGGAACGAGAGCGCAATCCCCGCCATCTCCCGGTGAAACGTCTCATCAGCCTTTGGAGTGCGGCTGGCGATGATCTCCGCCTCACGCTCCGGCGTCGGGTGCTCGACACGCACGTAGAGACTGCGCCTCCGGATGGGGTCGCCCAGTCTGCGCTCCTCATTACTGGTGAGCACGACGAAGGGAATGCTCTTTGCGCTGACGGTGCCAAACTCGGGAATCGAAAGCGTCCATGCGGAAAGTATTTCCAACAGCATTGCTTCGAAGCCTTCGTCTACCTTGTCCAACTCGTCAATGAGCAGCACGCATGGCCGGTCGCATTCGAGAGCGCGCATCAGAGGACCGGGCCGAAAGAAGTCCCGCCCTTTGAGGTTCGCCTGAACACTCAGCCAGCTCTCGTGCTGGCCCTTTGAGAACTCCATGTAGAGCCGCTGTAGACCCTCATCGAAGCGCCCGATGGCCTTGTCCTCCGTCACGCCGCGGTAGCACTGCAGTCGCTCAACATGCGTATCCGCAGCGGCGGCGACAGAAAGCGCTAATTGAGTTTTGCCCGAGCCGGCGGGGCCTTCGAGCAGCAACGGCTTCTGGAGTTTCGCGGCCAGGAAGACAACCTGGGTCATCACGGGGTCGATGAAGTAGCCCGTGGCGGCGAGCTTGCTGGAGAGGTCTTTGAGGGAATCAAACATCGGCCACTCCACGCGCTTTGGTTGAGATCGCCATTCGGCCTCCTCGAACGCGGAGACAGAATGAAGCGGTCTCGAAACTCGGTCAAATCGAGTTCCGATTCCCCTCGGCGATGAGACCGGCGGAGCGGGCAGGAGTCGGCGTCAATTTGACCGAGAATCGAATTCGACCCAAGATTTCCACACTCGCCGGGCCGAATCGGCCCGGACACCACAGGTTTGGAGGAAATGAGGTTATGGGATCTGTGCTTGCACTGACGAATTTCGAGACGGACGATGCCCTTTTGACCGCCGAGGATGTCGCCCAAAGGCTAAGGGTCAGCAAGGACTGGGTTTGGGACCACTCCTCACGAAGATTGCCGTATCTACCGGTCATTCGTATGAGCGATGGCGCCTTGCGCTACCGGGCGAGCGGAATCGCAGAGTTCCTGAAGGAGCGCGAACGGGCTACCAATTTACGTCGGAAACGGCGGTAAAATAAGGTTGGCCCGCTTATTCCCCCACACAGAATTTGAGGAATAAATGGGAAGTTCATACCAAAGAGGATGGGTCCGGCTCCGCGGAAAGAAGTGGTACGGCTATTTCCGAAGAACGGAGCTTGACCCTGCAACCGGCCAACCAAAACCAGCCGTCGCTCAAGTCATCCTGGGACTGAAGACTGAAATGTCGAAGTCCCAGGCCAGGGAAAAGCTGGAGTGCGAAATTAGCCGGCTGGGAAAACAACCTACTGGCGACAAATCCATGATCAATGGAGCTGTCACCTTTGGGTGGTTCGTGAACCACCGGTACCTGCCACTGAAGGAGGCGGACTGGAGGGAAGAGACTGCCAAGGTGAAGAAGCACATCATCAAGGCAGATCTCGTCGATGAGTTCCGTGACATCCGATTGGAAAACATCGACAAATTCACCCTGCAGACCCACCTCAACAAACTGGCCAGGTCTCGTTCGAGGGATAGAGTTTTGCAGATTCGGTCCTACGTGAAGGCGATCTTTGCCGAGGCGGTCGATCAGGACTTCCTCGCGAAAGATCCTGCGCGTTCCCTAAAGACCCCCTCTAATCTGCGGGAGAGCGACAAAACGACTCTGACGTGGGATCAATTGAGGTCTGCCCTGGCGAAGCTGGGTCTTCGGGATCGGATTCTACTCAAACTCGATATGACGAACGCCCTTCGTCCCAGTGAGTTGTTCGGGCTGAAGTGGAAGTGCTTCGATGCGAACGCACCGGGCATCTCTATTCAGGAGACGACCTACAAGGGGAAGATTCGTTCCTTTGGGAAGACACGGGGAAGCCTCACGACAGTTCCAATCGCCGGGGAATTGGCAGCGGAATTGGCGGAGTGGCGGGACCAAAGCAAGGATCCATCTCCGGAAGCCTTTATCTTTCCAGGCCGCTTTGGGGGCTTCATGGATTCGAGCAACTTCCGTCACCGTGTGTTGCACAGACTGGCCGAGGAACTGGAACTGCCGAAGCTGACGTTCCAAGTGATCCGGCGCACGATTGCGACTCTGGCCCAAAAGAAGGGCACGGTGAAAGACGTTCAGGGGATGATGCGACACTCCCGAACGGCTACCACGACCGATGTCTATATGCAGGAACTCCCGGAAGGCGTGCGGGCGACTGTCAACTCGATTCACTTGGAGTTGATGGGGACTGGCACAAGCGGGCCGCAATCCGCAGCATCCGGAACACGTTCCTCTATTCCAGCGAGGCAACATCCGAACCAGAGTGATCGAGTGAACATGACAGGAAAAACGTGGGATCGGGAACCCGCTACAGGGAAGGGAGGAAAAGCAACTTCGGAGCCCTCTGCCAAGAAGGTTTTGAAATTTGCTGCCAATTTGCTGCCAAACGGGGAGAGTGGGGATTTGCTAAATGCTTGAAAAGATTTGGTGGACCTGATCGGGATCGAACCGATGACCTCTTCCATGCCATGGAAGCGCGCTCCCAAACTGCGCCACAGGCCCACGTGCTAGAGGGATGCAACTCATCTATTTTCGCCGCTCAGCCGGGATTCGTCAAACCTTGGCTCGTGCCGGGCTCCAGGAATGCAGCCATCCCCCGCACGATCAGGCTCACACCTCCAACGAAGCCTGCGTTGTAATCGGTGAACATAACCCTTCCGGCCGCATGGACCAGCGGAAACTTCTCGCGGTCGACACGCCGCTCGCGCTGCGCCAGATCGTATTGTGGATTGGGTTCGCCGGGGGCGAAATAGACAGCCTGCTCCTCAATCACAAAGCCGACCACATAGTTATGGAGTGCCGCGAAGCCAACGACCGACTGCCGCAAGCTGAAGCCGGCGCTGGTGAGTTTCCGCAGACTGGCCTCCATCGGTGCGTAGAGCGCGGCGTCGGTCAGATATGTGCCGCTGAACATCTTGGCGCCTTCCCGGTAGCGGAGCAACGTTCTGCGCAAGCCGAGGCAATAGCTCAGTGCCCAGCCCTGCCAGCTTTGCTCCGCATCGAATACAGGGGCTTCCTCAAGCGCCTCGCGAAAAACCTGCGTGGCCATCTCGTCCAGCAGATCCTGTTTGTTCTTGAAATGCCAATAAATGGCCGGGGCCTTGACATCTAGCCGGGCAGCCAGACGGCGCAAGGTGAGCCCTTCGAGGCCCATCTCATTGAGAATTGAAAATGCCTGGGCGAGGATGAGCTGTCGATCAAGAGGCATAAAAAAGTCTAACATTATTCATTTAACTATGTTAAGTTGACCG
>Ga0326728_10014312_pt1 | contig 16888 bp, 15 predicted proteins | sample MB3enrmetagenome_FD_207602 | JGI IMG/M metagenome (GOLD analysis project Ga0326728, IMG submission 207602) | Lab enriched peat soil microbial communities from McLean, Ithaca, NY, United States - MB31MN | ecosystem: Environmental > Terrestrial > Soil > Wetlands > Peat | place: USA: New York...
GTTGTTGCCGCATCGCCTCCCGGTTGGTTTCCTCAGCCCTTATCAGTTTACCATCATACATGTCCTCTATGGATCGCTCAGCCGAAGGTAGATCCGAAGGAAGCGTCAATCCGAAATCCTGTATGAACAAATCTGCCAGGTTCGTCTCTTGCGTCACTTTTTTGTTCCAGTACCTTTCGGTTTGTTGGAGAAGATATCCGTAAATTGGAATCGTCTCGTAAGCGAATGACCTGACAAAAGTCGGAAATCTGATAAAAGCGTTCAGACTCGTTTCAAAGTGGTATAACGTCTCTTCTTTCGTACGATTGCTGACTATTAGGCCCGTATATTCTGCCAGACCTTCATTCAGCTCAAGTAGATTCTCGGTGATTTTCGCTTCCGGAAAGAGGCTGTAACGATATTCTCTGAATATCATTGCATCCGTGAGGTGCTTCTTCATGTCGTAGCCCGAAGTCGATTCCAGCGACTTTCTCAGCGCCTCGACCTCCAACCTCATGAGAATTCTTCCATTCTTTTCGTCGAGCTGGCTATTGTCCGGGCTATATCCGTGGAAGCCGAGCGAAGACTGGGTAACATGGAACAGCTCATGTGCCAACAGATTTACTCGATCGTCCTTGTTGTTCGGTAGAGGGAGCATCACCATCGCCCAGTTTCTGCCGTTCCAGTGAACCATTGTGTTCGCGATGTTAATGTCCGCCGGCAGCGTTCCACAATACACATTTCCGACCGGCTTCAAAGCGTCGCCAGCATCGGGATAGTTTGCACAAATTTCTCTTGTCTTCGGGTTCACAAGGAGTATTGGTCCGTACATATCTCTGTTCCAGAGATCGACATTCTGTTCCTCCGAAGCTTTTACTTCGTCGAAATAGCTAGCGTACGCGTCCACTGGAGATGAAAACGTCTGGGCTGACCCCGGACGATTGAAGAGAAGAAGTGCCGATGCGAGAAGGATCGTCTTGTTCAATCGAGGTCGTCCTTTTACCGGTGCGAATTGTAGATTCATACAAAAATCTAAAGGTACACGATTGAAAAATCAAATCTGCATTTAGGCAAGTCGCAGAAGACCGTGATCACATCAATCTACGCGCGGAAGGCATTTCGATCTGTTGAAGCTTTGCAGTTGGCATTCCAGGGATCCTTTGACTAAATTTTTTTGCCACAAATCGGTTGAACTCTAAATGGTGTCAGCATATCTTGGACTGAAAAAAATTACTGACTTTAAGGTTCAAACGTATTGACGGCTTAAATGGTGTCGAGGCAAAATGAGGATCCACTATCTCCAGCATGCTCCATTCGAAGACCTCGGAAACATTTGGATCTGGGCGAGCGATAAGGGACATTCCATAACTTCGACCAAATTATATCTTGATGAAAAATTGCCGTCGGTAGATTCTTCCGACTGGCTAATCGTTATGGGCGGACCGATGAACGTTTATGATGAAACAAAATATCCATGGCTCGTCAAGGAAAAGAAATTTATCGGTGAGACGATCGATTCGGGCAAGTTCGTTCTCGGCATCTGCCTGGGTGGTCAATTAGTCGCCGATGTGCTCGGAGGAAAAGTCAGGCGGAACAATCACAAAGAGATCGGATGGTTTCATGTTATGAAGACGGCGGAAGGCTCCAGATATTTCAAGTCATTTCCGGGAGAGTTCATGGCTTTTCATTGGCACGGAGATACCTTCGATGTCCCGCCAGGCGCAGCGAGACTGGCGGAAAGCGAAGGGTGTGTGAATCAAGCTTTTGAATATGACAAAAACGTTCTCGCTTTACAGTTTCATCTTGAATCCTCGGAGGCAAGCATAGGGCTGCTGATTGAGAATTGCAGAGACGATATGACCACTGGCAAATATGTACAGACATCAGATGAAATCTTGCAGGGAAAGGCGCATCTTAAGAAGATAAATATGTATATGAGTTCGCTGTTGAACGAAATAGAGAAAAGGACCAGCACCAAATAGCAGACGATTGATTGTAAGATGCGTAATGTCATTTTCACCCTCGTATTCTCGGCAATATTTTCTATCTACGGACTGGCTAACTATTACATTTATGTGCGAGGTCTCCAAGCACTTCGACCGATAGGAGTCCTTCATACTGTCTATGCTGCCGCATTCATTTTTTTATCGGTCTCGTTCATCGCGGCAGTTTTCTTGGAGCGTGCAGATATCGTAGCTCTCGGCAGACCGCTGAGCTGGATTGGCTCATTCTGGTTAGCGGCGTTTGTCTATTTGCTTCTGATCATCGCTGCCGTGGACCTTTTGAGGCTTGTAGACCAACTTGTTCCTTTCTTCCCGGCTTTTATTACGTCTGACTTCCATCGGTCCGCTCGTGCCGTTGCAATTGGAGTCGTTTCCGTCACCACGATCCTGGTTTCTTATGGCTTCATCAATGCGCATCTTGTTCGCGTTCGGACTTTAGATGTTTCAATTGAAAAGAACGCCGGGGGAAGAAAGACATTGAATATCGTCATGGCATCCGATATTCATCTTAGCTCGATCATTGGCAAGGGCCGCATCGACCGAATCGTCGAGAAAATCAATTCGCTTTCGCCTGACATTGTTCTCCTGCCCGGTGATATCGTTGATGGCGACTTAAATCCCGTTATCCATCAAAACCTTGGTGAGTCGCTTCGCAAGATCAAGGCGCCGCTCGGTGTTTTTGCCGTTACCGGCAATCACGAGTACTACGGCGGTATCGAGAGAGCCTGCGAATATATCGCCGAGCACGGGGTGAAGGTATTGAGGGACTCTGCTGTTTTCATTGACAACAGCTTCTACATCGTGGGACGCGAAGACCGGGAAGTACGGAAAAGAAAGACGCTTGCCGAGCTCATGGAAAAAGTCGACAAGAAAATTCCCGTGATTCTGATGGACCATCAACCTTTTCATCTTGAAGAGGCAGAAGTGAACGGCGTCGATTTTCAGCTTTCAGGTCACACACACCATGGACAGATGTGGCCCTTCAATTATGTTACCGATATGGTTTATGAACTGGCTTATGGTTACGTGGTAAAAGGTTCTGCGCATATCTACGTATCTTCAGGAGTTGGGACTTGGGGTCCGCCCATCCGTATTGCCGCTGATCCTGAGATCGTGAATATTCATTTGAGTTTCTGCAAATGATGACTTGCGCCAGTTTTCTAACTCACCCCTTAAAAAGAAAAGATTAATCCGGCTGTTCAACTAAAGTCACCGCCAAATATTCCGACGGAAAGAGTGGAATAGGAGACAAAATGCGTTTGAGAACGTAGCGCTCTTCGTGTTCCGATTTTTCGACGAGAAATTTATGGGCATAAGAAGAATATTTGGAGTGTTCGGAAGCAAGAAATCTTCACGGTCTGACGATCTATATCATGTCCTATTCGAGCAGGCCGCTGATGGAATTTTCGTTTCCGATGAAGAGGGACGTCTTGTCGAAGTCAACGAACGCTCATGCGAGATGCTCGGTTACCCTCGTCAAGAGATACTGAAACATCACAATGATGATTTTACTCCTGAGAAGGAGCGAAGGGAAAAACCAGTAAGGATGGACAACCTGCAAGTTGGTCAGAAGGCCGTCTTCGAGAGAAATTTAGTCTGCAAAAGCGGGAGATTACTTCCTGTAGAAATCAACGTGCGGAGACTTTCTAACGGCACCCAGCTTGCGATAGTTCGTGACATTACCGATCGGAAACAGGCAGAACTGGCAATCACACAAGTGCTTGAATGGCAGGAGGCAATTTTTGAGGGATCTCGCGATGCCGTTTTCATCTCCAACGAGCAATCTCATTTCGTAGCAGTGAACAATGCTGCCTGTGAACTCACCGGCTATCCGAAAGAGGAACTCCTGACGATGAGGATTCCCGACCTTCACGAAGACATTGATCTTGACGCATACAACAGGTCTCACGACAAAATAATGGGAGGAGAAGCTGCGCTGACCGAGGCGAAGATCAGGAGGAAGGACGGCACCAAGGTAGACACCGAATTTAGCAACACCAGAGTATCCATAGCAGGAATCTTTTACATGCACACGGTGGCGAGAGATATCACCGAAAGAAAAAAAGCCGAAAACGAATTGAAAGAGAAAGAAGAGAAGAGACTTCAATTAGAGCGTCAGTTCATTCAATCGCAGAAGTTTGAAGAACTGGGGACGCTTGCCAGCGGAATTGCCCATGACTTCAACAATATCATAAACATCATAATGGGACATTCATCATTGGTGAAAGAGCATCCTTCGGATCCCGAAAGGCTTGCCCGAAGCATCGACGCAATTGAAAAGGCTTCCGAGCGAGGCGCATCGCTTGTCAAGCAACTCCTAATGCTTGCCCGCAAGAACGAAACACTTTTCGACTCGATCCTCGTGAACGATATCATCAATGAGATCCGCAGGTTATTGCATGAGACATTTCCGAAGACCATTGTTATTTCCACAGATCTTCAACGTGATCTGCCGAATGTTGTTGCAGATGCAAACCAGCTCCACCAAGTCTTTATGAACCTCTGCATCAACGCAAGAGATGCAATGCCGCATGGCGGCAGGATCACGGTTTCCACTTCGACGGTTTCCGGAGAAAAAATTCTTTCCAGATTTCCGCAAGTTCAAGACAAAGAATATGTCATGGTGCGGGTTTCAGATACTGGAATCGGAATGAATGATGAGGTGAAGCGCAGAATTTTTGAGCCGTTCTTCACGACGAAAGGGGCCGGGAGGGGCACTGGCTTGGGATTGGCTCTGGTTTATTCAATCATTCAGAACCACCATGGAATGATCGAAGTCGACAGCGAGGTTGGCAGGGGAGCCACCTTCTCAATCTATTTCCCGGTTGATGGGCACAAGGTCGTCAACGGACAAGATCATACACCCAAGCTTGCGGATATTCCCGGCGGAACCGAAACAATATTGGTAATTGAAGACGAGGAAATGCTGTCGGATTTGATGACGACCATCTTAGCTTCAAAAGGTTACGGTGTCTTGTCGGCAACGGACGGCGAGGAGGGTTTGGAAATATTCAAGAAACACAGAAAGCAAATCTCCGCCGTGGTGACGGACCTCGGTTTGCCGAAGATTCCTGGTGACGAAATCACCAAACGAATCATGTCGATTGAGCCGACATCGAAAATAATCCTTTCCAGCGGATACATTGACGGGGATGTAAAAGCCGCGTTGCTCAAGACCGGCGCGAAATGTTTTATACTAAAGCCTTACAAGCCCGCGGAAGTGCTTCAGACCGTCAGAGCAGTAATCGACGGAGAAGAATAAACCTAACGCGGAATAGTCACAGCCAAATTGGGTTAAGCTCCGGACGCCAGACTCCAAACTCCAAGCAAATACAGAGTGCCAATGAACAAGTGGGGTCTGGAATTTTTGTCTTTGACGTTTGGAACTTGTGCCATTCGAGATTTCTATATGGAATGCGGCGTGGCGCAAAGCGCTCATTTGGAGCTTGGTGATTGGAATTTGGAACTTCCTTTATTGTTGCAGCAGCTTCAACCTGAAAAATTCGCCCTTCCAGCCTATCAACGCGTTCGCGGAGAACGGCTTAAGGCTGATAAAAGTGTCGAGACCAAGAGCTTGACATCTTCTCCATCATGAAAATCGAGCAAATCTTTCGATGGACGCCTGCTTCGGAAATCGAATTCGGCTTGTGAAAGATTTTCGTTAGACAAGTCGGATCTTAGCGCAACCAACTCTGGCGCGGATTAGTTTGAGAAATAATTTTGTCTCGATTTCATATAAGATACAATTAAGCCGGTGAAAAGTTTGAAAATCCAAGTTGTGGAAATTAACTTCTATGTCGATGGAACGGCAAGAAGAAATCATGAAAAACCACAATGCAATATCGTGAATTAGGAAGAACAGGATGGAAGGTATCGACAATTAGTTTCGGTGCCTGGGCGATCGGGGGCACTTGGGGAACAGTCGATGATAAAGAATCTTTGGCGGCACTTCACCGTGCTCTCGATCTTGGCGTAAATTTTATCGACACTGCAGATGTATATGGTGATGGCCGGAGTGAGCGCTTAATTGCTCAGCTTAGAAGGGAGAGTCGCGAGAAATTCCGTGTCGCGACGAAAGCCGGCCGTAGACTCGACCCGCATGTAGCCGCCGGCTACAATCAACAAAATCTCACCGCTTTCGTGAACCGAAGCTTGAAAAACCTGGAGACAGATTCACTCGACCTGTTACAACTCCACTGCCCACCGACTGAAGTTTATTACATGCCTGAAGTTTTCGGTGTTCTCGACGAGTTAGTCAAAGCAGGGAAACTCCGTTACTACGGCGTCAGCGTGGAGAAAGTCGAAGAGGCGCTGAAGGCAATCGAGTACCCGAATGTCCAAACGGTGCAGATCATATTTAATATCTTTCGGCAACGTCCGGCTGAGCTTTTCTTCAAAGAGGCAGAACGAAGGCGCATCGGTATCCTCGCGAGAGTCCCGCTCTCATCGGGTCTATTGGCAGGCAAACTCAGTCGGTCGAGCACATTCGCACAAGACGATCATCGGAGTTTCAATCGCAACGGCGAAGCGTTTGATCGCGGCGAGACGTTCTCGGGAATAGACTACGAAGATGGCTTGAAGGCGGTGGAAGAACTGCGACCACTCGTGCCTGCCGGACAGACCATGGCACAGATGGCACTGAGATGGATTTTGATGTTTCCAGCAGTCACTTGCGCAATTCCCGGAGCAAAACGGCCTGAGCAGGTTGAAGAAAATGTAAAGGCTGCTGACCTTCCGGCAATCTCAGATACCACGATGAAGAAGATTGTCGAGGTATACAATTCTCGCATTCGCGAATTGGTTCACCAATGTTGGTAAAAAAATCGCGAATGGATAAACTGACAAAAACGTTTCTATTAATGAATAGCAAGGAGATCGTTTATTTATGAGCATAGCAAAAGATTTCAGCAAAGAGCTAAATCAGCAAGCGGCAAACACCAAAAAGCTTTTGGAAAGAATACCTCACGACAAATTGACATGGAAACCGCATGAGAAATCTCAGCAGATCGGGCGGCTTGGGATGCACATTGCAGAACTCCCGAACACGATCGTGAGGGCAATCGAGACCGAGAGTTTTGATTTTGCCGCAACTCCATTCAAGGCAGTGTACCCCAATACCACGGCAGAGATACTGGAGACTTTCGAGAAGTCGTTGTTGAAAGCAACGGACATCCTTGAGAAGACCACCGACGATCAACTGCCGGTGATCTGGAGAGCGATGCGCGGCGGACAACTTGTCTGGGAGATGCCGAGAAGTGCCGTCATCCGAAATACACTGAACCATATTATCCATCACCGCGGTCAACTTACGGTTTTTCTTCGCTTGCTCGATGTGCCAGTCCCGGGCACTTTCGGGCCGAGCGCGGACGAGAGATAATAACTATTCAGATTGTTAAATTCTCCGTGGGACCGTGACATGCAAGAGTGCAAAACCTCGTTAAGATTGCGGCCAAGCGAATCGACATCGGGATTAATTCAGTTTGAAATTCTCTTCCATCAACTTGCGACTGTGGTCTGACGCTGTGTTAAAACAGATCGGAGCAAAATAGAATCATCGACTAATCGCTAATAGAGGAAATTGTGAAACTACCTCGGAACGAAGACAGTATTCGTCGGAGCGGCACAATCATAATGTTGTCCTTTGCGGCAGCCGAAGTGCTTCTCCATTTATACACAAATGCATTCGCGGGATACGGTTATTTTCGCGACGAGCTTTATTACGTAGCATGCAGCAGGCATCTCGCGTTCGGCTATGTCGATCAGCCCCCACTTTCGAGCTTCATACTCTTCGTCAGCCTCAAGCTATTCGGCGACTCAGTGTTTGCGTTGAGGCTTCTTCCTGCGATAGTGTCGGGCATTACGGTTTTTCTCGGCGGGCTCATCACCAGAAGATTGGGCGGTGGACCGTCTGCGATTGTGCTGGCGTGTCTTTCAATTGCGATTGCACCGGAATTCCTCGGCACGAATGCGATTTTTTCGATGAACGGTTTTGACTGGCTGTTTTGGTCGCTCGCTGCTTACATAGTCACCCTGATAATTGGAGATGATGGCGTCAGCCGCAAGAAAGCAGGTGGAAAATTATGGATTTTGCTGGGAATAGTATTGGGAATCGGTCTCTTGAACAAGATTGATGTGCTCTGGCTCGGAGCAAGTCTGTTCGTCGGTCTTCTTCTGACTCCTCAACGAAAACACTTGGCGACCAAGTGGCCTTACATTGCTGGAGTACTTGCATTCGTGTTGTCCAGTCCATATATAATCTGGAATTTCACGCACAACTTTGCTACGCTTGAGTTCATTCACAGGGCATCTTCAATAAAATATTCGTCACAAAACCCGGTAATATTCATCACCGACACGATAAGGTCGTTGAATTCGTGGTCATTGCCGGTCTGGCTCGCTGGAGTATGGTATCTCATTTTCAACAAGGAGGGGAAGAAATTCCGCGTCATAGGGTTTATCTTCGTGGTCACTTTCTTCATTTTGATAATCAACTGGCACTCAAAGGCGGAATACATTGCTCCCGCTTTCCCGATAGTCTTTGCGGCCGGAGGCGTAATGTTTGAAAGGATCGCATCACACAAGTGGTTTGTGTGGACAAAATATGCGATGCCGGCTCTCGTGGCAATTTATGGGTTAGTCAGCATGCCGTTCGCCATTCCGGTTCTGCCGGTGGATAGTTTCATTAAGTACTCAAGTGCCCTGGGGGTCAAGCCCTCCAGCCCCGAGACGCAGCATCTTTCAGATCTTCCTCAATGGTACGCCGACATGTTCGGATGGGAGAACATGGCTGCCACGGTGTCGAAGGTCTACGTTTCTCTCTCGCCCGAGGAACAAAAGAAGACCGTCGTCTTCGCGCAAAATTACGGAGAGGCTGGTGCAATCGATTTCTTCCGCGGTAAGTATCCGCTTCCACGAGCAATCTGTGGACACAATAACTACTGGTACTGGGGGCCAGGCGATACCACATTCACGACGGTGATTGTCATTGGTGGAAGGAGGGAAGACGCGCTCAATGCGTGCGACTCTGTGGAACAAGCCGGCATGATCGTGAGCCCTCACGCCATGCCATATGAAACCGACTTGCCAATCTATATTTGCAGACAATTCAAAGTCCCGTTCAGCGCAATATGGGCGAGAGCGAGAAGATTTATTTGAACGTAGAGCCGACGTCTAGCATGTGATTGGACTTCCGTCGCAACTCGTCATCGCACTTGGATTTCCATTGAAAGATAATTAGCATGAACATTATTCGGCATCGTAAGACTCTTGAGGATTTTCACGTTGATAAATAGACTGCGTTCATGGCCGTCGCCATGGATTTTTGGCGTACTCATTTTACCCGTCGCAGTCTATGTCGGCTTCATTTCGACACCGCTTCCATTTCTACTCAGCAAGGCCGGAGTTTCTGTTTACCAAATCGCGTCAATCGGCTCGCTGCTTCAGATCCCGAACATTCTTGTCTTCCTCTGGGCGCCGCTTGTCGATGTAAGACTTCGCCGACGGACATGGCTGATATTGTCGGCGGCCGCGACGGCATTGTGTCTTTGGATTGCTCAACCATTTGTCGGCTCGCAGCAATTATACATGTTGACCGCACTCCTGCTCATTGCGGGAATAACAGTGTCTCTCGTGTTAGCCGCTTCGGGCGGACTAATGGTCACAACTCTGTCCGCAGACAAGCAGCCAAAGGCAGCCGCATGGAACCAGGCTGGGTATCTGGCTGGCGGCGCACTTGGAGGCGCGCTTGTTCTGTGGCTCGTGACGCGATTGCCGGTCGTGCTCACCGGATTCGTGTTGGCCGTCGTTCTTTTTCTTCCGGCGCTTCTGGCTTTTACGCTTCCCGAGAAAGAGCCTGAGGCCTCACACTGGTTCAAAGGGCGACTCTCGGCAATAGGACGAGAGGTCGGCGGGGTTCTTAAATCGCCGCTGCGAAGATGGAGCACGCTGCTTCTTATGGCGCCGGCATGTACTGGCGCGGCACAGCTTCTTCTACCTGCAATCGCATCGCACTACGGAGTCGGCGCGTCTGGAGTCATTTGGATTAACGGACTCGGCGGCGGAATAGCTCTCGCTGGTGGATCACTCTGCGGTGCGCTCGTTCCAGCGGCATGGGACAACCGTATAGTCTATGCCGGTGCCGGTCTGACAAATGCGATTGCGGCGTTCGTTCTCATGGCGGCCAACGGAGCCGCGGGTTATCTTGTCGGCACAATTTTTTATTTAGCCACGCAGGGTTTATGCTGGGCGAGGTTCACTGCGCTCATCGTGGAGATCGTGGGACCCGATACCAAAGATGCCAGCACGCTTTACAGTGCCCTCTCTGCTGCCGGAAGTATTCCGCTTGCGTACATGACGTGGCTCGACGGCTTCGGCTCCTCGAGACTTGGAACGCATGGGCTTCTGTGGACGGACGCAGTAGGGAATTTAATTGTGTTTGCGGTAGTCGTGATGGTCTTTGTGATTGGGGGGCTGAAGTTTCGACATGAGCCGAAAGCGCCGCTATCCAAGGTGAAGAAATTATGATTGAATCGACGTCACACATTACGGCTTCAAAAAGCAAGGATATTCTCTTATGTAGACAAATCAACATGGAAAAACAATCATGGAACACAAGGAACTCATAGCCAGGGTAAATGCCTTTCATAACGGCGATGCTTCGTATGGTGATCCCGCGATGAAGATTTTTGAAGGAATCACTTCCGAGTCGGCATTGGAGCGACCCGACAAGAACACTCACAATGCTGCAGAATTGCTCGCACATATCGTCGGATGGGAAGATGTCTATTTGAAACGTTTCCATGGAGATGCAAAAGCCACGATAGACAAAAACCTTTCGTTTGACTGGAAGAGGATAGACAAGAACGAAAAAACCGCGTGGCGAAGTCTAACGTCGGCGTTTGAGAAGAACCACAAAGAGTTAGTCTCACTTCTCGAAGAGGGAAAATACGATGTCGAATCGAAAGAGAATCTCGTGAACAATATCATGGAACACGACATTTATCATCTCGGACAGATCGCAATGATGAAGAAATTGGTCTAAAAGTTTAGTCGGTAAGAAGACGGCGCGATAATCTCGGCATCTTTGGTTATTCTGGCAACTTATGCCTGTCCCATCAACCGGGAATAGTCGCGCTATCTATTATTCTCTATAGACTTTAGCCCGCAAGTTCGCTAAATTTTTTGTCCCGGCAAGGTCGGGATCTAAGGAGAAGTAATCATGAGTTTTCTAAAAATCAGCCATATCGCAATTGCGGTCGAAGACCTTGAAGTGGCAAAAAAGGCGTTCGAAACGCTATTAGGAAACAAAGTTGAGCTTGTCGAGGAAGTTCCTGATCAGAAAGTTCGCGTCGGTATGATTCCAGTTGGAGAATCGAAGATCGAGCTTGCTGGCCCTACCGACCCATCATCCACAATCTCGAAGTTCATCCAGAAACGCGGAGAAGGGATTCACCACATTTGCTTTGAAGTCGAGAATGTCAAATCGGAGCTTTCTCGTCTGAAAGCTGCAGGTTTCCAGCTCATCGATGAACAGCCGCGTCTGGGAGCGGATGGGCATCTAATTGCGTTTATACATCCAAGGACCACGGGCGGTGTACTTGTGGAACTAAGTGAAAAACAAAAGTAAGTCAAGGTTCAAAATGCAAAATTCAAAACCATAGCTCAAAAGAAAAAGCCCAGGGAACCGGTTTTGATTTTTGAAATGTGGTTTTGACATTTGACATTTGAATTTTGAGTTTACAGATGGAAGACATAGAAGTCCAGGATATCGGCTTTGAGCTTAAAGAAAAGCTCGACAATTTGCCCAGGGTTCCGGGAGTCTATCAATTCAAAAACGCCGAGGGCAAGATTATTTACGTTGGCAAGGCGAAAATTCTAAGGAACCGTGCCCGGTCATATTTTCAGAAGGGGCATGACCACGATCCAAAGACTAAAGTAATGGTTTCAAAAATCGCCGACCTCGAAGTGATCGTCACCGACAGTGAGATGGAGGCACTGATTCTTGAGAACACGCTCATTAAGAAACTCAAGCCGCGTTACAACATCGATCTGCGGGACGACAAAAGCTATCCGTACATTGTCGTTACCAACGAACCGTTTCCAAGAGTGTACGTCACGAGGAAGATCAGGCAGGACGGATCAAGATATTATGGGCCGTACACCGACGTAAAGACCATGCGCTATGCACTTAAATCTGTTCGTGACATTTTTCAGATCAGGAGCTGCAGGCTTCCGCTCACAGTCGAGAGCATTGCGAAAAAGAAGTGGAAGATTTGTCTCGATTATCACATTGGCAAGTGCGGCGGACCGTGTGAAGGGTTGGTATCGCAGGAAGAATACGGCGAGATGATCTCGCAGGTTGAAAAACTCCTGCAAGGAAAAACACGCGACCTCGTTCGACAGCTTACGGACGAGATGAAAACACTTTCTGAGAGACTCGAGTTTGAAAAGGCAGGGATGGTAAAGAAAAAAATCGAGGCGATAAAAGTCTATTCGGAAAAACAGAAAATAGTTTCGCTTGAGTTGATAGAACGTGACATCATTGCGGCGGTAAGCGAGGATGACGACGGATGCAGTGTCATTTTCAAAGTCCGAGACGGAAAACTAATCGGCAAGCAGCATTTTTATCTTTCGAATGTTGCCGGGCGCACGGAATCTGAAATGATTCAAACGCTCATCGAAAGATATTATGTCAACGCAGATTATATTCCGCCGGAAATTTACCTCTCGACCGAGCCGGTCGAGATGGAGTTTATCGAAGACATAGCAAGGTCGAAGCGCGGCGGCGACATAAAGATAGTGGTTCCGAATGAAGGGGAAGATCTCAAACTCATCAAAATGTGCCGGGCAAATGCGAAGTTCATGCTCGACGAGCTGAAAATTCAGAAGGAGAAAGGGAAAGAAACCGTCCCGCACACACTTCAGGCTTTGCAGAGAGACCTGCATCTTCCAGCACCGCCGAGGCGGATCGAATGCTTCGACAATTCGAATATTCAGGGAAGCGATCCTGTGGCGTAGTCTTCGTCGATGGCAAGCCGCGCAAAAGCGACTACCGGAAGTTCAAAATAAGAACCGTCGTCGGTCCGGATGATTTCGCGAGCATGGAGGAAGTAATCGAAAGAAGATACACGCGAGTGATGAACGAAGGCGGGCAGTTTCCCGACCTTATCGTGGTCGATGGTGGAAAAGGGCAGCTTTCATCGGCTGTCGAGATCCTGCGGCAGATTGGACTTGAGAATCAACCGATAGTCGGACTCGCCAAACGACTCGAAGAAGTTTTTGTACCAGGTGAGAGTGAATCCATTTTGCTTCCGCGGACGTCATCGGGGTTGAAACTCCTCCAGCAGATTCGCGACGAGGCCCACAGGTTCGCAATAACATTTCACAGATCACTGCGTGGAAAGCGAGTCGTCTCGACGCAGCTTACCGGCATTGAAGGCATCGGCGAAATTAAAGCGACGAAACTACTGCGGCAATTCGGCTCGGTGAAAGGTGTCGAGGATGCATCAATGGAAGAAATCGCTAAAGTTGTCGGCGCAAAGGCGGCAGAAAGCATCAAAAGATTTTTCGCTGAGACTGCAGTTGAAGAGAAATGGAAAGTATAAAAAACCAAAACGGACAACGACGAACGAAAGAGGAAAACAGATTTTCTGCTTTGCTCATCAGGTCTGCCAGATTGTGGAGGCGTTGCTGCCATCTCGATGCAGGAATTTTTTTAACGGGACTCATGGCTTCCTGCCTCTTGATGAGCTGCAACAGGCTTCCGGTAGTTTACAACCTCAGCGAAATGAACTATATCTTTCTCAACCAGGACAGCGCACAGGTTTCCTTTCCATCTGCCTACGAGGGAAAAATCGTCGTCATGTCGTTCATCTACACACACTGCCCTGACATTTGCCCGCTTACCACAAATAACATGCAGCGCCTGCAGGATACACTGTCGATGGACGGAATAAAAGACGTCCAGTTCGTCACTCTCACGTTCGATCCAAATAGAGACACGCCACATGTTCTCAAAGAGTACGCGGCAATTCGCGGAATAAATTTCAAAGACTGGGACTTCCTGAGCGGCTCGAAAGCAAACACGGATTCAGTCTTGTATTCGATAGATGTCAGATATTTTCCTGGAGATTCTTCCTACACAAAAGATGGGCAGCTCATTTATTATATAACTCATATTGATAAATCTGTTCTGATAGACCAAAATGGAAAAGTCCGCGGAACATACGGCGGAAGCCAGCTTGATTTCGGGCGGATTGTCGAAGACATAAAATCATTGGAGTAGAATTATGGAGACATGCAATTGGAGACAAGAGGCAAGAAAAGGACACCTTAGTTTGATGCTAATGCTGCTGTTCGTCTCATCATTCACGTTCCAGATTTCCGCTTCGGGTCACCGTCGTCAGGTTTCCGGAATCATGGTAGAGAAGGCGTACGTTCGCACAGCTGCAAAAGGAATGACGAGCGCGGCTTATTTCAAAACCGTGAACAACTCTGATACGGCTGACACATTATATGATGTGAAGGCAGATTTCACAGATATGGCAATGCTCCATGAAACGTTCAGGGATAACGGAATGGTTGGAATGAAGGAAGTTGACTTTGTGGCCGTGCCAGCGCGTGATAGTATCGAGTTCAAGCCGGGAGGCTACCATGTGATGCTGATGAATGTAAAAGAGGCATTGAAGACGGGGATGAACGTTGAGCTTGAGCTTTTGTTCAAGCATGGTGGAACGATAAAGGTAGATGCCATTGTAAAGGAATAAATCTCAAATCGAAAAGGAAAATCCAATGGAAGACTTAAGCTATCCGATAGGCAAATTCAAGCCGGAACTGGAAATAACCGACGCAAGACGGGTTCAACTAATTAATGATATCGCCGCCGCACCGGGGGCTCTTCGTGCATCAGTGGATGGACTGTCGAAAGAGCAGCTTGATACGCCATATCGTCCGGGCGGATGGACTGTCAGACAGGTCGTTCACCATCTCCCCGACAGCCACATGAATGCTTACATCAGGTTCAGGCTTGCCTTAACGGAAAATGAGCCGACCATCAAACCATACGAGCAGCAGCTTTGGGCGGAGCTTCCGGACGCGAAGACCGCAGATATAGAAATGTCTCTGAAATTGTTTGAGAGTTTACATCAGAGATGGGTGTTGCTTCTCCGTTCCATGAAACCTGTAGACTTCCAGCGAAAATTTATTCATCCAGAAAATGGCGCAAATATCCTTGATAGGACGCTTCAAATGTATTCCTGGCACGGCAAGCACCACGTAGCGCACATAACGTCGCTGAGAAAGAAGATGGGGTGGTGATAATCTACACGATTCTTTCAAGAGGCACCTGGAATAGTCTTATGTGATCATCTGGCCTTGGGATTGCTTTGTTGGTCTCGCTGATCTCCTGCGCAAGCTTGTTGAGCGAGGCCTCTTCTTCGAAAGCTATCATGAACACGGCATTCGTCCCGGGGAAGCTGCGCGTATCCAGGTGTGGGTCTGTACCATGACCCTTTCCCTTTACGTGTTCCCATAGGGTGTAGTAATCGATGCCGGCAGTTTCGAGAAGCTTCATAACGCGTGGCGAAACGACATCGTTGCAGACTAGAAATGCTATTTTCATTGTATCTCCTTGTCGAGCCAAAGGAATTGAGCACGGAAGTCGCCGAACAAACAGATTTTCACGGATTGTTCTTTCCTTTTCTATCGTTTGTAAAGATTTTCCTTTTGAATTCAGCTTTCTTGCCAAAATTTAGTAGTAGACCCACTTCGACATTTGTAGCTCTAAGATAATTTATGAGTTGGGCTTGGTGCTCCTCTCGCAGATTCTCTGCCGTTTTAAGTTCTACGATGACGAGACCACTAATTAACAAGTCGGCGTAGTAATCTCCCGCTTCCACGCTTTCGTAGTAAACCTTGATGTTCTTTTCTTGTTCAACATGCAACCCTATTTGTCAATTCAACAGCCATTGCGTTTCTATAGACCTTCTCGAGAAAACCCGAACCCAGCCTGTTGTAAACTCTGTAAAATGCTTTTATGATTTTATCAGTTATTGCTTCATGAAGAATAGTTTTCAATCTGTGGAAATCCGTATTTTCGGTGTTATCAGTGTTCTGTCTTGTTTTTCCGAATCTTTGCAATGAATCCGAATAATGTTTTCTTTCCAAGGTCATCGAGTATCGAATACACTACCGGCACGACAAAGAGCGTCAACAATGTCGATGTTATCAAGCCGCCAATCACTGCTTGTCCCATCGGAGCGCGAAACTCGCTTCCCTCGCTGACGGCGAACGCAACGGGCACCATTCCAAATATCATGGCAAACGTGGTCATTAGAATTGGGCGAAGCCTTGTGGCGCCGGCGTTGATCAAAGCTTCGGTCCTTTCCAGCCCGCGGTCACGAAGGACGTTTGCATAATCGACGAGCAAGATTCCATTCTTTGTCACGAGCCCCATAAGCATGATAACTCCGATCAGCGACATCATGGAGACCGAGCTTCCGAAGACAAGAAGTCCGAGAGTGGCACCGATAAGCGACATCGGGAGGGCAAGCATTATCGAAAACGGGTATGTGAAACTCTCGAACTGTGCTGCGAGAACGATGTAAACGAAAACGATGGCAAGCCCGAGCACGAGGAAGATATTTCCGAAAGACTCAGCCTGCATCTGCCCCTGTCCGACGACCCCGACATTGTATCCCGGCGGAAGGTCGAGTCGGCTGGTGCGTTTTTGAATATCCGCAAGGACTTCTCCGAGCAAACGCCCCGACATGTTCGCGTCGATCCGGATTTCTCGCTGGCGGTCGAATCGGTTGATCTGGGATGGGCCAGAGCTCTGACGGATGTCCGCAACGTAGCTAACCGGCACCAACAGGTTTTCTCCATTTCCCATATTCTTGTTGCTCTTTACC
>Ga0326728_10014315_pt1 | contig 16885 bp, 14 predicted proteins | sample MB3enrmetagenome_FD_207602 | JGI IMG/M metagenome (GOLD analysis project Ga0326728, IMG submission 207602) | Lab enriched peat soil microbial communities from McLean, Ithaca, NY, United States - MB31MN | ecosystem: Environmental > Terrestrial > Soil > Wetlands > Peat | place: USA: New York...
GCCGCGCTTCGGCCAGCAGTTGATCGCGGTCGCCGTTCTTGGTGGCGCCGGTCGGGCAGACCTCGGCGCAAGCCGTCTGCTTGCCCTGGCTCTGCCGCTCATAACACATGTCGCACTTCCGCATCTTGGGCAGGCGCTGGTTCCATTCGTAGGTGGGCACCTGGAACGGGCACGCCTGCAGGCAATAGCGGCAGCCCATGCACTTCTCTGCGTCGTACACCACCGGACCCAGCGAAGTCTTCTGCAAGGCTCCCACGGGGCAGACCGAGACGCACGTTGGTTCGGCGCAGTGCATGCACAGCCGGCGGCTGAATCGCTCGCCGTGCGTTTCCACGGCGGTCAGCTTGTGGGCCGAGATTCTTTCCTCCGCGGCGATTTTGTCGTCGTAGGGAAGACCCCAGCGCTCGGCACATCCGCCTTCGCATGCCTTGCAACCGATGCAGAGGGTGCTGTCGTATAGAATCGCTTTCGACATAAATAGACCCTCTATTCCTTTTTAGCAGACTTTAAGGGCAAATGTGTAGCAAATGTTTACAACTTTGTTACACGGTGAGGAAGAATTCGCCGGTTACTTCCTTCCAACTGGCATCGGGCAGGGTCGCCAGGAGGTCGTCCGCCGGGCGTCCGCCATCGGCCGCAACCGCTCCAGCCAGCGCCGGTTGCCGCGCGTAAAGCCGCTCCACCGCATCCCGCATCCACTCGCGAACCAGGCTCTTGGGGACCAGATTGCGCCCCGTGCTCTCCTCATCCGGCACATGCACGGTGACCAACCAGCCTTTGCCATAGGGGTCCTGGCGCAGCGTGGCCGGGTTCTTGACCACTTCGGAATTGACCTCCATGACTTCACCCTCAGTGGGTGAAACCATCTCGGTCTTCTCGCCACCGCGATAGAAAGAGAGGACCTTCTGTCCTTGCCGGATCCACTGGCCGGGCTTCGGGAGCTCGACGTTTTCCACCTTGCCCACCAGGGCGGCGGCAAACTCATCGGCACCCACGCGAACCACGTTCTTGCGCTCCCTCACCAGCCACGTGTGGCCGGAGTGGTAGGACACCGTAGCCGGCGTCAGGAAACCATCCACATAGTCGCCGCCGAGCATGGCCGGGACTCCTTTCGGTGCCAGGGCCGGAGCGGTGGCCACCGCTTTGCGCCGGTTGAGGGCGTAATCCAGGACGATAAAAACCAGGAACGTTGCGAGAACCAGAATGACTGTCATAAGCTTTCCAACCTTTCTAGCTCCTATAAAGGCACGGCGGGGGCCAAACTACGGTGTTTTTCGCAACTATATCTGTTGTGGTTTCATGCACGTAGAGAGGTGCGGATTTTGACAACCGGAGAGCCTGTAGAGGTTTACAACGGCATGATGTTGAGAATTACCATAATGCCGCATGGAATCAGCGCCTTGCGACCACTGCCGTGAAACGCTACGGTGCTGTTGAATATTACAACGACTTGCGGCCCAGACGCACCTTATCCAACGCGCCGTGGCGCAGGCGTTTCGCTATGTTCGCCGTGAAGGCCCAGGACCGCGCCATTCGCGCAGAGGAGAATCTGCGGCATTTCTCTTTGACCGGCAAACTGCTCGATCCGCGGCTTACCATCCGCCAGATTATCGGGCTGCGGTTCGCATCGGATGACGAGTTTGTCTCGCTGGCCCAGGCCGCGGTGGACAAGAACCTGGCTGAGGATGCCATCAAGCAGGCGGTCAAGAAGTGGAGATCCGATACCTATAGAGTCTGACCACGAAGTACGCGGCGCCCAGAAGGAAGAGGGCGAGCGAAATCCACTGCGAAGCGTCCAGCGGTCCGCCGAAGGGATTGGCCTGTTCGTGATAGCGGAAGAACTCCACCACGAATCGCACGGTCGAATAGAGCATCAGGTAGAGGCTAATCACGGCGCCGGCAGGGTGCGGCTTGCGAATTCGCCAGTAGAGCACGCCGAAGATGCAGAATTCCGCGAAAGATTCGTAGAGCTGAGTGGGGTGCAGCGGGACGCCTAACGGCACTCCCACAAGCTGGTTGGCCACCGGGTTGGTAAACGTCACGGCCCAGGGCAGGTGGCACTCTACGCCCCAGCAGCAACCGGCCGAAAAGCAGCCCAGGCGGCCGATGCCATGGCCCAGGGCTATGGCGGGCGCGAAGACGTCGGCCGTCTTCAGGGCGGGCAGGCGGGTCTTGCGCATGTACCACCAGGCGACGGCCAGCGCGGCGATCAGGCCGCCATAGAATACCCCGCCGGCTTCGAGGGTGGCAAGCGTGAAGATCTCGGAGGCGTGCTGGGCATAGTACGGGAGGTCCACCAGCAACATCATGAGCTTGGCGCCGGCGATGGCGGATAAGGCGCAGTAGATCCCCAGGTTGACCACCGCGTCGACGTTCAGGCCGGCACGTTTGGCGAGCCGTGTAGCCATCCACAAGCCCGCCAGGAACGCCAGCGCCACCAGCGCGCCGTAGGTGTGGAGAAACGGAATATGCAGGATCTCAGGGTACATTGGCCGCCTTCCGTTGGGGACGGAGCATATCGAGGAGCAACAGTCCGCAGCCGGCCACCAGGGCCGAATCCGCCACGTTGAAGGCGGGCCAGTGGTAGTCGCGGATGTAAAAATCCAGGAAATCGGTGACGCGTCCCGATAGAATGCGATCGATCAAATTGCCGCCGGCGCCGCCCAAAATCAGCGCGAAGCCCCAGAGAGAGAGCGGGTCGAGCCGCCGCGCTTTCCAGATGACCGCGCTCACCACCACCACGGCCGCCACGGAAATCAGCACCAGCAGGGTTGTGCGCCACTCAAAAGTGGATTCGTTGAACAGCCCGAACGCCACGCCGCGGTTTTGCGCGCGCACGATGTCGAAGAAGCCGGGGATCACGGTGTACGTTTCGGCCGGCGAAACACGCATCTCGACGATCCACTTGGTGAGGCGGTCGAGCGCGAACACCGCGGCGGCGGCGCCATACGCTTTCAGCCTACTGCCGGTCATGGCAGATCTCTTCCACGGCCTCGGCGCACGGACCGCAGATGGTGGGGAACCGGGTATCGACGCCGATGTCGATAGTGTACTTCCAGCAGCGCTCGCACTTGCGGCCCTCGGCGCGCTCCACCTGGACACTCAAGGTGTCCGCACGGCCGAGCGCGACTTGAGAGACGATGAACAGCGCCGGCAGTTCGCGGGCGTATTGCTCCAGCAGCGGGTAGAGATCGCCATCGGCCGAGAGACGCACGCAGGCCTCGAGCGGCGCGCCGATGAGCTTCTCGTTGCGCGCGGTTTCCAGGCTCTTGAGTACCGTGTCGCGCACTTGCATGAGGCGGTCCCAGTCCTCGGACCGTCGGCGCGCGGCGTCGTCGAGGCCGGCTGACAACTCGGCAGGTTCCGGGAAGCAGGCGACGTGCACGCTGTCCGGGCGGCCCATGTGGCCCCAGACCTCTTCCGCGGTGAAGCTCATGAGTGGCGCCATCAGCCGCACCAGCGCGTCGAGTAAGCGGTAGAGCGCGGTCTGAGCGCTGCGCCGGGCCGGGGATTTGGTGGCAGCGGTATACAGCCGGTCCTTGAGAATGTCGAAATAGACGGCGCTCAGGTCCACGGTGGCGAAGGCGTAGACCGAGTGATAGACCTTGTGAAACTCGAAATTCTCGTACCACATGCGGCAGCGGGCCGCCAGGTCTTCGGCGCGCAGCAGAATCCACTGGTCGATGCCGGCCATCTCGGAGCCGGGCACGGAATCCCGGAGCGGATCGAAATCCGAGAGGTTGCCGAGCAGGTAGCGGAAGGTGTTGCGCAGCTTGCGGTAGGCATCCACCAGGCGCGTCAGAATGGTCTCGGAAAGGCGCACGTCTTCGTTGAACTCGACCGAAGCCGACCACAGGCGCAGGATCTCGGCGCCGTGGCGGCGGATGATCTCGTCCGGCTCGATGACGTTGCCGAGCGATTTGTGCATGGCGCGGCCTTCGCCATCGAGCACCCAGCCGTTGAGCACGCACATGCGGTAGGGCGAGCCGCCCTTGAGGCAGGTTCCCACCAGCAGCGAGCTGTGGAACCAGCCGCGGTACTGGTCGCCGCCTTCCATGTAGACATCCGCCGGCCAGGTGAGCCCGAAGCGCTCATTGAGCACGGCCAGGTGGCTGGAGCCGGAATCGAACCAGACATCCAAAACGTCGTATTCCTTGCTGAATTCGCTGCCGCCGCATTTGGCGCACTTCGTGCCGGCGGGCAGCAGCTCCGCGGCCGTGCGCTGGTACCAGATGTCGGCGCCGTGCAAGCGGAAAAGCTCGACGATGCCGTCGAGGATCTTTCGGTCGGTGAGGGGTTCGCGGCACTGGTCGCAATAGAAAACGATGATGGGGACGCCCCAGTCCTTCTGGCGCGAGATGCACCAGTCGGGGCGGGTGGCGATCATATTGGAGATGCGCTCCTCGCCCCAGGTGGGCATCCAGCGGGTCTGATGGACGACATCGAGTGCGCGCTGGCGGAAATTGTTGCGGTCCATGCCGATGAACCACTGTTCGGTGGCGCGGAAAATGACGGGGTGGTGGCAGCGCCAGCAGTGGGGATAGGAATGCACCAGTTTTTCGAGCCCCAGCAGCGCGCCCGCCGATTTCAGAAGCTCGATCACGACGGGGTTGGCTTCCCAAACCGTCTTGCCGATCAATTCCTCGGGCAGGCGGCCGGCCGCTCCTTCGGCGTGGAAAAAACGGCCGCCCGCATCCACGGGACAATAGATTTCGATACCGTACTGCCGGCCGATGACGTAGTCTTCCTGGCCATGGCCGGGAGCGGTATGAACCGCGCCGGTGCCCTGTTCGAGGGTGACGTGATCGGCGAGAATGCCGAGCGAATCGCGCTCCAGGAAGGGATGGCGGAAGACGGCGTGCTCGATGGCTGCGCCCGGAAAAGTTGCGAGCGTGCGGTAATCGCTCCAGCCGCATTTTTCGGCGGTGACTTTGAGCAACTCCGCCGCGACAATGTAAATTGTGCCGGCTACGTCCACGGCCGCGTACTCGAACTTGGGGTGGTAGGCGATGGCCATGTTGGCCGGGATGGTCCACGGGGTGGTGGTCCAGATGAGGCCGTAGACATTGCGGCCGGCGAGGCTGGGATGGATCTGGGCGGGGTCCGAAGTCAGCTTGAAGCGCACCCAGATACCGGGACTGGTGTGGTCCTGATATTCGACCTCGGCCTCCGCCAGCGCGGTGCGGTCCTGGATGCACCAGTGGACCGGTTTCAGGCCCTTGTACACGTACCCGCGGTCCAGAAACTCGACGAACGCGCCGGCGATGACGGACTGGTAATGGGCGCTCATGGTGAGATAGGGATCGTCCCACCGGCCCAAAACTCCCAGGCGCTTGAAATCCTGGCGCTGGATGTCGACGTATTTCTCGGCGTACTTGCGGCAGGCGGCGCGGATTTCCATGGCCGACATTTTGGCCTTCCTCGCGCCCAGGTCGTTGTCCACATTGAACTCGATGGGCAGGCCGTGGCAATCCCATCCCGGCACGTAGGGCGAGTCGAAGCCCGCCATGGTTTTGGACTTGACGATGAAGTCCTTGAGGATTTTGTTGAAAGCCGTGCCGAGGTGGATGCGCCCGTTGGCATAGGGCGGGCCGTCGTGGAGGATGAAGGTGGGGCGGCCGGCGCGGGAGGCGCGAATGCGCGCGTAGAGGTCCTCGCGGTCCCACCGTTCGAGCAGCTTCGGCTCGCTCTGCGGCAGGTTGGCCTTCATGGAGAAAGCGGTTTTCGGCAGATTCACGGTCTGCTTTAAGTCAACTGTGTGCGGATCCATTGTTGGGAGTAAATACTATGGTAGCAGGGCGAGTTGGATGGGGACACGCGAACCTCGACTCCGATGTTCCTCACAGGACTCGGTCCAGGACCAGAGCCTCAAACAAATCGACGCGCTCAAAGACGGGATCGTTGGTGACCAAACCCGTCACGCGGGACCGGACGGCGGTCGCGGCTTGCAGAGAGTCCGGGGTCCGCAGGCCGTACGTGGCTCGAATTCGCGCAGCCATATCGGCAATCTCCAAATCCGGGGCGATCCAATCCAGATTCGGATATGTGGAGAGCAGGGCGTAGAACTCATTGACACGCTGCTCGTCGCCAGCGCGGTAGGGTTGAACCAGCAATTCCGTCATCGTGATGGCGGAGGTGACCCCCGTGTGGCCCGCTTGTTCAAGCCATGAGAAGACGTGATCGGCGAATGGGGCGTAGCGGGGATTCGCCTCTAACGCGTAGATGAAGACGTTGGTGTCGATCGCGATCGAGCGATGGCGGCGTAGAAAAGACCGCAAACCGGTCAGTCCCAACTTCGGCGTTCCCTTCGAAGGTATCCGCTCGGATAGCGGCCGCGGGCAAGCCCGCTGATTGCCTTCTGATGGCTCTTCGGCTTCTGCAGGACGATGACGACATCTCCGCGCACCACGACCATCAGCTTGTCGCCGGCCTTCACGTCCAGAGCTTCGCGAGCCTCGCGGGGCACCACAATCTGGTTCTTCCGCGAGAGAGTAGCCTGTGCCATCACTTTACATTCTAGCAGAAAGTAAAGGAGCGTTTATGTGCGCTTCAGCGCCTGGAGAATCGCGTCGGTGTCGAAGACGCAGCCGCCCCAGGTTCCGCCGCTAACGTCTTGCAGGGCGGCCCAGAGGCGGGATTCGGGGGGTAGCGCCGGGTCGGGCGCCAGATCGCCGCGTAACGGGCGTGCGGCGAGGATTCGAGAACCCTCCCCGGCGCTGCCGCCGTTCACCAGGTTGATGGAGCCTTCCAGCTTGACGCGGTCGATGACGATCTCGATGCGGTCGCCTTCCTGAATCTTGCCGAGCGGACCGCCGGCCAGCGCCTCGGGAGTGACATGGCCGATGCAGGCGCCGGTGGAAACGCCGCTGAATCGGGCGTCGGTAATGACGGCCACGTGCTTGCCGAAATCCAGGTACTTCAGCGCCACCGTGATTTCGAAGATCTCCTCCATTCCGGAACCCATGGGGCCGCGGCACATCAGCACCAGCACGTCGCCGGGCTGGATGCGGTCGGGGCCGGTGCTCTTGATGGCGGCGATGGCCGCCTTCTCGGTGAGAAACACACGCGCGGGGCCGGTCTTGCGGTAGATGCCATCGGCATCCACCACGCTGGCGTCGATGGCGGTGCTCTTGATGACCGACCCTCCCGGTGCCAGGTTGCCCATGGGAAACGTGACGGTGGAGGCGATGCCGCGGCGGCGGGCGCCATCGGGGTCCATGATGACGTCTTCCGGGTCCACGCCGTCGCGCTCGCGAAGCACGCGACCGAGCGCCGCGCGGCGTTCGGATTGCTCCCACCAATCGAGCACGGCCCCGAGCTTTTCACCGCTGGCGGTGAGGACGCCAGTGTCGAGCAGGCCGGCGCGCCTGAGGTGCAGCATGACTTCGGGCACGCCGCCGGCAAGAAACACCTGCACGGTGGGGTGATTCCTGGGCCCGTTGGGCAGCGCGTCCACCAGGCGCGGCGTCTGGCGATTGACGCGGGTCCAGTCCTCCACGGTGGGGCGCGCCAGGCCCGCCGACCAGGCGATGGCAGGCAGGTGCAAAATCAAGTTGGTGGAGCCGCCGAATGCGGCGTGTACCACCAAAGCGTTGCGGACCGAGCCCGCCGTGAGGATGTCGCGCATGGTCCAACCGCGCGCTTCCAGCGCCATGACGGCGCGCGCCGAGCGCCGGGCCATATCGGTCCAAATCGGATGTCCGGAAGGCGCCAGGGCGGAGTGCGGCAGCGACATGCCGAGCGCTTCGCCCACCACTTGAGAAGTGGCCGCGGTGCCCAGGAACTGGCAGCCGCCGCCGGGTGTGGCGCAGGCGCCGCAGAGGTTCTGAAGCGCGGCCTCCAGCGTCATTTGTCCGCGGGCATAGCGCGCGCCCACGGATTGCACGGCGCCCGCATCCTCGCCCTCTTCGGGCAGCAGTGTGACGCCGCCGGGCAGCAGGATGCCGGGCAGGTCGCGGGTAGCGGCCAGCGCCATCATCATGGCCGGAAGCCCCTTATCGCAGGTGGCCACGCCGATTACGCCGCGGCGCGTGGGCAGCGAGCGGATGAGGCGCCGGAAAACCGAGGCGGCGTCGTTGCGGAAGGGCAGGGAATCGAACATGCCGCTGGTTCCCTGCGTGCGGCCGTCGCAGGGATCGGTGCAGTAAGCGGCGAAGGGGATGGCGCCCAGCGACTTGAGTTCCTTGGCCGCGGCGTCCATGAGAAGGCCGACTTCCCAGTGACCGGTGTGATAACCCAGCGCGACGGGCGTGCCGTCGGCCGCGCGGATGCCGCCGTGGGTGCTGAGGATCAGGAACTCCCGGCCGCCGAGCGCAGCCGGATCCCACCCCATGCCGGCATCCTGGGACAAGCCGAAGAGCTCGCCGGAGGGACGGTGGAGCAGCATCTCGGGAGTGATGGGCAGCGCGCCTTGCGGGCCGCTCGCCCGGGAGCGAACGTCATAGAGCGAAGGGTCATTGGAATCGAGGATTGGGCCGGGCATTCAGTCCGATGGTAGCAATGCAGCGGGCGTGGAGTGGGGCATTCCGCCTCGCTGCCGCTGGCCTTCACGCCCAAAGCTTCGCGGGCAACCTCTCATGTACGTTCAGCTTCCGGTCACCGGCGGAGGCCAGACCCGCCTCCGGCTGCGATCCGCTCAGCCCTGCCGCCGGTACCACTCCAGCGTCCGCCGCATGCCTTCTTCAAACGAGAACCGCGGCGCGTGGCCCAGGTCGCGCACGACCAGGGTGGTATCGGCTTGGGAATCGCGCACGTCGCCCGCGCGCGGGGCGCCGTAGACGGCCGGGATATCCACTCCCTCCATCTTCTGTAGCAGCGCCCACGCCTGGTTCAACGTGATCCGGCCGCCGTTGCCGCCGTTGTAGAGCCGGCCTGAAACGCCGCCGGCGCGGGCGGCTTTCAAATTGAGCTCGGCCACGTCCTCCACGTAGGTGAAGTCGCGCGACTGTTCGCCGTCGCCGAAAATCGTGGGCGAGCGCCGCTCCAGAATCGCCTTCATGAAGACCGAGAGCACGCCCGAATAGGGGCTCGATGGGTCTTGCCGCGGGCCGTACACGTTGAAATAGCGCAGCGCCACGGTTTCCAGTCCGTAGACGCCCGAGAAAACCGCGCAGTAGTATTCGCCCACCAGCTTCTGCAACGCGTAAGGCGACTTCGGGCGCGGTGTCATCGTTTCCACTTTGGGCAGCACCTCGGTGTCGCCGTAGGCGGAGGACGATGCGGCGTATACCACGCGGCCCGCCTGTCCTTCCCGAGCCGCGCGCAGCACGTTGAAGGTTCCGTCGATGTTCACTTCGTGCGACGGCACGGGGTCGTCAATCGACCGCGGCACACTCGGAATGGCGGCTTCGTGGAATACCACCGCCGCCCCGCGGATCAGGGGCGCGATCTCTTCGTAGTTGCGGATGTCGGCGCGCTGGAAGTCGACGGACCCACGCACTTCCTCCAGGTTCGATTCGCGCCCGGTCAGCAGATTGTCGATGACAACCACGCGGCCGGCGCCCTCGCGCAGCAGGCTGCGCACAATCGCGGAGCCGATAAACCCCGCGCCTCCCGTGACAACGTAGTGGCTCATATTGGCAGTTTGGCGATCTCGGATTCCAGGTAGCGCAAAGATTCGTTGGCCAGCCGCTCGGCGCCGGGCGTAAAGTCGAAAGCTTCGAGCGAAATCCATCCAGCGTAGTTGCGGCGCCGCAGGGCCGCCAGCACCGGCTTGAAATCGTAGTCTCCGGCCCCGCAGTGGCGCCCATCCAGCTCGTTCACGTGGACGTGGCGGATGTAGTCGAACCAGCGCTCCACCAGCGCCCCGTGCGGCAGGCTCTCGTCGATGGCGTTGTGCACGTCGAACATGGTCTGAATGTACGGGCTGCCGATCTCGCGCACAATGCCGACGGCTTCCTCGAGCGTCTGCACCACGTCGGATTGATTGGCCGGCAGCGCTTCCACCAGCACGCTCACCTGGCGGTCGGCGGCGTGCGGCGCCACCCCGGTTAAGCCGTCGATAAAGTTGCGGGTGGCTTCCGCGCGCGCGAGGCCGCCCGTGGTGGACCGCTGTTGGGGCGAGCCGAAGACCATCACGCCGTTGGCTCCCAGGTCCGCGCAGAGATCGATCAGATGGCGGATGTGCTCCCAGCTTCGCTGGCGCAGCCCGGCGTCCGGTCCGCTGACGTGCAGCCCCGCGGGGCTGACCATCAGCCAATGCAAGCCCACGAAGCTCAATCCTTCCGCCCGGATGATCTCGCGGTACTCCCGGCGTTCGGCCGCGCTGATGTCCGCGGGCTTTTCCGCCAGCGTGAACGGCGCGATTTCGATGCCCGTGTACCCGGCCTTGCGGATCGCCTTGCAGGCGTCGGCGAACGGCCACCCCTCGAACGCCTCGTTACACATTGCGTGGCGAAACTGGTAGGCCATGAACCACCAGTTTACGATGAGCGGCAGGCCGCGGGAGGTGCCGATCATGCACCCAAATCTCGATAACACCGATTCATCATTCTGGCCCGGTCGGCCACACTCAGACCCGGCGCCAGCCCTCCCTTAACTGTGACCCAGCGAATCCTCCGCTGGCGGCCGGCCGCGCGACTCTTGCTCTCGCCCAGTTCCTTCCGCAGGCCGCGTTCGACCAGAGATCGAAGCGTCATTCTCCTCTCGGCCGCGAGCTTTTTCGCCGCGATGAGGAGATCGTCCGGAAGATCGATGGTGGTTTTCATACAGGTTCCCAGATACCATAATATGCGGCGTGCAGCCAACCATGAACCTCGAGTGCCTGTTGATTGCCGACGATCTCACCGGCGCCTGTGACGCCGCCGTGCATTTTGCGCGGCGCGGGTACCGGACCCACGTTCGCCTGGATTCCCATGGCGAAGAAGTCAGCGTGCTGGCTATCAGCGCCGAGAGCCGCCATCTGAGCGCGGCAGAGCTGCGACGGGTCATGGACGAGTTGGCCCAGCTTCTTCCCGTGGATCAAGCGCGCATTTTGTTCAAGAAGATCGATTCCACTTTGAGGGGCAACGTGGGGGCGGAGATCGCCGCCGCGGTTGCCGCGTTCGGTTGCGAGGCGGCCGTGATTACGCCCGCATATCCGGCCATGGGCCGAACCGTCGAAGAGGGCTACCTGCGGGTGGGGGCCGAGGAGGCCATCGACCTCGCCGCGCGCCTGCGCAGCCAGGGCTTGGAATCGTGCGTGCCCGTGCAGCCATCGGCGGTTTGCGCCGCCATTCAGGCCGGCGCCCGCTTCATTTCCATAGATGCCGCGTGCGACCGCGACCTGAACACGATTGCGGCGGCCGGCCTTGGGTCGGGCCGGCGTATCCTCTGGTCCGGATCGGCGGGCCTGGCTTCCGCGCTGGCCCGGACATTGCCGTGCTGGGCAGGTCGGGTACCTGCCCCCCGGCCGGCCTCTTCCGTGCTCTTTTGCATCGGCTCCGATCACCCCGTCACCGTCGAACAGCAGCGCCATCTGCTGGCGCTCGGCCGCAGCGAGCACGTGGTTCTCAATCTTCCGGTGAAACAAACCTCGCTGGAACGCGTGCGCGAGTTGGTCGAAGACGCGGCGGGCGCCGCCACCGCGCTGGTGCTCTCGGGAGGAGACACGGCGTCGCTGGTGTGCCACGCACTCGGTGTGCGCCGCATCGAACTCGAAAACGAAATCGTCCCCGGCATACCGTGGGGTTATCTGTCCGGTGGCGCCTTCGATGGATGGCGCGTGGCCACCAAGTCGGGCGGATTCGGCGCTCCGCATGCTCTAATCCAAGTAGCGGACTTCTTTACATGCCCCACCCCATAGACCAACTTCCCACCATCGCGCTCACCATGGGCGACCCCGCCGGGGTCGGCCCGGAGATTGTGCTCAAGGCACTGGCCGACCCGCGGATTGCGCCGCTGGCCAACTGGATCGTGGTAGGCGATTCGCGGATTCTCGAGATGGCGGGCCGCTCGACCGGCCTCAAACTCGCCTCGGCGCTGCTACGCGATACCCTCACTTTAGGCGATGTCGGAGATTTCTCCTTCGGCCGCCTGGATGCGCGCTGCGGCCAGGCCGCGGTGGAGTACGTCCGAATCGCCACCGGGATGTGCGTGATGCGGGAGGCCGATGCCATGGTCACGGCGCCTCTGAACAAGGAGGCGGTTACGCTTTCGGGCCGTCCGTTCACCGGGCACACCGAATACATCGCGGAGCTGTGCGGCGTCGCCGAGTCGCGCATGTTGCTGGCCAGCGAGCGGCTCGCCACCGTTCACGTGAGCACGCACGAGCCGCTGCGCCACGCCTGCGATCTGAGCACCCATCGCATCGTGCACACCATCGAGCTGGGCGACAAGGCCATGCGGCTGCTCGGGTTCGAGCCGCCTCGCATCGCCGTGTGCGGCCTCAATCCGCATGCGGGCGAGCACGGGCTCTTCGGCGACGAAGAGCAGAAGTTCATCGTGCCGGCAATCCACGCGGCCCGCGCCAAGGGAATCGAGTGCAGCGGTCCGCATGCCGGAGACACCGTCTTCCTGCAAGCGTGGCGCGGCGCCTATGACCTGGTGGTGGCCATGTACCACGACCAGGGCCACATTCCGATGAAGCTACTGGATTTCGAAGGCACGGTCAACATATCGCTGGGAATCCCCATCGTACGGACCTCGGTGGACCATGGGACGGCATTCGACATAGCGGGAAAGAACCACGCCGACCCGCGCAGCATGAAGCAGGCCATGCGTATGGCCGCGCGCATGGCGGCCGCGCGGCTGGTACAGAGACACTGACAGCGCGCGAAGGGGGAGTAAGTACGTTGCGGCGGCCGGGGCTCTCGGACTTGGCCCAGAGGGCACCCCCCGTGCGTATCCGGCCGCCAATGATTTGAGCCGCATCTTCGAAGCAGCGGGAAACAGGCTGAATAGCCTTTCCATGCTATCGATTCGACGCTTGGCTCTCTGATATCCGATGGGATACTTCCCACCGGGTGTTATAGGACCAGTCCTAAGATCTCCCCGCCGACTGTCCGCCTTTATATGCGGCTCGGCCGTGCGAGCCTGGCTAAGCGCCCTACGGGAAGTTCAGTACCACCTTAGTTGCAACGCTTCGTGGCCACGAAGAAAACCGTTGAAGGAAATGCGGTGAGCAAGTCCTTCTAACTACAGAATAACAGGCGTAGTGCAAGCGATTGGCTGTAAGTGGATGAAAATGGAAGAGAAAAAAGTTGTGACTGATTCCCGCGGCCACGTGACCGCGGCGCATTGAGGCGAGTTACGAGGGCAAGCTAAAGCGTGCCCTACCTCAGGGCAGGTATTGCCCGGCCCACTCCAGCATCTGAATCAGCGCGCCGAGGCGGTTGCCGTCGGGGCCGGCTGAGGGTTGCCCGGGCGCTTCCCGCAGAGGGAAGGGCACGTCGGGCGGGTTCACCTGGTTGAACTGGGTCGCGAACGCCTGCACTCCGCCGCGGCCGCCAAGCTGGCGGGTTTGCCAGACGCGTTTGCCGAGCTCCGGATTCTTCAGCACCCAGGCGGCGTACGCCAGTGGGCGGCCGTCGCCCGCGGCGGCGTAGGCGTGCCATGCCTCCCAATATTTGGGATAGTCGATCGACAGCTCGAGTTCGGACATGATTTCGACTGTGCCGAAAAGCAGATCGAAGTTAGTGGGGCCTCCGCCGCGGCCGGCGGACATGAACTTGCCGGTCGTGGGATCGTACGGGCCGGCGCCCAGCAACTGGCCGGGTTTGGCCCCCAGATCGAGCTGCGTCTGCATGCCGGCCTTGATCTTGTCCAGCCATTTGGCGTCGCCGGTGCGCTGGTATTCGGTGGCCCAGTTGATGCAGTAAGCCGCCCAGTCGGTGCCGAAACTGGCGCTGGCGTAGGGGCCGCGCTCGGGCATGCGCGGGTCCATCTTCTTGACCGCGGCGTAGGTGAAGTCGGCGGTGAGCTGCTCGCGCATGAGGTCGCCGACGCGTTCGTCGGCGGTCAGGAAGTAGTAGAACCGTTTCAGGCCGGACTGGCTGATGCGAGGCTGCTTGGCGCCGTCACCCAGATGATTGACGTTGTGGCGGGAGCCGAGGGGAGCGAACCTGCCGATGTGATGAACGTCCACCTCGCTGGTGTGGCGGGTCATGGCTTCGGCCAGGCGGAAGGCGTCGGCTCGGCCGGTGCGCAGGAAGTTGTACCAGAGCCAGTAATCGGGCAACAACTCGGTGTTGTTCCAGGCCCAGCCGCCGATGTCGTATTTCCACTGATGGCGCGCCTCGTCGTATTGGCGCATCATGTCGCCGTAGTCCCAGAATCCATACCAGCCGCGCTGGTCGACCTCGTGGTCATAGAAGTCGAAGGCGCTATCCAACTGGTCTTCGAGCGCGCGCCGGGCGGGGGTGGAACGGTCCGGCAGGCTCCAGAAACCGAAGGCGCGATTGGCGTGGTAGTACTCGGGCGTGGCCACCAGCAGGGCAGGCTCGGCGGCGGTCTTTTCCATGGCGACGAGCTGGGCGTTGGAGGGGACGGTGGCGAGCGGCCAGAGGGTCAGCTCGTGGGTGTTGGCGGCGCCCAGCGCGCTGTCCCAACCTTCCTTCCAGTCTTCGTAGGCCATCTCCAGCCCGTGGCCGATGGTGTCGTAGTGCCGCAGGTCCATGGCGGGGGCTTGGGGCGACCAGAACCACACCTTGATCTCGCCGGACGGGGTCTTGGCGCCTTGAATTTCGAGCGATGCAGGGTACTTCTGCCAGAACTTCTTGACCGACACGGCGACGCCGCCGGTGACATCGCCGAGGAACGCCATGCCGAGCGCGCGTTTTCCATCGGTGGCGTGGAGCCAGGAACTCTGGTCGCTGGTGCGCTTCTCGATGGTGAATCCGTTGGCGGTCAACTGCGTCAGGCGGTAAGCGTCCCAATCGGCGGCATCCTTGACATAACCCTGCTCCCGGGCGGCGAACTCGGCGAAGTTGGGTATGCGCTTGCCGGCCACCTGATCGGGGAACACATCGCCGCGTTGAGGGAAGGTCACCACGCGGCGGCCGACCAGCGGCTTGACGGGCTCGGCCCACATTCCCACGTCGCCGCCAAAGCGAACGTGGCGGTTCTGCACCTCTTCTCTCAGCGGCACGGAGAACGACATGCCCAGACCTTTGATGAAGTCCTTGTGGGCATCGCCATCGAAGACAAAAGTGTGAACCACGCGGATGGCTTCCTGGCCCGCGTAGAAGTAGAAGCGGACGGTGAACGGCAGCCACTCTCGGGACGAGGTGGTGGACTTATGGACGCCTTCGATCTTGACCACGGCGCGGACCGGACCGGTTTGCTCGAGCGTCACGGACTTGACCTGGCTGACGAAATCCTCCTCGCGGAGCACCTTTCTGGCGGCATACTCCGAACGGTCTTCGAGCGTGGCGATGAGCTTGCCGTTCTGCGCGATCTCGCGGCCGCCGACGGTCAGAGACTCGAACAGGTCGGGACCTTGCTTGAGGATGCGGCAGCGCAAGGCTCCGGTGTCGATTTCGATGGCGGAGGCATCCGCGGTGGTCTTGATGGCGGTGGCGGGTAGGGCGGCGGTGCCGGGCGCCAGTTGCAGTGGCGAGGCGGTCTCCGGGGCGGCGCTGATGGCGTGGCCGGTCCACATGAGCGAGCCGTCCGGCCAGTAGGCCAGGGGCCAGGACTGCACGGGCACGGGCCGGCCGCCGGAGGTGAGCGCGAAGGTCGTGCCCTTCTGGACCTTTCCTTTGGCCCACGGAACGCCCCAAGTGACTCCCTGTTCGGAAGGCGGAGGCGTCTTATCGAGCCAATTCAAAGCAACGGGCTGCGCGAGCGCCAGGACGGGCAGCACGGCGGCAAAGCCAAAGCGGAGGATGGATGGGGACATGGTAGAAGCGCGATGTATAGCACGGGAAGATGGGGGAAAGCAACTGGTAGCGCCGGATGCTGTGTGGGTGGGCTACGGTTTCCCTAACGAACACAGCGGGTCGCCCAGGACGACACCTTGCCAGCTCAGGTAGGGGAGGGAGAGATAATAACTGTCGGCCAGGTTGCGGCCCTGGAACCAGGCGGGGAGAAGGTAGTCGGGGCGGGCGCATCCAGTGAGAAAAGGCTCGTATACGTTGCCGGAGACGCCCGTGGCGCCTTCGTGGAGATAGTCGGCAGACAGGTTCTGATTGTAACCGCCGAACCGGTGCTTCTCGTCTCCGCCGAACATCCAGTCGTCGGGCGGACGCTTCAGGGTGCGGGCATTGGTGGAAACGAACTCGGTCACAATGGCGCCCGGCAACCACTGGAAATTCAGCCAGCGCCGCTTGCGGTTGTCATCGTTGGATCCCCAGGAGGCGTAGCCGATCACGTTCTTTTGATCGTAAAGGACGCGGGTGGTTTCATCCAGGATGACGCGATCGGCGGGCAGGAGTATGGCGGCGGTGCGGAGCCAGTTGTTGCCCTGTTTGTCGTCGGGGGAACTCAGATCGACGACAAACTTGCCGCGGTTACGGGCGGCCAGGGAGCGGTCGATCATTCGCTGGACGTCGGCGAGATCCCAGGCCGCCAGACGCGTGACCAGGTAGATGGGAAAGCGGGGATGGCGGAACTCTTCATCGCGTTTCATGAAGAAGGGGTTGGGAATGCCGCCGCCGCGCGGGAACTGGACGCCTTTCAGCTTGGAATAGAGCAGCGCCAGCTCGGAATCGACAGAGCAATGCTCGGAGGTGAAGAGCGACCCTCCCGAGCCATCCACCTTGAGCGGCACGCCCATGGTGGTGACGATGTAGAGCACCTTTTCCTGAAGCCCGGCCTTGCGGAGGCAGTCGCCGACGGGGAGCTCGATCTGTTCCACGTAGGTATTCCAGGAGATTTCCTCGTCGGAAGTGGTGGCGAGGTAGCAGACGTTGCCGACGGGGATGGAACGGCGAGGGCGGTAGTAATCGGCGATGGCGCGGGAAACGGG
>Ga0326728_10014317_pt1 | contig 16883 bp, 10 predicted proteins | sample MB3enrmetagenome_FD_207602 | JGI IMG/M metagenome (GOLD analysis project Ga0326728, IMG submission 207602) | Lab enriched peat soil microbial communities from McLean, Ithaca, NY, United States - MB31MN | ecosystem: Environmental > Terrestrial > Soil > Wetlands > Peat | place: USA: New York...
GCGGTTCACGTGATGATGTTTATGGGGATGGCGCCCTTCGGATCTTTTATAGCAGGGGCTATTGCTGAGAAGTTGGGAGCACCGATGGCTATTGCTTCAGGTGCGATCATCTGCCTGTTGGGTGCCGGGGTGTTTTTGTCCAAGCTGCGGGGGCTCCAGTTAGTGGCTTCGGAATCCCCGCGAGTTCACGCGGAAATGCCGAAAGCCACCTAAAAACCAAAAAGCGCCACGAATTCCAAATCTGTGAAACCCATGGCGCTTTTCTTTTCCTGCCGCTTACGCAATTAGAACAATTGTCAGAGGTGAAATGGGGCGAAACGGGTTGTTTTGCGGGAAAACGGCGCCGGGGGGATGGCCTCCGGCGCCGAACCTTTTCAGAGAGAACTAGAACACACCAGTAACCTTTCCTGTCTCCACATCGACGTCAACTCTTCTGTAGGCAGGATCCGATGCGGTGCCCGGCATGAGGGTGATGTCACCGGAAACCGGAACAACGAACCCGGCGCCTTTGTAAGTCAGGATGTCGCGGATCGGCAGCGTCCAGCCTTTGGGAGCTCCCTTGAGGGTGGGATCATGGGAAAGGCTGAGTTGAGTCTTAACCATGCATGTGCCAAGCTTGGCGAGTTCGGGATCGTTTTCCATCTTCTTGAGCTTCGCCTGGGCGTTCGGTGTGTAGCTTACGCCGGCCGCACCATAGATTTCCTTGGCAATGGTCTCAATCCTCTTGCTGAGCGGCATGTCGAGCTCATAGAGGAATTTAAAGTGATTTGGCTCATTGCATGCGTCGATAACGGCATCGGTCAGTTCGAGCGCGCCGTCGCCACCTCTCAGCCAATGTTCGGATATGGCCACTCTGGCTCCAATGGCTTCGACATTTTTCTTGATTATGTTTAACTCGGCCTTGGTGTCTGTGTAGAACGAGTTGATGCAGACGACCGGGTTGATTCCGGCTTTCTTGACATTCTCGATGTGCTTGAGAAGGTTGGCGCAGCCCTTGTCGACCAGTTCAACATTCTCTTGTTTGTATACAGGATCCAGCGGTTTGCCGGGAGGAACGGGGGGGCCGCCGCCATGGCTCTTGAGAGCTCGAACGGTGGCAACCACAACGGCGCAATGCGGCGTCAATCCGGAGAAGCGGCATTTGAGGTTCCAGAATTTCTCGAAGCCGATGTCGGCGCCGAATCCGCTTTCGGTGATATGATAATCCGCAAGCTTGAGAGCCAGCTTATCCGCCACGATGGAGGACTGACCGATGGCGATATTGGCAAACGGTCCAGCGTGAACGAAGATCGGCTGCCCTTCAACAGTCTGCAGCAGGTTCGGATTGATCGTATTGACCATCCATGCGCACATGGCGCCATCCACTTCAAGGTCGGCTGTAGTGACGGGATCGCCCTTCTTGTTATACGCGACCACTATTTTGCCGATTCTTTCGCGCATGTCTTTGAGGCTGGTGGCGACCGCGAGAATAGCCATCAGTTCGGAGCTTACGGCAATGGCGAATCCGGACTGCATAAGGAATCCGTCCATTTTACCGCCCTGGCCGATGGTGATGTTGCGCAATGCTTGAGCGCAAAAATCAATGACCCATTTCATTTCGACGTTTCTGGCGTCGATATCCAGCCGTTTCAGTTTCTTGGATGCGAGCATGGCGTCATCATAGTTGTATTCATGCTGCATTCTGGATGTGAGCGCTATCATTCCCAGGTTATGCGCATTGATGATGTCGTTGATGTCGCCAGTCAACCCCAGGGAGAACGGGGTAAGAGGAATGCACTGAGCCAGTCCGCCCCCCGCTGCGCTTCCCTTGATATTCATAGTTGGTCCGCCCGAAGGTTGCCGGATTGCGCCTGTAACTTTCTTCCCGCGCTTTCCCATGCCTTGAACCAAGCCCATGGTGGAAGTGCTTTTGCCTTCTCCGAGAGGAGTCGGCGTGATAGCCGTAACGTCGATGTATTTGCCGTTCGGTTTGTCCTTTAATCTCTCCATTGCGGCTCGATAATCAACCTTGCCGTAATAATGTCCATAAGGAATCAATTCCTCGTTTTTGATTCCAAGTCCTTCCGCAAGCTGCTGGACTGTCTTCATGTCTTTTTCGCATTCAAATGCGATTTGCCAGTCAGCCAGTTTAGTTGGATCAAGCTTTGCCATGTGCCATCCTCCGTTAGTTCTTTTGCTCGTTCTTTTTTATGGTTTCTATGATGATACCAATCAAGCTGCCATCGTTTCCCTCAGCTTCAAAAAACCCATAACAGGCTCTTCCCAATTTCAAACACATAGAGAACAAATATTCCTTGGGATTAGAAAGGATGATTCTTCAAGCCTGCATCAAAAAATCTAGGCGATTCACGGTTATGGGCGGATTAGGTGTCAGGCGATATATTGGCATCCGATACAGAATTCCAGCCCTGTCATTCGATGACTTTATGTTCAGCACATGCTGCTCCGAAAGAGGGCGGTGGATAACTTCCGGCCTGCTTGCCTCTGCTCAGACTGGATTTCAGGGGGGCCTGAAACTGCAGTCTTTTGCAGTTTGGCATAAGCAAGGTCGGAAAACCGTGCAAACGCACAACAAACCTCAATTTTACAGCCCATCCGGGATGCATCCCTTCACGGCATTCCGGCAACGTCGCAGGGATTGGTTCTCGATACTCCCGGAACACTCATCTAACAGCCGTGACATTATAAAGGAAAATCCTTGAAAGTCCATTTATCCTATTAATTTTGATAATAGTCGTTTTGAGTTTTATCGGATTTGGAGGTCCGCTTGCGGACCCGCAAATCGGAGACCGGCCCGGGGAATCCGCCGATTTTAGGTAGATCACTCACCCAAATGGGTATAGCATAAGTACAAGGCAGTAAGAAAAAAGGAGCAGAGCATGGGTGTACTGCTTCTCGAAACAGGCAGTTCTGACAATTCCCGACAACATGGTTCCCGTGCAGCTTTTGACGAAGGAAACTGTACCTGTTTCATTTAGGGTTTGAGGCGGGTTGAATCGGTGAAGCTTGCGGGAGGCTTGCCTGACCTCCCCGTCGTCGAACCGGAAAGGAAAATCAACATGCCAATTCCGGCTCACATCAGCAAGTTTTTGAATTCACAGCATATCCCATACCAATCCTACACTCATTCGCGAGCCTTCACGGCGCAGGGGATCGCACAGGCTCAGCACCTTAGCGGAAAGAAACTTGCCAAGGTGGTAATGATTGTAGCGGATAACAAAAACCTGATTATGGCTGTCGTTCCTGCAAGCCATCGAGTGGATCTTGAGCGGCTCGGGCAAGTCCTGAACACGAACTCAATTCGACTTGCAACCGAGGAAGAGTTCAAGGACGTTTTCCCTGAATGCGAACTGGGCGCCATGCCACCTCTCGGCAACATTTACCATCTGGACGTCTGGATTGACGAAAAGCTCAAATCCTGCCCAACTATTTCATTTAATGCAGGGACACACGCGGAAATCATTCAGATGTCCTTCGCGGACTTCGATCGATTGGTACAACCGAAGGCGGCATTCTTTGGAGTGCTTCTGCACTAACAATGGCGGCAGCCGTAAGGAGGTCAGATGGCTAAAAGACTGCAATTGCGAGAAGTGCTCCGCACGGAAAAACGCGGTGCGATCGGCGGGCCTTATCAGAAACCAGGAAAATATCGTTCAAATACCCGTTGCCCGAAATGCAATCTTCTTTTTCAGGTTGGTGTCTGGAAACGTGCGACTCCGGGTAATGGACGCGAGGTGCAATGGAAACTCTGTCCTGCCTGCATGCAGATCCGGGACGGCCTGATTGGGGGAGTTATTCAGTTTAGCGGCGCTTTCGCGGGCGTTCATCGCCAGGAGTTGTTGAATCGGATAAAAAACGTGGAGAAGCAAACCCAGGAAGAGCGGCCGCTGGAGCGTATCATCCAAATGAAGGAGGATAAACAGGGTATCGTGGTTTCGGCCACAACCGAGCATTTGGTTGCCAGAATAGGAAAATCAATCCAGCGGGATTTCGGCGGCGATTTGGACCTGCGTTACGCTCCCGATGACAAGTTTGCTTACGCGCATTGGCACCGAGACTAGCAGGCAGGCGGCAGTGCTGATTTAATGCTTTCACTGCCGACGGACTATCATTTATTCCCGGGCTCCGTCATCGCGCGGAGTTCAAAAATTTTATCCAGCTGCCCCTCCGTGAGCAGTCCTTTATCCAAAATGATCTGACGGATGGATTTTCCGGAAGCAAGATATTCTTTCGCGATCTCTGCGGCCACAGCGTAACCCGTATGGGGGTTCAGTACGGTGACGATACTCATGCTGGCCTCTGCGTAGGCTCTGCAGCGTTCCGCATCGGCCTTGATACCCACGATGCACAGCCGGGCAAACGAATCAATCGCGTTCGCGAGTATCTCGATTTCGTGCAGGAGATTAAAAGCTACGACCGGCATCATGACGTTCAGTTCCAGCTGTCCGGCTTGTGCTGCCAGCAGAACCGTAGTGTCGCAGCCGATCGCCTGAAAACAGACCATATCGAGCATCTCCGCCATTACGGGATTGACCTTTCCCGGCATAATCGAAGACCCGGGCTGCAGGCTCGGTAATGAGATCTCCGCCAGGCCGGTTTTGGGTCCCGAACTGAGAAGGCGCAGATCATTCGCGATACGGATGAGATCTTGCGCGAGGGATCGGATTGTGCCGGAAAGTTGTACAAAGGGTCTGAGCGACTGCATGGCTTCGAAGTAGTCGTCGGCCATGCGGAAGTCGATCCCGAGTTCCTCGCTCAGCTCCTTGACCATCATTGGGCGGTATTCGGGAGGCGCATTGATTCCGGTTCCGACTGCGGTTCCGCCGATGCCGAGCTCCTTGTTGAGATCGGCGGCAGCCTGAATTGCTTCGGAATGCTTGCGAAGGCAAGTGGCAAACGCCCCGAATTCATGTCCCAATCTCACCGGAACCGCGTCTTGAAGGTGAGTGCGACCCGATTTGATGATCGGATCAAATTCCTTCGCCTTATCGGAAAAGGCGATTCCCGCATGGTATAAGGACTTCTGCAGAGAACGCGTGAGCATAACGGCGCTGATCCTGATCGCCGTCGGGCAGACATCGTTTGTCGACTGCCCCATGTTCACGTGATCGTTCGGGTGAATGATGGAGTAATTGCCCTTTTCCCCTCCGAGCAGCTCAATGGCTCGATTGGCGACCACCTCATTGGTGTTCATATTGTGCGAAGTGCCTGCGCCCGCCTGATACACGTCGACGACAAACCACTCCCGCAGCTTGCCGTCCAGTATTTCATTGCATGCGGTAACAATAGCATCCGCTTTCCCCGCATCGAGCAGCCCCAAAGCCTTGTTGACTTTGGCCGCGGATTTTTTTATGCAAACGGTTGCATCGACGTAGGAGGCTTTCGGCTTCAATCCGCTGATCGCAAAGTTTTCCAGTGCACGGTCGGTCTGGATCCCATAGTAGGCGTTGGCCGGGATCCGGCGCTCACCTAAAGAGTCTTTTTCTAATCGTGTTTGCATTCCTCACCTCCCTGTTAAAAAATGGACAGCGAGGAGCGTTAAATCAAGAGGCTTCTTTCGAGTTTTACAATTGGAAGAGGAATTGGAATGACGGAACCGGTAGAATTGCCCATAGAGGAAAGCATAGATCTGCACACGTTCCAGCCCCGGGAGATACCTGACTTGGTTCAAGAATATTTGCATCAAGCCGTATTGAAGGGATATCACGAAGTCCGCATTATTCACGGCCGAGGCGTCGGTGTGCAACGCCGTATTGTCCACTCGATTCTGAAGACACATCCTCAAGTAATCGCGTTTTGTGATGCGGCAGACCGTGGATCTACGACTGCAAAATTGAAGATTGAAAATTAAAAATTCGGAAGAATCTTCAATTTTCACTTTTGGGTCACTTTGCCCCTTCGGCCAGTCTTTTTATGGAAGCAGTGATCGCGGGAAGCATTTCCGCCTGCGGTTTCTCTGCAAGGCTCAGGAGGTCCGCTGTTTCTTTTTGCCATGCTTCCGGTGCCTTCTGATTCGATTCAATATAATCCAGCGCCTGCAGGCCTTTTGAACAAAGCTCGGCAACCATTTTGTTGATCGGCTGAATCTCCTGGAGGAGGAACGAGTTTTCAAGCAGCGGCTTTACCAGGAACTCGTTTTCACGCCAGTTAGTCAGCGCCTTCCGTACCTGTTGTGTGGCTTCGGCGGCATGGGACCGGTCGGAAAGCACGCTTTTGACCAGGTCATTGAAGTGCAGCGCCGCGCTGCTTTCGGGCGACACCGCATCCGCCATTCGGTTTAACGGCGTCAGGCTGGAGTATTTCCTGGTGCGCTGCCGCACTCCATTTCCTGTCGGAATCAGAAGATTGGAAAGTCGAATTAACGGAGCGATGTCCTGGCTTCCGGCCATGCGCTGAAGCATTTCCAGGTTGTTGAGGTGTTGTCTCAGGCCCATCAGCTCCAGTTCCTGATCCAGATACTCAAGCCGGCGATACATATTCCGAACATCCGTCAGTCCGGAGGGAGACCAAAGCCGTTCTGCGATTGCTGCGGTTCTTGGCCAGATGCGCGACTCGATATTGTCAGGATTGACGAATTCAGCCCACATGCAGGCTTCTCCGCCCCAGATCCGCTCACTTTCGTCGGAGCTGAGAGCGGCAGCCTCCTTGCCTCCAGGGTCCATCTCGTAGTGGAAGGACGCAGGCTGCATATGATCGAGGTAGTAGCCGTAGGAAAGAATGCCCGGGTGTCCGTGGCGGGCTGCCTCGGCGAGCGAGGCTTGACTGCGCCATGACTGCACGACGACGCTTTTGGGCAGATCTCGATGAAGAGTCTCGTCCCAGCCGATCATCTTTTTTCCGTGTTTGGCCAGAATTCGCTGTACCCGCTGGTTAAAATACGCCTGCAGGTCGCCATTGTCCTTCAAATGATGACGTGCCTTGAACGACCGGATCCTTGAACGGGTATTCCACTGTTTTCCGTTAACCTCATCCCCGCCGATGTGGAAATATTCATCGGGAAAAAGCATTGCCATCTCGCCGATAAATGAGTCGAGGAAGGCATAGACCTCATTTCGCGTAGGATCCAGGCAGGGCTCAAAGACTCCCCATGACCGTTCGATTTGATAGGGTCCCGGAACGCTTGCCAGCTCAGGGTAGGCCGTCAGCCAGGCTGTGGTGTGTCCGGGCATATCAAACTCCGGGACAACCCGAATGCCCCGATCCCGTGCGTAAGCGATAACTTCCTGAACTTCGGCCCGGGTATAGTATTTCCCATCCGAGCCTTTTTGATGCAGCTTCGGGAATCTCAGGGACTCCACGCGAAATCCTTGGTCGTCGGAGAGATGCCAGTGAAACACGTTCATTTTCACGACGGCCATTGCATCCAGGTTTCGCTGGATCACTTCGACCGGTTCCCAGTGCCGGGAAACATCGACCAGAAGGCCTCTCCAGCGAAATCGCGGTTTATCCTCAATCTTCACGAACGGGACAAAGAACGACTGTTGGTCCAACACGATCAGCTGTAGGAACGTTTCGATTCCGCGCAAAACTCCGATAGGCGATGGCGCCGTGAGGCGGACTCCCTGGTCCGTCACGTCGAGTTGATAGGATTCATCAGCCCTCGTGGATTGAACCTGCTCTCCCGGCCCGTCGCAATGAATCTGCATGGTAGCTGATTTTACGTCCGGACCGGCAATCGGGCGGGAAGCGAATGGGATTCCGGTCTCTGCCTCCATTCTTTGAAACAACCGATCTATCGCACGCGGCAGGCGCGGATCGCTGTAACCGCTCAACTGCACAGTGAAAGCGCTGTCGATAGCAACTCGCCCCCTTTCCAGGGAAACGTGCTCTGGCATGGGCATCAGGAGCAGATCCTGCGGTGCCGCGGTGGCATCTGACAACAGAATCGTGATAGTCATGGCGAGGCAAAATAGATACTGGAATTGTCTCACTGGGAATGGCCTTTCCAAATCAGTGGATAAATATATCGCAATCGTAGTCGTTTTTTCACAATCGATTCCAATCCCGAGGGCGTGGGGCTAGATTCTTGCTGTGTTGACACGGGAACCTTGTGTCGGGTACTTTGACCTATATGGAAGAGCAAAAGGAGAAAAGAGTGGACAAAGATATAGCCATAGTCGGCGAACCGACCATCAATCCGGCATCATGCAAATTCACGGTTGACAGATCCGTGTATCCCGGTGGCTCCGCGTTCTTTGGGAACCGGGAAGCAGCGAACGATTCTCCGCTCGCGCAGAGAATCTTCGAGATCCCGGAAGTCGAAAATATTCTGATTGCGGAGAACCAGATCACCGTTACCAAGTCCGGATTTGATCCCTGGCCGGTGATCGGCAAACGAATCGGTGCAAAAATCCGGGAGCACATTCAATCAAACGATCCCGCGGTGAATGCTCAATTTGAGAGCGCAATGATGCCCGAATCTGAAATCCGAAAGAAAGTTCAGAACCTGTTAGAACGGGAGATCAATCCTGCGCTGGGAATGCATGGAGGCTGGGTCGAGCTTATTGATGTTAAGAGAAACTCGGTCTACCTTCGGCTGGGCGGCGGTTGCCAAGGATGCGGATCCGCGAATATGACACTGAAGATGGGGATAGAAAAGGCGATCCGGGAGCAGATCCCCGAGGTCGGCGAGATTTTGGACACCACCGATCACGCCGCCGGACGCAATCCTTACTACCAGCCCTGAAAAAACGGGGGAAAGAACGTGGACAGAAAAAGGGTGCCTGCCCCCCTTTTTTCACCCGAAAGGCCTGAATTCAGGGTATGGACAACGGAAATCTTCGCGCATATCGATAAATAGCGGGTTTTTTCGAAAAACATCATTGCTTTTTTTTAGAATATCCGCAAAATGTCCATAGCTTGTTTGCTTTGTTCCAGAAGGCTCAAACGTAATTTCATGGGAGGAGTTGAATGGCTGGAAAAGTGATGACGAAAGCTCAGTTAGTGTCTCAGATAGCAGAAAAGGCAAGCATTACCAAGGCTCAAGCCAATGGAATTCTCGAAATTATCGCGTCAACAGCGGTAACCGAGACGAAAAAAAACGGCCAGTTTATCATCCCCGGGATTGGCAAACTGGTGAAGTCGCAGCGTAAGGCAAGAATGGGACGGAATCCACAGACTGGCGCCGCCATTAAGATCCCTGCAAAGACAGTTGTGAAATTTAGAGTGGCCAAGGCCTGCAAAGATGCCGTGGTTCCCGGAAAGAAGTGACTTCCGCTGCTGTAACTGTACAATAGGATCAGGCCCTTAGAATTTGTGGATGTCGCATGAGATGTCCGCAGATTCTAAGGGACCTGATTCTATTATAATCTCATCGCCTGCACATCCTGTTTCCCACTCCCCGCAATCCGGCTGCTCAGCAAGTTGAGGCAGAGCAGCGTCAGAAAAACCATGCAGAGCGGCAAAAGATTCCACCAGAAGTCTGTAAGAACCCGCGGATCTTTCAGGCTCTGCAGCATGGAGCCCCACGATTCTCCTCCATCTCGAAACCCGATGTTGAGAAATGACAGGACCACTTCGCCCAAAAGGAATATAGGTGCAGCCACCACCAGCTGTGAACATGCGAAGGGGAGAAGGGAAGGGAGCATATGCCGACGGAAAATGTGTCCGGGCGTCGCTCCCAGTGATCGGGCCGCTTCCACAAATCCCGCACTCTTAAGTTGCAGAATCAGCCCGCGAATCCCGCGCGCCATAGGCGGCCATGCCACCGCCGCAATGGTTCCCACCATCAGAAAGAGAGTGTGGATGAAAGGAACCCGCAGCGGAAGAAGCGCTCGCAATGCCAATAAAAGGTAGAGAGCGGGCAGAGCTAACACCAACTCGGAAAAGCGCATGAGCAGAGAATCAATCCACCCGCCCAAGAGGCCGGCAAAAGCCCCGATGGTGATCCCCAGAGCCGCATAGAAAATAAGGCCCACGATAACGACCAGCATCGACGTCCTCGTTCCCGCAAGGACTCGGGCCAAAACATCGCGGCCCAGCTCGTCTGTTCCGAGTGGATAGTAGAATGGGGGCTGAGTTCTACCGACGAGGTGCCGATCCAGCAAAATCAATCCGAACAGCTTATAACGGTAGCCACGAAAGAAAAACTGCAGGGGATAGGAGATCCCGCGATTTTCCTCATAACGGGCATCCAGCGGCTCCTTCAATTCCATTCGGTATATAAATGGATTACTGAATTTTCCATCATCGCTTTGTATGTGGACCCGGGCGGGGCTCTGGAAGAACTGTTCGAGGTTTTGCATGCCGGGTGGGTTGGAGGACAGGAAGTCTGCAAAGAATGAGACCACGACCAGAAGGCAACCAAATCCTGTGGCAAACTTGAACTTCCGCAGTTTCATCGGCGGCCCTTCCGAATGGAGGATCGAGTTCGCGGGTCGAGGGTCGTCAGCGCAAGATCCGCCAGTAGATTTCCAAAGACCAGCAGTACGCTGCTGCCCATGACGCATCCGGCAAGCAAGAAGAGATCGCGGTTGAACAAGGCATCGTAGGTGATCTGTCCGAGGCCTGGCCATGCAAAAATGACTTCCAGGACGAGGCTGCCGCTGAGAATGCCGCCGAGCATCGGGCCTGCAATTGACAGGACAGGGTTGAGCCCGGGCCGCACAATGTAGTGGAAAAAGATCCGGGACTTGCGCAATCCACGGGCTCGAGCGCACCGCAGGTACAGCTCATTGTCAATGCCTTGGGTCGCAGCCCGCTGAATCCGCTCTACATAAGCCAGCACCGGAAGAGTAAGGCAAAGCACAGGAAGGGAAAGGTGATGAAGCCGGTCGGCTGACCAACGCCAAACTCCGGCGTCCAGATTTGCAAGGGAATTCATGTTTCCGAGAGGGAACCAGTGGGTGTGGGCAGCGAAGAGCAGTGCCATCAGGCCTAGGAGCAGGGAAGGGAGGGACATTGCGATCGTCGAAAGTGTGTCGAGAACTCGTCCCGGCAGGCGATGCCCGAGAAGCGCGTGAATTGCACCAATCACGATTCCAGCACCAAATCCCAGTATGAGCGCAGGTATACCCATCCACAATGTATTGGCGAGCGCATTGGCGACCACTGAGGAAACCGGTCTCTGATAGAACATCGAATGACCAAGGTCCAGTCGAAGCAATCGCTCCAGCCACCGACCGTATTGAACATAAAAAGGCTCGTCGAGATGGTACTCGTGGCGAAGCTGCTCAACCGTGTCTCTCTGAATCGAGGGATCCAAGAGGTGCGTGCTAAAAAAATCACCGGGGATGATCGAGGAGAGCCAAAAGGTTATCAGGGCAACAACCAACGAAAGCAGAATCAGCTGAGCCGCTCGTTTAAGAAAAAAAGCCGACATTTGCATGACAATGAATAAATGGTTTAGGGTTCCCAGTTCACGGTTCTCCGTTCGACAGCCAGGGATTCCAGACTGGAATTCCTGAACGGTGAATCCTGAACGTGGGTGGCATAGATGGAAGTTTCATCGAATTCGATTTTGCTGTCAAGGAATTCGCATTGTTGAGCATTCTGTTTCTGCGGTGTCTGTCCTCGCTGGGTGAGTTGTTGGAGTTGAACTTGGGAGCCGAATTTTTCTATAATAAGACCGCCCTGATTTTAATCCCTCTCTCGCCCCAGTTAATTCCCCTCAGAGCGAGGGCTCTGGTTGTTTGTAGCAGCAGCCGTAAAGCCCGAATTATTGCGCTATCAGGTTTCTGTTTGAAGCAGGTATGCGTCCTCTTGACGGAGTTGTCATGAAAGTGGAACAAAAGCGTTTCAGGGATGGCTTGATCGTAAATAACCGCTATCAAATCGAAAAACTCCTGGAAATGCAGGAGACTACGGCCCTGTATCTCTGCCGTGATCTGGGATCGGGAAGAGCGAGGACCAGGATGAAAGTCCTAAAGGCAGATCGATTTGGTTCGGGAGTTACAATGGCTTTAAGCGGGGAATTTTCGTTGCTGAGCAGGCTTCGGCACCCTTGTCTCGTTCGAATCCTGGATTTTGGAGTACTTGAAGATTCCGACCAGTTATTTCTCGTGGAAGAATGGGCAGAAGGAAAGGATGTTTATGCCGGGACCGAAAACATGGACCCGAAGGAGGTCCTGAGTGTCATTTCGAAAATCTCAGGAACACTGGATTTTCTGCACTCTCGCGGAATAGTTCATGGATGCCTGAATCCTTCAAATACGCTTTTCTGCGGAACCGGGGATGCCATAGAACCCAAACTGATGGATTTCGGTTTGGCGCACCTTCTGCCAAGCCTGCTGCGAGGGAGAAAATTCCAGAGTCTTGCTTACATGGCACCGGAGCTCCACATGGGCGGTTCCATCAGCCAGTTTTCGGATCTCTACTCGCTTGGGGTTTTGGCATACCAATTGATCACCCGTCGACTTCCCTTCGAAGATGCGGACCCTGGTTTTTTGATCCAAAAACAACTTCAGGTGAGTGTAGATTTGCGCCCGATCGAGCAACTGAACGGTGCGGGCGATTTGTCTCAACTCGTTTGCGGCCTCCTGGATAAGGAGCCGTCAAAGAGACCAGCAGCTTCTAAAATAGTAACAATGCTTCGCGGGGAGATCCTCGTGAGCGATCACGCTGGAATCGGGATCGAGGAACTGGAGAGTTGTTCTTCTGCCTCGAAGTTTGTAGGCAGGGAAAGGGAAATGGGACTGCTGCAGCAGTGCGCCGAACGCGTGCGAAAAAACAAGCGGGGATGGACGGTTTTTGTTCTCGGGGAAGCCGGATTGGGAAAGACGCGGTGCCTGGAGGAATTAAGGAGTTGGGCTCTCCTTGAAAGTTGGAGAGTCGTCGAGGGGGCTTGCGTTACGCATGAAGAAGGGCCATACGCACCCTATAGGCAAATCTTGTCGAATACCGAGCCGATGAACGGGGAATCCATCTTCCAATTCAATGATCCTCAGCGCGTCTCAGAATCCGAAGCCTTTGAATCCTCTTCGGAATTCGCAGCAGGGCAATTTCGCGACCTCCTGACCCGGGAGCTGGTCCGACGCCTGAGTGAACGCCCCACCCTGCTATTGCTGCACGATTTTCATTTGGCGGATGCAGCGACGTGTGCCGTTCTGGACTACCTGAGCTCCGATATCCAAGCGCATCCGATTTTAGTATGTGTCAGTCTTCGTTCCGGAGAAGAGACTAAGGGAGCCGTGAGCAGGGTCATGGAACTAGCTGTCCGTCAGGAACGCGGCGAAATTCTTACGCTCGAACCTCTGACAAAGGAAAATGTTGAGCAACTGGTTGCCGGAATCATGGGAGACAACGGGCTAAAGGAAAGCCTCGGATCGTGGATGTTCGGAAGCATCGGGGGAAATCCATTCTTCCTCGAGGAAATGCTGAAGCATTTGGTCGAGCAGGGCCTACTGCGCCGCGAGCCGGACCGCTGGAGATTCATGGATCAGGATCTGAGGAAACTGGAAATTCCTGCCACAGTGGGCGTGGTCCTGCAACACCGCCTGGCACAATTGCCTCCCCTGGCCAGGGAAATGGCGAACTGGCTGGCTCTGTTTCACCGTCCGGTTTCCACAAGTCTTTTAGGTTCCGTCTCCGGCCTGGGTCGCACTTTTGTGGCTGAGTCTCTGCAGGAATTGAGGGTGCGCCAGATGATTCAGATCGAGACGAAGGACGGAGAGGAAATGATGGACTTGTGCCACGACCTCATCGTCGAAGTGATCCGGAACGAAGTTCCCAAAAAACTGCTGGGCAAAATGCATGGCAAAATTGCTGAGGTCCTGCTCGAAAGGGGAGGGGAAGGTCACCTTCAGGAAGTGGCGATGCATTCCATGGAAGGACATTTAGGAGCAAAGGCGGTTCGATATGCCCTGGCTTTAGCTTCTCAGTCGCACGCTGAATTTGCGCACGAAAAGGCTCTGCACTGCTTTCGGTATGTTCTCAGGAACAGAGGCGATTTAACAAAAGATGAACTTTGCCTGGCAGCAATTGAGGCGAGCGATACCATGTTCGCATTAGGCCTTCCAAAGCAGGCAATGCACCTACTAAAAGCCGAAATGCGGAGGAACAGGAAAATTGGAGTAGAACTGAAGACGCGGATGCTGATGCAGCTTGCTGTGTCCTATCAGCACTTGAGTGATTATCGCCGCCAGGAGGCTTGCTGTAGAAGGGGATTACGCTATTTCCGAAATCAACCCGACGAGAAGACTGACTTAACAAAGGCTATGCTTTGGGCCCAATTGGCTTACGGTGCAATTCTCCAATCTCAGTTGCGGAGGGCACTAAGCTTTCTCCATAGGGCACTTAAATACTGTCCGGATCCCAATGCCGGCGCGTTGGCAGCGCGCATACAAGGTTTAGCATCCTATCTTCATCGTGTGGCGTGCAATTTGAGTGCGGCTTTGATCGCAAGTGAGAAAGCGGCTAGTATCTTGTCCAATTGTGAAGAATCCTACCTGACCTGCTCCGTTTGTTCGACTTTGGGTTTAGTGCTGATGGGATTGGGGAGATTTAATCTTGCACTCGAAAAACACAAACAGGCAGTCTTTTTAAGCGAAAAGAGTCGATCAGTAATCCTTAAATCGCAAGCCCTAGGCAACATGGCTGAGTGCCTGTGCCGGATGGGTTATGTGCAACAGTCCATTGAAGCCGCTGATCGTGCAATAGAATGTGTGTCGGATTCCAAGAATCCAGCTATCAGCTATGCATTCGATATAATTTTGGCAGAGATCCGACTTGTCGCTGGCGATTTTTTGGGCACCACACAACTTATAGCCAAGCTTGAAAAGAAGACCGCACGCAATTCTGCTCAATATGTTTCAGGCCACGTGCACTATGTCGCAGCAAATATGCATTTTATGTTAGGAGATTTTGATGCTGCACTGGAACACATTGAAAAGCTCTTCAAGAAACAAAGTCGGGAAGCTCCGTTTTACGAAAGTGAGTTAGCTGGGGCCCTCAAAGCCCGAATCTTATTTGAGCGTGGTCTGTTCGATAAAGCCATCAGTCACCTGCGTTCATTGGAAAGCAAAGTTACCAAGAAGCATTGGCCCTACCAGATGTGCATAATCAAATTGCACCTTGCCGAAGTGCTGCTCAAGAGAATGGACTTGAGCTCTGCCGAAAAGCTTGCCAAAGATTCCCTCAGATTAGCCAAAGGAATGCGGGCCATGCCTCTAGTGGGTCGAAGCCACTACGTTCTAGGCCTGCTGTATTCGTTGTCAAACGACGGGCCTGTAACTGACGGTTCGCAACTGGACAGGGCATTGAGAGAGCTGCAGTCCGCGACCGCGATCTTGAATCCATCCTTCCCCAGTGAAACGCTTTTGAGGGCGCACGCTCAATTGGCTATGTTGTTTAACAAGATGGCTGATAAGGATCGTGCTTCGGATCATGCCAAAAGAGCATACGAGGTTTTCTGCAGATTGGAGAAGCAAGTCCCTGCGGAGATGCTTACGGGTTACCGCCGGGCGCTTGATCGTGATCGCTTAAAATCTGAGATAATTCAAGTAATCGAAGCCGGTAGTGAACAAAGGCGAAGCACCAGCATAACGGTAGCGGAAATTCACAATTATGATAATAGCAGAATTCTGTTGCGCGTGAGCGCTGCTGTCAATTCCATACCGGATTTGAATCAACTCCTGGAAGAAATACTCGATCAATTGATTACAGCCGTTGGTGTTGAGCGTGCGTTTGTATTGCTCAGGGATGACTTGACTAGAAAGCTTCACCTAGCCAAAGGGAGAAATTATCGAAGGGAGACTCTTTTAGGACCAGAGGTGACGAACGGGAGCATTGTCCATGAGGTGTGTGAAAAAGGAACGCCGATCGTAAGCGCCAATGCGCAATCCGATCCCAGGGCTCCGAGGAGGGATATGGACATTCTGGGAAATCCCGGAAAGCTTCTCTGCGCGCCATTGAAGGTCTCGGATCGTATTCTGGGAGTGCTCTATGCGGATCATTCCGCCCCCGCAGACGCTCTAAGTGAATCGACCATCAACCTCTTCGCCGCATTCTGCAACCTAGCAGCAATATCTATCGAGAACGCGCTTGCACACCAACAAGTAGCCAGGGAAAAATCTGAGCTTGAACAATATCTGCATAATGCCCGTGACGGTTATATGGAAATTGTGGGGAAAAGCGCCGCTATCGAAGCGTTGCGAGACCGGATCGGTCTTGCAGCTACTTCCCCGTTAGACATCCTAATTGTGGGGGAGAGCGGCACCGGCAAAGAGCTGGTTGCAAGGGCGATTCACAGAACTGGACGAAGAAAAGCCGGGGAATTCATAGCTGTAGACTGCGGCTCGCTTTCGGACAGCCTCGCCGAAGCCGAGCTTTTCGGCTATCGAAAAGGTTCCTTTACGGGCGCCGGTGAAAACCGGAAGGGACTTCTGGAAGCAGCGCATGGAGGAATCCTATTTCTGGACGAGCTTTCAAACCTGTCGTTCCGGTTACAACCCAAACTACTGAGAGTCTTGCAAGAGCGAGAGGTCCGGAGAATCGGCGAGACGATAACGCGCAGCATTGACGTCCAGGTCATTGCTGCCACGAACAAAGATCTCCTAGAAGAAATAAGAGATGAAAAATTTCGAAGGGATCTTTATTACAGGCTCAAGTCGATGGAAATTCGAGTCCCTCCATTGCGGGATCGTTCTGAGGACATTCCTCTCTTAATTGAATGGTACATGGAGAAGATTGCACAATCGGGGGGCGGGCGCTTCAAGAAGTTTTCGCCGGAAGCCAAAGAAATATTGAAAGGTTATCATTACCCTGGAAACGTCAGAGAACTGGAAAAAATTGTTGAAAGCTCATATTATTCCGCAAAAGGAATCCTGATAGGCATTCAGGACTTACCTTCAGAAGTTCACCATATGAATGTCTCGGAATTTGATGCGGAATCCCGCGCCGCCGATCGTCTATACAACCAGATCATTGAAGGGCAGGGGAATTTTGAG
>Ga0326728_10014318_pt1 | contig 16883 bp, 11 predicted proteins | sample MB3enrmetagenome_FD_207602 | JGI IMG/M metagenome (GOLD analysis project Ga0326728, IMG submission 207602) | Lab enriched peat soil microbial communities from McLean, Ithaca, NY, United States - MB31MN | ecosystem: Environmental > Terrestrial > Soil > Wetlands > Peat | place: USA: New York...
CCGCCTTCCTGCTGTTCACCGCCTACACGGACGCCGTGAAAGAGCACCTGGCCAAGCTGGGCCACATGGTGAAAGAGTTCACCATCGACATCGGCAACGTGCCCATCTTCGTTGCGGCGCTGCTGGGCGCGGCGCTGGTGTTCCTGTTCTGCGCCTTGGCGATTCGGGCGGTTGGCCGGGCCGCGCAGACCGTGATCGAAGAGGTCCGGCGGCAGTTCAAGGCCAACCCCGGGATCATGGAGGGAACTTCGGATCCGGACTACGGCACCTGCGTGGACATCGTCACGCGCGGCGCTCTCAAGGCCATGGTGCTCCCGGGTCTTCTTCCGGTAGTGGGACCGGTAGCCGTGGGCCTGATCTTCCGCAGCTTCGGCGTGACGGCCGCGGGCCTGCCGATGGGCGCGGTGGCGGTGGCGGCGTTCCTGATGGTCGGGACCATCGCCGGCATCCTCATGGCCCTGATGATGAACAACGGCGGCGGCGCTTGGGACAACGCCAAGAAATTCATCGAGACGGGCGCCTTCGGCGGTAAGGGATCCGATGTGCACAAGGCGACCGTGGTGGGCGACACGGTGGGCGATCCCTTCAAGGACACCGCCGGGCCTTCGCTGCACGTGCTCATCAAGCTGTTGAGCACCATCACCCTGGTGGCCGCGCCCCTGTTCATTTAGCGTTGTGGCAAGTGGCCCGCGGATGTTGGCAATTCGCGGGCCACTGCCGTCTACTGCGGGCGCCGGAGGTGGCCGGCCCGATGCGGGACCTGGAATCGGTGCGATAATCGAAAGTCTGCGGTGAATATGAAGAACCTGGTCTTTTGCGCTTTTCTGGCGATTTTGATTCAAGGCGCCCTTCCGGCGCAGGAGTTCGAGTTGGGCGTTTTCGGAGGCCTCACCCCGCACATGGGCGAACCGCCGATGGGTTCGCTCAGCGACTCTCCCAACAACACCGATACCTACCTGGGCCACAGCCGGGACATTTACGGCGCCCGTCTCACCTGGAACAGCAAGGGCTACTACGGCGTAGAGGGAAGCTATTCCATACAACACATGGGTTTCCTGACCAACTACGCCACCACGCTGTCGGACGGCACAGCCTTCGCGGCCGTGCTCACGGACACGGTTAAGGTCGAGCAGGCGTCCATGAACTTCATTTGCTACTTCATGCCCCGGGGCGAGCGCTGGCGCCCGTTCGCGACCGCCGGCCTGGAGGGCACCGAGTACAACGCGCCTCACTTCTCCGAGTGGCCCGGCGGCGGCTCCAAGGAGCTGGGTTTGAACTTCGGCGCCGGAGTCAAGCTCAAGCTATTCAAGCACGCCCTGATGCGCCTGGATCTCCGCGATTCGCTGACGGCCAAGCCTTACGGCCAACTGCAGTACTCCCAAGACAGCCTCCCACCCGGCGGATTGATGCACATCTGGGAAGCCACCGTCGGCTTCTCCGCCACGTTCTAGCCCGCTACGGGTTGACTTAGCCAGCTTGCCGCCGGCCGGCAAAGCTATAATCGGGATGTGCGACTGCGATCTCTTCCCATCCTCCTGGCGGCGCTTTTTGTGGCCGCTTGTGGCCGTGGCATCCAGAACGAAGCCGACGTGCGGCAGGGCGTCATCGACTACCTATCGGCGCGCCACGATCTGAACCTCTCGCAGATGCAGGTGGACGTCGCGTCGGTCTCCTACCGCCAGAACGAGGCCGACGTCACGGTCTCGTTCCGTCCCAAGGGCGGCGACGCCGCCTCCGGCATGCGCATGCAGTACACGCTGGAACGCAAAGGCAATCGCTGGGTGGTCAAGGGCAAGGGGGCCGGGCCGCATGGGCATCCGCCTGCCGCGATGCCGGGTGCTCAGATGCCCGCCGGCCATCCTCCCGTCGGATCGGGAGCGCCGCCCGAGACCGGGAAATGAAGCGCGTAGCAGTGCTGGGGGGCGGCCCCGCTGGGGCTTACGCCGCCGAACGGCTCGCGTCGGCCGGCCTGGCGACGGTTGTGCTCGACGAGAAACTGGCCTGGGAGAAGCCCTGCGGCGGCGGGCTCACCGCAAAGGCCTATCGCCGCTATCCGTTTCTGCTGAACAACGATCTTCCCAAACGATTGGTGTCCCATACGGTGCTGGCCGCGCCGGGAGCGGGGGCGGCCAGGCTCTCCTTGCGCGAGCCCCTGGTCGTCTACTCTCGGCTGGACCTGAATCGCCTGCTGCTGGAGCGGGCCGAGCGCGCCGGAGCGCGCATCGAGAAGACGCGGGTCCTGGAAGCGACGCGCAACGGCGGCTCCTGGACGGTGCGAACTGCCGGCGGCGCTTTGGAAGCCGATTTCTGCATCGTCGCCACTGGAGCGCGCAATGCGCTGAAGAACGTGGGCACGCAGTGGACATCGGGCGACGCCATGCGAGCCCTAGGCTACTACGTGCCGGCCCGGCAGGACCACATCGACATTCAGTTTCTGACGCAACTGGAGGGCTACATCTGGGCGTTTCCGCGGTGCGGCCACGTCTCGGTGGGCATTTGCGGCAAAGGCGTCCCGGCGCAACTTCTGCGGGCACGCCTGGAGGCCTTCCTGCTGGAGCGCCAACTCCCCGCCCGGGGCGCCAGTTTCTTCAGCCACCTGCTGCCCGCGCTGGGCGCTTCCGGCTGGCGCAACAACCGGCTGTACGGCCCCGGATGGGTCGCGGTGGGAGATGCCGGCGGCCTGGTGGATCCCATCACCGGGGAAGGCCTCTACTACGCCTTGCGCTCGGCGGACCTGGCCGCCGATGTGCTGCTCTCGGAGGCGCAGGCGCCCGCGGAAAAGCCCCGCGCCTACCGCGACCTGCTCCTGCGTGATTTCGCCGCCGACCTGGCCTGCGGCGCCGCCATCGCGCCCCGCTTTTTCCTCGGGAAGTTTCTGTCCGGCCCCGTGCCGAAGCGCATGGTGCAGTTTCTGCGCCGCAGCCCGTGCCTCCGCGAGCTGGCTCAGGACCTGTTCGCCGGCGCCCAATCCTACCTGGGCTTGAAAGGCCGCCTGCAGCGCAACTTGCAGGGCACCATCGCCGAAACCTTTATGAGTTTTCTGCTGGGAAGGAGAGAGGCATGAACGCCCGCTCGAAGACGCTGTTCGATCGCGCACAAAGATCCATTCCCGGCGGCGTGAACTCCCCCGTGCGGGCCTTTCGCGGCGTGGGCGGCTCGCCGCCGTTCATGGCGCGGGGGCAAGGCTCCCGCATCTGGGACGTGGACGGCAACGAGTACCTCGACTACGTCTGCTCCTGGGGCCCGCTGCTGCTCGGCCACCGGCCTCCCGAGATCGTCGAGGCGATTGAGCGGGCGCTCTCCACCGGCACCAGCTTCGGGATGCCGACCGAGCGCGAGGTGGAGCTGGCGGAGGCCATCTGCGACGCTGTTCCCTCCATCGAGATGGTCCGGCTGGTGAACTCGGGCACCGAAGCGACCATGAGCGCGCTGCGGCTGGCGCGCGCCTGCACGGGCCGGGACTTGGCGGTGAAGTTCGTGGGCTGCTACCACGGCCACGTCGATTCGCTGCTGGTGAAGGCCGGCTCGGGCGTGGCCACGCTGGGCATCCCGGATACCGCGGGCGTACCCAAAGCCTTTGCCGATTCGACCATCGCCCTGCCGTTCAACTCCGCGCAGGCCGCGGCGGACGCATTCGAGAAGTACGGGGACCAGATCGCCGCCGTGATTGTCGAGCCGGTGGTGGGCAACATGGGCTGCGTTCCGCCGGCGGCCGGTTTCCTGGAGACGCTGCGGGACCTGACCGCCGGCTACGGCGCCCTGCTGATCTTCGACGAGGTCATGACCGGGTTCCGCGTGGCCTTCGGAGGAGCCCAGGCGCTATACGGCATACGGGCCGACCTGACCACGCTCGGCAAGGTGATCGGCGGCGGCCTGCCGGTGGGAGCCTACGGCGGACGGCGCGACATCATGTCGCTGGTGGCCCCGGCCGGGCCGGTCTACCAGGCGGGCACGCTCTCGGGGAATCCGCTGGCGGTGGCCGCCGGCCTGGCCATGCTGCGCCATCTCAAGGCGCACCCAGAAATCTACTCCCAACTCGAGGCGCGCGCCGCCCAGTTGGCCGCCGCCGCTCCGGCTGGGATTACCGTGAATCGCGTGGGCTCGATGCTCACCTTTTTCTTCACCGCCGGCCCGGTCACCGACTGGGACTCGGCGGAGCGCTCGGATCGCCCGCGCTTCGCTCAGTTCTTCCACTGGATGCTGGAGCGCGGCTTCTACCTGCCCCCCTCCCAGTTCGAAGCCGCTTTCGTCTCCGCCGCCCATAGCGAGGAGGATATCCAGCGCACCGCGGCCGCCATCCGGGAGTTCTTCGGCGGCGATTAAGAGGCGCGGCGGCCGGCCCAGGGTGTTCGCTATACTGTCAGGTTCGTGAAGTATCGCGCCTGTATCGTCATCGTGGTGTTCGCGCTTCCATTTGGCTGCTCGAGGGAGCCCACCGCCTATGCGCCGCCGATTCAGCGGCTGATTCCGGCGGCGCCCGACAAGATACCCATCGGCCGCTATGTCCACATGAACGACTGGAACGTCGACGAATACATCGTGGGCGGGCTACAGAACCAGACCGAGGGGGACGGCTGGCGCTGGACCCACGAAGCTCCCGAGTTGCGCTTCCTCCTGGACCGCACCGCAGGCTTGAAGTTCGTACTGGATTTGGGTTTGCCTGCGTACAATTTCCAGCAGACCGGCCCGGTGACCCTGACTTTCTTCATCAACGGAAAGCTGCTGGACAAGGTGCGCTACGCCACCCCGGGCGACCGGCGCTACGAGAAGCGCGTCCCAGCCACGCTGCTGAAGACGGGTGAGTTCACGCTGGTGCGTATCCTGGTCGAACCACCCTGGGTATCGCCGAGCGACAAGGCCAAGCTGGGCTTCGTGCTGCACCACGCGGGGTTCGCAGAGTGATGCTGGATGCATTGCCAGTCCTGTTTGGCGCAGTGTTCACGGTGGCGGTGTGCACGGCACTGGGAAGGCTCCTGCTAGGCGGCCTGCGGCTCCGGTTCCATCGCCAGGAGGAGTTCCTGTTTGCGTTCGCGACCGGCTCGGCCTGTTTGAGCCTGATCGTCTTCGGCCTGGCCAGCGCCCACCTGGCGTGGTGGCCGGTTTTCCTGGCGCTGGGCGTGGCCGTGCTGTGCGCCGCCCTGGCGCGCGATCTCCACAGGCCCGCGGGCGAGCCGTTGCCGCCGCTACAGCGCCGTTGGAAGCTGCTGTTCGGCGCGCTCTTCGCGCTGTTCGCCTACCTCTACTTCTTCAACGCGATGGCTCCCGAGATCAGCCCCGACGGGAGCAGCTACCATCTGGGCCTGGTTTCCCGCTACCTTCTGGCGCACGGCTTCTATCGCGTCACCACCAACATGTACGCCTACCTGTCGCAAGGCACGGAAATGCTGTTCCTGTATGCCTTCGCGTTCGGGAGGCATTCGGCCGCGGCGCTGGTTCACTTCGCATTCCTGGCCGCTCTGCCCTTTGCGATTCTGGCCTACGGGCGCCGGTTCGGTTTTCCTTTAGCGGGCGTGGCGGCGGCGCTGCTCGTGTTCCTCAGCCCGGTGGTGGGCTTTGACGGGAGCGCCGCTTACCTGGATGTGGCAGTGGCCTGCGTGCTGTTCGTGCTCTTTTACCTGCTCCAGATCTGGGACCGGGAACGCACCCCCGCTCTGCTCGTTCCCATCGGGTTGCTGGCGGGTTTCGCCTACGCGATGAAGTACACCGCGTTTTTGGCGGTTCCTTACGCGCTGGGATTCGTCGCCTGGAAACTCATGCGGAAGCGGGAAAAGATGATGCGCCCGCTGGCTGTCGTGGCCGCCTGCGCGCTGGCGATGATGGTCCCCTGGGTGGCCAAGAACTGGATACAGATCGGGAATCCCTGCGCGCCGTTCTTCAACAAGTACTTTCCGAATCCTTACGTGCACATCGCGTTCGAGCGCGAGTACCGCGAGAGCCTGGCCCACTGGAACGGCGTGACGGACTGGCGGGAGATTCCGGTGGAGGCCGCCTTGCGAGGCGGAAAGCTGCAAGGCGTGCTGGGTCCGGTGTTCCTGCTGGCCCCGCTGGCGCTCCTGGCCCTGCGGCGGCGGGAGGGACGTCAGTTGCTGCTGGCGGCAGCCGTCTACGGGCTCACCTATCCGGCCAACATCGGCACGCGCTTCCTGATCCCGTGCCTGCCCTTCCTGGCGCTCGCTATGGGACTGGCGATGGAGAACTGGCGTGGTGTCTTGCCCGCGCTGGTGCTCTTCCAGGCACTCGCCTGCTGGCCCACTGTCCTGAAGAAATGGTGCGACCCGTACAACATGCGGCTGGAGAAGATCCCGGTGCGCGCCGCCCTGCGCCTGCAGAGCGAGAACGACTTCCTCAAGGCCCGGCTGTGGGGCTATCTCCCCTCCCGCATGCTGGAGGAGGTGCTGCCGCCCGAATCCAAAGTCCTGTGCTATTCGGCGCCGGCGGAGGCGTACACTTCCCGCGACATTCTGGTGGGATACGAGGGGGCGCTCAACCAGAACCTGACCGATCTGCTGAACGTGCCGCTGATCGAAGACTCTCAGCCCACGCGGCGGCTGACGTTCCGCTTTGCGCCGCGTTCGGTACGCCGGTTGCGCGTGGTTCAGACCGCCTCGGACTCGCTCGAGAACTGGAGCGTGAACGAGCTGCGCATCTTCGCCGGAGACGCCGAGTTGCCGCGCGAGCCGCAGTGGCGCCTCACCGCGCGCCCCAATCCCTGGGAAGTGCAGATGGCCTTCGACAACAATCCAATCACGCGCTGGCGCAGTTGGGAGCCGCTGTTTCCGGGGATGTACATCCAAGTGGATTTCGGCCGCCTGGAGAAGGCCGATCGGGTGGTCGTCGATACCTCGCCGGACCAGAGGCGCGTGCGGCTCCGGTTGGAAGGCCAAACCCGGTCCGACGCTCCCTGGGAGCGGCTCGCCGAGGCGCCCGCGGAGACGCGGCTCCCGCCACCGCCCAACCTCCGGCATCTCGCTACCTCCGAAATCAAGTGGCAGGGGATTGAATACCTGCTCACCAGTCCCAACGATTTCGTGTACAAGGATATCGGCAAGGCCCCCAAAGACTGGGGACTCACCTTCGTCGCCGAGAAGAACGGCTACCGGCTCTACCGGATCGACTGAGGCGAGGCGGCGACTGTGCCACGGTTCTTTCTGGGAGTGGATGGCGGCCATCGAAAGCTGTGTCGGGGCGGCCTGCCAGCCAGCCGGTTTGGATCTCACGGCAGTCCGGTTCGAGGCCGCCTGCCTGGGCTTCAGCGGCGGTCCCGACGACAAAGAGCCGATCCCCCGGCAGCTCTTGAGAACCGCCCGCCGGATGGTGACCAGCGACGCATTGATCGCGCTCTCGGACGCCACCGCGGGAAGTCCGGGCCTCGTCGCCATCGCCGGCGCCGGCGGCTGGGGTTGCCTGTTCGGCGACGAGGGCGGGCCTTCTACATCGTGTGCCAAGCGCTGCGCGCGGCATTGCGCCACGGGGAAGACTGGGGACCACTGACCGAGCTGCGCCCGGCTCTGCTCGAGGCCACCGGCCCCGGAGTTGAGCGACCTGCCCAAGCTCAAAACCTGAGACGGCCGGCAATGCTACGATCAGTATTTACTCCTAATTCCAAGAGGTGATCATGCCAAAGCTTTCCATTCGCGACCTAGACCTGCGCGGCAAGCGGATCTTCATGCGCGTCGACTTTAACGTTCCGCTGGCCGCCGGCGGACAAGAGATCACGAGCGACAAGCGCATCCGCGCATCGCTCGCCTCCATCCAGTACGCGCTGTCTCAGGGCGCGCAACTCGTCCTGGCCAGCCACCTGGGCCGGCCCAAGGGCAAGCCGAATCCCGAGATGAGCATGCGTCCGGTGGCGGCGCGGCTCCAGGAACTGCTGGGCAAGCCGGTCGTCCTGACGCCGGATTGCATCGGCGCGGAGGCCAACCGGATCAAGAGCGGCAATAACCCGGTGGTGTTGCTCGAGAACCTGCGCTTCCACCCCGAAGAGGAGAAGAACGATCCCGGCTTCGCGCGCGACCTGGCCACGGGCTGCGACTACTACGTCAACGACGCCTTCGGGACCGCGCACCGCGCGCACGCTTCCACCGTGGGCATCACGGCGTTCCTCCCCAAGTCCGCCGCCGGCCTGCTGATGGAAAAGGAGCTGGAGTACCTGGGCCGCGTGACGAATAATCCGCCCCGGCCCTGCGTGGGGATTCTGGGCGGGGCCAAAGTTTCCGACAAAATCGAGGTGATCGCGAACCTGCTGAAGTTCGTCGATAGCCTGCTGATCGGCGGCGCCATGGCCTACACGTTCATGCGGGCGCAGGGCAAGCCGACCGGCAAGTCGCTGGTCGAGGAGGACAAGATCGAGCTGGCCAAGGAGCTGCTCTCGAAAGGGTCGCAGTTGACGCTGCCCGTCGATCACGTGGTGGCGGCCGAGCTCAAGGAGGGCGCAAGTTTCGAGGTGGTCGAGACCATTCCCGACGGCATGATGGCCCTGGATATCGGCCCGAAAACTATCGCGCTGTACGAAGCGGCGATCGCCAAAGCGAAGAGCATCATCTGGAACGGCCCCATGGGCGTGTTCGAGAAGCCTCCCTTCGACCGGGGCACGGTGGCGGTGGCCAAAGCCGTGGCGGCTTCGGGCGCGCTCTCGGTGGTGGGTGGCGGCGATTCCGAGAAGGCCGTCAAGGCGGCCGGAGTGGCGGACAAGATCTCTCACATCTCCACCGGCGGCGGCGCTTCGCTCGAGTTCCTCTCCGGCATCGAACTGCCGGGCGTAGCCGCGCTGACCGACAAGTAGCGAAGGCGCTAGCCGCAATGCTGTTCGCTTGGCGCAAAGGCCGCCACTGACGCAAACCTGTAGGGCGGTCCTCCCGGACCGCGCCGGACCTCCAGGTCCGGCCTCTGCCTGCGTCATCGGAAGGCCGAGAACGACGCCGGCCCGCGGACCAGGAGGTCCGCCCCACGAAGGCAAAGCGAACAGCATTGGCGCTCGCCGAAACCGCAAAAACCGCAAAAACCAACTTGACATTGGTGCGCGAGAGTGTATACTGCATCGTGTAGAATGCATCGCTTTGGAAGGGAGATGAGGTATGTCCACTCGGGCCTATCGTGGATTGTGTCTATTGTTGCTGGCAGGGTGTCTGCCGGCATTCGCGCAGGAGTTTCGCGCCGAACTCACCGGGATTGTGCATGACACGCAGGGCGGCGTGGTGCCGAAGGTCTTGATCGAAGCCACCGACCTGGCCACCAACGAGGTGAGTCACGTTCTTACCAATGATGCCGGCTACTACTCTCTGCCCATGCTGCCAATCGGCACGTACCGGATCACGGCTACGCTGGCGGGATTCAAGAAGGCGGTTCGCGAGCACGTGGAGTTGCGGGTCGGCGAACATATCCAGCAGGATTTCCAATTGGAGGTGGGCGCACTCGCCGAAAGGATTGTCGTGACCGCGGAAACCGAACTGCTGCAGACCGTGGCCTCCGATAAGGGCCAGGTAGTGACCGAGGAGAACGTCCACGATCTGCCCTCCGTAGGGCGCAACCCGTTCCTGCTCGCCACCATCGCCCCGGGCACCCAGTTCGACATCGGGGCCAACGCGGAGAGCCGTTCGGTGCGGCCGTTCGATGCCGGCAACAACATTGCCGAAACCCTCTCCATTAACGGAGGGCGGCTGGGAGTGAGCGATCTGCTGCTCGACGGCGTGCCCGACACCGGCACCGAGACCACCACCCCCACCAATATGGGATTTGTCCCGAACCCCGATGCCACCCAGGAATTCCGTATCCAAACCAGCAACTACGATGCGCAGTACGGGCGCACCGCCGGTGGCACCGTCTCCGTCAGCCTCAAGTCCGGAACCAACCACCTGCACGGGGTAGCCTATTATTACAACCGGAACGACGCGCTAGCCGCGAACACCCTGGATGCCAACCGCATCGGCGCGAAGAAGGCCGAATTCAAATGGAACCAGCCGGGCTTCGAACTGGATGGCCCGATAGTGATTCCGCACGTATACAACGGACGCAACAAGACGTTTTTCATGTACTCCTACGAGATCATCCGGGACAAGATCCCTTCGCCGCTCACCACCACCGTGCCCATACCGGACCAACTGGCCGGGAACTTCGGCACCACCCTGCAAAGCAACGGCCAGCCGATCACCATCTACGATCCGCTCAGCACCGTGCAGACCGGCTCCAGCTCGTACACCCGCACGGCATTTCCCGGCGACAGAATCCCCACGTCGGAGATGAACCCGGTTGCCCTCAAGATCGCCAGCTACATTCCCCCGCCGAATACCGGCACGCCGGGAACGCTTTCCTATCAGACCAACAACCTGGTGATCTCGCCCAATGCGCGGACCGACGCCTACGACGCGCACATCTTCCGCGTGGACCAGGTGATCAACGACAAGGAGCGCTTCTTTTCGCGCTTCGTGCGCGGCAACCGCACCGAGGAGAACCCGACCAACGGCTTCGCCGTGGCGGCGGCCTCGCCGCAGTACAACGACGGGCGCCTTAGCCAGGACGGGAACTTCGACCTGACCTCGACGTTGTCGCCCACGCTGCTGCTGACATCGCGCGTGGCGTACTTCCGCCACGACCTGTGGATCAACCTCTATTCGAGCGGATTCGATCCCACTCAGTTGGGATTCCCCGCTTCGCTGGCGGCGGAAGTGCCGCCCTACTTCCCGAGCATCGCCATCAGCGGCGACTACACGTTCGGCGCCGGGCGCAGCTTTGGCAACCAGCTTTCCTTCAGCAGCAGTTGGGCGTGGTCGGAAATCGCCAACAAGAACATCGGCCGCCACTCGTTGAAATTCGGCGGCGAGTTCCGCTCGATCCTGGACAACATCAACTCGCCCACGTCGAGTTTCGGCCAGTTCGCCTTTACCGCCACGTTCACGCAGGCCAATCCGCTGAGCGCCAGCGCCGCCAACGGGAATTCGGTGGCCTCCTTCCTGCTGGGCTATCCCAACAGCGGCAGCGTGCCTGTCAACGCGGCGCTGGCATACGGCTACCACTATTACGGAACGTTCGTGCAGGACGACTGGCGCGTGGCCCGGAAACTTACCCTGAGCATGGGCCTGCGCTGGGACTACGAGTCGCCCGTGACCGAGCGCAACAATCAAATGAACGCCGGCTTCGATCCGACCGCGGCCAGCCCCTTGCAGGTGCCCGGATACAACTTGACGGGCGGTCTGCTTTTCACCAGCCCTAGCAACCACATGCCCTATCAGCGCGACCTGAACAACGTGCAGCCGCGCGCCGGGCTGGCCTGGCAGATCACGCCCAAGACCGTGCTGCGCACGGGGTACGGTCTCAGCTACCTGGCCACGTTCACGCCGGCATACAACCAGGGATTCAGCACCTCCACGCCTTACGTCGCCACCCAGGGCGGCACGGTCTTTTTGAGCGGCAACAGCCTCTCGAATCCATATCCGTCGGGCATCCTGCAGCCCACCGGCAGTTCTCTCGGTTTGGCCACTTTCCTGGGGCAGTCGATCAACTTCGTCGACCTGGACCGCGTGATCCCCAAGGTGCACCAGTTCTCCCTCGGCATCCAACGGGAACTGGGCTGGCGGACGGTGATGGAAGTCTCTTATGTGGGCAGCCGGAGCCACAGCCTGGACGTCTCGCAGCAGATCGACGACGTGACCCTGGCCCAGTTGCAGCAATACGGCGCCACCCTCACCGGCAGCAAACCGAACCCGTTCGTCGGACTGCTGCCGGGCACCGGCATCAACGGCGCCACCACGACGCTGCAGCAGTTGCTCCGCCCCTATCCGCAATTCACCGGCATCACCGAGTACAACATCCCCATCGGCGAGAGCTGGTACAACGCCATGCAGGTGGGGATCAACAAGCGCCTCTCGCAAGGGCTGAACTTCCAGGTGAGCTACACCTGGTCCAAGTGGATGGACGCCATTAGTTACCTCAACAACCAGGACCTCATCACGACCCGGCCGGAGGCTACTCTGGATCCTCAGGACGCGACCCATCGCGTGATCCTGAGCGGCAACTGGGCGCTGCCGATCTTCAAGAACGCTCACGGCTTTCTGGGCGTTCTGTTGAAGGGCTGGCAGGCCAACGGCATCTTCACCCGCGAGTCGGGCTTCCCGCTGGGCGCGCCCAGCGGTTACTATTCGAGCGGCATCAGCCCCGCCCTGGCCGACTCTACGGATACCCGCTTCTTCAACACGTGCACCTTGACGACCACGGGCGTGCGCCAGAACTGCGCCAGCGCCGACGAGCCGGTTGCCTGGATCCAGCAGCCGCCCGACACCATTCGCACGCTCAGCCGGGAGATTTCCTCCATCCGTACGCCCAAGATTCCCAACGTCGACTGCTCCTTATTCAAGGCGTTCGCTCTACGCGAGAATCTCCGCATGCAGTTCCGGGCCGAAGCGTTCAACGCCACCAATTCGCCGCAACTCGGGACTCCCAGCACGAGTTTGACGAGTGCGACCGCCGGCTTGGTCAACCCGTCGCAGACCAACGATCCGCGGGCAATCCAGTTGGCTCTGAAGCTGATGTTCTAGCGCAAGACGGTTAGCGGGATATCCTCGCCGCCCGCGGGCTGCGTCTGCCGGTGTTCGGGCGCGCCCGCGAGCGGCGAGTCTTTCTGCGGCCGCGGTTCGAGTCGATCGACGCCGGAAGCCCTGCCGGAGACCCCGCTCGCCGGCCCCTTGGGTTTTGTGGTACATTCCTTGGGAATGGAAGCGCTTCTTGAACCCTTCGCCATGACCCTGTACCGGCGCGTGCTGGAAGGAGAGACCGTCCGGCAACTATCGGATAGCCTGTCCATCCCGGAGGAGCGCGTCAGCCAGCGCGTGCGGGCGGCGGCCCGGTTTTGGGAGCATCACAAGGCGCAGGCTGGCCTGGCCGCGCTGGGAGCGGAGTTGGATCGCGACCGGCCGCTCTGAGATTCCGGCGCGCGTATTAGAGCTGAACAACCCATGGTCCGATTTCTGGTGCGCTGTCTGCTCCGGCTGTGCTTCCGCGTCCGCGTGCGGGGCGCCCTCGCCGCTCACGAGAAGCTGCTAATCGTCGCCAATCACCAATCCTTGATGGATGGCATTCTGCTGGGCGCTTTCCTTCCGGTCCGGCCCGTGTGGGTTCTGCATTCCACCATTGCCCGGATTTGGTTCGTGCGCCTGCCGATGCGGTTCCTGCCGCACCTGGTGGTGGATTCGGCGCATCCGCTGGGGATGAAGGCGGTGGTCTCTCTGATCGAATCGGGCCATCCGGTGCTGATCTTCCCGGAGGGCCGTGTGACCACCACCGGCTCCATGATGAAGATCTACGAGGGGCCGGCGTTCGTCGCCGTGCGGACCGCAGCGACGGTGGTGCCCGTACACATCGCCGGCGCGGTCTACTCCATCTTCAGCAGGATGTCGGGCGATTTCCCGCGCAAGCTGTTCCCCCGGATCACGGTGACCATCCATCCGCCGCGTTCCATCGTCACGCCGGAGGCGGTGCGCTCCAGAATACGGCACAAGCTGGGCGCGGAGGCGCTGCGGAGGATCATGCAGGAAGCGGCCTTCGCCTCCTACCACAAGACCACCCTGTTCCCCGCCCTGCTGGATACGATCGCGGTGTTCGGACGGCGGCGCCGCATGCTCGACGACATCCGGCAGGAGAACCTGACCTACGGGCAGATTCTGAAAGGCAGCCTGGCGCTGGGCCGGCTGGTCGGGAAGCTCGCGCGCGAGGGGGAAACCGTGGGCGTGCTCATGCCCAACCTGGCGACGACGGTATCGCTGCTGTACGGGATGTTCGCCATGCGGCGCGTGCCCGCGATGCTCAACTACACGGCGGGTCCGGAGGCCGTCCACAGCGCCTGCCGAACCGCCGGCGTGCGATTGGTCGTCACCTCGCGGGCATTCCTCGAAAAGGCGCGGCTGGCCGCGGTGGCCGCCAAGCTCGACGACGTCAAGTTGGTCTATCTCGAGGATCTCGGCGCCACGTTTGGCCTGGCGGACAAGCTTTGGCTGCTGGGATGGGCCCTGTGGTTCCCGAGAAAAGCGGCCCGGCCGGCGAATCCCGACGAGCCCGCGGTGATTCTGTTCACCTCCGGCTCGGAGGGCCAGCCCAAGGGCGTGGCGCTGAGTCACGACGCGCTGCTATCCAACGTCGCGCAGTGCCGGGCCATCATCGAATTCGCGCCCCGGGACCGCTTCATGAGCGCGCTCCCGCTGTTCCACGCCTTCGGGCTGACCATCGGAATGGTCCTGCCGCTGATGGGCGGTTCGCACGTGTTTCTGTACACCTCGCCGCTGCACTACCGCGTGATCCCGGAGCTGATCTACGACCGCGACTGCACGGTGCTATTCGCCTCCAGCACTTTTCTGGGCAACTACGCGAAGTACGCCAATCCGTTCGACTTCCGCGCTCTGCGCATCGTGGTGGCCGGCGCGGAGAAACTGAACGACGAGGTGCGCAAGCTGTACGCGGAGAAATTCGGCATCCGCGTCCTGGAGGGGTACGGCGTCACCGAAACCGCGCCGGTTCTCGCGGTGAACACGCCCATGGCGGCCAAAGCGGGCACGGTGGGCGAGCTTTTCCCGGGCTGCGAGTACCGGCTGGAGCCCGTGCCGGGAATCGCCGAGGGCGGCCTGCTGCACGTGCGCGGCCCCAACATCATGCTGGGCTACCTTTCGGCGGAGCAACCGGGAACCATCCAGCCCACGCGCTCCCTGTTCGGCGAGGGCTGGCACAACACCGGGGACGTGGCCGCCGTGGATGAGGCCGGGTTCATTCGCATTCTGGGGAGGGTGCGGCGCTTCGCCAAGGTCGCCGGAGAAATGGTCTCGCTCGAATTGGTGGAACGGATCGCCAAGGCCGCTTCGCCGGAGTTCGAGCACGCCTCCGCCGCGCTGGCCGAAGCCGGGCGCGGCGAGACCGTCCTGCTGTTCACCGAGGACCCCAACCTGCGCCGCGAACAGTTGCAGCAGGCCGCCCGCGCTCTGGGCGCCCCGGACCTGGCGGCGCCGCGGCGGATCGTCCATGTGGAGGAGATCCCGACTCTGGGCGCCGGGAAGAAGGACTACGTCACCCTGAACCGCATGGCGCGCGAGTTGAAGCCGCCGGGCTAGGCGCAGGAAAGCCCTTCATCCTGGGTGACGGCGAGTGTGAGCGAACGGACCGGCTTGGGAGTATCGGCTGGGGACTCCATCGCCGGTCCCGCGGGGATCAAGGCGTCGATGACCCGGAAGAGATCCCGCGGACGGACGGGTTTTGAAACGTGCTCGTCCATGCCGGCTTCCAGACACAGTTCCCGGTCGCCCTTCATGGCATGCGCGGTGAGGGCGATGATGGGCAGGTGGGTGCCGCTGCCCCGCTCCTTTTGCCGGATCATGGCAGTGGCCTGGATACCATCCATCTCGGGCATTTGAATATCCATCAGCACCAGGTCGAAGCGCTCCCGTTCCAGCGCGTCCAGCGCCTCGCGGCCGTTGGCGGCCACTACGGGCTGGTGACCCTCCTTCTCGATCAGCCGGACAATCAGCGTCTGGTTCACGCGGTTGTCTTCGGCCACCAGGATGCGCAGACTTCGGCGTCCGTGCGCTGGCGGTTGGCGGGCCGGCGACTGCGGCTCTTCCACCGTCTGGTTCCCGCGGCCCAGCGCGAGCAGAATGGCTTCCAGGAGTTCGGATTGGCGAACCGGCTTGGCCAGGCAGGCTGCCACTCCCCATTGCCGCCGGCGCTCGCGGTCGCCGGGCTGGCCCGCCGGGGTTAACATCACGATCGCGACCCCCGCCAGCTCGGGACGCTTCCGGATCTGTTCCGCCAACGCCAGAGGGTCTTTGCCGGGCGCATCGTCGTCCAAAAGAACCAGGGCGAAACGATCTCCCGCGCGAACAGCCTGATCCAGGCGAGCCAGTGCGGCCGGGCCGCCGCTCACCGCCACGGGCCGCATCCGCCAACTGCGGAGCGCTTCTTCCAGGTCGCAGCCGCCGCCAGGATCGCCACCCACCACCAGCACGGAAAGACCGCCCAGCGCCGCATGTTCGACAGCTTGGGCGGCCTGGGCGGCGCCGGCCACGCCGAAACGGGCGGTGAAGTGGAATTCGCTGCCCTGGCCGGGCTCGCTTTCCACCCAGATGCGGCCACCCATCATTTCCACCAGGCGGGCGGAGATGGTCAACCCGAGGCCGGTGCCGCCGTACTTTCGCGTGGAGGAGGTGTCCGCCTGCGAAAACGGGCGGAACACGAGATCCTGCTTGTCGCGTGGGATGCCGATGCCGGTGTCGCGGACCGTGAAGTGCAACGCGACGCCGTCCTGCTCGGGCGGTTCGGCGCGGACTTCCAGCGCCACTTGCCCCCGATCCGTGTACTTGAGCGCGTTGCCAAGCAGATTGGTGATCACCTGCCTCAGCCCCAGAGCGTCTCCTCGCACCCGCGCCGGGACATCCGGCCCAACGCTGCACAGCAATTCCAACCCCTTCTGTTGGGCGGCGAAGGAGAACGCCCTGATGGTGGCCTCCAGTTTGTCGCGGAGGTCGAAGTCCCGGCACTCCAAGGCCAGTTTTCTGGCTTCGATTTTGGAGAAATCCAGGATGTCGTCGATCACCCTGAGCAGGGAATCGGCCGACGTCTTCACCATGCGCATGTATTCGCGCTGCTCGGCGGTCAGGTCCGTGCCCAGCGCGAGTTCGGTCATGCCCAGGACGCCGTTCATGGGAGTTCTGATTTCGTGGCTCATGTTGGCCAGGAAATCGCTCTTGGCGCGGTTGGCGGCCTCGGCCGCCTCCTTGGCCTGCCGGAGCTGCTCCGCGATCCGCTTCTGCCCGGTGATGTCGCGGCCCCACCCGACCACTCCGACGATCTTGCCCGCTCCGTCGTCGAAGGGCACCTTGGTGGTGAGATTCCAAATCGGCTCGCCCTCCGGCCCC
>Ga0326728_10014319_pt1 | contig 16881 bp, 10 predicted proteins | sample MB3enrmetagenome_FD_207602 | JGI IMG/M metagenome (GOLD analysis project Ga0326728, IMG submission 207602) | Lab enriched peat soil microbial communities from McLean, Ithaca, NY, United States - MB31MN | ecosystem: Environmental > Terrestrial > Soil > Wetlands > Peat | place: USA: New York...
TTCCGACAACTGAACCGAAAGTGGCGTATCTTGACGCTAACGTAGGCGCCGGAGGCGAGTCAAGTCTTGTCTCATGCAAGATGAGCCTGAACGAGGAGCTTGTTTCTCACACAAGATGAGCCTGAAGGCGCGGGAGGGGCGATTGCGCATGCTGGGTTTTGAACATCAGCATGGAGTCGGGCGAGCGGTTGAGCCTGGAGCAGATCCGGGCGTTTCTGGAGGCCAGCGAGGAGCTGCGGTTTGCGGCGGGCAACCGGGCGGAGTTGTACGAGTGGGTACAGCGGACACTGGTTGAGCAGGAGTATGGGCGGCTGGATCGGAGGAACAAGGGACTGATACGGCGTTATGTGGCGAAGATGACCGGGCTGAGCCGGGCGCAGGTGACACGACTGATCAGTCAGTACCGGAGCAGCGGAGAAGTGAAGAGCCGCCGGTATCGACGGTACCGCTTCGCCCGACGCTATACCGAGGAAGACGCGATCCTGCTGACGCTGGTGGACGAGGCGCATGATACCCTCAGCGGGCCGGCCACGCAGAAGATCCTGCAGCGGGAGTATCACGATTTCGGAGATGTGCGTTTCCAGCGGCTGGCAGAGCTGTCGGTGGCCCAGTTGTACCGGCTGCGGCAGAGCCGGGCTTACCGGCAACGGCACATGGTGATTCATCCGACCCGGCCCACGCAGGTCGCCATCGGCGAGCGCCGTCGGCCCGAGCCGCGAGGGCCGGGCTGGCTGCGGGTGGACACCGTACATCAGGGGGACCTGAATGGGACCAAAGGGATTTACCACATCAACGCGGTGGACGAGGTGACGCAATGGCAGGTGGTGGGAGCCACGCCGCAGATCAGCGAAGCCTGGCTGAAGCCGCTGCTGGAGGCGATGCGGGAGCAGTTTCCGTTCCGCGTTCAGAGCTTTCATTCCGATAACGGCAGCGAGTTCATCAACCACACCGTGGCCGGGATGCTGGAGAAGCTGCTGATCGAGCAGACCAAATCGCGGCCGCACCGCAGCGGCGACAACGCTCTGGTGGAGGCCAAAAACGGGGCGGTGGTGCGCAAGCATATGGGCTACAGCCACATTGCGGCGGCTCATGCCGATGCGGTGCAGCAGTTCTATGAACGCTACTTCAATCCGTACCTGAACTTCCATCGTCCCTGCGGGGTGCCGGAAATCGTGACTTCGGCGAAGGGAAAACGGAAGCGAATATACCGCTGGTATGCCACACCATGGCAGATTCTGCGACAGTTGCCGGAGGTGGCGCGTTGTCTGAAGCCGGAGCTGACCATCGCCATGCTGGACGAGCGGGCACGGCTGCAGAGCGATACGGACGCCGCCAGCGAAATGCGGGCGGCCAAACGAGACCTGTTCGAGAGCTTCGCGGGAAAGCGGAGCGCGTGATGCGGAGGACTGTGGAAATGACGGGCTGGTGGACAGCGGATGGAAAACCGGCGGCCTCCCGGAAGGCCAGAGTCAGTGTCGGCTCGCCGGTTTCCCACCGCTGCCCACCGCCCTTGGAAATCGCTGCGCGATTCCCACATTCCCACAGCCCCGGCGGTTTTCATACATCACACGCAAATCAGAAAGGAGGCCTGGCGGCGGGTCGCTTCCCTCAACCTTCAGGCTCATTCTTCGATGAGAATATGCTGCTGCCGACCTGCCCGTCCGCGAAGTGATCCTCTATAAGAGCGGCGTCGGCTATTTCGCGCGCTCGGGTCAGCTTGCGGCGGGAGAAAGCGCCAGGCTGGATTTCAAGGCCACGGATATGAACGACGTGCTGAAGTCGCTGACGGTCGGCGACGATTCCGGCGCGCCCATCCGCGGCCTTCGTTACGACTCCAGCCTGCCGCTCGAACAAAAGCTCGCCGAGTTCCCCTTCACTGTGGCGAACGGGCAACAACTGAGCGCTTTTCTCGACCAGTTGCGCGGCGCACGTATTGAAATGAAATCGGCGGCGGAGACGCTGGCCGGCACCATCATAAGCGCGCGGACGATCAACGATGGCGAGAAGCAACCCGAGCGGGAGCAACTCACGCTGCTGCTGGATTCGGGCGACCTGCGCACTGTCGATCTGGGCGCGGTGAGCTCGCTTCGCTTCCCCGATCCGAAGTTGCAGGCGCAGTTGAAGGATTACCTCGCGGCGGTGGCGCAGTCGCGCTCGAAGGACAAGCGCAGCGTGTACATCGATTCCGCCAATGCGAAAGCGCGCGACCTTTCTGCCAGCTACATGATCCCCCAGCCGCTGTGGAAGTCGAGCTATCGGCTGCTGTTCGACGAGAAGGGCGCAGCGACGCTGGAAGGCTGGGCCATCGTGGACAACACCACCGATGACGACTGGAACAGCGTTCGTCTCGCCGTGGTGTCCGGCCGGCCGGTGTCGTTCATCAGCAGGCTGTATGAGCCGTTTTACGTGCAGCGCACGACGGCCGACGTGGAGAATGCGTACGCGCAGGCGCCGGTGGTGTACGAGGGAGACGTTTCGGGCGTGCCGAGCGCGGGGCTCACGCTGAATGAGCAGATGGGCCTGTCGACGAAAAACGAGCAATTCACCCGGAGCGATGGTACGCACCTGGGCAGCGGCTCGGGCGGGGGCGTCGGCGGCGGTGTGTACCGCATGAGAGCAGCGCCCAGCTCCGTGACCGCCCAGACGGAAGCTCGCGAGCTCGGCGACCTCTTCGAATACCGCTTCGACACGCCCATCACCATCCGCAAAAACGAATCCGCCATGCTGCCCTTCCTGCAACAGAAGATCGCCGTGCGCAAGCTGCTCATCTACTCGGAAGCCTGCGGCCAGAACCCGATGACCGCGGCCGAGCTGACCAACGACACCGGCAAAACCCTCGACGGCGGTCCCATCACCGTCTTCGAAAGCGCCGGGTACGGTGGCGAGGCGCTCATGAACACCGTGAAGAACGGCGACAAGCGGCTCATCAGCTACGCCGTCGATCTGGGCACGCGCATCGGCACGAAAGAGGAATCGGGCGACGCCCGTCTGATCGAGGTGCATGCGAGCCACGGCATCGTCACCCGAAGAAGCTCGGCACACAACGTGAAGACGTACACCATCCACAACGTCGACTCGCGCCCCAGGACGCTTATCGTCGAGCAGCCCATCCGCGAGGGCTATGAACTGCTCAGCCCGAAGCCTTCGGAGACCACCGCCAACGCCCGCCGCTTCGAGGTGCAGCTCGCTGCCGGCGCAACCGTGAAGTTTCCGGTGGCGGAACAGGGCTTCGAGAAGCAGACCTACGCAGTGTCGAGCGTGACGCCCGATCTGGTCGGAACGTACGTCTCCGCGGGAGCCATTTCCGAGGACGGCCGCAAACAACTCCAGCGAGTGCTCGATCAGAAGCGCAGCATTACCGAAACGGACGCATCGCTGACCGAGGCTCGGTCAGACATGAACGAGGTTACACGCGCGCAGGAGCGGCTGCGTCAGAACATCCAGACACTGAATCGCGTCAGCGGGCAGCAGGAGCAGGTGCAGGAATGGTCGAAGCAGCTCGCGGCGGAAGAGGTGCGCATGACCGCGCTGCGCGATCAGGTGGCCGGTCTGGATAAGAAGAAGGCGGCCCTGCAGAGCGCACTCGGCGATATGATCGAGAAGCTGGAGTTCTGATATGCTTCGCATCCTTTCGATCTCCCTCGTGTTCCTCGCTACCGCGCTGGCCGCCGATCTGCCGGTGCGCGAAGTGATTCTGTACAAGAGCGGCGTCGGCTACTTCGCCCGCTCCGGCCAGCTTGCGCCCGGCGAAAGCGCGCGGCTGGATTTCAAGGCGACGGACATGAACGACGTGCTGAAGTCGCTCACCGTGGCCGACAGCTCGGGCGCGCCCATTCGCGGGCTGCGGTACGATTCGAGCCTGCCGCTGGAGCAGAAGCTGGCGGAGTTCCCGTTCGCCATCGCGGCCGGTCAGCAGCTCAGCGCATTCCTCGACCAACTGCGCGGCGCGCGGATCGAGCTGACCTCGGCATCGGACAAACTGGCGGGAACCATCGTGAGCGCGCGGACCATTGCGGCCACCGAGAATCAGCCCGAGCGCGAGCAACTCACGCTTCTGCTCGATTCCGGCGACCTGCGGACCGTCGATCTGGGGGCCATCAGCTCTCTGCACTTCCCCGACCCGAAGCTGCAGGCGCAGTTGAAGGACTACCTTGCCGCGGTTGCGCAATCGCGGTCGAAGGACAAGCGCAGCGTGTATATCGACTCGTCGGACGCGAAGGCGCGCGAGGTCTCGGCCAGCTACATGATTCCGCAGCCCCTGTGGAAGTCGAGCTATCGGCTATTGTTCGACCCGAAAGGAGAGGCGACGCTCGAAGGCTGGGCGATTGTTGACAACACTACTGGCGACGACTGGACTAACGTGCGCCTGGCCGTTGTTTCCGGCCGGCCCGTATCGTTCATCAGCCATCTCTATGAGCCGTTCTACGTGCAGCGCACCACGGCCGATGTCGAGAACGCGTACGCGCAAGCGCCGGTGGTCTACGAGGGTGGCGTCTCCGCGTCTGAAGCGGCCGCGCCCCCGCCGCCGCCACCGGCTGCAATGCCAATGCAGGCCCGCAACATGAAATCGCTGGCCCGGCTGAGTCCGGGTGTGGCCAGCACCATCGCCGCGCAGCAGATCAGCAACGCCGAAACTCGCGATCTCGGCGACCTCTTCGAATACCGCTTCGGCCAGCCCGTCACCATCCACAAGAACGAATCGGCCATGCTGCCCTTCCTGCAGCAGAAGATCGCGGCACGGAAGCTGCTCATCTACTCCGAATCCTATGGTCAGAACCCGATGACCGCGGCCGAGCTGACCAACAACACCGGCAAGACGCTCGACGGCGGCCCCCTCACTGTCTTCGAAGGCGACAGCTACGGCGGCGAGGCGCTCATGAACACCGTCAAGAGCGGCGACAAGCGCCTGATCAGCTATGCCGTCGATCTGGGCACGCGCGTGGGCACGAAGGAAGACTCGGGCGAGGAAGACATCGTCGAGATCCACGCGAATCGGGGCTTTGTCGCAATCAAGACCTCCCAGCGCGAAACAAAAACCTACACCATCCGCAACGTGGACGCGAAAGATAAGACCCTGATTATCGAGCAGCCAATCATCGAGGGGCGCAAACTGATCAGCCCCAAAGCCGCCGAGACTACGCCGAACGCTCACCGTTTCGAGGTGAAGCTCGCGCCGAATGCCACGAGCAAGGTTGAAGTGGTCGAAGAAAGCTCGGACAGCAGCACCACGCTGGTGTCCAGCCTCACGCCCGACGTCCTTACCACATACATCTCGACAAAAGCCATTTCCAGCAAAGGCCGCGACCAGCTTCAGCAGATCGTCAACCAGAAGGCGAAGATCGTCGCCGCCGACGAATCTCTCAAACAGACCCATGCTGACATGGACGAAAGCACTCAGGCCGAGAACCGCCTTCGTCAGAACATCCAGACGCTCAATCAGGTGAGCGGGCAGCGCGATCAGGTACAGACGTGGTCGCAGCAGCTCGCCGCCGAAGAAGTCCAATACGCGAAGCTCCGCGATCAGACCGCCGCCCTCGAGAAGCAAAAGGCGGCGCTGCAGTCGGAGCTGGACGACATGATCGCGAAGCTGGAATTCTGATTAGCCGTATAATTGTGGATAGCTCTGGAGGAGCACCATGAAGAAACTCACGTTCGCACTCGCCCTGGGCGCCGCGTTCTCGCTCACCGCGCTCGCCGATTCATTCAGCGGCACGATTTCGGATTCCATGTGCGCCGCCAAACACGCCGCCGCCACCGACGCCGACAAGAAGTGCGTGGAAGGGTGCATCAAGCATCACGGGGCCGAGCCGGTTCTTGTCGTCGGCGACAAGGTCTACAGGATTTCCGCCGATTCGAAGGACAAGGTGATGAGCCACCTCGGCGACAAGGTGACGGTGGAAGGCACGCTCAGCGGCGATACCATCACCATCGCATCCGTGTCGTAGCCGCTACTTCTTGTCTTTCTCTTTGGCCTCTTTGGCGTTTTCGGGCGCGAAACGCATGCCGAGCTTGCCGGACGGCGTCTTGTAGAACAACTCGAGATTCTTCGGCTTTACCTTGCCCTCAATCTCGAAGAAGAGCAGTCCGGTAACCGGCTCGGTCACCGATTTCTCGGGCAGGACCTTCTGGCGAAGCGCCAGCAGCAGCGGGCTCTCCGTGGTACTGTCGGCGTCCTTCACTTCGACATCCGCTGAGGGGTGAGCGGAGCTGCCGGCGCCATAAGCGGGCCCGCCGAAGGGCACGCCCATGATGGGGCCGAGCCCCCCCATGGTGCTCGTCTTCGGCTGTTTGGAGTCCTTCACGACAATCGCCCCAGCCCCGGCAATCTGACTGGGCTGGAACGGGGCGGCGCGCTGGCCATCCTTGTCCGAGAGCAGCAGGAAATCGTCCAGCCAGATTTTGACCGGGTCGTCGGCCAGGGGACGCACGGTCACCTGCACCACGATGATGTTGTCTCCGAGCTGCGAGCCAGTGATGTCGGCACCCACGGCCTGCTTGATTTGATCCTTATCCATCAGCAGGTTAGCGCTGATCTCCACAAAATCGTTGGAGCTGCGCCCGAGTGGGTACCGCTCGTCCGAACCGGCCACGGCGCAGGTCGCCGCCAGGCAGCCGATCACGGGAAGCACGAGAAGAACCAAATACCGCATTACCAGCCCTCTCCTAGCATAACGGCCCACGGCCTCAGGCGGTTACGGAAATCGGTCGGCTTGAGCTAAGGGCTCGTCAGGAAAATAAGCATGTTAGGCTACACCGGCAGAAGCCTGTGCTGCCAGGTGCCGAGATGCTCCGGGGAAGGTCGCACAGACCTCAGTCCGTGGACCGCACCACGGGAACTGGCATGGTTATTTCCTGACGGGCCCTAAGGCGTTTGCCGCAGTAAAGCGGCTGACCGTAATGGTCGATCTTACCTATGGCGCGAGTGGTGCGCCGGGAGTGCCTGTGTTTACTCATCGCCTCGCGTTCTGCCTGCTGACATTGACGGGTGTGACTTCCCTGTATGCCCAGTCGGGCAATCAGACCTTCATCACCATCACGACAAGCCCCGCCGGCGGCGTGTTTCTCGTGGATGGTCAGCAATATACATCGTCGGCGGCGATTAGCTGGCTGAACGGATCGACGCACGTCATCCAGGCGATCTCCGACCCGGTTCCCACCGGGTACGATCCAAAGATCATTGCAACGCGGACTTACCTCCAGAACTTTCCCCCCTGCTACCGCGTGTTCGCGGGCTGGACGGACACATCGGGTCAGATTACAGGCACCGACGCGTCAACCGTGAGCGTCACCGCCGATCCCGCACTGACCACGCTGGTGATCAATTACAACGAGTCCTGCATGGTCTACCTGGATCTGAATGGCGAGGATCCGCCAGCGTATCCGAACGCCTGCGATAACAACGCGCCACTGCCTGCGGGCACTCCGATTCCCGCGGGCATCGTATTTGTCCAGGGTGGGCTTTCGCATCAGTGTTTCTGGAATAACGCGGCGGAATACGTGTCGGTTCCCACGGCGCTTACGCTCAACGTATACGCCTCGCCGGGCTGGGTTTTCCAACAATGGAGCCTGCCCGATTTGACGCTGAAAGGCCCGGTAGTGACGGCCACCGTCAACGACGAGAGCATGATCCTGCCGTGGATACCGGAATTCGTGCCCGGAGAACGCGTGAGGTTTTTGACCAATCCGCCGGGCCTCAACATGGTGGTGGATCACGAGCTGATTCCGACTATTCAGGAGCTCGGCGCTACCGTGTTTTCGCCATGCGCGGCCGGTGAGAAATACCCGCCGCCGGTCTCGCCGTTTCCCACCGCCATACCGCAAATGTGCTTCGGCGATTTCGATTGGCTGATTGGTTCCGTGCACACCGCCGCAGTGCCGTCACCGCAGACCGACAACCAGGGGCATATCTGGGTGTTCAATTCCTGGACCGGCTCGGTTACCGCGGCCGGTTCTTACACGGTGCCGAGTCAGCCGGATCTGGAAACGGCGAACTTCATTCCCGCCGCCCAGATTTCCTGGGCCACCATTCCTCCGGGGCTGAAGATCACCGTCGATGGCGCCCCCTCACACGCAGGCGCCGCGATCTGGGGCGTGAATACCACGCATTCGCTGTCCGCCCCGGTGCAACAGCGAGACTCGAGCAACAAAGTCTGGGACTTCCAGAGCTGGTCGGACGGCGGGTCGGCGACGCACAACTACACGGTCCCGGCTGCCGCTGTCAATGGCGGCATGCTGTTGTACGCAACCTACGTGTACGATCCCGCGGCCAGCGCCAATAATCTGCTGACCGTGGCCAGCTCGCCCGCGGGGCTCGTTCTTCAGGTGAACGGGCAGTCGTGCGTGACGCCGTGCACCACCTCGCAGCCCACCGGCACGAAGGTGACAATCGCCGCGTCCCCCATGCTCACGCCGGCGCCGGGAAGCGAGTATGCGTTCCAGAACTGGTCGGATCTCGGGGCGCCCAGCCATTCGGTCACGCTCAACAGCGACCTGACGGTGCAGGCAAATTACTTCACTCGCTACCAATTAACGGCTGCGGCATCGCCGGCCGGCGCGGGAGCCTTCACCGCCGCTCCGCAATCGCCGGATGGCTACTATGCCGCGGGTACCCTTGTGTCACTGACCGAAGCGCCCTCCAGCGGGTATCGTTTCTCGTCCTGGAATGGCGGCGGCCTGAGCGGAAGCGCGCCCACGGGAACCCTGTCCATGCAGGCGCCGATGCAGGTGACCGGCTATTTCCAGAAACTGCAGGACACTCCCGGGGTCTTCGTGCAGAATGCCGCCGGCGTGACGCCGCAACCCGCCGTGGCCACGGGCTCGCTGATCGCGATCTACGGTCCGAATCTTGCACCGGGCACCCAGGTCGGCCCCACCGATCCGCTGACGCAGACGCTGCAAGGGGTGGTGGTGACCAGCGGCGACCGCATCCTGCCGCTGATGTACGTCTCGCCGTCGCAGATCAACGCCTTTGTGCCCTCCGGGCTGGCGCCCGGCAATTACGAGCTGACCATTTCGTCGCCAGGACAGCCGGACATTCTCACCTCGTACACGGTGGCCAGGAACGCGCCTGGGTTGCTGGTTAGTCTCTCCGCGAATCGGCCCTACGCCCTTGCGCTGCATCAGGACGGCTCGCTCATCACGCCCTTGGCGCCGGCTTTGTCCGGCGAGACGGTGACGATTTTGGGCACCGGTTTCGGGCCTCTGACCCTGCCCTACATCGATGGCTTCCCGGCGCCGCAATCGCCGCAGAATCCGCTGGTGGACCCGGTCAGTCTCTCGCTGGGTGGAACGCCGCTAACTCCATCGTGGGTCGGCGCCGCACCCGGATATGTCGGCCTCGATGCGGTCGAGTTCCCGATCACCAGCGCGGTTCCGACCGGCGCGACGCTGGAACTGACGGCCACGGTGAACGGCGTGTCCAGCAATACGGTGCTGCTGCCCATCCAGTAGGCAGCGCTTCGCGCGTACACCACACCGACTCCGGCGCGCCCGCGCAATATCGCACTGCTGCCCAACCAACAAGGCGGTGCTATCATCGAATTGGTTGAAAGGGGGCGCAACGGTTTCGACGGGATTGAATCGTTGTGGGAAGGCGTGCCGGGTTCCGAGCTCCCGTAAAACGATCGGAAACCAACAACTGCCAATCAACAGCAGTTTGCTTACGCTGCCTAATTAATTAGGTGGCCGCCGCGGGTGGGGGGCCTGTACTTCATCCAGCCGGCGTCATCTCACAGGCTTGGGCCGAGGGCTTCTGCTCGTAGCCGCAGGCTGACGACAACCGGGCTAAGCTGTCCCTCACTTCGCCGGTTCTTGTAGGGGCAGCCGACAATGCCGAACCGGACACGCACGTAGTCTTTTCACGGCGGGCTTTTTCGGACGCGGGTTCGACTCCCGCCGCCTCCACCAGACCTTCCATGGATGCGCAGAACGGGCGCGGAAGCATGCCACTTCGCGCTCCCAAACCCTCAACCCTCGGCGGCCTCATTTGCCACCGCGCGCGGGTTCGCAGGCGAAGTGTCGAATGGCCGACACTCATTCCCGCGTTCTCGACCGCTGATCCGCCTATGCGAAACGAACTCCAAGTGAAGCAGGCTGGCAACTCGATTGCGACACAGGCCTGCGCGTTTGGTCGCTGCCCGGCGAGGTGCGCACCTGGACTCTCCGCAATGGTGCTGCATTCCTGAGCCAAAGGCGCGACAATGTTTGCCTGGAGGAGGAGACCACCATGAAGAAATCGGCACCGCCGACTGAAGACACCCGAAGCCGTCCATTGCGTACCCCCACGGATCTGGATCGTCAGGGAACCAGAAACATCGCTGGCGCCATGAACGCAATTCTGGCGGACGTTTTTGCGCTATACCTCAAAACCAAGAACTTCCATTGGCACATGAGCGGCCCGCATTTTCGCGACTACCATCTTCTGCTCGACGAGCACGCGGATCAGATGTTCGCAATGACCGACCCCATCGCGGAGCGGGTCCGCAAGCTCGGTGAACCCACTATGAGATCGATCGGTCACATTGCTCGCACGCAACGCGTACTGGACAATGACGCGGTGTACGTGGAACCGGAGGACATGCTGGCCGAGCTGCTGGAGGACAACAAGGCCCTCGCGGCTCGGCTGCGGGAGGCGCACAATGTCTGCGAAGAGGGACGTGACGTGGCCACGGCAAGCCTAATTGAGGTCTGGATCGACGAGACGGAACGGCGCACGTGGTTCCTCTTCGAGGCCAGCCGCCACGCCGATTCCGCGGGTCACTGAGACTGGCTGATATTCCGGGGCCAGGGGATTTGCTCTTCGGCCGGCGCCGGCGCGCCGATCTTTGACGTCACGCTCCGTGTCACGCGGCGTTCGTGTATCACCACTGGCCGGACGCCGCGCCGCTGTAGCGGAGTTGCAGCTTGACTTTATTGGAACTTGTCCGCTACACTTACTAACGTGCAGCGTTTGCTTAGTCGCGGCCACCTGTCTTACCGGCGCTCAGCCGGGAACTCGCGGTCTCTCCCGTCGAGTCTCTAACTTCTCTCTCAATCAGGTTATAGGTTTACCCGGAAGGCTCGGGTAATTGGTATCCCACTGGCCTGCTATGCCAGGGTCCTTCGGGACATAGGCGTTCGAGTCGCCTGCCTTCCGCCAGGTCTTTGAACAAAACATTCGGAGGAGTGGACGAGTTGCTAAAGTCACCGGTCCCGAAAACCGGCGTGAGGCCTGAAAGGGTCCACCGGGGGTTGAATTCCCTCCTCCTCCGCCAACTGAGTTTGTAGAGGTTGCTTACATGAAGTCCCGATTAAAGGTCTTGAACCGCGGGGCGAAGGTCACTTACGATGTAAGTGCGTGACACAAGTTATCCAATTCGGGACCGGAGTCAAAGGTGCGCAGGCGTCTATGAATCATGACGCGCGCGCGGTGACCTGACCATCCTGGGATAACGTACCGGTTTTCAGGAAGGGGCGGCCACCGAAGGTGGTTGCCCCTTTTGCTTTACGCAGGGGCCTGGGAGGTGCTGACTAAGCCGCTTCCGGCTAACAGCGACGCGCTTGACGTGTATCTCGACGGCGGGCTTGCGACAACTGAAAAGTTATGAGTTAGTAAGTCATTTCGCGAGCACGGAGGTAGCTGATGGCAAACAAAACCTTGTTCGCAAGCCTGCGGGGTCCCTTGATCCCGCAGACCAATGCGGTAAACGCCGAGAATGCTCCGGCCTATGCGCTGGCGCCGAAACAGGCGTTGGCGCAGTACGCCGCCACGGGCTGCTTCGGACGGACTTTTTACGCAACCGGCGGCGAGCAACTGGCTCGTGTGCTCGAACTGTGCGGCGCGGTGGACGCCGAGTTTGTTGCGCGCGTGGCTGTCTACAGCCGGACGCAGTCGTACATGAAGGACATGCCGGCGCTACTGTGCGCATTCCTGTCGGCTCGCGCGCCGCGTCTCCATGAGGCCGTTTTCTCGCGCGTGATCGACAACGCGCGGATGCTGCGGACCTACGTGCAGATTCTCCGTTCCGGCGTGGTTGGCCGGAAGTCGCTGGGAACCGCTCCCAAACGGCTGGTGCGCCAATGGCTGGCCAGCCGCGATGAGGACACGCTTTTCAGCTCGAGCGCCGGTCGGAGCCCGTCGCTTTCCGACATCGTGAAGATGGTTCACCCGAAACCGGCCGGCGCGCAACGGCAGGCCTTCTACGGTTACATGCTCGGCCGGCCCTGTGACGCGAATGCATTGCCGAAGCTGGTGATGCAGCTGGAGCAGTTCAAAGCCGGCCAAACGCCGGAGGTTCCCGACCTTCCGTTCATGCTGTTGTCGGCGCTTCCGCTCACCCGCGAACATTGGGTGAGCATCGCGAAGAACGCTTCGTGGCAGACCACGCGAATGAACCTCAACACGTTTGCCCGTTATGGCGTGTTCGACGCGGATGAAATGGCGGAGCTCATCGCGGCGCGGCTGCGCGATGCCGACGCGATCCGGCGCGCCCGAGTATTTCCGTATCAGTTGCTGACGGCGTATCTGAATTGCGGCGGCGCCGTTCCGCGGCGGGTGCGGGACGCTTTGCAGGACGCGATGGAGCTGGCAACGGCCAACGTGCCGTCAATCGAGGGTCGTGTCGTAGTATGTGCCGATGTGTCGGGCTCCATGTCCGGTCCGGTGACCGGCTATCGCGCCGGTTCCACCACCAGCGTCCGCTGCATCGACGTGGCGGCGCTGATCGCCGCGTGCGTGTTGCGCAAGAATCCGGAGGCCAGAGTTCTGGCCTTCGACTCGAACGCGGTGGACGCGGAGCTGAATCCGCGCGACAGCGTGATGACGAATGCCGGTCTGCTGTCCCGGATGGGGGGCGGTGGAACCAACTGCAGCGCGCCGCTTCGCCTGCTGAACGACGAGAAGGCGAACGCCGAGCTGGTGATCTTCGTCTCGGACAACGAGTCGTGGATGGAACATCGCATCAACGGCTGGGCCGGCCGGGGAACGGCGATGATGGCGGAGTGGTCGGCATTCCGGCAGCGGAATCCGGCGGCTGGGCTGGTTTGTCTGGATCTCCAGCCGGAGGAGACGACCCAGGCGGCTGAGCGCGCGGACATCCTGAATATCGGAGGATTTTCCGATCAGGTGTTCGAGGTGATCTCGGCGTTCCCTTCAGGCCAACTCGAGGCGGACCACTGGGTCGCGCGCATCGAAGCAGTGGCGCTCTGAAATCGCACACAGCCTGTTCGTGCGCGTTGTGAGCGCAACCAAAAGCCGGGGCCGAATGCTGGCGGGACTACATTCCACGCTGTCCGTGTCTCGCCGATACCTCGTCGGCTCCCACCCGCAAGAGCCTGCGGCGAATGCCGGGGGAACTACATGGTAAGAGTTTCTCCAGCGGTTGTCGCCGCAGGCTGGCCGGGTTTGCACTGAACGCACGCACAGCCCGGTTCTGTGCGTTGTGCGCCCTACCAGGATCGCGGGCCGAATGCCGGCGGGACTACATCGCTTTGACACGGCGTCTCGTCAATTCTCGTCGGCCCGAACCGATTGAGGAATCGGGCTCAGTCTTCGGGCGAAATGCCGAGCCCAACCAGCAGGCGATCTACGAACGCAACCTGCGCGGAGAGCAACTTTGTTTTGGCCGCCGCGATCGGGAACCAGTCTGCCCGGTCCACCTCCGGGAACTCCCGGAGTTTCCCCGATTTGGGCGGCCACTCCATGGAAAACGCGTTGCTGCGAACAACGGCGGGGTCGAAGTCCATCTCCACCGCCCATGCCGCCACGCGCTTGCCACCGGCCTGCCTGACCTCTCCAAGGGGCAGCAGATCGCCGGCCACGACGACTCCGGTCTCCTCGGCCACCTCGCGTCTCGCGGCGGCCACGGGTTCTTCTCCCTCCGCGCACTCGCCCTTGGGAATGGACCACACTCCTTCGTCTTTCTTTGCCCAGAACGGTCCGCCTGGATGAACCAGGAACACTTCGAGGCGGCCAGTCCGTCGTCTGTACAGAAGGAGACCTGCGCTCAGTCTGGCCATCAGACGCTCTGCCGAAATGCGTACCGAAAACTGTTCGCGGCGAGCTGTCTCAGTTCTCCTTCGCTGTACCCGAACCTCGTCGCCGCGATCTCGTACTCCCGCCCGATGCTCGTATCGAACAGCGCCGGATCGTCGGAGTCGAGCACGATGGGCACGCCCGCGTCCCACAGCCGCCGCAGCGGATGGACATCCAGCGACGCTGCCACGCCGGTGCACACGTTGCTGGTCGGACAGATTTCGAGCGGGATGTCGCGCTCCCGTAATTCCGCCAGCAATGCCGGGTCGTCCACCGCGGTGATGCCGTGGCCGATTCTCTCGGCTCCAATCGCCAGCGCGGCGCGCACGGATTCCGGTCCCACGGTCTCGCCGGCGTGACAGGTCAGATGCAGCCCGTTTTCGCGGCAGAACCGGTAAACGTTCGCGAAAAGCTCTGCCGGACCGCGCGCCTCGTCGCCTCCAATCCCGAACGCCACCACACCCCGATCGCGCCGCTCCACGGCGAACCGAGCCACTTCCATCGCCGCCTCCACACCGAACTGGCGCGTAGCGTCGGGAATCCAATACACCGGAAACGGCCCGCGCCGGCTCTCCGCCCAAATGGCATCGTAGATGGCCGCGAGATCCTGCTTCCTCCACAGGATCACCCCGGCCGACAACGTGATTTCCGCGTAGCGCACGCCCTCCGCCGCGAGTCTATCCAGCAGATGCCTGGTGGCCAGCGCATAATGCTCCGGTGTTTGCAGCCGGCGGGTGAGCCAGATGTACGATTCGATAAACGCGGCAAACGAGCCGCGCGGCATATTCGCCTCGATCTCTTCCGGCGTCAGCGCCGGATCGATTTCCAGCAGCGTTTCCGGCCAGATGGCGCCTTCCAGATGAACGTGCAGCGAAGCCTTGCTGAGTCCCGAGTCCATTCCCTGCCATAATAAACTGCGATGACGCCAGGTGAGCGGGAAGCGATTGTCGGAGGATGGCACGGCGATGCCTTCAGCCTCCTTGGGCCACACCGTACGGAAGGTGGTGAATGGGAGGTGCGCGCGCTTCTGCCGCAGGCTTCCGCTGCGCAGATCGCCCGCGAAGGACAGCTCGTTCCCATGGACAGGCTCGATCCGCAGGGTTTGTTCGTGGGCCGTCTCCCGAGCGAGCCGGGCCCCTACCGCCTGCGGCTCAAACTCTGGAGCGGCGGCGAGATCGAAATCGACGATCCCTACCGGTTCCCGCCGCTGCTCTCCGAATTCGAGCTGCACCTGCACTCCGAGGGCACGAACTTCGAGCTTTGGCAAAGTCTCGGCGCGCATCTGGCGGAGGTCGAAGGCGTCCCCGGAGTGCGCTTCGCGGTCTGGGCGCCCAATGCGCTGGTGGTGAGCGTCGTCGGCGACTTCAACGAGTGGGACTCGCGACGTCATCCCATGCGCATGCGCGATGGCGGCGTCTGGGAGATGTTCATCCCGCATATCGGCGCGGGCGTGCACTACAAGTATTCGGTTCGCTCGAAGTTCTATGGCTACCACCAGCAGAAAGCCGACCCGGTCGCGTTCGCCTGCGAGGAACCGCCGAAATCCGCTTCCATCGTCGCCGACCTCGCTGCATATCAGTGGGGCGATCAGGAGTGGCTTGAACGGCGGGGCCGCACCGACTGGCTGAGACAGCCGTTCTCCGTCTACGAGGTTCATCTCGGTTCATTCCTGCGTGGCCCGCGCAACGAGCCGCTCAGTTACCGCCAACTCGCCAGCAATCTGGTCGAGTACGTGAAAAACCTGGGCTACACGCACATCGAGCTGTTGCCCATCATGGAGCACCCTTTTTCAGGCTCGTGGGGCTACCAGGTCACCGGTTACTACACGCCCACGGCGCGATTCGGCCCGCCTGAGGACTTCAAGTACTTCGTTGATCGCTGCCATCAGGAAGGAATCGGCGTCATCGTCGATTGGGTGCCCGCGCATTTCCCCAAGGACGCGCACGGCCTCGCCTTTTTCGACGGCACCGCCCTCTACGAACACGCCGATCCGCGCAAGGGCGAGCACAAGGAGTGGGGCACTCTGGTCTTCAACTTCGGCCGCAACGAGGTGCGCTCGTTCCTCATCTCCAACGCCATGTTCTGGCTGAAGGAGTATCACATCGACGGCTTGCGCGTGGACGCTGTGGCGTCGATGTTGTATCTGGATTACTCGCGCAAGGACGGTGAGTGGCTCCCCAACATGTACGGCGGCAATGAAAATCTGGAAGCGGTCAGCTTTCTGCGGCGCTTCAATGAACTCGCCCACTCCGTGCCCGGCGCGGTGACCATTGCCGAAGAGTCAACCGCGTTCACGGGCGTGTCGCGGCCCACCTGGATGAATGGGCTCGGCTTCACCATGAAGTGGAACATGGGCTGGATGCACGACATGCTCCACTACTTCTCGGAGGATCCCGTCTTCCGCCGCTACCACCACAACAACATCACGTTCAGCATGCTCTATGCCTTCACCGAGAATTTCGTGCTGCCCATTTCGCACGACGAGGTGGTGCACGGCAAGGGCGCGTTGCTGGCCAAGATGCCCGGCGACGTCTGGCAGAAATTCGCCAACGCCCGCGCGTTTCTGGCGTACATGTACATGCATCCCGGCAAGAAGCTGCTGTTCATGGGGTCGGAAATCGGCCAGTGGAACGAGTGGAACAGCGAGCGCAGCGTGGAGTGGGAGCTGTTGCAGTTCGAGCCGCACCGGCGGCTGCAGAGTTTCGTGCGCGATCTCAACCGCATGTATCGCGAACAGCCGGCGCTGTGGGAAGTGGATTTCCAGTGGCAGGGATTCGAGTGGGTGGATTTCCACGATGTCGATCACTCGGTGATTTCGTTCCTGCGGCGAGGGCGGGGCGGCCGGCCGTACGTGCTGGTGGTGTGCAACT
>Ga0326728_10014320_pt1 | contig 16880 bp, 14 predicted proteins | sample MB3enrmetagenome_FD_207602 | JGI IMG/M metagenome (GOLD analysis project Ga0326728, IMG submission 207602) | Lab enriched peat soil microbial communities from McLean, Ithaca, NY, United States - MB31MN | ecosystem: Environmental > Terrestrial > Soil > Wetlands > Peat | place: USA: New York...
TTCCGGCCAGACCCGCGTTCCCGCGCCGCCGCACATGATGACCGGAAGGATCTTTCTCGACATCGTCCCCTCGCGACGAGCGCGCCCGCGTTCCATCGCACGCAACGCTTAACCCACGCTATGTAAAATATCCAACATTCTCCAGGCGGCCGCCGGCTCCGAGGAAATTTGTTCCGTTTTGGGGTTCTGGCCACGCTTGGGCCGTCGCCAAACCGCTTGCGAAAGTTTCTGGAACGCTTTGAAAGCGAGCGGCGCAGCGAAAACGCGACTTCTTTTGTCAACAAGACGCAGGCCCCCCGTGGTTTTTCATCGAACGCGCGACAATCGACGGGCTTATGCCAATTGCCGAAAATATTGACCGCCGTCATGGCCTAGTTTGTCCGCGTAGGCGCTAGGATAAGCATGTTGCGGCGTGCATTGGCAGCTTCCTTCGTCGGGGCGGCTCGGTCAGTTGTCGCCTTCGGGCGAGCGGCATGCGCATGGCCGCATCGAGATTTGGCGGCGGCCAAACGGCGACGACGAGCGCTGCGGCGACGATGACGGTGGCGCGCCCGCCAAGCGGCGATGGAGGCTTTGCGGCGCGCGCGCCAGCAGGTCCTGAGTTTTCTTCTCCGTCACGGGCGCGTCTATTCCAGCGGCGGCCACTGGACCCGAAAGCGTCGTCTCTGGCTTTCGGCCCAAGGCTTCGGCCATCCCACCCGTCAAATCGCATTCGAAGAACTCGTTCAGGTCGTCGACGAGGCGCAAGCGCGTCGCGACCGCTTGGCCAGACAGATGCAGGAGCTGTTGCCGTCATGGTCGCTGGCGAATGTCGTGACGGCCATTCAAGCCTTGCGCGGCGTAGCGCTGATCGCCGCCATAACCCTGGTGGCGGAAATCGGCGACTTTCACCGCTTCGCCAACCCGCGCCAACTCATGGCCTATCTCGGCCTTGCGCCGAGTGAGCGATCGTCCGGCGCCAAGTCATTGCGCGGGGCAATCACCAAGCCCGGAAACGCCCGCGCCAGACGGATCCTGGTGGAAAGCGCCTGGACCTATCGATCGCCGGCGCGGGTGGGCGCTGGAATCCTCGAACGCAATGAAGCCTTGCCGCAGGCAATCAAGGACATCGCTTGGAAGGCGCAGGTCCGACTGTGCGCCAGGCATCGTCGGCGCGTCAGGGCCGGAAAGCCCGCCAATGTCGTCAACGTCGCCATCGCGCGCGAACTCGCCGCCTTCGTCTGGGCCATCGCCACCGACGGTCCCGTTCGGGCCGCCTGAACGCAACCGCTCATCCGGAAAGGAGAACTGCGCGCAGGCCATCGACATTGCTGCGCATCACCGGAGGCGGAAGCACGGTAGGGCGATCCTCGACGCGATTCTGTGGCCGATAAAATCGACGCCCGGCTTGAGACAGAGGCAGGCCCAAGACGAAAACGCGGTCTTGCGGTATCCAACCCGCGCATCAGAGTCTGATCAACCGTCGTCGCGAAGCCTCCGCCTCCGGCTATGCGCAGCCCACCTTCTTCAAACCGCCGCCGCGGAACGAACGCGCATGGCCGGCGCCGTTGACTACGGACATAAGAATCAGTTCGCCGCTGATTTGGAAATCCCCATTCGAGTCACTCCCTCGGGGATTTGGCGTCATGCAGGCTTTCGACGAACGTCGTAACCGCCGCCATGCGCGTTTTATCCAAATGCGGACGCCATCCGTCCATTTTCACGCCCGCTCCACCGGGGTGGCGTCGCGGCGCCGGCGGCGTCCCTCATTGAAAACGAACTTCCGAACCGCCGCGTAAATCTCCACAGCGAACATCCCCGGCCGCTCCTCTCCGAATCAGAGTTCGAAGAGAGTGCGCCTCAATGGCGGCCGGGTTTTACGCCGCCACGCAGCCGCTCCATGCCGCTCCGTGGCCGACTATTGCGCCGCCGCGCACATCGCGGTAAATCCGATATTAAGCCGAGTGGAAAGCTTCATGCGGGCCCGGCGCGGAGCGACCCGCCAGAACCGGTTTGCCCACGGGAGGACGCTGAAAATGCCGATCGCCATGAGCGCGGAAGAGGCGAGTCGCTACGCCCGCGATGGGTTCCTGCTTCGCGAGGGCCTGCTGAGCCTCGAAGAAGTCAGCCGATTTCGCGATCGCGCCCGGCAGCAGCTCGAACAGGATAGGCGCGCCGGCTCGGTCATCACCAAGGGCGACAAAGAGGGCAAGATGACCCTCTTGAAGATGTGGACCAAGGCCGAGGACGACCAGTACGGGTTGCTGGCGCGCGACGAACGAATGGTGGATCTCGCGCAAGACGCCATCGGAAAGCCGGTCTACCTTTATAGTCACAAGATGACCATGAAGCAGCCCAACGAAGGCGGCGCGTGGGAATGGCACCAGGACTTCGGATACTGGTACAACTACGGCTGTCTCGCGCCCGACATGATGAGCGTTTACGTGGCGCTCGACCGGGCGACACGTGAGAACGGCTGCCTGCAAGTGCTCAGAGGCTCGCACAAGCTCGGCCGGCTCGATCACGTGCGCGAGGACGGCCAAACGAACGCCGAAAGAGAGCATCTCGAGGCGGCGCTCAAACGCTTCGAGCACGTCTATGTCGAGATGGAGCCCGGCGACGCGCTGGTTTTCGACGGCAACCTGTTGCATCGTTCGGACGCCAATCGCACCGATACCTACCGCTGGGGATATATCTGCTCGTATAATGCGGTGGAAAACGCGCCCTACAAGAAAGTGCGCGAGTACGGAAACTACGAGCCGCTGCGCAAGGCGCCAGCAGGATCGTTCAACAAGGCGTCCTGACGAACCACGGGGGGCGGCGGGCCGCGACTAAACGCGTAATCCTCAGGGGAGCCCGGAGGGCGTACGCAGCGCGATCGCGAGAAGCCAGATGGACGTTGGCGGCGGCGGCGCGCCGCGCCAGGAGGGGGCAATGGTCGTTACGGGCGAAGGCGGTGTGGCTTCGCCGATGGCGCATCGACTTGCACCGTTGAGACTGCTGCGGGCGCGTGAGTCGGGCGTCTTCATCGCGCTCTTTGTGATTTGCGTATTTCTGTCGTTCGCGACCGACGGATTCCTCACGTCGGTCAATCTGTTCAACGTTGGACGACAAATTTCGCTGCTGGGCATCATGTCGGTCGGCATGACGTTCGTACTGATTTCCGGCGAAGTCGACCTTTCGGTCGGCTCGACCTACGCCTTCGGCGGCCTGCTCTCGGGAATGTTCCTCACCGCCGGTTATGGGCTGACGTCGTCCATTTGCGTCGGCGTTCTCGCCGGCGCCGCGATCGGCCTCATCAACGGCCTGCTCTCCACATATGGCCGGCTGCCTTCCTTGATCGCGACGCTGGGCATGCTGAGCATCGTGCGCGGCGCCGCGCTCATCATGACCAACGGCCAGCCGGTGACGGTGAACGTCCATAACGGCGCCCTGCCGGACGTTCTGAGCGCCTTCGAATTCATGGGACAGGGCTATCTCATCGGCGTCGTTCCGATGCAGCTCGTGTTCTTCGCCGCCATTGCCGCCGTCGCATGGGTGGTCCTGTCGTCCACGAACTTCGGCTTTCGGGTCTTCGCCGTCGGCGGCAGCGCCAAGGCGGCGCGGGTGGCCGGCATCGACGTCAATCGCGTGAAGATCTCGGCGCTCATACTCATGGGCGCGCTCGCGGCCTTCGCCGGCATCCTGAGCCTGGCCTTCCTGCCGAGCGGCCAAGCCGGACGAACGGGGCTCGGGCTGGAACTCGACGTGATCGCCGCGACCATCGTCGGCGGCTCTTCGCTTTCGGGCGGCGAAGGCACGATTCTCGGAACGATTCTCGGCGTGCTGATCATCGGCGTCATGCGCAACGGGCTCGTGCTGATGGGGTTTTCGCCCTTCGTCCAGGAGCTCATGATCGGCCTTGTCATCATTATCGCGGTCGGCATCGACAAGTGGTCATCGCGCATCAGGTAGCGTTGCGCAAAACTGTCCAACAAAGGAGGACAAGCAATGAAACTTCGATCCATCTTCCTCGCTGCGGCGATCGTTATGACGCCGCTCGCAGCCTATGCCGCATCCCAGCTCAGCGACTTCCCGCTCGCCGATCGGATCAAGGCGAAAATCGAGTCCGGAAAGCCGCTGGATATTTATGTCTCTTACCATGACGTATCCAACGAGTTCTCTCCGTTCATCAAGTCCGGCGTTGAAAAGGCCGGCGCCGCAGACAAGGTGAATGCGGTTTACATGGGTCCCACGGGCGCCAACGCCGACAAGCAGATCAGCGAGATCGAGACGCTGATGAGCAAGATGGACGGGTTGGCGATATCGTCGGTCTCAAGCGACGCGCTCGGGCCGGTCATCGACCGCGTCTTGAAGGCGGGCATTCCCGTCGTGACCTTCAACACCGACAATCCGAACAGCAAGAGGCTCGCCTTCGCCGGCCAGGATCTTGTCCAGTCGGGGCGCGAGGCCGGCAAGTTGATGGGGAAAGTGCTCGACGGCAAAGGCAAGGTCCTGATCACCACCCTTGACGCGGCCGCGCAATGGTCGCTCGACCGCGAGAAAGGCGCGCGCGAGGCTTTGAAAACGTTCCCCGGCATTGAGGTCGTCAATACGCTCAATACCGGCACCGATCCGCAGAAGATCTATGCCGCGATCGAGAATGCGATGCTCGCCAACCCGAGCATTTCCGGGATCCTTTCCCTCGAATGCTGCTCGACGCCGGCGGCGGGAACCTGGGTCGAGCGCAACAAGGCGACCGACAAGATCAAGGTCGTCGGATTCGATCTGTTGGACCAGACCGTGCAACTGGTCCAGAAAGGCGACATCCAGGCGACGATCGACCAGGCGCCGGAGCGACAGGGGTATGAGGCTGTCGATCTCCTGGTGAACTTCCTGAAAGGAAAGCCGATCGACAGCGTCGACACCGGCGTGGGGATCTACACGAAGGATAACATCGGCGAGGTCGGCAAGAAGTAGCCTTCTGCGACGAAGGCCTTGGACGACGCGCGTCGTCGCGAGTAGAGCGTTATGACGGATCGCCACGACGAAATTGTCGAGATAACCGGGGTCACCAAACGGTTCCCCGGCGTCGTGGCGCTCAATCGCGTCTCCGTGGGATTCCGCAGCGGAGAGGTGCACGCGGTCGTCGGCGAGAATGGCGCCGGCAAGTCGACCTTGATCAACGTGCTGGCGGGTGAATTTCCGCCCAATGAGGGCGAGCTTCGCATCGACGGCAAGCCCGTGCGTTTCGCGTCCCCTCTGGACAGTCGCGCAGCGGGCATCGTCGTGGTGTACCAGGAGCTCGCCCTCTGCCCGACCATGAGCGTGGCGGAAAACGTCATGATGTCTGAGCTGGCGGCGAGGCCGGTCGCGTCGCTCGTCCCGCGACAGAGGATGCGAGCCGAGACGCGCGCGGCGCTCGCGCGGCTCGGCATGCCAAAGCTCGATCCCGACGCGAAGGTCTCGCGACTGTCGATCGCAGAGATGCAACTTGTCGAGATCGCCGCGGCCGTTCGTCAACGCGCGCGGGTTCTGGTGCTCGACGAACCGAACTCCGCTATTTCCCGACGCGAGAGCGAGCGGCTGTTCGACGTCATCCGGCAACTTCGAAGCGAGGGCGTCGCCGTCGTGTACGTCTCGCATCGCCTGTCGGAAGTGCTCGACCTCGCAGACCGCATCACGGTCATGCGCGACGGCCGGCTGGTCGAGACGCTGGACAACCGGGACGTCACGGAAGACCGCTTGATCCATGCGATGGTGGGCCGCGACGTGGGCGGCCTTACGGCGCCGACGGCGAAGGCGCAACGATTCGAAACAAAAGTCGTCCTGTCGGTAGAAGAACTCGCGGCGACAGGGATCGAGGGGATCAGCTTCGGCGTCCATGCCGGGGAGATTCTGGGCGTGGCGGGGCTTCCCGACTCCGGCAAGGACGAGCTTGGCCCGGCCTTGTTCGGCCTTGGCGACCGGCGGGGCCGCATCGTCATTGACGACAGGGAATTGCGCGCGTCCGATCCGACCGCGTCGATCCGGGCAGGGATGTTCTTCGTTCCGGCCGATCGGCGCGCCGCCGGCGGCTTTCTGATGATGAACATCGCGGAGAACGTTGTAGCGGCCTCTCTGTCGAGATTCTCCCTCGCCGGAGTCCTTCGACGCGGCGCGATCAAGCGCGAGGCGCGCGCCCAGGTCGCGCGTCTGCATGCTCGGATAGGCACGCTCGGCGATCGGCTCGGCACGCTGTCGGGCGGCAATCAGCAAAAGATCCTTCTCGGGCGCAGCCTCGTCACGCATCCGCGCGTGCTCGTCCTGCACGAGCCGACGCGCGGCATCGATGTCGGCTCCAAGGCGGAAATCTATGCGATCCTGCGCGGCATCGCTGCCGAGGGCGTCGCGATTCTCTTGATCACCTCGGAGATCGCCGAGCTGATCATGAACGCCGACCGGGTGCTGGTCATGCGAAACGGACGAATTTCCGGCGACCTGGCGGCCGGCGAGATCAACGAGGAGGCCATCCTCATGTGCGCGATGGCGGCCTAGGGGGCTTAGATGAAGACTCCGAAAATCATCGTCGTCGGCAGCTTCGCGGTCGGCATGACCATTCGGGCGTCGAAGCTGCCAATCTTCGGCGAGACGATGCTCGGAACCGACTTTGACATGGGGCCCGGCGGGAAAGGCTCCAACCAGGCCGTCGCGACCGCGAGGCTCGGCGCCCGCTCATCGCTGGTCGCCATGGTCGGAACCGACAAGCTCGCCAGCATCGCGACCGATCTTTATTCCGCCGAGGGCGTGGACGCCTCGCTTGTCATTCCGCGCGCCGAGCGCCCGACCGGCGTGGGTTTCATCATCCTCAACGCCAAGGGTGAGAATTTCATCATCCTCGACATGGGCGCCAACGAACTCCTGGACGCCGAAGCCGTCGACGCGGCGGAAGCTCAGATCGCCGCGAGCGACGTCGTGATGACGGTGCTCGAGGTGCCGACCCCGGCCGCCGCACGGGCCATGGAGCTCGGCCGAAAGCACGGCGCGACGACGATCCTCAATCCGGCGCCCGCGCGCGCGTTGCCGACCTCGATTTTCGAGTCGGTCGACTATCTGACGCCGAACGAAAGCGAGCTGCGCATCCTTCTCAATCTGCCTGCGGACGATCCCCGATCATCGGAGGAGCTTGCACGGGAGCTTCGCCGACTGGGCGTTCGCAACGTCGTCACCACGCTTGGGCGCGAGGGCGCGATGATCCTCACCGACACGCTAAATATGCACGTCCCCGCGATCGAAGTCGAAGTCACCGACACGACCGGCGCCGGCGATGCGTTCAACTCCGGCTTTGCGATGGCGCTGGCGGAGGGCCGAGACCTTGTCGAGGCGGTGCGCTTCGGCGTGGCTTGCGGGGGCGTCGCATGCGCCAAGCTCGGCGTGATTCCGAGCCTTCCCGATCGCGCGCGCGCCGACGCCGCGTATGAACAGGCCTTGAAGACTGTCTGGAGGAACGACAAGTGAACCGCAACCGTTTATTGAACGCCGAACTCTCTCACGCCATCGCCTGCATGGGCCATGGCGACCTGATGATCGTCTGCGACGCCGGCTTCCCGATACCGTCGACGGCGTGGCGCATCGACCTCGCGATCGTCCCTGATGTGCCCGATCTCGAGACGGTTCTCACCGCGATCTCGCAAAATCTGATCGCTGAGCGCGTGGGGTATGCGGAAGACGTGCCCGAGTTCAACGCTCCGCTGCTCGCCAAGATCAAGCGGCTGTTTCCCGATGCGGATTACGAGCTGGTCAAGCATTCGGTCATCCTTTCGGAGCTCGCCGCGAAAGCGAAGGCGATCGTGCGCACCGGCGCGTTCGACCCGTGGGGCAATATCCTGCTCTACTCGGGCGTCGACGTTCCGGTCTGGTTCTCGAAGCCCGGCGTCGTTGCGCCCGAATACTATGCGAGAAAGCTGAAAGGCTGATGCCTCGAATTTTCGATTTCGCCGGCCGGGAGGTTGAACGCCGCCAGACCGTCGCGGGTCTGCGCGCGCTCAAGAGAAGCGGCCAACGCGTCGCCCAAACGACGGCGGAGACCGCGGAAGAGGCGGCGGCGGCCGAAGAGGCCGGCGTGGAGATGGTCGTCTGCCGCGGCGCGAACGTGCGTCAGGTGCGCGCGGGCTCGCAGCGCCTTTTCGTGACCGCGGCGCTAGGATTCACGCAAGCTGTCACTGCCGACGAAATGCTGCGCGCGGCGTTTGACGCGATCTCCGCAGGCGCGGACGCCGTCATCACGGCGCGGGGCTACGAAATGGTGCGCATGCTGGCCGCCGAGTCGATACCGGTGGTGGGCCATCTCGGCTTTGTCCCTCGCAAATCAACTTGGTTCGGCGCCGTGCGAGCGGTGGGCAAGACGGCCGCCGAAGCCGCAGAGCTGTGGGACCGGTTTCGCCGCCTCGAAGACGCCGGCGCCTTCGCCGCCGAATGCGAGGTGATCCCCGCCGCCGTCCTCGCCGAGATCAATCGCCGCACCTCGCTCGTCACCATCTCGCTCGGGTCGGGCGCGGACGCCGACGTGATTTTCCTCTTCGCCTCCGACATCTGCGGCGAGTCGTCGAAACGGCCGCGCCACGCGCGGGCGTGGGGCGACCTCGCCAAGCTCTATAGGGCCATGCGGGACGAGAGGGTCAATGCGCTCGCCGGCTTCCGCGCCGCCGTCGCGTCCGGCGACTTTCCCGCCGCCGGAGAGATCGCGGCGATCCCAAGCCGCGAACTCGACGAATTTCGCGCTCGGTTGGGGGCCGTATACAAAGATGACAAGTGACCTAACCCCGAGAGAGCGGGTGAACATGGCCCTCTCGCACCGCAATCCGGACAGAACCCCGGTCGATTTTCTTGCGGTCCCGGAGATCTGGGAGCTTCTGGCGCAGCGACTCGATATCTCCAGCGCGCCGCTTGACGAGTCGCAATTTGTCGATCCTGCCTGGGAGGAGCTCCTCAGACGGCTGGAGGTCGATTGCCGCGTGATCTCTTACGACCAGTTCTGCGCTCCGCCGAGTTCGGCGTTTGCGGCCGGCGGCCGAACGGAATGGTGGAAGGTGCAAAGCCGCTCCACACCCGCGCGCATGTGGCGCTGGATCGGCGAGGACGGCATCGCCACGGAGATCTTTGGTCGCCGCTTTAAGGTTCAGACAAACTCGCTCGGCAGCTATGAGGAAAACATCCCGTCGCTGGCTGCGGCGGAGTCGCTAGCGGATATTCAGGCGCATCGATGGCCCGACCCGAACTGGTGGGACTTCAAGCCAGTCAAGTCGGTGATCCGAGACATGAACAGGGCTAAGCCTTGCCATATCCGCTTCCGTATGGGCGCGGTGTTCGAGCTCGCGTGGCAGCTGCGCGGGATGGAGAATTTCTTCACGGAATTGGCGATCGATCCCCCGATCCCGACTTACATGATGGAGCGGATCACGGACATCATCGCAGAAGTGACGCGCCGCCTGCTCGTTGAGGCTGGCGACGATATCGACATGGTTTACTTTTACGACGACATTGGCGGCAATCAGAGCCTCCTCATCTCGAAGAAGATGTGGCGGACGTTCGTTCGCCCCTGCCATCAGAAACTCATCGAGGTCGCCAAGCGGCACAACAAGCAGGTGATGTACCACACCGACGGGGCGGTTCGACCCCTGATCCCGGATCTCATAGAGATGGGCGTCGATGTCCTGAACCCGATTCAGCCTGGCGCCGCCGGCATGGAGCCGATCGGCCTGAAGCGTGATTTCGGCGGGCAGCTTAGCTTCCATGGCGGCGTGGATATCGTCGGGCTGCTTCCCAACGGAAGCCCGGCGGACGTGAGGGAAGCCGCCAAGCAGCTCGTCCGGGATCTGGGACAAGACGGCGGATACATCATGGCCGGCTCGCACCACATCCAGTGCGACACGCCACTCGAAAACGTCTTTGCACTCTACGAACTCTCCAATCGGTGACGGCCATCGCCAAGCAGGCCAAATCGATGGGGTTGAGCCGCTGAACCGAAGCCGGTCCAGCATTCCAAGGGGAAGGATCATGGCGCTATCCAATAAACTCTATGACGCGATTGTGGACGGCAAGGCCCCGCTCGCGCAGGCGATCGTGCAGGAGGAGCTGGCGGCAGGGGCCGACCCGATGGCGCTCATATCCGAAACCATGATCCCGGCCATGGACGAGGTGGGCAAACTCTTCCAGGAGGAGGAGTATTTCGTCCCCGAGCTGATGCTGGCCGGGCGCGCGATGAAGGCGGCGATGGAGCCCTTGCGGCCCTTGCTCGCTGCGGCCGGCGCGAAGCCCGCGGGCGTTGTCGTCGCTGGCACTGTCAAGGGCGACCTGCACGACATCGGCAAGAACCTCGTCATTTCGATGCTAGAGGGCGCGAGCTTCAAGGTGATCGACATTGGCGCCGACGCGACGCCGCAGAAATTCGTCGAGGCGATCCGCGAGCATCAACCCGAGATCGTCTGCCTCTCGGCGCTCCTGACGGTGACGATGACGGCGATGAAGACGACGATCGACGCGATCAAGGAGGCGGGCCTGCGCAGGTCGGTCAAGATCCTGGTCGGCGGCGCGCCGCTCAACGAAAGATACGCGATGGAGATTGGTGCCGACGGCTATGGCGCGACTGCGACCGACGCCGTCGCGCTCGCCCGCCGGCATTTGGGGCTGGCGAATTGACATGACCTCCGACTTTGCGCCGCGGTCCTACTCGCGACTCGCGGTCGCGAGCGCGGATGAGCTGATGTTTGGCGTCGCGCAGAGGCCTATACGGTGCGGCTTCGGCCTCGAAATCGGCGCCGGCAAGGTCTTTCCAGAGGTCAATTTCACGCTGCCTACCATGAGTCTGACGGACGAGACGTGGCCGGAGGTTTGCGCCCACTACAAGGAAATCGGCCGCCAGGTTCTCGGCCGAGCCGCGCGCCTCAAATCGCCCGGGCTCGTCCTGGAGTTCGAACTCCTGCCGGCGATGACAGAGCGGCCGGAGTGGGCGCGGAGGTGACGCGCATCCTGAAAAGGCATCTGGCGGAGGCGAACCGGAAGAGCGGACTTCCGTGCGCGCTTCGCGTCACGCCGACGGACATTCGTGAGAAGATCAAGCCTCCTTTGATGCGGCGCGGCAAGGCCTATGAGCAGCTCTTTCGCTCATTCGAACTCAACGCCGAGGCCGGCGCGGACATCCTGTCCATCGAGTCGATCGGCGGTAAGGAAGTGCACGACAAGGCGCTCGTATTCGCCGACATCCCAGGCATCGTGCTTGCGCTCGGCGTTCTGGCTCCGCGCGACATGGCCTGGCTCTGGGGCCGCATCCGGGAGACTTGCGAGCGCCATCCGGGCGTCGCGCCGGGCGGCGACTCGGCGTGCGGGTTCGCCAACACCGCCATGCAGCTGGCCGGCCAGAAGATGCTGCCGGAGGTGCTCGCGGCCGTGGTGCGGGCGATGAGCGCGGCGCGCGCCATCGTGGCGTTTGAGCAGGGAGCCGTCGGCCCGTCGAAAGACTGCGCCTACGAAGGACCGATCATGAAGGCGATCGCCGGCGTTCCGATCTCCATGGAAGGCAAGTCGGCCGCATGCGCTCACTTCAGTCATGTCGGCAACATCGCCTCTGCGATGTGCGATTTGTGGAGCAACGAATCGGTTCAGAATGTGCGGCTGTTGTCGGGCAACGCGCCTGAAGTGTTCACCGAAATCCTCGAATACGACTGCCGACTGATGAACGCGGCCACGGCCTCCGGCCAGGCAAAGTCGTTCCGCGATCTTCTCGCCAATTCCGATGAATGGTTGAGTCCGCAGGCGGCGGTGCTCTCTCCCGAAGCGACAATCGAGATTGCGCGCGCAATCGTCTCGAAGACGGCCCCGTACGACAGAACGGTGGCCGCCGGCAAAGCCGCCATTGACATCGTCAAACGTGGACAGCGGGCCGGTAAGCTAACGCTCGCCAGGAAAGAGGGACCTTGGCTGGAGCGAATCGAAGAGGAATTGGGAAATCTCCCCGGCAAATGGGAGGACCTGGTCACGATGCTCGATTCTCAATATGGCGACCTGTACGACAAAGAAAGCTACGGGCTTTCGTGACGACGAGCGGCGCCGTGTCAGCGCCGTTCGCGTTTCCATCGGCGCAGCCCGACCGTCGCAAGGCTCATTCGTACAGCGGAAAGACGAGGGAGTTGACGAGAAGACGGCGGAGAAAAGATCGGTCAAAGCGGACGCGGGCGCTGTTCGGCGCGATCAACCATCGGGTTCCGGCCCGCGCATCAGTGGATTTCGGCGGTTCGGCCGGACCGGCATGCATATGAGCTGCGTAGCTACACTCGGGGACTCCTACGGCTCGACAAGGCTCAGTGTGACGCAACTCCACTCCTGAGAATCATATTGCAATTTCAATAACATAAGTGTTCGCAGTTTTGTCCTGAGCGGCACGCCGACCAATATCCGCTCGTCGCGCTCAAGCTCGTCCAACGCCGCGGGGCGCGGCCGCGTCTCGGCTTGTTCGACACAGGCCTCGCCGCCGCCCGGTTCCGGCCCCGCCTCGGCCGAACCGGTTGATCCAAATCATTGCCGCGCCCGCCCGCGGTCGTTGTATCGGTGGCGAGGACACTCGTTCGGCGCGCCGCGACGTGGGCGCACGACAAGGAGGCAAAACGAAATGGCCGATCGCAAGATGACGATGGGCGTGATCGTCGGCAATCGCAATTTCTTCCCGGCTCTGCTCGCCAAATCGGGGCGAGAGGAGATCATTCGGGTGCTCGCCGACAGGGGTTACGACTCGGTCGTGCTGACGCCCGAGGACACGCGGTTCGGCGTGGTCGAGACCTTGGAGGACGCCAAGCGCTGCGCCGCGCTGTTCAAGGCCAATCGCGATCGCATCGATGGCGTGATCGTCACGTTGCCGAACTTCGGCGACGAGCGCGCAATCGCCAACTCGCTGCGCCTCGCGGATCTGCGCGTTCCCGTGCTGATCCAGGCGACCCCCGATACGGTCGGCAAGCTGACGATCCAGCACCGGCGCGACAGCTTCTGCGGCAAGATGTCGGCCTGCAACAACCTGCGCCAGTACGGCATTCCCTACACGCTGACCAAGCTGCACACCGAGAGCCTCGACTCGCAGGAATTCACCGACGATCTCGACCAGTTCGCCGCGGCGTGCCGCGTCGTCAACGGTCTCAAAAACCTGCGGGTCGGCTCTATCGGCGCCCGGCCGGCCGCCTTCAACACCGTCCGCTTCAGCGAGAAGATTCTGGAGGCGAACAGCATCTCGATCGAGACCGTCGACCTCTCCGAAATCATTGGCCGCATTGGGAAGCTTACCGACGACCACGCGGGCGTGCGGAGCAAACTCGAGCAGATCCGCGCCTACGCGCCGACCACCGGCGTTCCCGACGCCGCGCTCGCCAAGATGGCCAAACTCGGCTTCGTCATCGAGGACTGGATGCGCGAGACAGAGGTCGCGATCAGCGCCGTGCAATGCTGGTCGGCGATGGAAGAGTACTTCGGCGTCGTGCCCTGCGCCGTGATGAGCATGATGAGCAACAATCTGATGTCGAGCGCCTGCGAGGTCGACATCTGCGGAGCGATCGCGATGCACGCGCTGGCGCTGGCGTCTCGGACGCCGAGCGCGCTGCTCGACTGGAACAACAATTACGGCGACGACCCCAACAAGGCCGTCTGCTTCCATTGCAGCAACCTGCCCAAGCACTTCTTCGAGAAGGCGCGGATGGACTACCAGGAGATCCTCGCCGGGACGGTCGGCAAGGAGAACACCTACGGCACGCTGGTCGGCCGCGTGAAGGCGAGCGCGATGAGCTTCGCGCGCTTCTCGACCGACGACGTCTCGGGTCGGATGCGCGGCTATGTCGGCGGCGGCGCCTTCACCAACGATCCGTTGGAGACCTTCGGGGGGATCGGCGTGGTGGCCATTCCCGATCTGCAGCGCCTGCTGCGCTACATCTGCGAGAACGGGTTCGAGCACCACGTCGCCGCCAACTTATCGAATTCGGCTGCGGCTGTGCATGAGGCGGCGTCGCGCTACCTCGGCTGGGACATGTACTGGCACGGCGCCGCGGCTTAAACCCGCAGCGCTTCGCTCCGCGCCCCTCGCCTTGGCGGCGATTTACGAAGGCGCGACGCGCGCCGAAGCGGCGAAGATCGGCGGGGTGAGGCTTCAGATCGTTCGGGATTGGGTTCTCAAGTTCAACGCCCATGGGCCGGACGGCTTGATCGACCGCAAGCCGCCCGGACAAACTCCTCGGCTGAACGATACGCACCGAGCCGCGCTTGTCGCGACCATTGAGAGCGGTCCGATCGCGTCCGTTCATGGCGTGGCGCGATGGCGGATCGTCGATCTCCGCCAATGGATTTAAGAGGAATTCCGCGTCGTCGTCGCCAAGCAGACGCTGAGCCGCGAATTGCGCGCGATGGGCTATCGCAAACTTTCGGCCCGTCCCCGTCATCACGCGCAGGCCGCCGGCGCGATCGAGGATTTTAAAAAAGTCTCCCCGCACGGCTGGCGCAGATCGGGCGTGAAAAGGGCGTCGCTCCCGACGCCATAGAGGTCTGGTTCGCCGACGAGGCCCGCGTCGGCCAGAAGAACACGATCACGCGCCGCTGGGGCAAACGCGGCCCGCGGCCGAGCGCCCCGAAGGACCAGCGAACCGCCTCGGCCTATATCTTCGGCGCGATCTGCCCGAAGGACGGCAAGGGCGCGGCGCTCGTCATGCCGCGCTGCGACACCGAGGCGATGAACCTCCATCTGGCCGAAATCGCCACGCAGATCGCGCCCGGCGCGCACGCCGCGCTGCTCGTCGATCAGGCCGGCTGGCGTCTCTCGGGCCGACTGACCGTCCCGCCGAATGGGGGCGCCCTTTCGCCCGGGCGGCCTCCGCTTCGCTCGTTCAGGCGCTGCGCGTCGCCTTTTCGGCCGCATAGAGCGCGCGATAACGGCGCAGCCTCGGACGGTGGCGGGCGGCGCGCTCACGGTCGGGCGTGAAGGCGCGCTTGATCGGCGGGCGGGCGCAGACCGCCTCGACGCTTCCGGCCCCCGCCGCCAGCATGCCGAGCCGCGCGGCGCCCAACGCGGCGCCCGCCTCCGCGCCCGCCGCCGCCTCAATGGTCAGGTCCGTGACGTCGGCGATCATCTGCCCCCAGAAGTCCGAGCGCGCGCCGCCGCCGACGAAGAGCGGCCGCACGGGCCGTGCGCCCGCCGCGTCGAGCACGTCGACGCCGTCGGCGAAGGAGAAGGCGACGCCCTCCATGACGGCGAAGGCCAGCGCCGCCGCGCCGTGCGAGGCCCTCAAGCCGGCGAACAGGCCCGTCGCCTCGGCGTCGTTGTGCGGCGTCCGCTCGCCGCTGAGATAGGGCAGGAAGATCGGCGCCGTGGCGACATTGTCGGGATTGCGCGCGAACGCCTCGGCCTCGGCGACGAGCTTGCCGATGTCGTGCTCGCGGCCGAGAACGCCGGCGATCCACGACAGCGCGGAGGCCGCCGAGAGCATCACCGCCATGCCGTGCCAGCGGCCGGGAAGCGCGTGACAGAAAGCGTGCAACGTGCGCTCGGGCAGCGCGACGAACCGATCGGTGACCGAGAACACCACGCCCGAGGTTCCGAGCGACACGAAGCCTTCGCCCGGCGCCGTCGCGCCGACGCCGATCGCCGAGGCCGCGTTGTCCCCGCCGCCGCCGGCGATCGGAATCTTGCGTCCCGCCAGGCCCCAGGCTCGTGCGGCCGATTCGGAGAGATGCGCCGAGACCTCGGAGCCTTCGACGAGCCGCGGCATTGCGGCCTGCGTCAGGCCGGTCGCGCCGATGAGCGCGTCGTCCCAGCGCCGGCGCCCGACGTCGAGCCACAGCGTGCCCGAGGCGTCGGACATCTCGGAGACGGCTTCGCCCGAGAGCCTCAGGCGCACGTAGTCCTTCGGCAGCAGCACCCGCTTCGTCGCCTTGAACACGTCCGGCTCGTGCGCTGCGACCCACAACAGCTTCGGCGCCGTGAAGCCCGGCATGGCGAGATTGCCGGCGCGCTGTTCGAGGTCGGGGACGCGGCGCTTCAGTTCGACGCACTCGGCGAAAGAGCGGCCGTCGTTCCACAGGATCGCCGGCCGCAGCGGCCGGTCGTCAGTCCCGAGCAGCGTCGCGCCGTGCATCTGGCCGGAGAGGCCGATCCCCGAAAGCTTGGCGAAATCGCTCGGCGCTTTGCGGCGGATCGCGGCGACGGAGGCCTCGACCGCCCCCTGCCAGTCGTCGGGATTCTGCTCGCTCCAAAGGGGATGCGGGCGGGAGACGTCGAGCGGCGCGGTCGCCTCGGCGACCGTGCGCTGCGTCTCGTCGATGAGCAGCGCCTTAACGGAAGATGTTCCGATGTCCAGCCCGAGATACGTCGCTTCGCGGCTTTGCGCCATGGTCGCCCCCTTTGATGTGAGGACGCCAGCATAAACAAAGGTCTCGGTCTTGTCGCCGGGACTCCAGCACTGTTCACAGGGCCGCCGGGCCCGGCCTCGCGCATTTTGACGCAGGCGGCGTCGATGCACAGTTACGGCCAGTCGCCTTCGATCGGCCAATCGAGGAAGGCTTTGACCTTGCCGCCGATCTCCTCGCAAAGGCGGTTGACCTGGCTCTTGGAGACGCGGCAACCGCCCACCGCCTTGACCAGATCGTCGACCGAGCGCGTCGAAACGCCCTGGATGCAGGCTTCCTGGATAACCGCGGCGAGCGCCTTTTCGGCAAGCCGCCGCGGCTCGCGGAACAGCGGGGAGCTTCACGGCGCGGCGAGGCGACCATGCAGCGCCTCGGCGCGGATCGTCGACATTCTAGAGCGGGTCCCGAATAGTCAGAATCGATGGGGGATTGAACGAATCGGGCGAGTTGTGATTCACCATTCGTGCTGGGAAGGAGGCCAGCAGGGATGGCGAAGCCTTTTTCGGAAGACTTGC
>Ga0326728_10014321_pt1 | contig 16878 bp, 15 predicted proteins | sample MB3enrmetagenome_FD_207602 | JGI IMG/M metagenome (GOLD analysis project Ga0326728, IMG submission 207602) | Lab enriched peat soil microbial communities from McLean, Ithaca, NY, United States - MB31MN | ecosystem: Environmental > Terrestrial > Soil > Wetlands > Peat | place: USA: New York...
TGCTGGACGTGCCCAGCGCCGTGCTGGGGCCGCTGGTCCAGGCGGGCAAACTGCGCGCCACCGCCGATTTCGCGGCGCTCGCGGAGCTGGACACCGTCAACATCTGCGTGCCCACGCCGCTGCGCAAATCCAAAGATCCCGACATGAGCTACATCGACGCCGCATGCCGCGAAATCGCCCGTTACATCCATCCCGGCATGCTGGTCATTCTCGAATCCACCACCTACCCGGGCACTACCGACGAGTTCGTGCTCCCAATGCTCGAGAAATCCGGCCTGCGCGCCGGCCGCGAGTTCTTTCTGTGCTTTTCGCCCGAGCGCGTGGATCCCGGCAACCCCAAATATCAGACGGTGAACATTCCCAAGGTGGTCGGCGGCATCACCCCGGCCTGTACCCGCCTGGGCTCGCTGTTTTATGCGCAGGCGCTCGAGACGGTGGTTCCGGTCAACTCGACCCGCGTGGCCGAGATGGTGAAGCTGCTCGAGAACACTTTCCGCATGATCAACATCGGCCTGGTGAACGAGCTGGCGATGATGTGCGACCGCATGAACATCGACGTCTGGGAGATCATCGGCGCGGCCGCCACCAAGCCGTTCGGATTCATGCCCTTCTATCCGGGGCCCGGCCTGGGGGGGCACTGCATCCCCATCGACCCGTTCTATCTTTCCTGGAAGACCCGCCAGGCGGGCTTCGAAGCGCGATTCATCGAGCTGGCGGGCTACGTCAACGGGCAGATGCCGCACTTCGTCGTGGACAAGGTGCAGAACGCCCTGAACGACCACGGCAAACCGCTGCGCGGCTCGCACATACACATCCTGGGAGTGGCCTACAAGAAGGACATCGACGACCTGCGGGAATCGCCCGCGCTGGACGTCATCCATCTGCTGAACCGGCGTGGCGCCCGCATCACCTACAGCGACCCCTTCATCCCGCGGCTGACCGTGGACGGGCTGGAGCTGGCGGCGGAGCCGGCCGAAGAGGCGGCTGCCCGGGCCGACTGCGTGGTGATCGTCACCGACCACGCAGCCTTCGACTTCCCCGCCCTGGCCGACCGCGCGCGCCTGATCGTGGACACCCGCAACGCCCTCAAGGGCTGCGTCTCGGACCGCATCGTGCGCCTGTAGCAAGCCTTAGTGGGCGATCTTCACGAACTGCCCGGTAGTCGCGTCGACGTAAACCGAGAAGCCGCTCATGGCCACCGATTCGCCCCAGAACACGCGCCAGGCCGGATTGCGCTGCATCTTGTCCCATTCCAGGAGGAACTTCACCGGCATGTCGGGGTTCTTCTTGGCGTAGTCCGCGCCCTTCTTCATGGCGAGGGCGTAGGCCGCCACGGCGTCCGTCTTGGCCGCCTGTATGAAGAACGGTCTGGCCTGGCCGGGGACCCATATCTCCTCGTCGCCTTTGGACACGCCCTTCTGGAGACCCGAGGCGGGAACCGCCGCCACCGAGTAAGTGAAGGGGCGGGTGCGATGCCGTTGCTGGGCGACGAAGGTGCACGCCCAGGCCCCGGCCTTTCCCTCCGCGCTTTTGACGTCCTTCAGATCCAGGCTGGACATCTGGAGCACCTGGGCATCCGGAGCCCAACCGCGTGCCGCGATGTACATCTGCTGCAAGGCATACAGAGCCGTGACCGGCTCGGCCGGCTTCTCGGGTTCCTTTTGCACGGTGGGCTTGGTCTCTTGGGAGCACCCGGCCAAGAACAGCAGGACGGTGAGGCAACTGACGATTCTGTGAGTTCGTTTCATACTGGTTAACCTGATCAAGCATCATTCTAGCCGAAGATGCGCGCCCGCAACAGCCGGATTTTTCGGGGGGGCCGGAGGCGGGCCGGCAGGGGCAGCGGCTGGGGCGGGGCAGGAAACCTGCTGCACCGTCGCCAAACCGTGCCATACTGGGGGCAACGGAGGCCCATGGCTGGCACCCTTACGGCCGCTCTCCTGGCGCTGGGATTCGCACTTACCGGTGCGGTGGGGACTGCGCAGGCCCAGTCGCGATCATCGGGGTCGGCCACGCCGCCCTCCGGCGGGTCCACCTCAACCGGGAGTTCCTCCATCCCCGTGCCGGGCTCGACGCCCACGGATTCCAGTTTGCAGCTGCCGCAATCCCTGGATATGCAGCGTACCATCTTCCTCTCCGGCAGGGTGATGCTCGAGGATGGGACGCCGCCGCCGGTGACCGTCACGATTGTGCGCGTTTGCTTCGGCAACCGCCAGCCGCAGGCCTATACGGACGCCAAGGGCCGTTTCAACTTCGAGTTGGGTCGCGGTCTCGGCATGGTGCCCGATGCCAGCATCGGTTCCCAGGAGGCCCTGACTCCACGAATTCCCGGGTCCTCCGACAGCGACCACGCCATGGGGGGCGCACCGCAAAACAACCCGAACCGGGGCTGTGAGTTGCAGGCCTACCTGCCGGGCTACCGTTCGGACTCCATCGACCTCACCGGGCGCCGCTCCATGGATAACCCGGACGTCGGCGCCATCCTGCTGCACCGCATGGCCAATGTGCAAGGCAGCGTAATCAGCGCCCTCAGCCTGAACGCGCCCAAGGATGCCAGGAAGGCTTACGAAAAGGGGTTCGCGGCCCTCACGAAGAGCAAGTGGGACGAGGCGGAGACGCACCTGAAACAGGCGGTGGCGCTCTATCCTCAGTATCCCGACGCCTGGTTTAGCCTCGGTGCGGCGTACCAGAGCCAGGGCCAACTCGAGCCGGCGCGCCAAGCTTACGGCAAGGCGCTCGCCGCCGACGACAAGTTCCTCAAGCCCTACCGGCAAATGGCCGAGATCGCCCTCCATGACCGGAATTGGGAGCAGGCGGCCCAGACCAGCGACCGACTGCTGCGGCTGGATCCGGTGGATTACCCGGAAGCCTATTACTTCAACGCGGTGGCCCGCTTCAATCTGGGGGACCTGGAGGCCGCCGAGAAGAGCGCCCGCGAGGGCCTGCGGCTCGACCCGCACCACCACCTTCCCGGTCTGGAGCATCTGCTCGGGACAATTCGTGCGAGCCAGCGCGATTATGCGGGCGCGGCCCAGTTTCTGCGCAGCTACCTCGATCACCAGCCGGATGGGAAGGATGCCGAGCTAATTCGCAAGCAATTGGCCGATCTCGAAAGACTCGCCGCACAATCCGCCTCCCAGTCCCGGCCCGGACCGTAGCTAGGCGCTCGCCGGGGCCATCGTTCCGGACCGGCGCGTCGATTGTCGAAACCTGCCGGGAGAGGAGCCGTCTATACTGATGAGCGCGCGGACGAATCGGTGCGCGGAGCGCAAGGCAAATGGTGGACGACCTATGAACAGATACTCCAAGGCAAGTCTTCTTTTTGTAGTTCCCGGGCTGATGGTCTCGGCTATCGCGGCTCAGCCGCCGAGCCAGATGCCTCCCGCGCCGGTACCGGTCCAAGTCCTGACGGCAAAGAAGGTCTTTGTCGCCAACGCCGGCGTCGATCAACCCTTTGACCCAGTATTCAGTGGAGGGCCGGACCGCACGTACAACAACTTCTATGCGGCCCTGAAAACTTGGGGAAGATATGAACTGGTGGACGCTCCAGCGGCTGCGGATGTGCTCTTCGAAATAGGGCTTACCGTCTGCCCGGTGGCGCGAGAACCAGCCGTTTTCGCCGATGCGCGGTTTCGATTGGTGATCCGCGACCCTAAGACCAACGCCGCGCTGTGGGCGCTCCACGAGCAGGCGGAAGGGGCCGCTCTTCAAGGAAACCGCGACAAGAACTTCGACCAGGCTCTGGCCAGACTGGTGAGCGACGTGAAAAAATTGACCGCGCCGTCCACGGCCGCGGGCGGCGGCTCGTTCAAGCCATAGACTCCGCGAATTCGAAGCGGTCGCGGGCTCGCCCGAAAACCGAATGCGTTCGCTACAATTGTGGACTGCACCATGCCGACTCCAGCCCGCCCGGGTGCCCGCGATTACGCCGCCGACCCTCGCGTCGTCATGACGCTGGACGCCGGCGGCACCAAGTTTCTGTTCTCCGCCATGCAGGCCCAACGGCCGGTGGTCGAGAGCTTCGCGCTGCCCTCCGAACCGCACGACCTAGCGCGCTCGCTGGATACTCTGGTCGCGGGTTTCGAGCGCGTGCGTTCGCAGGCGCCCGCGCCTCCCGCCGCCATCAGCTTCGCGTTCCCAGGTCCCGCGGATTACTCGCGCGGCATCATCGTGCGGCCTCCCAACCTGACGGCCTACCGCGACGTGGCCCTGGGCCCCATGCTCGAAGACCGCTTCGGCCTGCCCACCTTCATCAACAACGACGGCGACCTGTTCGCGTACGGGGAGGCGGTGGCCGGGTTCCTGCCCTTCGTGAATGCGGAGCTCGAGAAGGCGGGAAGCCCGAAGCGGTTCCGTAACCTCTTGGGCGTAACCCTGGGCACCGGGTTCGGCGGCGGAATCGCGCGGGATGGCCAACTGGTGGCCGGCGACAATTCCGCCTGCGGCGAGATCTGGCTGCTACGGAATAAGCTCGACCGGAGCACCAACGTGGAAGAGGGCGCCTCGATTCGCGCCGTGCGGCGGGTGTACGCCGAACGCGCCGGCCTGCGCCTGGAGGACGCGCCCGATCCCCGTCTGATCTGCGAGATTGCCGACGGCGCCGCGCCCGGCGACCGCGCGGCGGCCCAGGAAGCGTTCCGCCGGCTGGGCGAAGTGGCGGGCGACGCCATCGCCCAAGCCGTCACGCTGCTGGACGGACTGGTGGTCGTCGGAGGCGGAATGGCCGCGGCGCACCGGCACTTCCTGCCCGCCCTCGTCGCCGAGATGAACGGCACTTACACAACGCCCGATGGCCAGGCGTTCCCGCGCTTGATTCCGCGCGCCTTCAACCTGGAGGAACCGGCCGAACTCGAGGCCTTCGTGAACGGCGAGACGAAGGAACTATCCGTGCCCGGCAGCATGCGAAGGGTGAAGTTCGACGCGCTACAACGCGCCGGGGTTGGCATCTCGCGCCTGGGCACCAGCGAAGCCGCGGCCATCGGCGCCTTTGCCTTCGCCCTGAACCATCTGGACAGGGCCGCCGGCGTTGGTCAGGGCCTGCGGTAGATGAGAAGATCGGGCTAGGGCACATGCGCATTCTGCTGACCGCGAACGCTTCCTACGTGCCGCCGCGCGGCGGGGCTACGCGCAGCAACCTGGCCTGGCTGGAGCGGCTGGCCGCGGCGGCCGCCGTTCCCATCCAAAGAGAACGATGGGGCACGGCAAAGAGGCCGCCGTCCGAGCGATAACTCACTTCGGCGACAGCACATAGTTCACAACAACCGTTGTCACGACGTAGCAGGGCTTGCCGTCCAACGTGGTCGGTCGGTACTCCCATTGGCGAACGGATTCCATACTTGCTGGAATCAATTCTCCCGGTCCAGTGTCCGGATGCAGGTACAGGACTTTCCCATCGAGACCGAGCACCACCGTCAGTTGCACCGATCCCTGTATGCCTAACTCTCGTGCCCGCTGTGGATAGCGCGGAGGGACGCTCCGAATACGGTTCGCCTGTTGCGCGTTCCCGCCGACGCGGATTGTGACTGGGGGGCGTTCCCCACGGGCGGGAAGCGTGGTTGGCAACGTCAGAAGGGATATCGCCTCGGGTGCAGCATTCCTGGCTTTGGCCAGCAGACGGTTGCCGAGAGGTGTGTAATCCCAATCGAGTTTTCCGTCCGCCCACAAGATGGCGCCACTCCGTAGGAGAGTTACTGCCGCAGCCACTAGCAAGTCCCTATCTGTCGCTTCCTCCAAGGCCCGCTGCGCCTTCTCCGCGAAGGGGCGCTTCCGAAGCGCAGGATCAGAGCCTGCCGGATCGTTGCTCAGATACGACACGCCTGTGATACCGAGAACAGCAGCTGCGTATAGGCGACCCAAGCCAGACGTATCCTTGGCTTCGATCAGCAACTGCTCGGCCTTCTCAGGGGAACAATACTGAATCGCAACAACGGCAGCGCGCCGGATCTCTGCATCCCCAGGATTCCTTTTGAGCTGTTCCAGCCACGCTTCCTCCGCACTCCTGGAAGCCTCGGGATCAGCCAGATCGTCGCCCGCACAGTGTAGGAGGTAGACGCCCTTCCCAGCCCGAAATAGCTCGTCCCTTGGATCGTTTTCGATCAGCCAGAGTATGTGCCTCGAACGTGCCGCTTTCACGGTTGAGAGGTCCGCGCCGGCAGGCGGCGCGGCGTAGTAGGCAAGTAGTTCTATGCGAGCCTCCGCGTCATCCGGCTTCTTCTTGACACGTTCCTCAAGTTTCTCGGCATCCTGGGCTGAAAGATTACTACCTTTCTCGAGCAGGTTAAACGTGCCCTTCATGTCGCGAGGCTGTGCCTGCAAAGTCGACCCGAACATGATTGCGACGGCGGACCACAGGAAGGCCCTCATAGACTGACCAGTATACTCGGCGGGGAGGTTGCGCGGATCTGGTGCGGCCGGCCGCTCGGAGCCCGAAGGGGTATGAGAAGATCGGGCTAGGGTACATGCGCATTCTGCTGACCGCGAACGCTTCCTACGTGCCGCCGCGCGGCGGGGCCACCCGCAGCAACCTGGCTTGGCTCGAGCGGCTGGCCTCTGCGGGGCACTCCTGCCGCATCGTGGCGGCGCTGGCCGGCGACCGCTCTGGCTGGCTCGACGAGTTGCGCAATGAGGGGATCGAGACTCCGGTCGACAGGGGCGACGGCGTCGCGGTGTCGCGGCGAGGCGGCGTCCTCATCTATTCCATTGCCCAGCCGGCGCGGCGCACGCAGGTGCTGCGGCAGCAGATCCGCGAGTTCCAACCGGACTGGCTGCTGGTCTCCTCGGAGGACGTTGGCCACATCCTGCTGCGCGAGGCCCACCAGTCGGCGCCCGGCCGCGTCGTCTACCTGGCGCACACGCCGCAGTTTTTCCCGTTCGGCCCGGCGAGCTGGAATCCCGAACCCGGAGGCGCGCAACTGGTGGCGCGGGCGGCGGGAGTGGTGGCGCTGGGCCGGCACATGGCGGAGTACATCCAGCGGCACGCCGGCTGCCGGGCGGAGGTGATCCATCCTCCCATCTACGGCAGCCCTCCGTTCCGATTGTGCGGCTCCTTCGAGCGCGGGCTGGTCACGCTGATCAATCCCTGCGCGGTGAAAGGTCTCGCCATTTTTCTCGAGCTGGCCCGGGAGTTTCCGAGGGTGGCTTTCGGGGCGCTGCCGGGCTGGGGCACCACCAGCGCCGACCTGCGCGCCCTCGCCGCGCTCCCCAACATCACGCTCCTGCCGAACTGCCGGAACATCGAGGAGGTGCTCGAACGGACCCGCATACTGCTGGCGCCGTCGCTGTGGTACGAGGGCTTCGGCCTGAGCGCGATGGAGGCCATGCTGCGCGGTGTGCCGGTGCTGGCCAGCGACTCGGGCGGATTGCAGGAAGCCAAGGCGGGGACGCAGTTTGTCCTTCCCGTGCGCCCCATCGAGCGGTACGAACCGGTATTCGACGAGCGCGGAATGCCCAAGACGGTGGTGGCCGAGCAAGACCTCGCCCCCTGGCGGCGGGCGCTGGAGGCGCTGCTCGGCGACCGCGATCTATACGCGCGGGAATCGGAGGCTTCGCGCCGGACCGCGCTCGAATTCGTGAGCGGCATCCGGCCGGAGCGGCTGGAGGAGTATCTGCTGGCGCTGCAACCGGCCAGCGCGGACGATTCCATGAACCGCGAACACCGCTCGGCGGCGCGCGAGGCGATCGAGAACCTGTCCGCCGAACGGCGCGCCTGGTTGGTGCGGCGCTTGAGGGAGAAGGTCCCCGAACCTCATTGACATGCGGATTCTGCTGGCCCACAATTCGCGCTACTACCCCGCGCAGGGCGGCGGCGACGTGTCGAACCGCCTGCTGATGGAGGCGCTCATCCGGCGGGGGCACGCCTGCCGGGTGGTGGCGAGGACGGCAGGCGGAGTGGTGGCGTCGGATCGGGGAGGCGTGGAAGTTCGGGTGGCGCCGGATGGGGCGAACGTGCGCGCGTATTTCGCGGCGCAGATCGCGGAGTTCGCGCCAGACGCGATTCTGTGTTCCACCGACGATCCGGCCCAGGTGCTCTTTGCAGCCGCGCTGCAAGCCGCCGAGGCGCGCGTGGTCTACCTGGCGCGCGCCACGCTGGCGCTGCCGTTCGGTCCCGATGGCGCGTTCCCGAGCGCCGCGAAGAGCGGCCTGCTGCGCCAGGCGGATGGCGTGGTGGCAGTGAGCCGGTACGTCGCGGACTACATCCGGAAGTGGAGCGGAATCCAGGCCGTCCCGCTGCCCATATCGCCGCTCGCAGCCGGGCCGTATTCCCAGCTCGGCTGCTTCGACAACGAATTCGTCACGATGGTGAACCCCTGCGCGGTAAAGGGCATCTCGATTTTCCTCGGGCTGGCCGCCCGCATGCCCGCGAAGCGCTTTGCGGCGGTCCCGCTATGGGGCACGACCCGGCAAGACCGCTCCGCGCTGGAGGCGCTCCCCAACGTCAGCCTCCTGGACCCGGTGGAGGAGATCGACGAATTGTTCGCGCGCACCCGCGGGCTGCTCGTGCCGTCGCTGTGGGCCGAAGCGCGCTCGCGAATAGTGGTCGAGGCGATGCTGCGCGGAGTGCCGGTCTTGGCCAGCAACGTGGGCGGAATCCCGGAGGCGAAGCTGGGCGTTCCTTACCTGCTTCCGGTGCGCCCGATCGTGAAATATCACCCGCGGCTGAACGAACAGATGGTCCCGCTGGCCGATGTCCCCGAGCAGGATATCGGGCCCTGGGCCGAGGCGCTGGGCAGGCTGCTCACGGATCGGGCGCATTACAAGGAGCTCTCGCGGGCTTCGCGCGAGGCGGCGCTGGCCTACGCCGCGAACCTGAGCATTGGTCCCTTCGAGAGGTATCTCGATGAGATCGTACAGGCTCCGCGCCGGCCCCGCGATCTCTGGGCGCCCGAAACGGATTCGCCGCTCGACCGGCTGTCTCCGGAGCGGCGCAGGCTATTGGCCCTGCGCTTGCGCAAGACGCGCCCGACCGGGAACGCCTGGTTCCCGGACGCGGATGGGAGCCAAACCTCCGCACTGCGCCTGTTCGCGTTTCCGCATGCGGGCGGCGGCGCCGCCACTTTTCACCGCTGGAGGCCGGCGCTGCCCGCCGGAGTGGCGCTCTGGCCGGTGCGCCTGCCCGGACGCGAGAGCCGCCTCTCGGAGACGCCCTTTGAGAGCATGGCCCCGCTGGTGGAAGCCCTCGGGCAGGCGATCCAGCCGTTGCTCAGCGGGCCATTCGCGTTCTACGGGCACAGCCTGGGCGCGGCGATCGCCTTCGAACTGGCGCGCCAGCTTCGCCGCCGGAGTCTGCCGCTGCCCCGCTGCTTGTTCGTGTCCGGCGCACGCGCGCCGCGCTTCCGGCTGAATCACCTGCCGCCGCCGGAGCCTTCCGACGCCGAGCTTCTGGACGAGTTGCGCGGCTTGGGAGGCGTCCCCGACGAGGCGCTCGACAATCCCGAGTGGCGGAGCGCGATGCTGCCCGCCTTGCGCGCGGACTCGGCCCTCTACCGCAGCTACGCGTATCGCGAGGAGCCGCCGCTCGAGTGCGCCATACGGGCCTACGGCGGCCTGGAGGACTCAAGGATCACGCGCGCGCATCTGGAAGCCTGGCGCGACGAGACCAGCGGCTCGTTCGCGGTTACCATGCTGCCGGGCGGCCATTTCTTCAACCATTCGGCGCAGTTTCCGGAGACGCTGGCGAGGGACCTATGGGAGTGAACGGGCTGATCGGTATCGCCGGCGCGGGCCGCGTGGCGCAGGCGCTCGGCCGCCTGCTTAGGGAACGCGGCGAGCCGGTGGTGGCGGTGGCCAGCCGCAACCTGGAGCATGCCCGCATCGCAGCGGCATTCATCGGAGATGCCGAGGCCGTCGCGTACCCGTCGCTCGCGCGGCGGGCCAACCGGGTGCTGATTGCGGTCGCCGACGACGCCGTGCCGCTGGTGGCCGCGGCCCTGGCGGATTTCGGGATGAAAGAGGGCGCGGCCCTGCACACCTGTGGAGCGAGCGGGCCGGAGGCGCTCGCCGGCCTCGCGGCCAACGGGGTCTCCTGCGCCACCTTGCATCCACTCCAGGCGGTCGCCACTCCGGAACAGGGACTGGCGGCATTGCCCGGCTGCGCGTTCGGCATTACCGGCGAAGGCCCGGCCGCGGCCTGGGCGGAACAAATCGCCGCGCTGCTGGGCGGGCGCGCGCTGCGGATCGCGGCGGACCGCCGGCCGCTCTATCACGCCGCCGCCGTCATGGCCAGCAACTACGTTGTCGCTTTGATCGACGCGGCTGCTATGCTGATGGGTGCGGCCGGCATCGGCGAAAATGAGGCCCTGGCGGCCCTGGCGCCACTGGTGAGGGCGAGCGCCGCCAACGTGATCGGCCTGGGGCCGCTGCGGGCGCTGACCGGACCGCTGGAACGCGGAGACGCCGCGACTGTGGCGGCGCATTGCTCGGCCTTGGCCGTGGGAATTCCGCCCTCGGTGCGGGGCCTGTACCGCGCGGCCGGGCTGCACGCTCTCGAGATCGCCCGGCGGCGCGGTTTGTCCGAGGCGGATGCCCGGAGGCTCGAGGAGATCTTGCGAAAGGGTAGTGACGAGGATGTCTGAAACCGGAAAGCGCGTTCGGGCCCTGGACTTGAAAGAGAAGAAGAAGCGCGGCGAGAAGATCCCCGTGCTCACCGCCTACGACGCCACCATGGCGCGGCTGCTGGAGCGCGCGGGCATCGAGGTGCTGCTGGTCGGCGATTCCCTGGGGATGGTGGTTCTGGGCCACGAAACCACGCTGCCGGTGACGCTGGAGGCCATGGTCCATCACACCGCGGCGGTGAGCCGGGGCGCCTCGCGGGCCTTGGTTATCGCCGATATGCCGTTCCTCACTTTCCAGGTCGGCGTGAGCGAGGCCGTGCGCAACGCGGGCCGCCTGATCCAGGAAGGCAGCGCGGCCGCGGTCAAGATCGAGGGCGGGGCCGCGATGCTGGACGTGGCGCAACGGTTGGTTGATATCGGTATTCCGGTGATGGGCCACCTGGGCCTGCTGCCGCAATCGGTGCACCAGTTGGGCGGGTACCGCCGGCAAGCCACGCTCGAACAGGATGCCGAGAAGCTGATTTCGGACGCCCGCGCGCTCGAGGCCGCCGGCGTCTTTGCGATCGTGCTGGAATCCATTCCGGCGGAGGTCGCGCGCCAAGCCACCGCGGCGCTGGCCATCCCGACTATCGGCATCGGAGCCGGGCCGCACTGCGATGGGCAGGTGCTGGTCAGCTACGACGCGCTGGGCCTCTACGACGGCGCCGTGCCGTCGTTCGTCAAGCAGTACGCCCAGCTCGGCGAAGAAATCATGGCGGTGGCCAAGACCTATATCCAGGAGGTGCGCGACGGACGATTCCCCGCCCCGGAGCAATTGTCCGCCCGGAACGCTCTGCCATGAGCGCCGAATTGATCCCGTCGATTCTCGAGCTGCGGCGCCGGCTGGCGGAGGTCCGCCGCGCCGGCCGGGTCGTCGGGTTCGTCCCCACCATGGGCGCACTGCACGCCGGGCACGGCAGCCTGATCGAGATGGCGCGCCGGCAAACCGACTGCGTGGTGGTGAGCGTCTTCGTGAACCCCACTCAGTTCAACCAGCAAAAAGACTACGATTTGTACCCCCGTCCGCTCGCCGAAGACCGGGAGTTCTGCTCCACCCGCGGCGTGGACATCGTCTTCGCGCCCGCCGTCGAGGAGATGTATCCCCGGACCCAACTGGCTATCGTGGATGTGCTGCGCGTCACCGAGCAGCTCTGCGGCAAGTTTCGCCCCGGCCACTTTCGCGGAGTGACGACCGTGGTGCTGAAGCTGCTCAACATCGTGCAGCCGGATCGCGCCTACTTCGGGGAGAAAGACGCGCAGCAACTGGCGGCGATCGAGCGCCTGGTGACCGATCTGGACGTGCCTGTTCAAATCGTCCCCGTGCCCACGATGAGGGAAGCGGATGGGCTCGCGCTCAGCTCGCGTAACCGGCGGCTCACCCCGGCCGAGCGCCGCATCGCGCCCGCCGTTTACGGCGCGTTGAAGGTGGCCAAAGAACAGATCGCCGCGGGCGCGACCGACTCTTCGCAGATCAAGGCTAAGGCCCTGGCGACGTTTCATCCGTTTCCGCAGATCCGCGTCGAGTATCTCGAGATCGTGGATCCCGTGGAGATGCAGCCCGTGGAGCGGATTGACGGTCCGGTGCGAGTGGCAGCCGCCGTCTGGCTCGGCCCGACACGGCTGATCGACAACCTTCTCTGCCGGCCGGCGACCGGCGAGATACAGCGATTCACTTAGGGAGGCACCATGCTCGTAGTCCACGTTCATGTTCGCGTGAAGCCCGAATTCATCGTGGCGTTCCAGAAAGCCAGCGTCGAGAACGCGCGCCTCAGCGTCCAGGAACCCGGCATCGCGCGGTTCGACGTGATCCAGCAGGCGGATGATCCGACGCGGTTCGTTTTGGTAGAGGTTTACCGCACGCCGGAGGCGCCCGCGCGGCACAAGGATACCGCGCATTACCAGCTCTGGCGCGACACGGTGGCCGAAATGATGGCCGAGCCGCGCAGCAGCGTGAAGTACACCAACCTGTTCCCCGGAGAAGAGGGCTGGTGAGCGCCCCGCATTTCGAATTCGCGACCGCGGCCCGGATCGTCTTCGGCGCGGGCTCGGTGCGCGAGGTCGCGCCGGCTGCGAAATCCATGGGCCGCCGGGCATTGCTCGTCACGGGCGTCCCTGGGGAGCTGCTCGCGAAGCACGGACTGGAGGGCCCGGTGCTGGGGGTTGAGGCAGAACCCACGCTTGAACTGGTCCGGCGTGGCGTCGAGCTGGCGATCGAGGAGCGCTGCGACCTGGTGATCGGCCTGGGGGGGGGCAGCGCCATCGACGCGGGCAAGGCGGTGGCGGCGCTGCTCTCGAACGGCGGCGACCCGCTCGATTACCTCGAGGTCATCGGGGCGGGCCGCGGCCTGCAAGCTCCATCGGCGCCTTTCATTGCGGTTCCGACCACCGCGGGCACCGGCGCGGAGGTTACCCGCAACGCCGTTCTGGCGTCTCCCGAACACCGCTTCAAGGCCAGCCTGCGGAGCCCATGGATGCTGCCGCGGCTGGCAGTGGTGGATCCCGAGCTGACTTTCGATCTGCCACCCGCCATCACCGCCTCCACCGGGCTGGACGCGCTGACCCAGCTCATCGAGCCATACGTCTCGGTGCGCGCCAACCCCATGACGGACATGTTTTGCCTGGAGGGGATGGGCCGCGCCGCGCGGTCGTTACGCCGGGCCTTCGCCGACGGCCACGACGCCGCAGCCCGGACGGATATGTCGCTCGCCAGTCTGCTGGGCGGCCTGGCTCTGGCCAATGCCGGCCTGGGCGTGGTGCATGGCTTCGCCGCGCCGATCGGAGGAGCGTTCGAGGCTCCGCACGGCGCGGTTTGCGCCGCCCTGCTGCCCCATGGCATGGCCGCCAATATTCAAGCCCTGCGGGCCCGCGCTCCGGATAGCGAGCCGCTCGGCCGCTACCAGACCGTGGCCCGCATTCTGACCGGTAACGCTAGCGCCGCCGCCGAAGACGGTGTGGCCTGGGTAAGCCGGATCTGCCGGGAGTTGCGCATTCCGCCCCTGCGCAGCTACGGCATCCGGAAACAGCACTTGGCGTCGCTCGTCGAAGATGCCACTAAAGCCAGCAGCATGAAGGGCAATCCCATCGCCCTCACGGTCGGCGAACTGCACCAGATCCTATTGCGCGCTTGCTAGATATGCGCCGCCACCAGGGCGCCTCGGGCCGTCGAATACCGCGGATCGGCGGCTAGGCGGACTTCCGAGATCTGAAACGGTAGCTCGCGCCCCCGCAGCATCTTCTCGAACTGCTCCAGGAAGCCCTTGGGCATGGCGGTCCCTCCGCTGAGGACCAGGGGCACCGGGTGCTCGAGTTTGGGGTGGCGCTGGGCGCAGTTCAGGACGAGTGCGTCCACAACGCTCCGGATCACGTCCTCGTAATAGACGGCCAGCGCGTTGTGCAGGCGGTCGGCCGAGACGCCGTTGAACTGAAAAGACTGCTCTTTGTGCGTGCGCATCCGGGTGGCCAATTCCCCGATGGCCTTGGCCGCGCGCGTATCGATGAAATCGCCCGCTTTGGGAACGCTGAAGGTGATGACGGGCAGCGAAAGCGCGGCCAGGCAGACATTGCAAAGCCCGCTGCCGAAGGAGATCGCGATCCCGGTGTAGTTGGAGGCTGCCATCTCGCCCAGCACCACAGCCAGCCCTTCGTTAATGGGGGTGGCCTGGTAGCCCAATCCCGTCAGGATTTGCCGGATGGAGGCTTCGTGGTAGGCGATATCGTCGCCCTCTCCTCCCACCGGCGCGGGCACGCTGAAGGAAAGTCTTTGCCCCTCCTTGGCGGCCGGCCCGACCAGCTTGCCGATGATCCGCTGCACCACGGCCAGGCTCTCCGGTTCGTCCGGATTCAGCACCCCGCTGCGCATGGGCCGGCGAACCTCGACGTGGAACATGTCGGCGAACCGCTGGGCGTCGCTGCCGGCGACAACGATCTTCGAGCCTTCCACCTCGTGAAACACCTTCTCCTCGGTAAGCAGGCTCTCCGTGAGCCGGAAGTTGGGCAGAGAAACGAAGGCGTTCAGTTGGGCTTCGAAGTGCTGTTTGTTGTCCTGGTTTCTGGCAACCACGATGCGGCTCGTCCCCACGTCGAGCCCCACCGGTTGCCCGGCGCTGTCTTCGGGCGTGTTCATGAACTCATCTCCTGGCTTGCGCCTCCCCGCGAGCTGCACCGGCCCCGGCGGCGCTCGCCAACCGCTCCCCGGCTGCCCTGTTCCATCTCCCCCTCCGCCGAGCGGGTGAGCGGCTACTCCATCGGGAAGGCCGACCGGCGCTGGCTCTCGTCCCCAATCCGGGCCAGCCTCCGGATTTCCCCACGGTCAAGCCGTGGTTTCCTTAGGGTTATCCGGAGCAGAACCCCAATCAGGAGAACACCGCAGATGCAGGCAATCAGCACGCTACCTCCGCTAACTTCTGGCCGCCGCGGCACGCTCCAGCAGCGCCGTCAGGTTGTTGCTGGCCGGTGCATTGCTTTGGCGGGTGCACAGCGCCGAGGCCTCCACGATGCGTTGGATTTCCTGCTGCTTCCGCTTTTGCCAGGTGGCGAAGTTCTCCTGCTGCCGCGTCAGATCGTCGGCCAACGCCTGTATGCGGCACTGGTGCTCGGCCGTGATGCGTTCCAGTTCCAGGCGGACCGCGTCGCTCTCCCGGGCCTTCGCGGCCTCCAACTCCCGGAGCCTGGCCCGCTGCTGCGCCTCGTAGTCGTTGAGGGCGCGCTGGCGCAGTGTCGCATCCTGCAGAAGTGCGTCCACATCCACCCCCGCCGCCTCCAGCGCCATCAATACCGAGGCCTGCTTGGCCTCCGGAGACATTCCGGACAGATGCGTGCTCTTGATCATGTCGGCGACCTTCAGAATGTTGTATGCCCGCTCCTCCGGTCTGGCGGGGTCGTTCCGATAGATGTCGTCGAAGTTGGCGCAAACGCCAATCGCAGCGCCGTTCAGGGTTGTCCGGGATGAAGTTTCGGGAAGCGCCCGAGTGAGAGTCTCGTCGCTCGGTTCCGCCGCGGCCGCTCCCTGAATCGGCCCGCCGGCGCCGCCCGATGCGCCCACTGGTTTCCCATCGTTATCTGAGCTGAAAAACAGTCGTTTGAACATTGAAAGCTCCTCACTTCCCCGCGCCTCCAGCCTCCGCCGCCCGCCGATGGGCAAAGTCCGTTGGACGGACAACGCTCGCCGGCCGCGGCGCTGGAGCGTCGCGCTGGTCAGAGGTTTGGGCAGATGCTGCTCTCATCCGCCCATCCCAAACTCCTCAACCACCTCGCTGGCAAGCCGCCTGGACTCTAGTACCCTCGAAGGGTTGTTCCGTAAGCATGATCGGCTAGAGGTCTCGAAAACCTTAGGGGAGAATGTAGGGGCCGCGGCTGAATGTTGGGCCACGGAGCACGCCGCGGGCCTGCCGGGCCGGCGCGGCGGTGGCGTTCCGATCCGGCGCGCTGCTACACTGGCAGAGACGCTAGTTCTTGGGCACTCCCCGGTCGTCTAATGGTAGGACAGCGGCCTTTGGAGCCGTGAATCGTGGTTCGAATCCATGCCGGGGAGCCAACCAAAACCGCCGTTTTTAGACTTTCCTCTTGTTCTTCTTCAACCTGCCGGTTCGAACGTCTAGTGAGTCCCCCAGATGGGACTCGAACTGGATACATTTACAACGTAGACGATGTCCAAACGACCTCTTCTCTTTGCGCCGCGCGCCTTCAACCTGGCAGAGACGAGCCGCACGGTCGAAATTGCTAAAGCGGTCGAACGACACCCTAGAGCCGGCTCGGCTTTCGACATCCAGTTCATTTCCGACGGCGGCGACTTCGAGGGCCTGGTCGAGAAGCACGGATTTCCGTTGACGCGGATGGAGCCACGGCTCACGAAGGAAAAAATCGAACACATTGCCAAAGTGGACCGCGGAGAGAAGTTTGCGCCCGCCTTCACCGATCTCGAAATGATCCAGCGCGTAGACAGCGAGATTGCCCATCTGAGGAAAGCCGGGCCTGCCGCCGTGGTGACCGGGTCGTACCTGACCATCCCGATTTCGTGCCGGGTCGTTCGGACACCTCTCGTTTGGGTTATTCAGTCGACCTGGCTTCCCGACTTCTTTCGGCACGGCGCGGGCATGACCGATAACGTCAGGCCCGCTCCACTGAAGGCGGTCGCAGACTGGTCCGTGATGCAATTCATTAACTTCTGGATCGGGTTTGGATTTCTCAATCCCTGAAGTGGCCCCCTTTGTCAAGACCATTTTTCGCCCGCAATAAGTTAGGGAGCGGCGGGTCTGATTTTGTTGGGGCGGCCGAAGCCGCCCCGGCCATT
>Ga0326728_10014325_pt1 | contig 16875 bp, 10 predicted proteins | sample MB3enrmetagenome_FD_207602 | JGI IMG/M metagenome (GOLD analysis project Ga0326728, IMG submission 207602) | Lab enriched peat soil microbial communities from McLean, Ithaca, NY, United States - MB31MN | ecosystem: Environmental > Terrestrial > Soil > Wetlands > Peat | place: USA: New York...
AATACTGGAGCCAGCAAGGAGATGAAGCCTTGTTATGTTTGGAAACATTCTGGCGCAACCAACGCTGGCACCTGCTCTTCCCTCATAACCGTCATCTAGACCTGTCTAAAAACTGAGATGCGCACCATCCTTGCGCCATTGTGGCTCGATCGGCGTCGGCATGAAAATGTCATAAATCGAAAGGCGTCCATGAATGTCCCCCGGGGCCTCAACAACCAGTCCGCGATTCTCGCGGTTCTCTTCCCCTTATGTCTTCTCTCGCCGAATACCGGCCTCAGCCAGGGCGGCCCGCCGCCGCTGCCGCCGATTCCATTCGACGCCTTGGATTTTTGGAAGCTGGAAAAGCCCGGCTGGAGCGATTGGTACGACGGGCCGGCCCGGGGCTTCACCAACCTCAATGTGGCCTCGAGTTGGGATTATGACGGAACGGCTTTGAGCGTGGATACAAATGTCTGCGCGTACCTTGAGGAGGAGGTGTTCCAGGATGGCTGGACAAATATCGTGTTTGACTCCGGCTCGATTTCCCTCTTGTTCCAGCCCAATTGGACTTCCGTCACCGACGGCGGCGCCGGCCCAACCAACTGGGCCGCACTGCTTTCCGTCGGAAACTGGACTTCCAACGCGGCGCAGTCGGCTTGGACGCTGGCTATTTCCCCGGACGGAACGAACCTGGTCATGGAAGCGCAGTCCGCCGGCTCGAATCAAGTCGTTTTCGAGGTGCCGATTGACTTCGACGCCGGGGACTGGCATTCCCTGACCGTTACGTATTCATCCACCAACTGTTGCGTGTATTTGGAGGGCCAGCCTGCGACCAACACGGGGCCAATCCTCTATTCCCCCAGTTACGAGGATTGCAGCAACTACGGCATGTTCATCGGGAGCCTCTTGACGTCAGGAATTTTCCAATGTCACGGCCAGTTGCAATGGCTGGCCACTTACGATTATCCATTGAGCGCCGACGCGGTGGCGGCCGATTATGCCGGCGTTTCCTCCTACATCACGTATTTTGGCGGCAGTTTGCCTGCCACCACCACCGGCGGCGGCGGCGGATTCCACAATTATTCGAGTGGCCCGCCTGTGCCTCCCGGCGGTGGCACCAACAGCGGCGGCGGCTCCCCCGACTCCTTCACCAACGCGGTATTTACTCCCCCTGCGACGATTTCGCCGACGAATTACGCGGCGTACGATGAATTTTACCTGACGATCACCAACAGCCCAACGACGGCCTACGTGGCCGTTTGCAACACACTGTCAAACATAACTTACGAAATCTGGACCAACTCCAACCTCTCCGCGAGCAACGGCTGGAGGATATGGCAGGTGCTTCTGGCCACCAATAACGTCACCCCCGCCCCGTCTTTGGCTCTCGGCTCAAACGCCATGTATTTCAAAGGCGTTTTGGTCTTTTCCACCGGCACCAACGGCCTGCCGGATTATTGGTGCATGGAGTATTTTCGCACACTCAACGTGAATCCGTACGCCGACCCGGACGGCGACGGCCTCTGCAACTTGGATGAATACGTTTTGGGCCTTAATCCGACCAACGCCCATACGCTCTCCTCGCTCCACACCGACGCGCAAGCCTTGATTCTGGCCTACACCAACGACCCGGCCTGCATTCATCACCTTTTCATCACCAACACCGCAAACACCAACGTCCTGCTGGTGACCCTCAGCCCGACTCTGGTGGGGAGCAATTATCAGATTTACAGCCAGGTCCAATCCGCCACCAACGGCCCTTGGATTGTGGAAACCAATTTCCTGGGCACCAACACCGCCACCAGCGTGCTCATTTATCTGAACGGCAGAAGCCTCTCATTGATAGGCGGTTACGGCGAGGACAGCGATGGCGACGGCCTTCCCGACGGCTACGAGGTTCTGGCAACGCACACCGACCCCTATCTGCCCGACACCGGGATTACAGGAATCCCGGACGGCTATAAAGACCCCGACGGCGACGGTTATGTGAACCTTGAGGAGTACTACAACGGCACCGATCCATTGGTGTTCAACACCCCAGCCGGGCCAGGCGGAGTGTCCGTGGTTCTGAGCAGCAACGGCACAAGCGCGACAATCACTTGGAACCCGTCAGCTTCAGCGACCAACTACACTATCCAGCGCGACAGCGGCTCCGGATTTGCGACGATTGCAACGGTCAGTTCGCCGCAGACCAGCTACCAGGATAATTCGCTGACCGCCGGCGTAAATGTTCGTTATCGTATCATCGCTAATTTCCCGCTCGGAAGCTCTTTTCCATCATCCTCCATGGACACATTACTGAGGACGAACTACACTACCAGCGCCGTGATTGTGCGCGGGCCTGGTGGCGCTCTCTATTTGGTCGTTTCCGCCGTCTCGACAAACATCAGCACGTTTCGCGTTTACCACACCAATGTTGCCAACTGTTACTACCCGATCGCCGCCTTGTACTCCTTTTACACCCTATGGGCTCCCTACTATTACGATGGTTCGCTCTCGCCGGCCCCGACTTTCACCAATGGGTTCTTTGATGTGCCTGTCGCCTCGTTCAGCAACGGCGTATGCAAACTGACGACCAACCAGGTCCCGTCTTTCACCGTCAATCAGTTCTCCGTGCAGGCCCTGGGGGCCAACGGAAAATGTGGCGAAATGGTGGAAGTAGGTCAAATCACGGGCGATCCGGATCGGCCCGACTACAACATACCGTTCTTCGACGGGCGAACAAACATTGCGCAGAACATTAACTTCCTGCTCAGGGTAGGCAATCCTGATGCGCCGTTTGTGATCAGTTATATCGGCTTCGCCGCCTACGAGTTTCCTGAGCCGTATCCCGATTATGTCTTTGCCGGATGGCACTTCATGAATGGCGACCAAAGTATTTACGGCGCTTCGGAATTGGATGAATTCTGGCCGTTTGAGGAGAACAATTACTATCTGAATCTGTGTCCTTCTTTTGCTACATTTGATGATTACGGAAATGCCACTTCCGGAGTTGACGTCGTAGCCTCAGCGGGAGGGAATTTCGAATGCGGTACGGTCGGAACTTTAGCAAAATACTTTGACACCGTTGGCCTTGTTTCGGGCACCGCATCGCCTTCTATGGCTCCGCTGCTAACTTCCTCTGTTTCGCAATGGATTTACCCGTGGGGGTCTTATATACTCGTCAGTGAGGATCCCTACACTTATGAGATTCCCGCCGGGTCAAACTACTACGGCTTGCCGTTGGAATCCATTCAGATCGCCGAATTCGGCCATCCCGGAGCGTTATCTACCATCTATCCGGGAAATGAAACAACAAACAGTGGAAACATTTTTGCCGATTACGGCCAACCGACCTGGACATCCAACGGTTACTACTTCGCGCGGCAGCATATTGAACCTCTGCCCGGCGAAACCAACTTTACTGGCGCGAACCAAATGCCCTCACTGCTGCTCCTGTCGGTTGGCGGACAATTCAGCGTGACGGCCTGGGCCAGGCAGTCTTTGCAAAACGGCCTTAGCGGCATCAACGCTTATGCCGAGCAGTACTTTGACAAGGCCTATTTGGCGGGCACGAACGGAAACGCGACAACCAACCAAACCGGGATACTTTCGGAGTACGGAGAGTTTTTCGCAACCCAGCCCGGCCATGTTTTGCTGACGACCAAACCCGACGCAACGACCGGCACAACTGGACAATTGAGCCTTAACGTGATCCGTCTTTCATTGGATGTTAACCACGACGGCATTACGGACGAAACATTCACCGGCCCCGACAATACATCGGCCCAAAACCCATACGTCTTTTGGGCCAATAATAGCTATGACCGATGGAACACGACCGTTCTCGACGGGACGGTTGAGGATGACGTGGCCGCCAACGCCGCTGCCGCCAACAGCCTTTACACCGGCCTGCCCGTTCCCGATTACGAATATCGTGACGCGAATGGCCATCGCATCATTCCATGTCCGCGTGACCTGGAAGATTACGCACGAATGTGGGTGTCGGGAATTTCTTCCAACGTCCTTTCCAATTTGCCGTCTGGCAGTACGGTGACGTTGAGTTGGGCGGGCATTGGCAACTCTCCAACGATTGACCTGTTTCAAGCCGCCGACACCAACGGCGGCATTGGCTATCTGACCAACCTGACCACGGCCAGCAATCAGATCAATACCAACCTCTGCCGCTATGTAGGCCGGCTCGGACCTGGCGGAAGCATCCAGTTGAACGCCTCGACTTTCAGCAACAACTGGGCAGGCAACTACTACATCTGGTGCGGCGTATGGTTCGGCAACGACCAGTTGAATCTCACCATCTCAAACGGCAACGGCAACCAACTGGCGCAATCCTCGCAATACATTCAAATCCAGGACATCAAGCAGATGTATGAGCGGTGGACGGTTGGTGACGACCCCAATACGCCGCCCGCTGCACCGATAAGCAACGCCGTTCCGGCGGCGGATAATTTTTCACCTGGATACCCAACTTCATCATTCCTGTATCCAGCTGGAGTTGACACTAACGACGATTACATCGTTTTCGTTCATGGCTGGAACATGCCGTCCTGGGAGAAGGACCGCTATGCGGAAACAGCCTACAAGCGATTATACTGGCAAGGTTATCAAGGGAGGTTTGGCAGTTTCCGCTGGCCCTGTAATCTTTTCAATCCTTTGAATTTGGGCAATTACGACATCGCGGAATGGACGGCTTGGCAAAGCGGGCAGCCGCTGAACACCTTCCTGACAAGCTTGAACAGCCGATATCCCGGCAAGGTTTACGTCTTGGCCCATAGCATGGGCAACGTCGTAACCGGAGAGGCATTGCGATTGGCTGGAACGAACAAGATTGTCAACACATACGTAGCATCGCAAGCAGCCGTCTCCGCGCGAGCCTACGACAATACCGTCCCGGCGGACCTCACCAACTCCTTTACATTTGTGAATACGCCGGACAGTGAGGGCCACTACTACACCAACGGCGCGCCGTCGTATTTCAGTAGTATTGCGGGTGCGGCCAAATTCATTGATTATTACAATAACGTGGATTGGGCATTGGGGAAATGGGCTATAGATCAGGACACGAAGCCAGACATTTATTACAACTACACAACGCCGTCCTCGCAATATCCGTCAGGATATTACAGAAAGCCGCCGTTCGGAACAAGTGTTCCGCTACTTTTTGGCACCAACACTTACGAGATTTTTGCGAGGGCCGTCCAATCATATTCCCTGGCTTTGGGCGCGGAGACGAACGTAGCACGCCAATTTCCATCCTCGCTCGCTGTCAACTTGAACGCGGCACCGTACAACTTTTTGAGCACGCACCCGGGGCATAGTGAGCAATTTCGATTTGACAACATGACTACCGCCGTTTACTGGAAACAACTGCTTTCCAGCTTTCAAATTGAACCCTAACACGCATTATGAAGAACACCCATTCGAAAACGCACGTCTTGACGTTGATTGCCTGCCTATTACCGGTTTTGTCAAATGCTCAACTTCGCCCACCGCTCAACGTTCCGCTCAACTTCTACGGCAAAGTTATCGATCAGGAGGGCAAGCCCGTGGTCGGAGCTAAAGTGAATCTTGAAGCTCAAGCAAATTATTTTGAGGAAAATCGCTCGGAGCAAACGAAATTCACCGTCGAAACAGAGCAAAAAGGGAACTTTACCCTGACAGGTGCCTACGGAGCAATCATCACTGTTTTATCGATTGAAAAGGACGGTTTTGAGCTATCGAAGAAGGTCAAGCGCACATATTCGTACACCCTTCCGGCAGAGTTCGCTCCCGACCCAAATAAACCCGTGGTCTTTCGCATGTGGAAGAAAGTCGGAAAGGAATCACTGGTTGGTTCAGCTTGGCACGGTAAAGTGGCCTGTGACGGGACGCCGGTTTATTTCGATTTGTATCATGGTTCGCGGAGCACCGAAGGAAATCTGCAAATTACCTGCACACGAAGGCCATTGGAGTCACCACCACCCGGAAACGGACGGTTCGATTACAATTTTCAAATTGCAGTAATTGGCGGTGGCATCCAGCCCGCTCGCGACGAATTTACATATTTGGCCCCTCAAGATGGCTACGCACCGAGCCTGACGTTTGGCCAGAAAGCGGATGATCCGAAATGGGACGCCAATATACCAATACCAAAGGAGTATTACATCAAAACGGCAGAAGGGCACTACGGCAGACTGTTTGTGGATTGGTACGCTGCCCAAAACTCGCCAACGCATTTGGAATGGAACTGCTCCATCAACCCATCTGGTTCGCGCAATTTAGAAAGGTAATCGGGTTGAAAAGGTTTTGAATACGCTCCCATCACGGCCTTGCGCCCGGGAAAGGCCGAGAGGTCCTGGAATTGTGACATTTCGCCTTCAAGTCCGTCAGGGCCGCATTCCCCTCTCCCTTCGCCGAGACTGAGCCGGGCCGAAAAGGTTAATCCCGATCCCTCCACCGGCGCTCCACCAGAGGAGACGGTCCAACAAAAAAGAGGCAGAAATACAAAAATAATGTTTGCAGTCCCATCAAAACGTGGTAATATGCAACATGTGCGGCGCTCACGCGCCTGTTCTTTGACATTTTGCAGTCCGGGAAAGCGGTCAAGGGGCCGGGGAGGCAGGGATGACCCGCCTTCGCCAAGGCGCTCCGGCGCGGCAAGAGGCTGAAGGCTGAGCGTTGAAATGCCGGCCCCTCTTTGCGCCGTTGCCTCTTCGCGCCTTCCTGTCCGCCATCCGGTCGCGCCATAGTGATAACGACGGCGGAAGTTTTAACGAAGGCAGACTTGTCGCGCCGTAGTTTTAACGAAGGCGGAAGCCTGGCCGATAACGTTAAAGTTGCAGGTACATGCAACTTGGCGCTTAACGGCAAACGGCAGCCAATCGGTCATCCAAGTTCCGCCAGATAGCGAGCCACCCCAAAATGCGCCTCTCATTGCTCCTTCGTGGCAAGGGCGTTTGGTGCGTGCGTGAATTTCACGCAGCCAACCCCCTGCCAGGAAGGCCGCCGCCAAGGCCGCCGAAAGCTGCAAAAAAGCAGCCAAGAGCAGCTAAGAGCAGCTAACGGCAACTTGGCGTTTTTTACGGAAAAGGCCTCCAATCGGACAGCCTGGGGTCCAGATCAAAGTAAATCAACTTGTCGCGCCGTCCTGTCGCGCCGCAGCTTGGCGAAGGCGGAAGGCTTGGCGAAGGCGGAAGGCTTGGCGAAGACGGAAGGCTTGGCGAAGACGGGCTGCGCTTGGAACTCTGCGCTCCGCACTCAAAGGACCCGGCCGAGTACAAGCCAGTACAAGTCAGTACAAGTGAATATCAGTGAATATAAGCAAAAAAAATTAAGGGGGGGGTGCCTTTGAGGACGGGCAGGATGCGGCCAATTTGACCCGATTTGAGCCATTTTGACGCACAAAAACGCCACCGCAGGCCGTTTTCACGCCGGAAATCACAGCCAGTCCCGGAGACACTTCATCCTTGCGCGGGCTCTTCGGCGGGGTCGTCTTCCTTGGTGTTGACGCCGTAGTCCCTGAGTTTGTTGCGCAAGGTGCGGATGCTGATGCCCAATATCCTGGCCGCCTGCGTGCGATTGGATGTTTTTTCCATCACGGAAAGGATATGGCGCTTTTCCATCTCCGCCAACGAAATGGTCCCCGTCTCCGCCGGAGCGCCGGGCGCGGCCGGGGCGCCGGGCAGCGGCCGGGCGGAAGCGTCCGGGCCCGAAGCGGCGGGATGCGCGGCGGAGGAGGGGGAAAAGCCCAGGTGTTCGGGTTCCAACAGGCCGCCCTCGCCGCAGAGGATGACGGCCCGCTCGATGACGTTCTGCAGTTCGCGCACGTTGCCGGGCCACCAATGGGCCTCCAGCACGGCCTCGCATTGGCCGGAAAGGCCCTGGACGCGCACGCCGTGCTTGCGGGCGTAGCGGGGCACGAATTGGCGGGCCAGATAGAGGATGTCCTCCTTGTGCTCGCGCAAGGGCGCGACATGGATTGGAACGACGTTCAGGCGAAAGTAGAGGTCCTGGCGGAATTCCTTGCGTTCGACGCACTCCTCCAAGCGGCGGTTGGTGGTGGCCAAGACCCGCACGTCCACCTTGAGCGTGCGGTTGCCGCCCACCCGCTCCAATTCCCGTTCCTGGAGCACGCGCAGCAGCTTGGCCTGGATTTGGGGGGAAATCTCGCTGACTTCGTCCAGCAGGATTGTGCCGGTGTGGGCCAGTTCAAAGCGCCCCTCGCGCTTGTTGATCGCGCCGGTGAAGGAGCCTTTTTCGTGGCCGAAAAATTCGCTTTCGATCAGGTTTTCTGGGATGGCGGCGCAATTGAGCTTGATGAACGGGGCGTTGTGCCGCGGGCTTTGGCGGTAAAGGGCGCGGGCCACCAGTTCCTTGCCGGTGCCGCTTTCCCCGGCGATGAGGACGGTGGCCTGGGTGCGGGCGACTTTGCGGATCAACTGCCGGAGGTTTTCCATGGCGGGGCTGAGGCCCTGGAGTTCCCAGCCCGTTTCGTCCACCTCGGCGTTGCTGAAGTAAGCGTTGACTTTGACCAGTTGGTCGAAATTCTCCGCTTTCTTGAGCGTGACCTGCACCTGCTCGGAGGAGAAGGGCTTGAGCATGTAATCAAAAGCCCCGTTGCGCATGCACTCCACGGCCGATTCGACCGAGCCGTAGCCGGTGACCATGACGACGAGTGGTCTTTCCGGCTGGGTCTGTAATTCGCGCAGCAGGTCCGTGCCGTCGCCGTCCGGCAGGCGGAGGTCGAGGAAAAGGAGGTCAAAAGTGTCCCGCGCCAGCAGTTCCCGCGCGCCGGCGAGGTTTTCGGCGGCGGCCACGTCGTAGCGTTGCTGGCGCAACAATTGTTCAAGGTTTCTGCGGACGATCAGGTCGTCTTCCAGAACGATGATTTTCTCAATGGGCATGAATGCGTCAGCATCTCATGAGGCGCCCTGGCGGCGGTAAAGATCGGCCACGAAATGAGGCCGCTGGCGGTTGACCGAGGGCAGTTGCCGTGCGGGAACCAAGCCGCGGCGCAGGAGGGCCTGCTCGTTTTCGCGGTCCAATACGATGAGCTTCATCGTCAGGTCCTGATTGCGGCGCAGCAACAGGCCTGTTTCGGGCTGCCGCGCCCGTTCGTCCGGGCTGAGTCTTTGCCAGTTCACGCGATGCTTCCGCAGTCCATCTAGCGACTGATTGAGGCGAGGAAGCAAGTTTTTTTTGTTTTGATAAAAATCGAACAGCGACGGTTTGTCCGAACGGCGCAAGGCTTGTCCTTCCCGTTCGGCAACCTGCAGCAGTTCCTGGCAGAGGGCCAGGTGGCGGTTCAGGGCTTCATTCATTTCCTGGTTGGTGTTCATTGCAAGGCGGTGACGTTAGTGTTGGCAGGCTCTTCTTTGTAAAGGGCGCGGCGCTGGAATTGGAGGTTCTCTTGCCGGGCTTTCTGCATCCAGGCGATGTAATCTTTGCGCCATTGCGCCATCTCCAGGAGCGAGGAGAGGCTGGGGGGCGCGTTGGTCCCGCCCATCTCGCCCTGGCGGGCCAAAATCTGGGAGTAGGTCTCGGTGGCCTTCTGCCATTGTTGCAGTTGCTCATAGACCAGCCCGACCTGGTAGAGAGCGGGCACCTGCCAGGAGGGCGCGCTGTCCATGGCCGCCAGACTTTGATAAACCTGCAGCGCATCCATGAAGTCGCCTTCCTTGTAAAGCTGGTTGGCGATTTCGTTGCCGGCCCGGCGCTGCCAGTAGGCCCACAAATCCGGGTCTTTGCTGGCGTTGTCCTGCTGCGCTTGCATCAGGAGGAGGACTTGTTTCATGGCCTCGCGGTTGCGGCCGGCGGCGGCATAGGCGCTGGCGAGGATGAAACGGACCTCCGGGACATCGGCGGCGGCCGGGTATTGTTGAAGGAAGTGTTGCGCCCGGAAAATGGTTTCGGCCCGGTTGGTCAGGAAGGAGAGAGAGCGGGTGAGTTTGTATTCGATCTGCTCCCGGTTCAGCGCCGGCAGGTCGGATTTGAGCAGCCGGCTGAAGTAATCGGCCGACTCCACAAATTCCCCCTCGATGTAGTAGGTGTCGGCGATTTCCGTCTGCGCCTGGAGGACCAGATTCCTGTAATACTCTATGCTCCCCAGCTTGAGATTCAGAGCGGTGGACATGACGGCGTAAAACTTGGACGTGGCCAGGGTGTTGACCCCCATCTGGCGGAAGAGCAGTCCCTGCCGGAGCAATACTTCGGGGGTGCTGGGGTCTTCAGGATAGCGTTGCAGATACTGGGCGAAGACCTGCTGGGCTTTGACGAATTCATTGTTGTCCTGCAACGCCAGGGCCAGCTCGAACAGCGCCTTGTGCTTGAATTCGGGCGGGGCATTGGTTTCCAGGACTTTGATCAGCGTTTGCGCCGCCAGCGCGGGGTTCTTCTCATGCCGTTCCCGCCGGGCCAAGTCCATCTGCAGCTCGAAATAATGATCCGTCAACGCCACATTGGTCGCGGCGCCGGCCGCCTGCAGCAGGTTCGAACTGGTCATCTTCCCGAAATCCGGTGCGGTCGCCCCGCCGAAATGGGCCAGCGCGCCCAACGCCGGCATCAGCAACACGATCAAGGCTGGGAAAAAGCGTTTCACTTTCGGCTCAAGGCGGGGTCGAGGGTGCCGGGCGGCCCGGCGGCGGCGGCGTTCCTGGCACGGCCACCGTCGGCGGGGTGAAGCCCACCGGCGCAACAGCGCTCATCCCGGTCCCATTGGTGGATAAGGTGAAATACTTGATCAACATCTGCGGAGAAACCATCGCATCCGGCGGCACGGGCACGGCTACCGCGCCAAAATCGCGGGCGTTATACTCCACCGCCGGCGCATTGGTCACCGGCACGGGCACAACAACCGGGGCCGTCAGGGCCGGCAGCTTCGGTGAAACGGCGGGCACCGGCGCCGGAGGGGGGGCCGGGGGCGGAAGAGGCTCAGTGATTTGGCGGGTCGGCGGCGGCGGCAAGGCCCGAAAGCGCAATGGCACAGGCCCGACCTGCGGCAAATAGCCGGCACCCGCCCATGCGGCAACGACCCCAAAGAATCCAATGGCCGCGGGCAGAATATGGCGAAAACATCCGAACATGAATACTTTATTCTATTACGAGTATCGGCCGGCCCGGCCAAAACTTTAGCCGTCAAGCCGGGGATAAGAGTCCGTGCAAAAATAACTTCCGATTTTGCCAGTGCCCATTCGACCAAACCCGTTTCGGAACGCGTGAGAATTCGCAAGCGTTGATTGACAATTGGTCATTGAAAAATTGTCATTTGCAATTGCGTTCCGCTTCCCCAGTCGCTCAATTGCCATTTACAAATTAAGATTATGGGGCTGCGGCTTAACTCCTTGTCAATGCCGCCGATATAAAAGGGAATGAGTTCGACATCATCGCTCGGACAGGCTGCCTGCGAACGGCTGGATCGCACCCAAATTGACGCGCGGCTCAGTGGATGCCCATGTCTGCCCTCTTTGAGCACGATTGACAGCGCGCTGCGCGAATTGCTCGGGGCGGACCAACGCTACACCTCGCAGATCGCCGAGATCATCCGCCGGGACCCCAGTTTGACCGCGCGCTTGCTGCGTCTGGTCAATTCCGTCTATTACGGCATGGCCAAACCGGTCAAAAACATCGAGGAAGCCGTCTTTTACCTCGGCGTGCGCCAAATCCGCCAACTGGCGATGGTCACGCCGATCATCGAGGATTTCCAGCGCCTGGCCGAGGGCCGCCAGTTTCCCTGGCGCCAATTTTGGCGCCACTGCATTGCGGTGGCCTTGATGACCCGCGAAATCACCGACTTGTTGCAATCCCAGGACGAGGAAATTGATTACGTGGCCGGACTCATCCATGACGTGGGCAAGATCGTCATGGCCTCGGCTTTTCCCCATCATTTCAACGAAATCTACCACGATCAGGCGCAGATGAACGGGGACCTCTTGGAACGGGAAAAGAATATCCTGGGAGCGGACCATGCCGAATTGGGCGCCATGTACCTGCGCAAGCAGCGCCTGCCGGAAGTCTTCGTCGAAGTCGTCCAGTGCCACCATTGCCCCCAACAGGCGCGCATCCAAACCACTCCCACCGCCGCCGTCCACGTGGCCGACTTGCTGGTGCGCCACACCAAGATCGGCGACAGCGGCAACAAAACCGAAGTCCCCTTTGACAGTTGGCTCGAATCGCCGGGGTGGAAGATACTTTTCGCCCATCAAACCGAGGCCGAGAAATCCATCACCCACGCCAGTCTCAACCGGAGCCTGGAACGCATCCCGGCGATCTTGGAGAGTTTGGTGTAATTCACGAGGAGCGAAATAACTTTCTCGCTCTTGGGGCCGCGCCCCAGAGAATCCCCAAAACCAGCCCCGCGCCATGCGCCCCGTTGGCCACGTCAGGGATGATTTTGAACAGGCAAAGGAAGAACCAAACCAGCATCATCCAAACCGTCCCCGGCGAGAGCACCAGTCCCGCCCAGGGATCGCACCGGCCCCGCATCCAGACGTATCCGAACAGGCCATAGACAACACCGGACATGCCGCCAAAGAGCGGCCCCCCCCAGAAGTACTGGGCGAAATTGGACCCAACGCCCAACACCACCACCATCAGCGCCAGCTTCACCGTTCCCTGGCGCGTTTCGATCTGCCCGCCAAGGTCGCGCAGCCAAAGCATGTTGAAAAACAAGTGTATCAGGCCGAAATGAATGAAGATCGGCGTCAGCCAACGCCACACTTGGCCGGCCCGCAAGTCCTCCACAACCCCGCTGACCCCGCCGCCGTTCTCACTAAACCAGAGCCAGTGCATATTGCGCAAAGTCGGATCCATCGGATTCAACCCGTCGAGCAAGGCGACCGCCACGCAGACGCCGATGAGACCCAGCGTCAAGGGCGCCCGGCCCGATTGCGACCAGATTTGGCCGGGCGTATGAATCCGCTTGGCCGCCTCTTGCTCCTCCCGCCGCTGCTGACGCTCCGATAGCGCCGCCGCTTGGGTCGCCAGTTGATACTTGGCATCGGCCGGATTGAGCTGGTAGGCGGCCAGCGCCTGTTGTCCCGACTCGATTTGGTCTTCCGAATAGATCCAGACGGCCCAACCTTCGGCGTCGGTTTCGACCAGGCTGCGGATGTCCAGCGAAGCCAGGTAGTCGGCGAACCTCCTGGCGGCGGCTTCATTCTTCAAATGCCCAATCAGGCGCATAATGGGCCAGGATGATAGATTGGACCAGACGGCAAAATCAAGTTTCTCCGACGGAGCCATCGTTACCTTGCAAAAACTTCTGAAAACTCCGCTGGCAAACTGGCGAAGCTCTGTTATTCTATCTGCGGTCGGAACGCCGCCGTGCGGGCAACCGGGCAGGCGCCGTGTCCGGACGCCTGAGAAAGATCAACATAAAATTAATGAGACTTCGCTTTTTGTTTGCCGGCGGCCCTCTGGCCTTGGCGCTGGCCCTGACGCATTGTGGTCCCCGCGCCCAGGGCGCCCTGCCGCCGGAGCCAAGGACGGCCGCCGAGATGGCGGCCGCCGCCGACCCCAACGACAAAATCATCGCCGAGATTGCGGCCAAAAGGCTGCAACTGATGCACTACTCGCAGCATCCGTTCGACGCGGAAATCTCGTCCAAGTTTCTGGACCTTTACCTCGACGGTCGCTACACCGGGCTGGACTATTTTCACTTGTTTTTCCTCCAATCCGACGTGCAGGAGTTTGAGAGCTACCGCACGAACCTGAACATCCTCACGCTCAAGGAAGACGACATCACCCCCTGCTGGGTGATGTTTTCCCGTTTCATGGACCGGGTCCATCAGCGCATCAGTTGGGTCACCAACCTGCTGGAAACCGAGACGTTTGTTTTCACCAATCACGACCGTTTCACGGTCAACCGCCACGCGCTGCCATACGCCAGGGACCTGGGCGAGGCGCGGGAGTTTTGGGGGCAGGAATTGCGTTGCGAATACCTCGAACAATATCTGACCGCCCCGGACATCCGGTTCACAGGCCCGGCCAGTTCAGACGCCCATGGCCGGACGGTCGTGTCCCTCAAGCGCGACCCGGCCCGTCCCTTGTTGAACTTCGGGTTCCTGCCTGGCCAATTCCTGGCCAAAGACGGGCACGCCATCGGCCTTTTGAAGGTGGACCCCGGCCAGTCCAACGCCACCCTGCGCCTGGACCTGCCCTGGGGCGAGACTCTGAGAAAATCCACCAACCAGTTCTATTCGGCCGCCGGTGAGAATTTGGGCGACATTACCTTTCACCGGGAGATTATGTTGACGAATCAGGCGGACACCAATGGCGCGCCCCCCGCCCCTGCCCCGGCGGCGCGGTCCACCAACTACCAAGGCGTCATTCATTTGAACCAGAAGAACGTGGCGGAGATTCACAAGACGCTGACCAACCATTACGCCCAGATGCTGCGGAATTACAAGATGCTGGGGCCGGACCAGGGCTTCGAGTTCTACATCAATTCGCTGGCCCGCGCTTACGATCCCCATTCCGATTTTATGGGCCATCTGACCGCCGAGGATTTCGCCAATCAGATGAAGTTGTCCCTCTTTGGCATCGGCGCCCTGCTCTCCAGCGACAATGATTATTGCAAGATCGAGGAACTCAAGGAAGGCCCGGCCAAGAAAAGCGGCCAGATGAGCGTCGGCGACCGCATCGTGCGCGTGGCCCAAAGCAACGCCGAGCCGGTGGACGTCGTGGGCCTCCCGTTGCGCAAGATTGTGGAAATGATCCGCGGCCCCAAGGGCACCAAGATCACTCTGACCATCATTCCGGTCAATGCCTCCGATCCGTCCGTGCGCAAAGAGGTCACGCTGGTCCGCGATGAAATCAAACTGGAGGAGCAGGAAGCCAAAGCCCGGCTCTACGAGAACACCAACGACTCCGGCCCCGCCTCCCGCCTGGGTGTGGTCACCGTCCTCTCCTTCTATGCCGATAAGGAATCCTTGAACATCGCCGGCACCGACGCGGCCGGTCGAGGGGCCGCCGGCCCCTTGAGCATGACCGCTGACGTGGCGCGCCTGATCAAACGGCTCGAAGCGGAGAAGGTCGGGGGCATCATCCTGGACTTGCGGCACAATGGCGGCGGCTATCTGGAGGAAGCCATCAAGCTGACCGGGCTGTTTGTCAGACAGGAGGCCGTCGTCCAGACCAAAGACTTCACCGGCGACATTGAAACGCAGAACTGCACCGATGTCTCGCCGCTGTATGACGGGCCGCTCATCGTCTTGACCAGCCGCTTGAGCGCCTCCGCCTCGGAAATCCTGGCCGGCGCCCTGCAAGACTACAACCGCGCGCTGATCGTCGGCGATCACGCCACCTTCGGCAAGGGCACGGTGCAAACGGTGCAGGAATTGAGGTCCGACCTCATCCGCTACCTGCGGGGACACCACCAGCCCTACGACCCCAGCTACGATCCGGGCGATCTCAAGGTGACCATCAAGAAATTCTACCGCGCGGGCGGCATCTCCACCCAGTTCAACGGCGTCCTGTCCGACATCGAACTGCCGTCCATCTTGAACTGCGATTCCGCCGAGGTCGGGGAAAACGCCCTGCCCAACGCCCTGCCATGCGATGAGGTCACCAGCGCCGATTTCGAAAACCTCAACCGCGTCAAGCCTTACCTGCCCCAACTGCGCGAACTGTCCTCCAGGCGCGTGGCCGCCAGCAAGGATTTCAACTATGTCCGCGAAAGCATCGCCGAATTTCTCAAGCTCCAGGCCGACAAGAGCCTGTCATTGAACCTGGCTGACCGCCTGGCCGAGCAGAAAACCAAAGCCGCGCGCGACGAGGCCATGCGCAAGGAACGCCTTTCCCGCAAGAAATCCGACGAAAAGGTCTATGAAATCACCCTGGAAAACGCCGGCCTGGCCCAACTGCAGCCGCTGTCCGTCAAGACCAATTCCGTCGCCTCCGCCGCCAAACCCGCCTTGGACGAACCGGCCTTGGACGATGACGCTGAACCCGGCGAGAGCGCCGGCGCGGACGCCGTGGATCCGGCCCTTGACGAAGCCCGCCACATCCTGTCCGATTACATTTCCCTCGTCAACAAGGCCCCCATCGTTTCCCGCTCGCCCTGAGGGTCTGTGCAAAAATGACTTCCGACTTTGCCAGTGCCCTTTCGACCACACCCGTTTGGAGACGCGAGAGAGTTCGAAAGCGCTGATTGACAATTGGTCATTGAAAATTTGTCATCTGCAATTGAGTCCCGCTTCCCCATCTGCGCCATTGCCAATGACCAATTGTCAATGGCCTTCGAGAATGGGCTTCCAGGCGCCACCTCGATTATGTTGGAATCGCGCCTTACTATCGGAACTTGTTTGTGTGCGGACCCTGAGTCCCGCCAACGGCAGGGATGACTAACTGCCCTTTTCGGTCTTCTCGCCCGCTTTCTTCCAGCCGGCGATGCCCGCCGTCAGGTGCTTGATGTTTTTGTAGCCGAGCTTCTGGGCGGCCGCGGCCGCGGCGCGATAAGCCGGGCACTGGGGATTGCCGCAATAGGCCACCACCAGGACGCTCTTGTCCGCCGGCAGCAGGCCGGCCAGATGATCCCGGTTGGCGTTGAAGTCAATCGCGCCGGGGATGTGCCCCGCCTGCCAGGATTCCGTGCCGTTGGCATCCAGCAGCACGACTTTTTTCGACGCCATGGCGGTTTTGAGATCGCCAATGGTGATATCCGGGTATCCAGCCGCATAGACGCCGGCTGCGAACAACAATGATACAGCAAGTACAACAAGTTTTTTCATAATTTTTCTCGTAAAAAACGAACCGCGCGAAATATACCACAGACCTTCCTTCCGCGCAAGTCGTTAAACGCCGGCAAAGGTAATGCCTCAGTGACGGCGGATTTTGAGCCGAAATCAGGACGAGTCGAACAACAGTCTGTACGGGTCGCGCTTTTGGTTTTCCGCCAATGCGTCCAGGCAGCGATGGAAAACA
>Ga0326728_10014326_pt1 | contig 16875 bp, 10 predicted proteins | sample MB3enrmetagenome_FD_207602 | JGI IMG/M metagenome (GOLD analysis project Ga0326728, IMG submission 207602) | Lab enriched peat soil microbial communities from McLean, Ithaca, NY, United States - MB31MN | ecosystem: Environmental > Terrestrial > Soil > Wetlands > Peat | place: USA: New York...
GGCGGGCGGTCGCCCGCGGAAAACCGCGGGTGGACGAAATCCCGCCGGTTCTGACCCGCAACCATGAGCCACTACGTATGACCAGCGCTTTCTGCCGGAAGAACCAGATAACGAGGTGTCCCCGTCCCCCCGTCCCCCCCTAACGCCTCTCAGTTCCCCTGATCGTGGGGCACGATCACCGCGGTCGATACAGAAGCAGAATTGCCGGCGTAGTCGCTGGCGCTCACCGAGATCGTATAGGTGCGGCCATTCTTATCATTCCCGTTACGGGAGGCCACCAGTGAGACCGTGAAGGAGTAAGCTCCTCCCGCTCCCAGTGAGCCCACCGAACAAGCGGGCTGGACCAATCCGTAGCTGTCCACCACCTTGCAAGCCAGCGTGCTGGGATTGACCCCGGAGCCGCTATCCGTAATCGTGCCCGAGACCGTGACCGGCACCGATTTGCCATTGGGCGGCCACAGCGACGAAGGGTTGGCAGAGATGGAGATGGTTGGTGGCACGGTGTCAATGCCCGTACCCAAAAGGCTGATGGACTGCGGGCTGCCGGCGGCGTTATCGGTGATGGAGATGAAGCCGGTTTGCGCGCCCAAACCCGGACGACCAACGGGCGTGAAGGTGACACCGATGGAGCAGGCGCCGTTGGGCGCGACCGTGGCTCCCATGCACGTGTCGGCGCTCTTGGCAAAGTCGTTGGCATTCGTGCCGCCTATCGTGACCGTCGAGATCGTGAGGTTAGCTGTGCCGATGTTGGTGACCGTCTCCATCTGGGCGGCGCTCGTCGTGTTCAGCAGCTGACTGCCGAAAGTCAACCCCGACGCGGACAAACTCACCAAGGGCGCCGTCCCGGTTCCGCTCAAAGTCACCGTCTGAGGGCTGTTGCTGGTGTTGTCGATGAAATTCAGTGAGGCGCTGTAACTTCCCATCGCGGACGGCGTGAACGTCACGCTGATCGTGCAGGCGCTGTTGGGCGTGACCGTGGCTCCCGTACAGGTGTCGTTGCTCGTCGCAAAGTCGCTGGCATTCGCGCCGCCCACCGTGACCGTGGAGATGCTGAGGTTAGCCGTGCCGGTGTTGGTGACAGTCTCCGTCTGGGGGGCGCTGGTGGCGCCAACATTCTGCGCGCCGAACGTGAGGCTGGCCGGAGAGAGACCGACTGAGGGCGCTCCGCCAGCCGCTGAGATCTTCGCCACAAACGCGTCATAGGCGCCGCCATGGTTAGTCGCCTGAAGCGGGTTAATGGTGGGGAAATCCGTCGAGGAGGTCACCCCCGTCACGTAGGCGTTGCCGGAGGAATCCACGGCGATGGCGTAGCCCTGGTCGATGGAACTGCCGCCTAGGTAGGTGGAGTAGACGAGCACGCTGCCAGTGGGATTGAGTTCGGCCACAAACGCGTCCAAGAGACCGCCGCCGTAACTGGGCTGGAGCGGGTTAGCAGTGGGGAAGTCGGTCGAGGTGGTCAACCCCGCCACGTAGGCGTTGCCGGAGGAATCGACGGCGGTGCCCATGCCCTGGTCAACACCACTGCCGCCCAGGTAGGTGGAGTAGACGAGGGCACTGCCGGCGGGATTCAGCTTCGCCACAAACGCGTCCTCGCTGCCGCCGCCGTACACCGCTTGAAGCGCGTTAGCGGTGGGGAAGTCACCCGATTCAGTCCAGCCCGTCACGTAGGCATTGCCGGAGGAGTCGACGGCGATGCCCTGGGCTTGGTCCCGACCGCTGCCGCCCAGGTAGGTGGAATAGACCAGGGCCGAGCCGGCAGCATTCAACTTCGCCACAAACGCGTCATAGGCGCCGCCGTGGTTAGTCGCCTGAAGCGGGTTAACGGTGGGGAAATCGGTCGAGGAGGTTATCCCCGTCACGTAGGCGTTGCCGGAGGAATCTAGGGCGATGCCAACGCCGCTGTCATAAGCACTGCCGCCCAGGTAGGTGGAGTAGACCAGGGCCGACCCAGCGGCATTAATCTTGGCCACAAACGCGTCTATGTAGCCTCCGAAGGTTGCCTGGAGCGGGTTTGCGGTGGGGAAGTCGCCCGAGGTGGTTCCTCCCGCCACGTGGGCGTTGCCCGCCGCGTCCGCCGCAATGCCGTTGCCGTAATCGTCGCCGCTGCCGCCCAGGTAGGTGGAATAGACCAGGGCCGAGCCGGCGGCATTCAACTTTGCCACAAACGCGTCGCAGAGACCGCCGCCGTAACTGGGCTGGAGCGGGTTGGCGGTGGGGAAGTCGGTCGATTGAGTGATGCCGGTGACGTAAGCGCTGCCTGCGGCGTCCACGGCAATGCCCGTGCCGTAATCGGTGTTGCTGCCGCCCAGGTAGGTGGAATAGACGAGCGCGCTGCCGGTGGGATTCAGCTTGGCCACATAGACGTGCCAGGTACCGCCGCAGCATGTCGCTTGAAGCGCGTTAGCGGTGGGGAAGTCGACCGATTGAGTGTCGCCGGTGAGGTAAGCGCTGCCTGCGGCGTCCACGGCAATGGCGGTGCCCTCATCTATGCCGCTGCCGCCCAGGTAGGTGGAGTAGACCAGCACCGGGTCAATCACCAGCGCTCGCTTGGGATCGTACCCTGCCACGCGGAAGGCTACCTGGTTGTTGCTCGCCAGCACAAACGCGCCGTCGAGTTCCGCTGTAGCGGCGGTCTCCGACCGCCGTCGGCGCTCGGAGAGCGCCGCTACAGGCTTGGACGGCGGTGAGGACACCGCCGCTACAGTCGGCTGGGAGACGGCGGGCTTGTGGAAGCGCACCTCGTCGTCGCCGAGCTTCAGCACCAGGTCGCCGCTGGCCGCGTCGACGCGCATTCCGTCCGCGCCCGCGAAGCTCAGCTTGATCTGGTTCGGGTCGGCGCCCGGCGCCACCACGAAGTCATACTCAAGCTGGCGCTGGTTGCCGTAATAGACCAGATCGACGCCCGGGTACACGCCCTCGTACTTCACCTGGGCGTAACTCGGCACGTTGGTGCGCCACTTCTTGGGGTCGTTGCCGAAGAAGTAATTGCTCTTGCCGGGGAGTTCATCTGCGCCGGTTACTTTTGCACTGGCATTTGCGCCGATAAGGCGCATGCGGAATACCGCCATACTTTCGCCGCTGCCCGCAAGGCGAGAAGAAGAAAATGGTAGTGCTGGACCCGCTCTGCGGTCCCGCGGCTTTTCCACTTCGTTTTCCGATTTTCCCTTTGGCATCGATAAAGACAAAAGATCTGGAAGAGCCGCCCCAATGGATCGGGGCGCTACACGTGCACCTGCAAACCTCCCGAACAAGTCGGGACGGGTTCCGGTCGGCGCAACTGACGACTGACCACTGACAACTGACGACTTTCTTAAGGTCAGGACGGCCTCGTCATCGGTGAGAAAAATTGTGTAGCCGCCGCCGCGCGCCAGGAACCGCACCCGGGCGTCGGTCTGGCCCTGGTTGGCCTCAAAACTGAGAAGCCGCTTGCCGTAGTTCTGAGCCAGTCGAGGTTGAATGGTATGAACAAGTTGGTCTTGCTTGGTTGAGCGCTTCTCTGGTAAATCGTTGGGCTGCGACGGGACCATTGTTGTCAGTAAGCCCAACGACATCAGAGCCAAAATTATCCCCAGAACCTTCTCAGCTTTGCCCTTCATCGGTGTCTCCTTTGTTCTTACGCCAGCGCATAGGCTTGGGCGTGATTCCGCAATCCTTCCGCTCGACGTACGCGCACGCGCGGCGCAGATTGGCGCTCTTCTTTCCTGCACAGGGGGTGCTGTCCTCATTTCAGATGTAGCGCCGGCTTCCAGCCGGCATTGAGCCGCCAAGATGGCGGCGCTACGTTCAAATTAGGACAGCGCCTGCACAACGCATCATCGTGAACTAGCGGCGACTACCAGCAACTTATGGGGAAGGGCACTCGACTACGCACTACATCGTTTCTTCCTGACTCGGTGTTGCTCAGTGTCCGTGGGATCGTTGGAGGTCGATCGGAGAAAGTTCTTTCGTGGTTTTTACTACGAGTCTTCCAGCAGGTCCATTCGCGGGCAAACCCACCCTCAGCGCATTTCCGAAGCTTGAGGAACATGCGCAACGCGAGACGGGAGTGAACGCATAGTTGCACCGCGCCCTCCCTCTTGGCCTCGCTAACGAGCTTGGCTAATTGGCGGAATTGTGCTCGTCTGGAATATGACATGTCAATGGAAAAGTTATGGCAATTCCATTAGACGGGGCAGGGGCACGCCGTGGCGTGCCCCTACAAACACGATGGGGTGCGGCCCCGGGCCGCGGTACCGGCGCCTTGGCCCCCGCGTGACACACTTCCTCACAGCGACTCTCGGCCAAATTTCGAGGACCATGAGCCTGGTTTGGCGAACGAAGTGGAGGACAGGCTGGCAGCCTGTGCAGCGCACAGCCAGGAGTGGCTGTGCCACCATCCCTCACGCCCCCCTCGCTGTGCCCCCGACACTTCCCCATATCGACTATCGGCCAATTTTCCAAGATCATGAGCCTGGTTTGACGACCGGCGTGGGGGACAGGCTGGAAGCCTGTGTAGTGCACAGTCAGGAGTGGCTGTGCCACTATCCGTCCCGCCCCCTCGCTGGTCCCCCCACACTTCCCCACATCGTTTATCGGCGGTTTCAGGTTGGAAGATGAAGCAGATTGTCGGGCCAAAACGCCTTTTGTGGGCGCAGCCCATGGCGTATTTTGGCGAGACGGGCGGGGGGCGGCGGTGCGCCGCCCTGTGGCGGGGTGAACCCGCCGCTACGTACGGGCACGCCATGGCGTGCCCGCACAAACACGATGGGTTGCGGCCACTGGCTCGCAACCGGGGCAGTGCACAGCCAGGAGTGGCTGTGCCACCATCCCTCCTGCCCCCTCGTGGGTCCCCCGACACTCCCCCACATCGGTTATCGGCGGTTTTACCAGGACGATGAGCCAACTTTGACGAACTGCGCGGGGGACAGGCTGGCAGCCTGTGCAGCGCACAGCCAGGAGTGGCTGTGCCACGCCGCGTGCCACGGCTGTGCCACCATCACCGCCCCGGGGCGGAGATGACGTCCGTAAGGGGCACTTTCCGGCCTTTGGTCATATTCTCGAAGAGGTAGAGCCCGGTTTTTCCGCCCACCACGATGTCGAGGTCGCCGTCTTTATCGATATCGACGACCGTGACCTGCATCCCCCCTCCGGTCCGCGAGCCGTAGTCGATGATGTGCCGCCGCCAAGCCAGCCCGTATGCGGTTTGGACTCTTTCATACCAATAGACCCCGAGAGGCTCGTTGGCTCCCTTATCGGTTTCGTGGGCGTAGTAGCGCTTGCCCGTTACCAGCACCGGTTTGCCGTCGCCCTTGAGGTCGGCGATGGTCATGGCGTGCGCCTGCGACCAGGCTTCGTCAATGACGTGTTTCACCCAGGTGGAGTTGCCCTGCGCGTCCTTCTTTTGTTCGTACCAGAAAATTCCGTAGTCGTGGCCGAGGGTGGTGACGAGGTCCGGCAAGCCGTCGCCGTTCACATCCATCGTGTAGATGAAGCCCGTAGCGCCCAAGTTGATATCGGGGTGGCCGCTCTCCGCGCTCACGAACGTGTGGAAGACCCACTCGCCGTTGCGCGGGTCGGGCGGCGCTTCAAACCATCCCTTGGGTGTGATGATGTCTGTGCGCCCATCGCCGTTGACGTCTCCCGCGCCGATGCCGTGCCCGTAGCTCCGCGGGCTGACCACGTGTCCTACCCAGCGCGCGTCCTCGCCCTTGCCGACGATTTCGTACCAAGTCAGCGGGAACTTGCTGTCGCCGAATTGCGGTAAGAGTTGTTGCGGCTTGCCGGTGTTCAGGATGTCCACCAGAAACGAGAATTCCACCGGTGAGCGCGTCTCAATGACGTGCTTCACCCAGGGCTTGTTCGACTTGCCGGGGTTCTCCCACCAGGCCAGGGGCGTGCTCCAATAGGAACTGGTCACCACGTCGGGGTAGCCATCACCATTCACGTCAATGGCCAGGTCGCCCAAGTCCTCCAGGTAACCGCCAACATAGGGCAGGTCACGAAAATGGTGCTTGATCCAACGCGGCCCGTCCTTGCCCGGCGTCGTTTGCTCGTACCAGTTCTCGCCGGAAATGATGTCGAGCTTACCGTCGCGATTCACGTCGGCGACCTCGGCCGCTTCGCTTTGCCCTAGGTCAATGGTGTGCTTATAGAAAGGAATTTCCTCCGAACCCTGCGCGCTCACGCGTCCGGAAACCCACAAGAGGCAAGATAGGATGGCCATGAAGGCGACAAGAAGACTGAAAACGGCGCTGGTCCGGCGGAGGATTTGAATCGATCTGCTAACAGAGGAAGGCATAGGAATCTCCTTGATGAATTCAGCCCGCGCGGTGATGGACAAAATGTCCACGCCTGCAACTTGGCATTTTGCGGTTATTCCAGGGCATTTGCGGAATATCCACAATCAGGTCGCCCTTTTCGGCCGCTGCGTTGTGTGAAAAAATTCAATTTCAGCGCGTCTCAATCCGCTTCTAACGAATCCCCAACTTGCGCGCCAGACCTTTCGTGAAGTGGAGACCCTGGCGCGCCAGGTCATCGCCCGAAGGCGCCAAGTCGCGCCAGATGGCGGCGGCTGCGGCCAGCGCGGGCTCCGGCTGGGCGAAGGATTCAATAGTCAGCCAGCCGTCGTAACGAATTTCCTTCAACACTTTGAGGATGCCTTTCCAATCGACGTGCCCGGTTCCGGGAATGCCGCGATCGTTTTCAGAAAAGTGAACGTGCCCCAGGTCCTTGGCCACCGCGCGCAGAGCTTCGGCGGGATGCTGTTCCTCGATGTTCGAATGAAAAGTGTCGAAGTGGATTTTCACGTTCGGCGCGCCCACGTCGTGCACCAGGCGCGCCGCGTCTTCAAGGGTGTTGAGGAAGTAAGTCTCGAAGCGGTTCAGCGGCTCGAGGCAAAGGCACACGTCGCGTTTTTGCGCGCGGGTGGCGGCGGCGCGCAGACCTTTCACCGCCCACGACCACTCTTTTTCGGTGCGCCGGCTTCCGGTCATAACTCCCAAACCCGCGTATAAGGGGCCGCAGGCCAGGCGCGCGCCCAGGTCCGCCGTCCGGTCTACGCACTTCTTCAAAAACTCCACTCCCTGCGCGCGCGTGGCCGCATCGGAGCTGACCAGGTTGGCATGGCGCGGCAACACGCAGCACGTGGTGCGTTCCAATTGCAGCCGATCGAGCGTGGCCCGGACCGCAGGAATATCGGCAGGCTCGTCTGGCGAGAGGAAAAGTTCGACACCGTCGAAGCCCCATTCCTTGATGCGGGCGAAGAGCGGGTCTTGCTTCTCTCCCACCTGGGTGGTCCAAACCATGGTATTGACGCCGAATTTCATGGAGGTGAGTCCTTTCTCTGGCGCAGATTATGCTTTTGCATGTAGGGGCAAGCAGCGCTCGCCCCGGGCCGAATCCCCTTCGGCCCTACGACCGGCTGAACGGGGTTCAGCCAAGGCCGAACGCCATTCGGCCCTACAAAACATTCCACGGTTTCCGGCGCTCTTCATTCAACAGCTTATTGGCGTCGGCGTCGTCGATGAAAAGTTCTTTCTCGCGATCCCAGCGCAATTTCCTGCCCACGCGCATGGAGATATTGGCAAGGATGCAGGCGCTGGTGGTGCGGTGGGTGGTTTCGATGTCGGAGTTCGGCTTGTTCCGCGACCTTACGCAGTCCAGGAAATTGACCACGTGAGGCTGATGCTGAGGTGTGCCATCGCCCTTTTCGATGCTCGTCCGGCCGAAGGTTTCCCACACATCGGTGGAGGGAGCGGGTGGCCAGATGGTATAGCCTTCGCGGTTGATGAACAGCGTGCCATCCGTTCCGTAGAACTGCGTTCCGTACCCATGATCGTCCGGTCCCCGTCCCAGGTGGAAGCAGAAGCGGGCCATAAAGCCGGCGGAATTCAGTGGGCAGGGCGGGTATTCGTAAACGGCCTCCAGCGTGTCCGGGGTTTCGTAGATGCCCTGGCTGCCGTATCGTCCCCCTGAACCTGCGACCGTCAGTGGGGCGTCCACTTGCATCGCCCAATGGACCACGTCCATCAAATGCGGTCCCCAGTTGGTGGTTTCGCCGCCACCGGTTTCCCAGAACCCTGTGAACCCCCGGCGGCTGCGATTGTAGTGGTGGTATGGCGCGGGTCCCAGCCAGAAATCCCAGTCGAATCCCGGCGGAGGATCGCTGTCGGGCGGAGGCATTTGCTTCCGGTTCTCGCGCGTAAATCCGCCGCCATGGAGCCAGGCCTCGACGAAGGTGACCTTGCCGATTCTGCCGCCGCGAATCATCTCCACAACTTTCTGGTAATGCTCGCCGGAGCGCTGCTGCGTGCCACACGTCACCACGCGGTTGTACTTGTTGGCCGCCTCCACCATCTTGCGGCCCTCATAAACGGTGTGCGAAATGGGTTTTTCCACGTACACATCCTTGCCCGCCTCGCACGCCATGATCATGGGAATGCCATGCCAGTGTTCCGGCGTGGCGACCACGACAGCGTCAATATCCTTGTGGTCCAGGACCTTGCGAAAGTCGCCGTAACCGACCGTCTTTCCCGGCGGCGCACCCAGCGCATCGAGCGTGATGGAAAGCGGCAGCGTGTAAACATCCGCGACGGCGATGGGATCCACCCGGCCCGTTCGCATCATGGCGCTATAATCAAATCGCCCCTGCCCGCCGGAGCCGATCAGGCCGATGCCGATGCGATCGTTGGCGCCTATCACGTTCCGAACGGCGGGCCCTGCCGAAAGGGCCAGGCTCGTAACACCCAGCGTCGTGGATTTGTGAAAATCCCGGCGCGTCATTTTTGATAAGTCCATGGGTAACCTCCCAATGAAGTCCGAAATCGCAGTGCATCCTAGCACGGGCAGCCCCCCATTACCATATGGGGTATCGGGTCATCGGGTCATCGGGTCATCGACCCATTGAATGATTCGCGATGGGTGATTTGCAATTTGCAAAGTGAGCAAGGTCGGCGCTAAACCGCCGATAGACGACGTGGGGAAGTGCGCGAAGCGCCTTGGACTGCGGCGGCTCGACGCCGCCTTGAAATAACGGCGAGGACGATGACCAAGGCGGTTGGACGACACAGTCCCGGCACGATGTCAAAGGCGGCGTCGAGCCGCCGCAGTCCAAGGCGCTTCGCGCACTTTCATGTACAGCGGGCGACAACCCGCCAACTGGACCGCTGGGAACTCGCGGGCCCAGCGTAGCTGCAAGTCCGAGGCCGGGGCGGAGTTTGATTTATTGTTACTGGCTCCTGACTCCTGCTTCATGGGAAGTGTCGGGGGACCCACGAGGGGGCAGGGCGGGTGAGGTAAGCGTCGTTATTGGAGCGTAACCACATTTGTTTTCTTAGATATGAAGGGAATGTGTGTAACGGTATTTGTTTTCAATGGGATGACGGCTTTCGGGTGGGTTGTTTTTCAGACTTGCTGTGTTTTCAATAAGTTGTAGGCTTCGCTCGGGTTTCTGGCGCTTGGCTTTTGCCGATCTTCCCTTGTCCCAACCGTTGCCTTGAATGCGCCGCCACGGCGCTTTCGTTTGTCGAAACACCTCGACGCGTTCCGCTAGCTGATACTACCTACTCCACTAGTATATACCCATAGCCTAAACCTGTCAAGAGACATTGTGTCCGATTCCCACTTTTTTATTAACTTTTTTTCACGGCGGCCCGGAAAGGTGTCATTTCGACTGCGTCACGGCGAGTTCGCCTCAGAGCTGTCCAAATTCGGGCCTGCTTCGGCCAATGGCGTTGATGGATTGGGGCTAAGGAGGCCGGAATCGCGTGTCGCTCGACGCGCTCTTCTGACACCGTTTTTCCCGTCGCGTTCGTAGGGGCATGCCATGGCGTACCCCTGGAGTTTCTACATTTCTAAACAGGATTCTCCCTTTCGGACCCTCCAAGGGCACAGCCCAAACCACATGCCCGGTACGGCCGTTTGACAAAGTGTTTTTTCGTTCGTTGATCTTGCAACTAAAAAATGCTATTTACACGGCCAAGTGGCGCCCACTTGACGTGAACGTACCTTTTCATGCCGAATCCCCAACGTCTGTCGCCAGCCGATTTGTTGGTCCTTGCGCTCCCGATGTGTCGTGGGTAGGATGAGCCTTGTGATCCACCTCGACCACACCGCGCCGCAACTGGGCGCCGCGACTGTCGGCAACCTGGAGGACCTTGGGTATGGCGAGTGACAAGCAGCGCGACTTCTCTGAACCTTCCGAGCTGTCGCCGGGCCAAATTCTGATCTACAAAGATGCAGGGCTTAGTCTTCAGGTTCGGCTGGACGGGCAAACCGTATGGCTGACGCAACTTCAGATGGCGGAGCTGTTTCAAACTACGCCTCAGAATATAACCCTGCATATACAAAGCATTTACGAGGAGAGAGAACAGATTCCGGAAGCAACTTGTAAGGAATACTTACAAGTTCGACAGGAGGGTCGGCGACGGGTCCAACGCGCGCTGAAGCACTATAACCTCGATATCATTCTGGCGGTTGGGTATCGCGTCCGGTCGCAGCGAGGCACGCAGTTCCGGCAATGGGCCACTGCCCGGCTCAGTGAACTACTGGTTAAGGGATTCACGCTGGATGATGAGCGTATTAAGGCAGGGCCGACGATTGGGCAGGATTATTTCGACGAGCTGCTGGCGCGGATTCGGGACATTCGCTCCAGCGAACAGCTCTTCTACCAAAAGATCACCGACTCTCGCCGAAGAGCACGCTCACCTGCAATTTGCCCAGTACGAGGAGCAACGCCGCCAGTTCGAGTCCGCCCAACCCGTCAGCGACTTCGACCAGACCTTGGCCCAGATCAAACAATTAGGCCCCGCAAAGCCGAAGCGCGTTCGCGCCCCGCGATGATTACTACCTTTTCCGAGGTGAGAAGGTGGACCGCGACAGGCGTTCTCACCAGCCGTCGCGGGCCGGATGAGGGGTCACTCCCGGTGCCTCGACCACCAGTTACCTGCCCAGCACAACCGCGGGTTGAGTTCGCCCCAGGGCTGTCCAAATTCGGGCCTGCTTCGGCCAATGGCGTTGACGGATTCGGGCTTAGGAGGCCGGAATCGCGTGTCGCTCGACGCGCTCTTCTGGCACCGTTTTTCCCGTCGCGTTCGTAGGGGCACGCCATGGCGTGCCCCCGGAGTCTCTACATTTCTGAACAGGATTCTCCCTTTCGGACCGTCCAAGGGCACAGCCCAAACCACATGTCCGGTATGGCCGTTTGACCAAGTGGAGGTTCCACGACGTGCGGTTCAGACCTACGGTTCAAGGTCTACATTGCTTAAACGGAATCGGCTCCGCTCGCGCATCCATTGGGCATCCTCATGAGCTTTCGCGGGCCGAAAGCCCTAAACGACAGACCTCCCACGGTAGAGGTCTGCGCCCAATTCATTGTTGCCTGCTCCCAGCGTTGAGAGTACATTGAACGCGATTTTAGCTGACCGGGCCGGAAGAATCCCTTTCAGCTTCACGAAGGAAGAGTTGAAGGGCATTCCTGCCGCCAGTCGAAAAGGAGAAATCGTTTGGAGGATTTGTTCTTTCCCGCTGTGGTCGCACTTGTGGTGCTGGGCCTCGGCTGGGGCCGATGGTATGGCGCAATTTTGATGGCACCCTCTTTGGCCTCACCTCGTGGGCTTCGGAGAGCGTTAGCCTTAATCCCTCTTGCCTGCCTGGGGTTTCTTGTCCTCGTTCTGCTCTCTTTATCTTCCTCCGATGTCCGGCCGGACGTGTTCTCTACATTCGCGTATTTTTGTATAGGCGCTGGATGGTTGGGTGGCGCATCGATCCTATTTCCTTTTCTCGGTGTAAGCCCGCGTGATGACGTACTCGAGAGGGGCAACTGGGCGGCACTATGGCCGGTGGGTGGGGCTTTGGTGGGGGTGACGCTTTGTTTCGCGGGCGCAAATATAGGGAACGGGCCGGGGCCGGAAGTCGTGTTCTTTTGTTCAGTTCTTTCTACCGGTACGTTCTTCCTGTTGTGGCTTGCGCTGGAGTTGATCGCTTCTCCATCTGAGGCAATCACCGTGGAGCGGGACGAAGCGGCAGGAGTCCGAGTGGCAGGGTTCCTGGTCGCCATCGGAATTCTGCTCGGACGGGCGGTGGCCGGCGACTGGCAATCCATTCCCGATACCCTGCTCGATTTCTGCCGCTGCGGGTGGCCGGCTCTTTTTTTGCTCGGCTCAGCCGCAACCCTGGAAACGATCTATGGCAGAAAGAACGAGGCTGTCAATCACCGCGACTGGGCATCTTTCGCCGTCGGCCCCTTATACATCCTGGCGTCGGTTACATACATCGCAGTCCGGGGGCGGCTATGACGTCGCCATTGCGGGCAGGAGCACCCCTGCCGGCTGAGCAATGGGAATCTGTCTGCCTGCAGACGATTTCCGACCATTGCAAGTGGGACATCCAGGCGGGTGATCATTGCGCGCTGGCCCGTTTTCCACTCATGCTGGAGCATGGTGAGTGGGTGCGACTGGCGAAATGGGCGGAGAGCTTGACCTCCGAAGCACTCAGCGCCGAACAGGAATTGCTTTCCCGGCCGGAGCTACTGGAGAGGTTGGGCGTGCCGCGGCGTATCAGAAAGGCTCTTCATGGCGCTTGCAACCGGCGAATGGGTATACAAGCTCCCCGCGTGATGCGATTTGATTTTCATTACACTACGGAAGGCTGGAAGATTTCTGAAGCAAATTCCGATGTTCCGGGTGGATTCATTGAAGCTTCCGGTTTCACGGAATTGATGGCTACGCATTACCCACAAACGATTACCCCGCCCAATCCTGCCCAGTCCTACGCTGAAGCGCTGCGGCGCACTTTGCCCAGCGGCGCGCTCGTAGCTCTTGTCTATGCCACCGCGTACACCGATGACGGGCAAGTGATGGAATACATTGCCCGGAAATTGTGCGCGCTTGGAATCCGAACTTGCTTGTTGAGTCCTGCTCACCTTCGCTGGCAGAGCGGACGGGCACGTATCGTGTGCCAGTTTGCGCGGGGCACACCTGACCTCATTGTCCGCTTCTTCCCGGGTGAGTGGCTGCCGAATCTGAGGACACGGGACCAGTGGTCCGGGTATTTCAACGGCGGTGAGACACCCGTGAGCAATCCCGGATCCGCCTTACTAATCCAGAGCAAGCGCTTTCCGTTGACCTGGAATCACCTCGTAACGTCTTTGCCCAATTGGCGCGAGCTCCTGCCCCAGACTGTGGACCCCCGAACTGTGACGGACCTCGGATCTGGCGGTTGGGCCCTTAAACCGGTTTTGGGGCGTGTCGGAGAGGGTGTCGCAATTCCCCGGGTTGTTAGGGAAACGGAGTGGCGCCGGGCGAGGAAAGAAGCCTGGTTCCATCCTTCTTCATGGGTGGCGCAAAAACGGTTTGCGGCAGTGCCAGTCGAGGCGGAAGGGAAATCCTATTATTCGTGCCTTGGCGTTTTCACTGTGGACGGGCGTACGTGTGGCGTTTATGGTCGCGTCGCGGAAAAACCGCTGATTGATGTAGACGCTCAGGATGCGGCGGTGCTGATTACAAAGGCGGAGCTGAAACAATGATGACACCCGAGGAAATTTACAAAGTGTGGGCTCCCGAATCCTCGATTTGGTCGCCATGGGTGGCTCCCGTTCTGCTCTTAAGGTTACTCTGCCCCGACACTATCGATGGGACAGAGGAAATACCGGAGGTAAAACTCGCGTGGCTGGAGAGCTTGGCGGGCAGGAACTCGGTTATGGTAGTTGATCTGCCTGGTAAAGAATCTGTAGAAACGGGGATTGCGCTCGCGCGTCAAGGCTATAGACCCGTGCCGCTGTACAACGGGGTGCCCGGCACGGGTACGAGCGAGAATATCAGCATTGTTGCGACCGATCCATCAGGAGCCACGGTTGATATGGCCGGCTTGTTGGGCGCGCTTCGCCGAGCGACAATTATCCTCAAAGACGTGTCTCTTACCCCTGACGCTCCACCGGCGTTTCTGCTCGACAGCGATCGGATTTTGGGGAACAGACCTATGGCGGAGGGAATGTTTGACAATCGCTGGATGGTGTTCCCCCAAAACTTTCCGTCGGGTAAATTCCTTCTCAGCCACGACATCCGGAATGCGGTCCTGGTGAGCCGGTGGACGCAGCCCCGTGAGGACTTGGCACATATTCTGCTGCGGTGGCAGGAGGCAGGAATCAGGATCCATGGAAAGAGGCTCGGCGACGATGAGAGGGATTCGGAGATCACGATTTCTCCTCCTTCACGCTTCCGCCGTGCGTGGTATCGAGCGTTGGCGATTGCGGGCCTACGACGAAATTGGACGGGCGGCTTTGGATCGACTATTCCCTTCAGTTCTGCAGGGTAATTGTTTGTGGGCCTTAATGACCCACATGGAGAACTCATTGAGTGCGCCACCCAATGATGCTGCATCGCTGCCAAGACCGAACCCGGCTTCGGTAAGGTGCCATCACTTGACGGTAAATCACCTAACCACCGAATGGCGAGGGACGGTATCGGTAGCCGTCTAGGGATGGTGTGGGGAGCGGTCTCTCCGCCCGCTGGGGACGGAGCCCGCACCTCGCTGGGCTGGTTTGGGCCTCCGAAAATGTAGAAACCCCAGGCCCAGGCTGCCAGCCTGTTGTGCCCCCGCGGCGTTCGCCACAAACCCGCTCATCGTCCTCGAAAAACCGCCGATAGACGATGCGGGGAAGTGTCGGGGGACCCACGAGGGGGCGGGAAGGGTAGGCGCCCCCAGGTGTGTATTGCCAACTCCTTGATCCTAGCTTTCGAACCCTGGCTTTGCCTTAGTCGTCACTCATCACTCGTCACTGCCCTTAAGGCCTGCTCATCACTTATCACTCGTCACTCGCCACTGCCTTCAGGCCTTGTTTCCCGAGTGCAGGCCGCACTCTTTCTGGGTGGCCTCTTCCCACCACCAACGGCCTTCGCGCTCATGCTGGGTGGGCAGAACGGCTCGCGTGCAGGGTTCGCATCCGATGGAGATGAATCCGCGCTCGTGCAGCGGGTTGAAGGGCACGTCATTCTCGCGGATGTAATCCCAAACCTGTTTGGAGCTCCAATTGGCCAGGGGGTTGAATTTCACCAGTTCGTGGATGGGGGTGGAGAAGGTGGAATCAGCCTGCACCACGGGGACGGCCGCGCGGGTTGAGGGGCTCTGGTCGCGGCGCTGTCCGGTGATCCAGGCGTCCATGGTACCGAGCGCCCGCCGCAGCGGTTCGACTTTGCGCACGCCGCAGCACTCCTGGTGCCCGTCCTTGTAAAACGAGAAGAGGCCTTTTTCCCGCACCAGTTTTTCCACCGCTTCCGGCCGGGGAAAGAAGACTTCAACCGGAATCTCGTATCGCTCCCGGACTTGGTCGAGAAAGCGCAATGTCTCCGGATGGAGCCGTCCCGTGTCGAGCGAGAATACGCGGAACTCGGCTCCCAGCTTCGCCGCCAGGTCGACCAGAACCACGTCTTCCGCGCCGCTGAAGCTGATGCCGACGCTGGGCGAAAACATTTCAAAAGCCAGAGCCAGAATCTCGCGGGGATGCCGCTGCGCATAGGTTTCAGCCAGTTCGGCCAGTTCGTCTAAATTTGCAATCTCAAGGGGCATAGTTGTTTTTTCCTTTTCGAGTAGTTATCCCACCAGCAGGCGGGTTCCCAGGGAGAAATAGAGAATCGTGAACAGCCAACTGAAATAACGCTCGGGAATGATGCGGGTCAGGCGGCTGCCCAAAACCACGCCGGGCAGCGAACCCGCCACCACGCGCAGGAAGAGGCCGCTATCGAAATGGCCCATCCCCACATGCATGGAGCCCGCCAGCGCCATGGTGGCGAGCCCATAGAGAATGTCGGTGCCCACCAGTTCGCCCAGAGGGTAGGGCGTGAGGAGCAGCAGGAAGATCATGAGCAAGCTCCCGCTGCCAATCGAGGTCAGCGCCACTAGAAATCCCACCAGCGCGCCCACCGCCACAAGCTTTACCCGCGTGCTTCCCACCGGAGCGTCAACCCAAGTCTTGGGAGGCTTGATCTTTCCCAGCCGGACGAGGGGCAACAGGATGGCAACGCAGAACAGCGTCACTCCCAGCACCAGGCGGAGGAAATGGTCCAGTTCGGCGCCCGGCAACCTCGACTTCAGGTAGCTGAGCAGAAGAATCCCGCCAATCGTGCCCGGCGCCGTCCCCACAATCAGGAACGTGGCAAGCCGCCAACGCACTTGGCCCAACCGACGGTGTTCAAACACCCCCAGCAACTTGGTGAAAGCCCCGTTGACGATGTCCGTCCCGATCAAAGTGACGGCAGGGTAAGGAGTTAGCACCATCAACAGGGGGGTCAGCAAAACCCCACCGCCGGTGCCCGTCAATCCAATCAATAATCCCGTAATGAATCCAATGACCGTTATGAACATATAGTTGCTGCGATCCTTCTGGCCCGTTGTCCCTTCGTAGCGGCGGGTTTACCCCGCCAAATGGCGGCGTAAAGCCGCCTCTACATCCTCCACCCGTGGCGGATTGATTTTCATCTACACAAAACCCGCCTAAACGCAAAAACGCCCGCTGCGGTTAATCCGTCAGCGGGCGTCTCAGGCTTAAACTCTATTTAGAGCGTCTTACTAATCCCTACTCCCTGAGGACAGAGCACCGCTGGCGGATGGTGTACAACAAGTACAACAACACATCTGCCGGGCGTCACTGATCCTCACGGATTGGAGATTCGTATTCATCAATTCACGAAAAGGCAGCCTACCACGGCACCGCGGGCTGCGTCAATAATTTTTTCAGTATTTTTGTCGCTGGCGGCTGGCACTCAAGTTTGCGCGTCTCGTAGGGGCACCCCTCGTGGGCATAAGCGTTAACCTAAGAGAATCGGATACCGTCTTCTGGTGCGCGGGGTGTCCGCCATCAGGCAAGTGATGGCGTGCCAGCGACGCAGGACGGTGGCTAAACTT
>Ga0326728_10014327_pt1 | contig 16875 bp, 13 predicted proteins | sample MB3enrmetagenome_FD_207602 | JGI IMG/M metagenome (GOLD analysis project Ga0326728, IMG submission 207602) | Lab enriched peat soil microbial communities from McLean, Ithaca, NY, United States - MB31MN | ecosystem: Environmental > Terrestrial > Soil > Wetlands > Peat | place: USA: New York...
TCGGAATACGTGAACCGATCCGCAAAAACTCAATGTGCGGAATGGCACGCAGGCGGCTCAACAGGTTTTCCAGCCGGTCATCGCTCAACAACAACGGGTCGCCGCCGCTCAGCAAGACATCGCGGATTTCCGAATGTTGTTCAATGTAGGCGATTTGCCGGTCAAATTCGGGATGAAAATCGTAGCCGCTGGCGTTGCTGACCAGCCGCGAACGCGTGCAGTAACGGCAGTACGCCGCGCAGCGGTCGGTGACGAGAAACAACACGCGGTCGGGATACCGATGCACGAGCCCGGGCACGGGCGAGTGCGAATCCTCGCCGCACGGGTCGCTCATTTCCCACGGCGCGGTGTGCGTTTCCTCGACGCGCGGGATAACCTGCCGCCGGATGGGGCAATGTTCGTCCGCCGGGTCAATGAGGTTGAAAAAATACGGCGTGATGGCCAAGGCAAGTTTGTGGTTCGCCAGTTTCGCGCCGGCAAATTCCTCGGGCGTAAGCGTGGGCATTAAGCGCTGCAATTGCTCCGGCGTGGTAATGCGATGTTTGAGCTGCCAGCGCCAGTCGTTCCAATCGGCGTCCGAAACGTCATGCCAGAAACCACGGCCGGCGGAACGAAATTCCTTCAAATTTTGGAGTCGGTGGTCTGACGGCGGTTCCTCGCCGTTGGCCGCTAAATTGTCGTCCTTCATTTTCGTAGTAGCGAACTATAGTTTTGAATCGCGCCCTGTCAAGTTGGCCGATTTCGCGCCGGCCTTGTGCCAGCAAATGGAACTTATGGCCGCCAAACGTCCGGTTTAATCGCCGATTCGATGGTCCGCCTTTGCACATCGAGTGCATCCAGCTTTTCCAAAGTGTCCTGCGCACTGGCTTTTGCGGGCACGACCAAGGGATACTTGCCGAAGGGCGCAGGCGGGCGTCGGCTGTCTTGGCCGAGATAGTTGGCGATGGCGGTGCGATAGCCGGCGGTCAAGGCAACCAAAGGCCGGGCCACTCGGAGTTGCGCCAGTTCAAGGTCGCGTAATTTGGTTTGGAAAATTGCCGTTTGCCGCGCGGAATCGAAGTTGCGAATCACGGCCTGCAACGAAACCTGTGCGTGCACCGGCAGGGCGTTTGACGCGGTGCGAAAATCCACCGCCACGCTAAGAATCTGGTCGAGCTTTTCGCGGCTGACGGCCGGTGTCCACGTTGGACCGGGGTTCCGCGCAACAAAGTCCATCGCCCGCAATGCCCACCATTTTTCCACATCGAGCGGTTGGGCAAAATCGGCGCGGAAGGCGTTTTGAAAGGCCGTCTGCCAGTTGTAATAACGCGGTGACGTTTGCAGCATCGCGCGCAAATGCGCCGGGCCGTCTTTCAGCTTCAACAATTCACTGACGAACAACTGCGCGCTGGCGCGATACACGCCGCCATCGGCGCCGGAAACCTGCGCATCCGTCGGCCAGCTTAGTTGCTCAAACGTCAGCGCGGGATAATCGCGCAACACGCGCCGCGCTCCGGCAAGTGGATCAATGCCGCGTTGGGTGGTGATGGTCCGGCTCTCCAACAGGCCGTTCGGAGTTTTACCGGGCGAGGACAAAACAACTTCTGCCGTTCCTGTCGCAAGCAACGGTTGCGACAAACCGTCGGTCAGCCAGGCCGGTATTTCCGCCGCGCGCACGCCCGCGCCGCGATTGGCGAATTCCAGCAGCACCACGCTGGTCATGGCGCGTAAAAAGCGGGTACGGGTCAGGGCGTCCGGCAATGCAACATGATAATTCCAGCCGTCAGCGAAATGTTCGGAAACGATGGTGATGTCTTCGTCCAACGATCGGGCGGGGTGCACCGTGAGAAAAATTTTCCCGCACCATGGTGCGGCTGGATTGACGCCCAAATCGCGCCACAATGTTTGTTTAATCCGCTCGGCGGACATCGCCAACAACGCCGGTTCGAGCCGGACGAAATCAGCGTTGGTCGCGACAGCAGGTGCGGAGGCCAGTGATGATGCTGACCGGCCGCCAGTGACAATAAACTGGCCGGAAACACTGCGCGTCGCGTTCATGTCCGGCAACGCAAGTTCCGCGGACGCATTCGCACGGAGCATGACGAACAGGGCGGTGGCGCAACCAAAGTCGCGCAGGCAACACACGCGGAACATGGTCAGGCCTTGGCTGGGACCGGCTTGGCGGATTTGCTTTCCGGCTTGGCAGCGGGCTTGGCATCACTAGCGGCCGACTTGGCTGGCACGCAATCTTTTTTAGCCGCTTGTTTATAACTCTCGCTGCGATAGTCAGTAATATAAAAGCCGCTGCCTTTGAACAAGAGCCCCGCGCCGGCGCCGATTTTGCGTTTCACCCGGCCGCGCCCCCATTTTTTCAGTGCGCAATGGTCTTCCGGACAAACTTGCAGCGGTTTGGCGGAAATCGCCTGAAACGCCTCAAACTCGTGCCCGCATTTTTCGCAGAGGTATTCGTACGTTGGCATGGACGATCAACAAATAACCGAGCCCGGAGCGGTCACGGCGACGATACGTTGGTCGTTGCCAGCGTGTTGGTCGTCGTCGGAATAACTTGCACCGAACCATCCGAACTGACTTCAACATTCAAGTCGTAGTGCGCCGGTCCAACGACTCGGTTGGTTACAGTGGTGCGCGCCATAAGCAACTGCGCACCTTTGTGTTGTTGCTCCGGATCGGTGCCTTCGCGCATCCATTGCAACCGGCGCGCGATGAGCAAATCATCCCGCAATTTCCTCACCTGGACGCGGACCTGGGACAGATTGTTAAATTTGCGTTCCAATTCGGCCCTTTCCGCCACCTGCCGTTTCAACTCATTTTCGAGAAACGTATTGTTCGTCTCGGATTCCACCAGCCGCATCTGGGTTTCGGCGATTTGCCGGGACAGATTGGCGATGGTATTGGTCATTCCGGCCACTTGCTGATCCAAGGCCTGATTTTGCGCCTCCAAATCGGCGATTTGATCCTGTGCGGTTTTGAGCGCGGCAGTGGTGTTGGAGAGCGAAGTGGAAGTCGCGGCATATTGATGGCTGAGCGTCGTCAGCGTCTGCCGGGCGGCATCCAGATCGTTGGTCAGCGTGAGGTTGACCTGGCGCAGATCATCAAGACTCGCATTGGCGGTCGTCAACTGATTGGAAAAATCAAGGATCGTGTCGGCGTCTTTCTTCTGCTGGATGTCGGCGCGCTTTTTCCCTGCCACCAAGGCAACCACCAGTCCCACACAGACCACGATGAGAATGACTATGCCTAACTGTGTTTTCATAACGCTCCCCCAAAATGGCGGGACGCGACCGATTTGACAAGCCCGCTTAATTCATCACTCTATTGCACGGGCGGCACCGCGTTCGTGGCGATGCTGGCGTCGGCTTGGCGTTGCAACTCCTTCAAATCCGGATCGAGAATTTCCACCCCGGCCGCCTTTCTCAGCCCCATCAGGTACTTGGGCGCGTCAGTCTGGATGGCTTGCGCGGTTAAAATGTCGCGAATGGTCAGGGTCGGATTGCCAGCGATTTTCGTGTCGAGTCCGGCATACGGCTCGGTCTTGGCCGGGATTTTTCCCAGCAATTTAATGATGTGATAACCGCTGGTGGTGGTGATGATATCGCTGATTTGGTTGGTATTCAGCGAAAACGCGGCGGCTTCAAACTCCGGCGGCGTCTGGCCCCGGGCAAAAGTATATTCACCGTCATTTTCCTTCGCCGTTGGGTCTTCGGAATATTTTCCCACCAGATTCTTGAAACTCTCGCCGGCCCGGGCGCGTTTCAGGATGTCTTCCATTTCCTTTTTCTTGGTGGCTTTGTCGGTGTCCGACAGCTCCGCACCCGTGACCGGATCACGCGTGCTCAAATAAAGCTGCGCGACGTGAACCATTTCCGGCTGCTCAAAATCCGCCGGATGCGCGTCGTAAAATTTTTTGGCGTCGGCGTCCGCCGGTTTGACATTCAGTTCGTGCTTCAACACAGCGATGGCCGTGGCCTGGTCAATATTCTGTTTGTCCCACTTTTCTCTGGTTATTCCTTGTAACTTAAGTTGCGCGCCCAGTTTCTGATCAAATTCTGCGTCGGTGAGTTTTTGGTCGGCCTTGAGTTCCTGCAGGGATTTTTCAAAATCCTGTTTACCTTGGGTCTTGTCCGCCTCCGTGGCTTGTTGCAGCAGGAGCCGAAGATCAATCAGCCGATCAAGCATGCCGAGTTTGATGATCTGCAATTGCGCCGGTGGAATCGCCTGGCCGCGCGTGGCGGCGGCATTTCTAATGCCGGTCATCACCTCGTCCAAATCACTCTGCTTGATTTCGAAACCCTTGCCCTTGGCAATAACCGGGTCGCCAAACAGCTTCGTCATCGTGGCATTCAGATTGGCGTTTGCGTTCGTGTCAGCTGCCGCCAGATTGGTGGACGTGTTGGCGGTGGCTGCCTGCGCGGAAGGGAGCGTCAACCAGAACGCGCCCAGCGCAATGGGAAAAATCAGTTTGGCTTTTATTTTCATATTTTGTTTGTTCCTCTACCGGCGGTTATAATTTTACCACCTTCACGTTGCTGATGTCAGGGTCTTTTTCCAGTTCTCCGAGCACAGCGGGTGGCGGGGCGCTGTCGAGATTCAATACGGTCAACGCCAGTCCGCCCGCGGTATCGCGCGCCAGGCTCATGTTGGCGATGTTCACCTCGTGTTTGCCCAGCAACGTGCCGAGGTGGCCGACGATGCCCGGCCGGTCCTTGTTGTTCAACAATAGCAATGTGCCGCTGATGGGAATCTCCACCGGCGTGCTGAACAACCGCACGATGCGCGGATTGTTTGGCGACCCGAAAAAGGTGCCGCCGGCCGAAATCAATTTTTTTCCGTTGCCGAACACCTGCACATGCAACCATTCGTTGAAGGTCACCGGCTCGTCGGACTTCTTTTCCTCGACGGTCAGACCGATGCTCGCGGCGGCGGAGCGGACGTTGACGTTGTTGACGTCCTTCAAATTGCTGCCCGTCAAAAACCCGCGCAGGACTGCCCGCGTGACCGGGTCAATGTTCGGCAACTTCCGCGCGTGGCCGCCGTAGGTGACATAAATGCGGTCCGCGCCGGCAGGTGCGAGTTGGGCCAGCAATTTGCCCAGCGCCTCGCCCAGCGGCAGATACGGCTTTACCTGTTCGTAGGTTTTGGCATCCAGATACGGCAGATTCACCGCGTTGCGGACTTCGCCGGTCAGCAGATAAGCAGTAATGACTTCGGCGACTTCAATGCCGCATTTTTCCTGCGCCTCACTCGTGCTGGCACCGAGGTGCGGGGTCAAAATCAGATTCGGCTGTTTGCGATACGGATGGTCCGCCGGCAGCGGTTCGGTGGCAAAAACGTCCAGCGCCGCTCCCGCGACCTTGCCGGAATCGAGCGCGGCGATGAGGTCGGCTTCGACAATGATTTCACCGCGGGCGCAGTTCACGATTTTCACGCCGGGTTTCATCTTGGCGAACGCCGCGGCGTTGAGCATGTGTTTGGTTTCCGGCGTCACCGGCATGTGAATGGTGATGAAATCCGCCACGCGATAAACATCGTCCACGCTGTCGGCAAATTCCGCGCCGACGGCCTTCACCCGTTCTTCGGTGAGATACGGATCGTAAGCAATGACCCGCATGCCGAATGCCAGCGCGCGTTTGGCGACCTCCGTGCCGATGCGGCCCATCCCCAGGATGCCAAGCGCCTTGCCCGCCAGTTCCGAACCTTGGAACAGTTTCCGGTCCCATTTGCCGGCAGCCATGGTGGCGTGCGCCTGCGGTACCTTGCGGGCCAGCGAGAGCAACATCGCGAAACTCAGCTCCGCCGTCGTCACGGTGTTGCCGCCCGGTGTGTTCATCACCACTGTGCCGTGCTGCGTGGCAGCCTCGATATCCACGTTGTCCACGCCGACACCTGCGCGCCCGACCACACGCAGGTTCTTGGCGGCCTCAATGACCTTGCGCGTGACCTTGGTTTCCGAGCGCACCAGCAGCGCCGTCGCGTCAGCCACCACCGGCAGCAGTTCCGGTTCGAGCAGCCGTTTGGGCAGGACGACAACTTCAAACTCCGGCCGCTGCTGGAGCAGCGCGATGCCTTTGGGTGAGATCGGGTCGCAAACGACAATTTTCATTTTCAAAAAGGGCCACCAGTTTAGGTCATGCGCCGGGCGAGGTCAAATGGCGAATCCTAAACAAAATTCACTGTTCGTCCGGCAAAAGCCAGCTATGCTGCACGACAAAAATGAGCAAACTGCTGCTGATTGATGACGAGGAAGACGTGCGGTATTCCTTCCAGCGGATTTTTGATTCGCCGGACATCGAACTGGCCACCGCCTCGTCCGGCGAGGAAGGGTTGAAGGTCATTCCCAAATTCAAACCCGACCTCGTGTTGATGGACGTGCGCATGGGGGGCATGAGCGGGCTGGAAACGCTCCGCCGCATCCGCGCCGCCGACCCCAAGCTGCTCGTTATCCTGATGACCGCCTACGGCACCACGCAGACCGCCATCGAGGCGATGAAACTGGGCGCCTACGATTACCTGCTCAAGCCGTTCGATGTGCCCAAGCTCAAGGAAATCGTCGCCAACGCGCTCAAGGCCGCGCGCGACATGAAACAGGTCGTCTCCTACGAGCCGTTGCTGGAATCCGAAGATTACGAGCTGGGCATCGTGGGCCGCAGCGAGCCGATGCAGCAGGTCTTCAAGCTCATCGGCCAGGTCGCCGCCAGCGACGCCACCGCGCTCATTACCGGCGAAAGCGGCACGGGCAAGGAACTCGTCGCGCGCGCGATTTATCATCACAGCAACCGCAGCCGGCAACCGTTCCTGGCCGTCAATTGCGCGGCCATTCCCGAGCAATTGCTCGAAAGCGAACTCTTCGGCCATGAACGCGGCGCGTTCACCGGCGCGACCCTGCAACGCATCGGCAAATTCGAGCAATGCCACCAGGGCACGATTTTTCTGGATGAAATCGGCGACATGACGCCCGCCACGCAGACGAAAATCCTGCGCGTGCTGCAATCCGGCACGTTCGAGCGTGTCGGCGGCAATCAGCCGATTCAGGTGGATGTGCGCGTCATCGCCGCCACGAACAAAAATCTGGAACAGGCCGTCGCGTCGCGGCAATTCCGCGAGGACCTGTTCTATCGGCTCAATGTGGTACGCATCCCGATTCCGCCGTTACGCGACCGGCGCGAAGACATCCGGCTGCTGGTGAATTATTTTCTGGAAAAAATCGCGCGCGAACAGCAACGCCCGCCGAAGTCCATCGCCGCCAGCGTCATCCGGACGCTCGAAAAATATCATTGGCCGGGCAATGTGCGTGAGTTGGAGAACGCGATCCGCCGCGCGCATGTCATGGCCAAAAGCGACGCGATTTTGCAGAGCGACCTGCCGCCAGAAATTTCCGGCCAGAGTTCAAGCAGTGCCCCAATTCCGCCAACCCTTGGTACGCCCAGCGATGAAGCCGCGACTGATGCCGCGGCCATGGCGCGGCAACTATTTCAATGGGCCAAGCGCGACCCGAAATTGAAAGTCATTCCCGCCGTGGAACGCGAACTGGTCATCCAAGCACTCAAGGAAACGAACAACAACCAGGTTCATGCCGCGAAACTGCTCGGCATCACCCGCGCGACGCTGCGCAAGCGCATCGAAAAATTCGGCATCCAATGCGAGTTGAATGTGAAATAATTCAGATTCCGGCCAAACAATTGATCAGCGCCCGTCACGTCTGCGGGAGGAAGACGCTTGCAATGAGTTGGCCACGCGGCGGAAATGGTAGCCAAGGATGGCGAGCTCGATGGCGTGCGGGAATTGGCGCGGATGCCGGATAAGCGTGCCCCAGAACAGCCGCCAATAGCCGACGCGTCCCCGGTGCCACACACCCAGCACCCAGAAGGATTTCAGGAACGCCACAAAATCCGCCCAAGACAATCGCCGGCGCGGTCCCTTTGGGCGGTGGCTTTTCAAAAACGTGCGAATGCGCTGGTAGTAGTTGCGCGGCTCGTAAAGTTTCTTCACCAGTTCGCGGTAGCCAGTTTGCAGAAGGTCGCGGTTTAATTTGGGTTTGAAGTTCAATGCGGCATCGGTGTTGTTGCCGGTGCTTTCGGCTTCCAGCCGGCCTTCGCGTTTCAACCGCTGCCACAACCGCGTCTGCGGCAGCGCGTTCAGCAGCCCCACCATCGCCGTTGCTACGCCGGAACGCTGGATGAATTCGAACTGCCGCTTGAAGATGTCGCTCTTGTCGCTGTCAAACCCGACAATGAATCCAGCCATGACCTCCAGCCCGGCGCGTTGCAGTGTCTGCACCGAGGCCACGAGGTCACGGTTCCGGTTCTGGAGCTTGTGACATTCCTCCAGCGCCTCGACCGAAGGCGTTTCGATACCGACGAAAACCTTTTTGAACCCGGCCTCCACCATCAGCGCGCACAATTCCGGGTCATCGGCGAGGTTCATGGACGCCTCGGTGAGGAATCCGATGCGGGGCCGCGTGCGCCGCCGCCATTCGATCAATTCGCGCAGCAGCGCCTTGGTCCGGCCCTTGTTGCCGATGAAATTGTCATCTACGACAAAGACCATGTCCTTCCATCCACGCCAACACAACGCATCCAACTCGGCGATCAATTGCGCCGGAGCTTTTGTGCGGGGCACGCGCCCGTTCATCACAATAATGTCGCAAAACTCGCAATCGAACGGGCAGCCGCGGGAGAATTGCACGGACATCGTGACGTAATGCCGCAAATTGATGAGGTCCCAGCGTGGCGCCGGCGTCCGGGTGATGTCCGGCCGGTTGGTGGCTTGATAAATGGGTTGCAGCCGCCCACTCCGCATGTCTGCCACAACTTGGGGTATTAGTTCTTCGGCCTCGCCCAAAACAAAATGCTGGATTTCCGGAAACGCTTCGTGGCCGGTGGTGAACAACGGCCCCCCCGCAATGACGGTTTTTCTCAAGGCTGCGCACCGCGCCGCAATTTCACGGACAGATTCCTTTTGCACCAACATGGCGCCCAGCAATACATAATCCGCCCAGCGCAGGTCTTCGTCCTTGAGCCGTCTTACGTTGAGGTCCACCAGCTTGAGTTCCCATTCCGGCGGGAGCATCGCCGCCACCGTCAGCAACCCCAATGGCGCCATGGCCGCCTTTCGGGAAACGAACCGCAAGGCATGCTTGAAACTCCAAAACGTATCGGGCGTTCTCGGACTGACGAGAAGTATTTTCATTGACGGCATTGGCTCAATGCCAATCGTGAGTATAAACCCGGCAGGAAGAATTTACGAACTAAATTATTTTAATTTTTTCTCACTCCAGTTCGATGCCGACGGGACAATGATCGGAACCTTCCACCTCTGGCCGGATGAACGCACGTTTGAGCCGCGGGCGGAGCGATTTGGAAATGAGAAAGTAATCAATGCGCCAGCCAATGTTGCGGGAGCGCGCGCCGCCCATCTGGCTCCACCAGGTGTAATGTCCGCCGCCTTTCTCAAACTCGCGGAAGGTGTCGAGAAAGCCGGCCTTCACGAAGGCATCGAACCCCGCGCGTTCCTCCGGCGTGAAACCGTGGTTGTGAACGTTGGCCTTGGGATTGGCCAGATCAATTTCGGTGTGCGCCACATTAAGGTCGCCGCAAAAAACCACCGGCTTCTTCTTTTCCTGTTTTTTTAGATAGCTCAAAAAATCATGGTCCCATTTTTGACGGTAAGATAGTCGTGAGAGATCGCGTTTGGCATTGGGCACATAAACATTCGCCAGAAAGAAATCCCCGAACTCGGCAGCCAGTACACGGCCCTCCTGATCGTGTTCGGTAATGTCAATGTGCGGAATGACCTTGAGCGGACGCTTCCGGGTGAAAATGGCCGTGCCCGAGTAGCCTTTCTTTTCTGCGCTGTTCCAGTAAGTCGTATAGTTCGCCGGCCAGAGTTGCTCGACGTCGTTCGGGCCGCATTTGGTTTCCTGCAGGCAAAGGACGTCCGGCTTCTCGGCATCGAGATAATCGAGAAAATTTTTCTTCAACACGGCGCGCAGGCCGTTGACGTTCCAGGAAATCAGTTTCACGCGCGAATGAGTTTCGAGTTTTCAGTTTCAAGTTTCAAGTTTTCAACGGAGCAGAACTGTCTAAATACGTGAATTTCCAAGTCTTTTGCAGCCCTTGCGTAACCCTTTCCAACTGTTGACGATGGCGGCGCGTGCAATTAGCCTGTGCAAATCTGAATACCCGTCCAAACAGTTTGACTGTAGCCATAGAAACCACACGGGATATAATCTGGTTTTTATGTTTGACAATCCTCAGCGTGACTGGTTCCGCCAACGAAACCTGGCAAAGTGCGTTGAGCCGGATGCCGCTGGGGACCAACGTAGCGGAATTGAACCGGACGAATTGCACCTTGCTGATGTTGAGCGCGTTTCAATCAAACGCGGTCGTGAAGGCGCTTGTTTTTCTGCCGGGCGCAACGGATGAATTGGATTTCTTCCGCCGGGTTCATGCGAAACTGACCAACGCCAGCCCGTCATTGCTGGACGCCGTGGTGGCGCTGACCAATCAAACCTACATTCGAGCTGCATTCCGGCCGCCCTTGTTGTTGTTGCACACGACCGAAGACCCGCTCGACGTCATCGCCATGGTTAAAAACAAATCCACGGCAGCGAAACTGCACCAGAAAATTATTCCCGAACGGGTGGTGCTCAATGACGCCGGGTGGGACGAGGTGCGAATGGTTTTGGGCCGGGAATTGAGCGTCAGTCTGCGGCCCTTTTCAGACGCGCCGGATTCCTGGCATTTTTACCGCCACAATTTGGCGGCCTGCGGCGTCACGGATTGGGAAATGCTGGAAGCGATTGCCCTGGCGGGCAAAACGAAATTCACCGTGCACTGGCTGACGGCGGATTTTCAAATTGACCAGCGCAACGGCGTCGCACCCGATATTAAAAATCTCCACGCGCCTTAGGCAGCCCATCCAGGAATTCCAGTTCACTCGCAGCCGCCGATGTGAGGAGGCGGAATTCGCTCGAGCATCACGGCGTTCCCTCCGCCTCGTCACCTTGTCGACTTTTTAAGCAGGCCGTTAAAGCATCGGGCTGAAAAACCAAAACGCTCAAGGGCGGCAGACAGAATTCCGCCGAGCAAGGTTGATTGTGGCACGGAACATTTCCCGCCGTGACGCCGCCAAGATTTCCCTGATTGCTGCCGCCGTAAACGGCGGCGTCACTATTCAGGATTTCGCGCCATTGGCCGGCGCGCGGCAGCCCGACGCGATATTTTCCCCGCAGCACCGGCGTGAGGTTTAAAATCACGGCCAGTTGGTTGGACCCGTCGGGAGTCTGGCGGACGAAGGAAAGAACGCTGCTCTTACAGTCGGCGCAATCAATCCAGTAAAAACCGCCGTGGTCATAATCGGATTGCCAAAGTCCCGGCGTGGCAAGGTAAAACTGGTTCAAATCTTCAACAAATTTTTGCAAGCCGCGATGAAACGGCCCGGCGTCGAGGAGCCACCAGTCGAGCTGGCCGTTTTCACTCCATTCGGCGCGCTGGCCGAATTCGCCGCCCATGAACAAAAGTTTCTTGCCCGGAAACAGCCATTGATACGCGAGCAGCGCGCGGAGGTTCGCGAACTTTTGCCAGTCGCTACCCGGCATCCGGCCAATCAACGAACCTTTGCCGTGAACGACCTCGTCGTGCGAAAGCGGCAGGATGAAGTTCTCGTGATGGTGATAGAGCATCGCAAAGGTCAGATCGTTTTGATGGTATTTGCGATAAACCGGGTCGCGACTGAAATAGCCAAGCGTGTCGTGCATCCAGCCCATGTTCCACTTGAAGGAAAAACCGAGGCCGCCGAGATACGGCGGACGCGTGACGAGCGGCCACGCGGTGGATTCCTCGGCAATCGTTATCAAACCGGGAAATTCCGTGTGCGCAAGGTGATTGAATTTTTTCAGAAACTCAATCGCTTCGAGATTTTCGCGCCCGCCGAATTGATTGGGAATCCATTCGCCCGCCTGGCGCGAATAATCGAGATAAAGCATCGAGGCCACGGCGTCCACGCGCAGCCCGTCCACGTGAAAGCGGTGGCACCAGAACAACGCGTTGGCGACGAGAAAATTGTTCACCTCATGGCGGCCATAATTGAAAATCAGCGTGCCCCAATCCCGGTGCGCGCCTTTGCGCGGGTCCTCGTGTTCGTAGAGCGCCGTGCCGTCAAAACGCGCCAGCGCCCAGTCGTCGCGTGGGAAATGCGCCGGCACCCAGTCAATAATGATGCCAATGCCGGCTTCGTGCAGCGCGTTGACAAGAAGCTGAAAATCATCCGGCGTGCCGTAGCGGCTGGTCGGCGCGTAAAAACCGGTCACCTGATAACCCCACGACGGATAAAAAGGGTGTTCCGCTGGCGGCATAAATTCGACGTGCGTGAAACCCATGCGCTTGACGTATTCCACCAGCGGGGCGGCGAGTTCGCGGTAGCTGAACGATTCGCTCAGGGATTTTTTCCGCCAGGAACCGGGGTGTACTTCGTAAATGCTCATCGGCGAGCGGAGCGGCGTTTGCTCCCGGCGTTGTTTCATCCAGGCGTCGTCCGTCCACTTGAATTTTTTGTTGTTCCAGACAATGGCGGCATTTTTCGGCGGTACCTCGAAGAAAAATCCATAGGGATCGGTCTTCAGGGAAATTTTCCCATGGGCGTCGCGAACCTCAAATTTGTAACACGCCCCTTCCCCGACGCCGGGAACGAAAATTTCCCAGACGCCGGACACGCCGAGCAACCGCGTCGGATGAAAGCGGCCGTCCCAATGATTGAAATCGCCGACGACGCTGACGCGCTGGGCGTTCGGCGCCCAAACGGCAAAGCTGACGCCGGGAACACCGTCAATCACGCGCAACTGCGCGCCGAGTTTTTCGTAAATGCGCCGCTCGTCGCCTTTGCCGAACAGGAACAAATCCGATTCGCCCAGCGTCGGCAGAAATGAAAATGCGTCGCGCGTCCGGCGCACTTGGCCTTGATGATTGGTAATGACCAGGTCATAGGCATAATCGGAATTGGCGGATTTGGTGACCCCTTCAAAAAGTCCGGCTTTGTGGATGCGTTGCAGTTCAAACTCCGGTTTGGTTTTTTCGTGGACGGGCTGGATTTCGACCTTGGCGGCGTCCGGCAGAAAGGCGCGGACGACGAGGCCCGAACCATCGCCGAGCGGGTGCATTCCCAGGAGCGTGTGTGGCGACTGATGGATCAGTTCAACCAGGCTGTGCAATTCGTCTTTGGTCAGCAACATGACGGCAAAAGATTAACAGAGTTTTTTCGCCAAGGCACGATATTCATAAACCATCGTGGCTGGAGGCGACTTTGCATTTGGTTTGATTTGGTTGGACTGGGTTTGATTGGGATTGTGGTCTAAGCCGGAAGCAACTCGCAGCCGTGGACGAAACGAGGCTTGGTAGGGACATTGCGCCGAGTTCTTAAATCGGTAGGGACATCGCGCCGCGATGTCTGGACGCCGCAGCGGGGCGTCCCTACCATTTTCTCCGGCATGTCCTTCGCCCATCGGATGGGAGAAGGTGGCCGAAGGTCGGATGAGGGTAGAGGCATTCCGATTTTGAAACTTTCGGGGAGTTGGCGGAAAAGGAGGGGATTTTCTTTTGCCAAAACGCTGGCCAGCCAATGGCGCATGAACTTCAGAATGAATTCGCGCTGACGCCAGCACTGAAATTGTTGTTGTGACCCGGCACGTGGCGTAGCTTTACGTGCCCACAAGGGATGATGGGCAAACACGGCCTCGGCGCGCCGGGCGAGTTTGTTCGCCAGTCCCTCGCCCATCCGATGGGAGAGGGCGGCGGAGCCGGGTGAGGGAACCCAGCTTGTCCGAAAATAATCGCGTGCCTCGTCCACGATGCGCCAGGCCAGATACAGCGGACAATAACTGGTCTGCCGTTCAAATTCTCTTACTGGCTCGTAAATTTTTCGTTTCATACGGGCAATTTTATTTCATCCGATGCGACAAAGGCTGTCCAAGCTCATTTTCTCCTTGCGCTGCGGACTCGGTAGAGGCGTTCCGTGAAACCGCCTTCTTCCACAAACGCCCGTTCGAGGCTGGCAATCTGTCGGTTCAGCAGGCTGCATGCTACCGTGATGAGTGCCAGCGCTCCGTTGGCCGAGATTTCGGAGTAGGTGGACTCGGTGGACACTGTGGACTGGATGGACTCTTGCCCCCGTCCACTCTGTCCATGGCGTCCATCTCGTCCATCGCGCTCATGCACATCCCGCGCCCATGCTGCCACATCGTCGGCGGTGGCGGGCCGCCGCGCGATAAGTTCCGCCCGGCGCGCGTCCTCGCGCACCCAAAGTGGCAGCCCGCGTTGCCGCAAAAAATCCTGATAATCCAGCCGCAGTTCCTCCAGGCTGGCCCGCGCCACGTTCGTGAGCTTGAGTTCGGTTTTCCTGGACGTGCCGCTGGCCTGGCTGCCCTCGGCAATGTTCTGCACGCCGCTCCGCGCCGCCTGAATCATTTGATCCGCCATGCGGGATGGCCTCCTCGCCGCGCCGCAGCCCTTTGGTGAAGCCGGGCCCCTCGCGCCGAAGCCGCTTGTGCGGAGGCGGATCAATGTAACGGTCGCAGAACCGCACCGTCACGTCATAGACCAGTTCCGCCACCTGAAAACTTTTCAACTTCCGGTAGCCGCCATGCAGCGGAATCAATTTTTCCGGCTCATTCATTGATTCAATCCAGCCTCATCCCCGGCTGCCATTTACTAGACGGCACTTTCGGCAAAAGAATTGCACAGCGCGCCGATGAAATGCCCTTCAATTCAACCGCGCCTTCGACGATCCGGTGTGTCATGCGCGAAGCAAATCCGGCCATGAATCCAAGACAGGCTTGAAACTTCTGTTCGCTCGTCTCTTTCACTAGGACTCCAAAAGCTCCACCGATATTATCGTCTGGCTCGGCCCCCGGAAGCGTGTGGAGGCGCTTGGCGAGATTGACAGATTCTCCCACCACCGTCCATTCCGCATATCCCTTCCCTTCAATGCGGTCAACAAACTGAACACCATACGACAGGCCGATGCGAAAGGGATATTGCGGACCGAGTTCGCGCTGAAAATCATGCAAACCTCCCAGTAAAAAGCCCATTTCCAAGATTGCAGGAACTCCGCCATCATCTTCTGTATCTGGCAAAACGAACATCACTTCATCTCCGATGGTCTTGTCAACAAGTGCGCCGCAGTGGATGGCTTTCTCAGTTACGCCAACAAGGAAAGGCTTCAAGTATTCACTCATCCCGGATGCAGATAAGCCGGCAGCCCTTGTCGAGAAACCAATCAAATCTACGAAGCCAACAAAACCCTTAATTTCCCTTTGGCCATAGCTGGCGACAAACGCATCGCCTTTGTCGCTTAACTCAAGAGCACGAGTGCGATAGGGTCTCGGATGGGAAGAAAGCTCACACAAGCCAGCGCGATGCTCTAACCATTCGAATGTAGCTTTCTCTCCAATCATACTTTCGCCTCCACGATTTGGATTTCGGCGGGGGTGAGGGCGTAAAGGTCATAGACCAGGGCGTCAATCTGGCGATCTAAACCGTCGCAGCGGTTGGTGTAAAAATCCTTGTCCTTGTCGCTCTGCGCCCCGGCCAGTTGCTTCTTGGCCGCGAGCATTTGCTCGACCAGTGCAACCATCCGGTCATACCGCGCTTTGTCGGCAGGATCGGAAAAGTCAATCTTGTGAATGGGCAACTCGCCGAAATACTGCTTCGTGCAGGTTATCCAACCGCCGCGAAAGAGATTGCTGATTTGGCGCAAACGCCAAAAGAGCAATGTCGAATTTAACAGGCCGAGAACATATTCAGGCTTCACTTTTACGGAGTCAGAAAGCGCGACCGTAAAACCACCACTCGCCATCGGACACAATGTCCCTCTCATTTTTGGCGGTATCAGGGCGAACAAGCCGCGATCCGCCAGCAGTGGAATGCAAATCTGCGCTCTTTCATGGACCGGCAAATTTCGCGGCGCGCTGTAACCGAACCATTCAGTGAACTGCTTGCGTTTCAAAAGAGCAGCCTTTCGAGAAAGCAAGTAGTCATAAGCTTTCGGATATTTTTTCCGAAATTCCGGTTCGGTCATCAGTTCAGATTCGCCATTTTCAACTTTGTAAGGGAAGATGACCTGCCATTTGCCGGACAGCTTGAAATGGTAACGCGAAAAATCAGACGCAAACAGCGGCGTGCGTAGAATTCCCGGTTCAATGCCGGTGCCGGTGCTATCAACCATGAAGATGTCATCATCGCCGGTGCTGCTGCCGCGACTAATTTCCACCGGCAAATCAAGGAGCCGGACTGAACATTGGGTTATCTTTTCCAGAATTGAATTTGCGCCGGTGCTCCCAAATACCCAAGGCGTCGGCGTCAAGGTAGTGATGGCGTGTTCGGCAAATTGCGAACTCGTCAGCGCCTTTTCGTTCGCTTGCGATAGTGTGTAAAGGAAGTTGGGGCGGACGCTTTTCGCCAAAAACAAGAGGCAGGTATATGTTGTTGCGTTAAAAACTTGGCTCGCTCCGAAATCCACAACTTTATCAAGCGCCGAGTTTGTTGAAATCAACTGGCGGAGTCCTTCGCCGTAATCCGTTTTGAAAAATTTGTTTGGAACGATTTGTCCCAACAGCCCGCCTTTTTTGAGCAGCTTGTAGCCGCGCTCAATGAAATTGACGTAAAGATCAAAATTGCCGCGGGCGGCGCTGTAGTGTTTGGAGAAATAATCCAGTTGCAGACGTGGGAAGCCTTGAATTCTCACATACGGCGGATTGCCGACAATCGCATCGAAGCCGCCTTCAAATTCCGGCACAGTGGGCCGCGCGACCTTCGGCATTTTCTTTTTTTTGTAGCTGTAACTGCCATGCAGCGGCACGCCGGGGAAGGTGAAATCCAGCGGCGT
>Ga0326728_10014328_pt1 | contig 16875 bp, 15 predicted proteins | sample MB3enrmetagenome_FD_207602 | JGI IMG/M metagenome (GOLD analysis project Ga0326728, IMG submission 207602) | Lab enriched peat soil microbial communities from McLean, Ithaca, NY, United States - MB31MN | ecosystem: Environmental > Terrestrial > Soil > Wetlands > Peat | place: USA: New York...
CAAAGGTCGTGAGCAAGAAGTGGTACTCGAGGATATGCAGCCCCTCAATACAGAACGAGCCGAGGATGCCGCAGACAAGTGTGCCGGGATGAAACTGCAGAAAGCGAATCAGCTGGTCCTCCGTGCGGCGGACAGCACGCACCCACCCCTGCAAGTGCGCGAACCTGGATCGGAGTATGAAATGATCAACCGGCGCAGCGATACGAATACCACGCCGCAGCATCGCGAGGGGTATGGCGAGCGCCGCCAACATCAGCAGCATGATGCCGATCCATATCCAAACGGTGCGGCGCGACGAACCGAACGCGTGCGTAGAGGCGAAGACGGCAACATAGGCGAGCCCGCAGAGGATGCTGCTGATCATTTCGATGACACGATCCGCAGCAACACCAGCACCCGCCCTCGCTCCACCCGCCTTCTCTTCATACACCAAGGCGAGACGCACCGGATCGCCAGATACGCGGCCACTCGGAAGGAGCGACCCCACCGCATCCCCCGCCAGGCGAGCGGCAACGAGTCGCCACAGCTCCCGACTGGCTCCGAGCGCTTCCGCCACCAGATGCCAGCGCGCACCGTATCCGAGCCGGACCAGGCACCCGAACCCGAGGTACAGGACAAGATACTGCGGCGACATTCGGGCGAAAGCCACGCCCACATTCTCGAACCCGAATCGCCAACACAGCAGCGCGACGGCTCCCAGGCCTCCCGCAAACGCCGCCATTCCCATCGCCCGCCGCACGCCTCGCCTTACAACCTAGTGCGTCCCTCGGCATCCACCGCCGCCCAGGTCACCTTGAGTGCGGCTCGGGCCATTGGTCTCCGTGGGCACAGCGACCGGGACGCCCTCATCCGCGAAGTGCGGGTTCACTTCTCCGAACACCTGAGAGATGGGCGCAAACGCCATGTCGCGCAGGAGCGTCCCCAGCTTCGGTGCAAGGCGTTGCCGCCCGGCACGAATCAACCAGCGACCCACACCGGTGCCCGCCGGCGAGTCCGGGTCCAACTCCCAGGGATGCAGATAGAACACTGCCGGTCCAACGTCCCGCTCGAACTGCCGCACGCTGCGGTACACCAGCCACCGCGGCAGCAGCCGCAGGGCCGTGCCGCTCGCCAGCGGCAAGTACCAGAAGTACAGCATTTGCAGGACGGCAACGGGAACTTCCCAGAGCCCGTTGGCGTGACGAAACGGCCGGCGCGGACACACCAGATCCAAACCGGGTGGCCGGTCGATGGCCAACACACTGGCGTCGTAGCGCACACCCAAATCAGCGAGGATCTCGATAGGCCAGCGGACGTCCGCTTTGATGGAAAAATACGGCGCGCGATAGCCGCATACGTGTCCGCCTGTGGCATCCTCGATCACGTGCAGCGATCGAGACACGTCGTCGCGAAACTCCCGCCGGGTCATGTGCGTGACGCGGCGGTGCCGATACCCGTGGCTGCCGATCTCATTGCCGGCCTCGGCGACGCGGCGGACGAGCCCGGGGAAGCGCTCGGCCACCTCACCGAGGAAGAAGAACGTGCCCTTGACGCCGTGGCGCTCCATGAGCTCGAGCACACACAGCGTATTCCACTCGACGCGACTCTGCGGCGGTCCCACAGCCTGCACCGCCGTGTCGTGGTACCAATCCTCCACGTCGATGCTGAGTGCGTGCACCATGCTCAGTCCAAGCGACTCCGTCCGCGGACACACTTTGTGCACAATCCCCAGCTCTTCTGCAACTCGCCGGTCTTAACTCACGCGCTGACGTGCACGTCGATTTGACCGTTGCCGCCGCTTTGCACTATAGAGCATGCAGTATGGTGGATGCGATGCACGCTTTCCAGCTCGACGCAGACCGCCTTGAGGAATTGCTCGGCCGGGCCCGCGCACGGGCGGCGAGCGGGGATGTGGAGTCGCTCAGCGAGGTCGCGCGCCGCGGCGACGGACTCGATATCGAGGACATCGCCGTCTTGTGGTTTGCGGAACAACTCGACACCGACGCCGTCTACCAGCTGGCCACGGAAGCGCGCGCGCGTCACCCGCGGCGCCTCGAGACCTTCGCCCCACTGTACACCACCAATACGTGCGACGCCGAGTGCCGCATGTGCGGCATGCGTCGCGACAACGACGCAATCGAGCGCGATACGGCCGATCTCACGCGGCTGCGGCAGCAGCTGGAGATCCTGCAGCGACGGGGAATGCGTGCGGTCGCCCTGCTCACCGGCGAGTACCAGTCCGCCAGGCGCAGCTGGGCGATGCACTACGTCAATGAGGCCCTTCAGCTGGCGCTGGCGATGCACTTTGCACACGTCATCCTGAATGTCGGTGGCATCGACGATAGCGAATTCGACGTCTTGCTCGCCGGAGTCCAGCGCGAAGCGAATGGCCTCGTGCAGCCACAGATTACGCTCTCCAACTTCCAGGAAACTTACTGCCGAACGCACTACGCGAACTTCATGGGCCGCAACCCCGAAAATCCGCGCGCCGACTTCGACCGCCGACTGACCGGTTTCGATCGGGCGTACCGCGCCGGGATGCGGTCCGTGAACCCCGGGATCCTGCTCGGTCTCAACCGCAACCTGGGCTGGGAACTGGCGGCCTTCGCCACGCATGCCAGACACCTCCGTTCACGGGGTATGCAGGTGTATCTCTCCGTGCCGCGCCTGCGCCAGATCGCCGGCAAGCACGACCAGAGGGGCGCCAGCGATGAGGAGTTCGTGCGCCTCGTATCCGTTCTTTCAATGGGCCTTCCCGACTGCAAGATCGTGATCACCACTCGCGAACCGGTGTACATGCAGCACAAGCTGGTTCCCATCGTGACGGTGCTTTCCGCCGGCTCATCCGCCGTGGCACCGTACACCGACACGACCGCCCAGTACCGCATCGAAACCAGCCAGTTCCGCGTTGTCGATCAGCGGCCCTTCGAGGAGATACTGCGCGAACACCTGCTCCCCGGCACCTCGATCGTGAATTTCGAGCCATGAAGAATTGAGGCATTGCGTCATTAAGTGGATTGCGTCCCCACATGTGTGACGCACACCCCCACAATGGTTCAATGGCCAAACCCGCTCGCGGGGTCCGAGAACGGCGCTCATATGTTGCCTACGCTCGGCCGGGGCGGTATGGCTGGAACCGTGAGCCCTGACTTCGCTGGCGCCACGCTGGCAGGAGGTGCGCGGCCGTGATGCGCCTGGCCGCCAACCGGCGCTTCTACGACGCGCTCTGGTCGGCAAGCTACGTGGTTTCGCCGCGGCGCTTCAACACCTGGCCGCTGCTCTCCCGGCTTGCGGCCTCGGCGCCCGCGCGACTGGAGATCGGCCCGGGCCTGCGTCCGCGGCTCCCCATAGCGGGCACGTACTTCGTCGACGTCAGCCGACCGGCTCTCTCCCGCCTGAAGGCCCGCGGCGGTCTCGCGACGCTCGGCGAGATCACCACCCTGCCATTCCCCGATTGTACTTTCGACCTAGTCTGTGCCTTCGACATCGTCGAGCACGTCGAGGACGATCGGCAGGTCTTCCGCGAGCTCGGCCGGGTGGCGCGAGACGGAGCGACGGTGATTTTCTCGGTGCCCCTGCATCCGGCGCGCTGGAGCGCCTTCGACACCCTCGTGGGTCACGTTCGGCGCTACGATCCCGACGACCTCCTGGCCACCCTGGAGGAACACTCCTTCGTACTCGAGCAGAGCGCAGGCTTCGGCATGCAGCCCCGCAGCCGCTGGCTCCTCGATTTCGCCGTGTGGGGCCTGACGCAGCGGCGCGTCCAGGCGATGCGCTGGTACAACCGGCTCTTCCTGCCCCTCGGGCTGCTCCTGCAGCGGCGCCTCGCATGGGCGCCGGGTCTGATCGATGTCGCCGAGGTGGACGAGGTTCTCCTCGTCTGCGCGCGTGGCCGTCGGCACCCGGTGCGGCGCACGGCCGAGCCGGCGTGCTCCGTCCAGCTCGCGCCGCAGATTGAGTGATTGCGCACCCACAAATGTGACGCACGCCCCCGCGAAGGAACAATCACTCAATGCTTCAGTTCTTCCGCAGCAGCAGCGCTGCGCCCGCTCCGCCCCGGGCCAACCCGTACAGTAAGACTCGCTTGATCGGCTCGGCTTCGTCACGGCCGGCTGCGAACCGCAACGGGGCGTTCGGTTCGGGCTTACTCAGATGACACAGCGGCGGCACGGTTTGCTCGTGCAACGCAAGACACGCGACCGCCGTGCTCAGCGCCCCGGCGGCGCCGAATTCACCGATCGCTCCTTTAATTGAGGTCACGCGCACGCCACCGGCCCGCTCGCCGGCCAGGCGACCGAAAAGATCGATCTCGCACGTGTCCAACCGACGCGACGAGTTGCCCGACCCAACGACGAGATCCGCCCCGTCCGCGCCTAGCAACTGGCGCAACGGCGCCAGCGCGGCCCGGGCCTCGGTTGGCCAATCGTACGGAGGGGACGGTACACTAAAGACCGCGTAACCCTCGACCTCCGCGAGGATCGTCGCCCCCCGGGCACAGGCCCGAGCTGGGGACTCAAGGACCACGATCGCCGCCCCCTCACCGAGAACGATCCCGTTGCGACCGACATCGTACGGGCTCGACCACTCCAGCCCGCCGCGCTGCGACGACAGCGCCCGCGCCCGCCGGTACACGTCAAACACGATCGCCGCCATCTCATCACCGCCGCCAGCCAAGACCAAGTCAGCCCGGCCCGTGCGCACCAACTCGCATCCGAGAATGAACGCCTGCTCACCCGACGTTTCGCCCTGAGCAACCGTCAGATTGACTCCGGTCAGCCCAAACTCCATCGCCACGTAACTCGCCGCCGCGTTGAGCACCAGGTTCGGAAACAGCATCGGGCTCGCGCTGGAAGGTCCTTTCGTGAACACGCGTTCCAAGTGTGCGGCCGATTCCGACAGATCGCCCAAAGCGGATCCGATGACGACACCGACGGTCTCCGGCTGGATCTCTCCGAGCACCAACCGCGCGTCATCCAACGCCATGCGGGCCGCGGCGACCACCATCCGTGACAGCTTGTCCATGCGCCGCAGGTGCGACGAGGCTATAAACTCTCTGGCGGCAAAACCACGGACCTCCGCCCCCAGAGTCGGACCACCCTCGAGCACGGGAAAACTTTCGATCGGCGCGATTCCCGACCGCCCTTCGATCAGGGCGGTCCAGAACTGCTGCCGGCCCAGTCCGATCGGACTCACGACGCCGATTCCGGTAACGGCAACCGGTGCGGGACCTTGAACCATGGACACTTACCTTGCGTTCATCCTTCGCAGCCACGAACGATCAGGCTTGTGTTGTTGCCCCCGAAACCGTAGGAGTTGGACAGTGCCGTCCGCAGTTTTTGGGACCGACTCGCTTTGGGCACATAGTCCAGGTCACATTCTGGATCCGGCTCTTCCAGCGTCGCCGTTGGTGGCACGAACCCATGCCGGATCGCGAGCAGGCTGGCCAAGGCCTCGATCGCGCCGGCCGCGCCGAGGCAGTGGCCGACCATTGACTTGGTCGAGGTCACCGGGATGCGGTACGCCTGAGCACCGAAGATCGTCTTGATGGCGCGCGTTTCGACGACATCGTTGAGCGGTGTCCCGGTGCCGTGCGCGTTGATGTAATCGACCTGCTCGATCGCCACTCCGCCCTCCCGCAAGGCGCGCTGTGTCGCGAGGACCGCACCGGCGCCGTCCGGTCGGGGCTGGGTCAGGTGGTGCGCATCCGCACTGACACCGTAGCTCACGAACTCTCCCAAGATGCGTGCGCCGCGGCGCCGGGCACGCTCCCAATCCTCGAAGATGAACACCGCAGCGCCCTCGCCGAGCGTCAGCCCCGCACGGCGCTTGTCGAACGGGCGGCACGGCTCGCGATCGAGGGCCTGGAGCGCATTGAAGCCGGTGTACGTCATCCGACAGAGCGAATCGGTCCCCCCGCACACGACCACTTCGGCGCGGCCGCACCGAATCCAGTCCGCAGCGATCCCCAGCGCGTTGGCCCCTGAGGAGCAGGCCGTGGACACCGTGAGCCGCGGCCCGTAGCAGGCGAACACGTTGGCCACATCATCCACGGGCACCGATACCGGAGTCTCCAACCATCCCGCCAAGCGTCGTCGTCCTGCCCCTCGCTGCACCATAGCGCGGAACAACTCCTCACCGCTGGCCATACCGCCGGTGGTGGTCCCCATGACCACTCCGGTGCCGGCCGCATCCTCGCCACTGAGGGCCGCCGTCTGCCACGCCTCGCCAGCCGCAATCAGCGCCAGGAGAGCCGAGCGCGCGGCACGCCGGGCAACAGCGTGCGGCAGCCAAGCGGGCGGCGCCAGACCTCGGACCTCCGCCGCACGCGAAGTACGGCAGCCCGCCGAAGGAAACAAAGACAATTCGCCGATGCCGCACGTCCCGGCCTGCAGACCCTGCGCGAAAGCCTCAACACCTGTTCCGAGGGCGTTGATGCTTCCCAGTCCCGTGATCGCGATGCGTTGCATTTCGTAGTGTTGAGTCCTGGGATCGGTGCGCCGGCTCGCTGTCTACGCCATCGTCAGGCCGCCGTCGACCACCAGCGTGCTGCCGGTGATGTAGGCGGCGGCGGGACTGGCTAGAAAGCGGATGGCATGCGCCACCTCGGGCGGCGCACCGAGGCGGCCGAGCGCGATCTGCTGTTCGAAGCGCGCGCACTCCGCAGCCGGCAGCTTCGCGATCATGCGAGTCTCGATCAGTCCCGGGCAAATAGCATTGACGGTGATGCCGTAGCGTCCGACCTCACGCGCCAGCGACTTGGTGAAGCTCAGCAGACCGCCCTTGGTGGCGGCATAGTTAGCGGCGCCATCCTTTCCCAGCAGCGCCGCCGGAGAGATCACGTTGATGATCCGCCCCCAGTGTTGCCGGATCATCCACCGCAGCCCCTGGCGGGCACACAGGAAAGCGGCACGCAGATTCACCGCCATGACATCGTCCCAAGCTTCCACGGGAAGCAACATCACATAGCCGTCACGGGTAATTGCGGCGTTGTTCACGATGATGTCCACACCACCCCAACGCTGGCGCAGCCGGTCGAACAAGGCCGCGATCGCATCCGGATCTGCGAGGTCCGCCTGCTCGAGCACCACCTCCCCGCCGGCAGCGGCCGCCGCGGCGGCGGCTTCTTCGGCTTCAGCTGCCGAGCGCGCGTAGTTGATGGCAACGGCGGCGCCGGCAGCCGCCAGAGCTTCCGCCGTGGCCCGGCCGATACCCCGCGATGCGCCCGTTACCAGGACGCGCTTGCCGTCAACGCGGAAGGGATCGGGATTCAACGAAGCAACCGCCACAGCTGTCCCTTGATCTTACGCGCGCGCAGTTTCTGCAACACCTGGATGTTCGTCTTGATACCCTTCCCGGGCACGATCCAGTTCGTGTGGCTACGGGCATAGGATTCGATCCGATCGATGAGGTCGTCCGCGAGTGCCGGCGCGATGTAAAACTTCGGGTACAGCAGGTTATCGTCCGCATCCAGTTGCCCGTCGCGCAGCGCGATCTCGACCATCTCCGTGCCGGGCAGAATGCGGATGCCCGTCATGGCGATGACCGCGGTTGGCCTCAACTCGTCCATCAAATCGATCGTCTCACTCACCGTCTGCATCGTTTCGCCAGGCCCGCCGAATATCAGGCTGTGACAGAACTTCAGTCGATACTTGTGGCAGAGCTCCGACGCTCGGCGCAGGTCGGCCGCTTCGAACTCCTTCTTCAGGTTCACCATCATGGTCGGGGAACCGGAGTCGGTGCCGAACTCGATCGCCTTGCATCCCGACGCCGCCATCAGCCGACACAACTCCTCGTCGACGAACTTCGGGTTGAGGTTTCCCGACCATTCAACGTCGAGGTTGCGCCTAGCAATCTCTTCGCAGGTCTCTTTCGCGTGTCGGATGGGCATGTTGAAGATGTTGTCGACAAAGAACCAGTGGCGGAGCTGAAACTCCTCGCGCAGGGCCTGGATCTCGTCCACCACGGCTTTCGCCGTACGCATGCGCACTTTCAACCCCTCGATGAGCGGGTAACTACAGAAGATGCATTCGAAATAGCAGCCCCGTTTCGTCTGGATGTTGAGCGCACCGCCGCGCTGGTAGTACGCATCCATGTCGAACCGCTGCCGCATGGGTACGCCGGTGATGTCCAGGTTCTTGATCCGGGCGACCGGGTTGACGCACACGCCGCCGTTCACTCGCTCGCAGCGATAGTCGCGGGTTGACACGATGGGCTCGTGCCGGCTGAGGCGTTCGAGAATCCAGGGGAACGCTATCTCCCCTTCGCCGGCAACACCAACGTCGGCGCCGAGGTGCTCCATGATCGTCGTCGGCATGACGGTGAAGCCGGCGCCACCCAACACAACGGGCGCGGTCGTCAACTCGCGCACGGCATCTACCAGGCGCTTGTAGTCGTCGATGTACGAGGTATTCAACGGATAGGATGACGAGTCGAGATTACGTAACGAGATGCCGACCACTTCGGGCTCGGTGCTGCGGATCTTGTCGTCCAGCGCCGGCCGCAACGCATCGAGGAAGCAGAGGTCGAGGGTGTCGACCGCGTGGCCGTGCTCTGCGCTCACCGCCGCGATGTAGGCGGCACCGAGCGGAAAGACCGGATCGGGCAGCTTCTCCGTGTTCGCGGAAATCAGCAGCACCCTCACAGGCGACCCTCACTCCCCAGTGTTTCGGGCGAACAGCAGACTCACGATATTGCCCGAATAGCACAACGCATTGACCGAGACCAAAGGCGTCGATGCGAGCTGCGCGCTAGCCTCTGCGCCGGCCACCGGCATTCCGTTCAGATCGAAGCCTGTTCCGTCACTCAGCGGCGGCGCGTAACGCCACAGCCCCGCCGCCAAGGCCAGCGCCAGTACCCCACTCGCACCAAAACAGTCGCCGGTCGTGGCCTTGGCTGCCACCAGCAGTGGCGCGCCGGCACCGCTAAACACCTCCGCCAACGCCGCGCGCTCCGTGGCATCGATCGGCGTGCCGTGGGCGCTGCAAAACACCGCGCCGATCTCACACGCCTGCCGTCTGCCCAGCTCCAGGGCGCGGCTGAGGGTAGCGACAATCCCCGTATGCTCACGGTTGCGTCGTGTGAGGGTCGGCTCGAACCCGGCCGCGTAGCTTTCGATCCGTCCCCAGCACGGAGCCCGGCGCTCAGCTGCTCGGTCGCGTCGTTCCAGGACGGCTACCACTGCCGCTTCGCCGGGGAAAACTCCCGGGATGGCGTCGAGCCACGGTCGAGATTGATCGCGCTGCTTGAGCAGACCCATAGCGCGCAGCGCATCAAGCAACGCCGGGCCAATGACGTCGGCACCGCCAGCGAGGACGACATCGGCCTTTCCCATCTGGATCAGATCATACCCGTAGCCAAGGGCACCGAGCCCAGCGGCGAAGCCCATGTGCGCAGTGACGTTCGGTCCCTTGATGCCCAACGCGATCGACACCTCACCTGCCGCCGCGCTGGAGACGGTATACGCGAACAGCCGCGGGCTGGCAGCCGACGGCCCCTGCTTCACCACCCTGCGGTTGTACTCCTCGTCGGTAAGGAGACAGCCCAGACCGGTACCGAACGACAGACCGACGCGCTCGGCCGCGTCTGGAGGAATGACCAAGCCGGCCGCGTCGGCAGCCAGGTAGGACGCTGCCAGAAAGAACCGGCACAACCGGTCGAGCCGGCCGATGCGTATGCGTTTGTCGGAAGGCACCGCCGTCATCGGGATCTCGGCGACACGAGCGACCGTCTCGTCGGCATTGCCCGCCACCGGTCCCGCAAATCGACGAGCCAGTTCGTCGACCGAGTTCCCCATTGGTGACACGACTCCGAAGCCGGTGATTACGACGGGCTGCACGAGCATGCCTCTGGCAACCGATCCCCGCCCGCCGGCTTAGCCGCTGGACACGGTCGGCAAAAGACGCGGTCCGTTGCGGCACTACACCAAAGGTGTTGCGTACCATAGCCTGGGGTTGCCTCCTTTTGGCTACCCCAGGCCGCCAGCGCCGGGTGTGTTCGCCCGGGGTAGCCGCCGAAAAGACGCGGCAACCCAGGGCTATGATGCGCAACGCCTTCGGCGTAGGGCTGTGTCCAGCAGGGCAACTTGTGGGTAAGGGTAAGGCCCGCTCGGGGGAGTCGATGCGATTCCATCTGCGGTGCCTTCCTCGACAGTTCCCTCATTGGCAGGAGCGCCGCAGCACGACTGCCGCGTTGTTACCGGCGAACGCGGATGAGGTTGAGAGGATCGTCTTCACCTCACAGCGGCGCGGTTGGCCGCGCACGATATCCAGCGGACACGCCGGGTCAAGTTGCTCGCAGCCCACTGTCGGCGGGATCAACCCTTCACGCAGGATCTTTACAGACATGATGGCTTCGAACGCTCCCGCCGCCCCCAAAGTGTGGCCGATCACGCCTTTGATCGAGTTGACCGGGATCGCGCCTGCCGCTTCGCCGAACACGGCGGCGATCGCCGCCACCTCCATGGCGTCGTTGTAGACCGTGCCGGTGCCGTGGGCGCTGATGAACTCGACAGCCTGCGGCACGCACGCCGCGTCTGCCAACGCGCCGCGCATCGCGCGCGCCGCGCCGGCGCCGTCCCGTGCCGGCGCGGTCATGTGCGTGGCGTCGCCCGACAGGCCCGTGCCCGCGATCTCGACATCGGTTCGGGCGCCGCGGGTGTGCGCGTGCGACGCTTCCTCGACAACAAGCACGGCCGCTCCCTCTCCGATCGCCAGCCCATTCCGGCGCGCATCGAAGGGGCGCACCATCTCCGCCGTGGTGGCGCGCAGACAGTTGAAGCCGCTCACCACAAACTCGCATATCGCGTCCGCGCCGCCGACGATGAAGACATCTCCCTGTCCGCGCCGGATGAATTCGAGCGCGAGTCCCACCGCGTGTGTACCCGAGGCACAGGCAATCGACGGACTCACCACCGGACCGCGCACTTCCAGCTCACGCGCCAGTCGCGTCGCCACGGCATAGTAGGGGAAATGCAAAAGCTGTCGCGCGGGAAACGGCGTGCCGCTGCGCTGACCACGGTGGTAGGCTTCGCCGATCAGCATGCCGCCGAGCGTCGTGGCCAGGATGACCCCGACACGCGCACGATTGATCTGCCGCAGATCGATCGCGGCATCAGACAACGCCTCGCGCGCCGCAATCAACGCGTATTGGCCGACCCGATCAAGCCGGTGGATTTCGTCTGATGACAGCACGCGCGCCGGCGCAAAGTCCTTTATCTCCCCCCCCACAACATGGGTGTATCCCGTCGTATCGAAAGAGCGGATCGGCGCCAGCCCGCTCCGCCCAGCCAGCAGGGCGTCCCAAAGGGCCGGCACTCCGGATCCGAGCGGCGACAAGGACCCGCATCCCGTGAGGACGGCCTTACGAACGGAAAGATCGTTCATGGTCTGCCCAGATCATACGTTTCGACGGTACCATGCTTCAAGCGGCGCATCGCACCATACACGGTTGCGCCTCAGTATCGTGCGCGTGTATACACGGCAGGCGTTCAGCCGCAGCCCCGCTTTGTGGGTCTTGTCGTTCGGTTCTACCCGCTCACGCTGAGAGACCCAACCGGCGAAGACGCCGGCTTGGAGCGCCCATGAACCAGCGCATTTCGTCATTCCCGCAGTCTTCAAGCGGGAATCCATCCTCTCCGGCCCCCACCTCTGGATGCCCACTACAAGGATTGCGGGCATGACGCATCGGAACGGGATGTTCATGGGCAGGCTCTCGAAGCCCGCGCTGAGCCTGTCGAAGGGGTGAGCGCCCGCATGCCGTCTGCAGCTTGCTTTGGCGCTCCCGCTACTCACCCGTGATGACCATGAATCCGCGCCACCCGTTCCCTCGGAATGATGCGGGTAAAGAAGCCGTCGTCTTCGGGGTGTGCGGCTCGGGCCTGTGCGAGCGCTTCGGCCGGGGTATCGGCAACAAACAGCTCTTCACCGGCAACGCAGAGACACTTACCCCGATGTTTGGTGTAGATCTCGGAGGCGTGCGCATTGAACCACGCCCAGTTGCGCTCAAAGCGCTCGTCCTGCGCTAGGGCCTTGGCCAACTCCTCTGGGTCCGCGACCTCCTCGATAACGATCCCACCACGCGTGTAGCTCATCTCTCGATCCCCTTTGGAGCAGTGTACTGCACGTCAGCGGTTCCGGGCAAACCTCGTCACACACGCCCGGCCAGCAGGGCGTCCCAAAACGCCGGCACTCCGGATCCGAGCGGCGACAAGGACCCGCATCCCGTGATGACGACCTTACCGGCGAAAAGGTCGTTCATGGTCTGCCCGGATCATAGGTTTCGATAACGCCAGGTTTCAAGCGCCGGCAGTAGGCGTTCGACATGAGTCGCTTTCTGCCAGCATGACACAGTGAGGGGGGAGCGGGCACATAAGCGCTGACCTAACGCGCGGGACATCTATAGTTGCGATCGAGCGATCAGCTTACGCTGAGGGCGTTACACAACATAGGCCACGGTTGGGTCGCGGACCCTTGCAAAGCTACCCTGGGTTCGGGAGACCGACCCCGGTTTCAACCCTGCAAGGGTTGCGTCCCACCGCCTCAATCGCAGACGTAGCGCTCGTCGTACTCCCTCTGGAAGTCGAACCTGCGGTGATGCTCCTCCTGCCTCTCGATGTACTTTGCACCGTCCGACTCAAAGGCCGCGTGGCGCTACATCGAGACCGTGCGTATTCGTGTCGATGTGATCCATCACTGCAGGCTCGTCACCCGTTCGCTCCGCGTCGCGTCCTTAGAGATTTCCGCCATCAACTGCATCCGCTCCTGAACTCGGAATACTCATTGCTACGTCCCGCAAGCGCCGGCCATCAGCGGCGCGCCCTGGATCACTGCTGGCACTGCTGTTGAGCGTCGGTTGCTGCGGCGGCTGCTCGAAACCTCTCGTACTTGCGCGAGAGGTACTGCGACTCTGGAACACCGTCATAAAGAATGTGAAACAGCTTTCCGCAATCGCCTCTTGACCACCGAAAGTAATACGCGTTTGAACGGAAGTCACAGTGGATTGTTCGCCGGGGCATTCCAAGGCGGACGAGCCAGTCGTGCAGACTCGCAGCGAACGCCGGTGATCCCGAGATGAAACTCGCATTCCAGCTAGAATGACGCCCTTCCTGATAGATCGAGCCGTCCCCGTCCCAACACCCTCGAATAAAGTGCCTGACATAATCTGTTCGAATTTCTGGAAACCGGATGACTCGACTTTTCCTTGGTCTGATACCGAGCCGAATTAGGTCTCGACAGACCTCCTGATCTCCGATGAAAAATTGGTATAAGGCGCCGGCCTGGCCTCTCTTCGCGCACCAAGACAGCTTGGCGTCACAATTCATGAGCGCCAAACACTTGTCAAGAAGCTCCCTCTGTTTCTGCGAAATCGACGCCCGATAGTAACCTCCAGAGTCAGTGAGGTTGCCGTCTGTGCAAAAGACGCCTAGGACGTACGCCATCTCCTGTGACCAGGAGCGAAAGAATGTGCGGTCGATTTGCACACTCCCTAGTTTGATGTCGTGGATCGCTCCGCCTCGCGATTGCCGGAGAAACTGGACCTTTCCGTCACGCTGCGCGTTCTTTCGTGCTACAGACAGAGGTCGCCTCGGGATTGTATACTTCTTCATGAGCCGGAGCACGTACTGCCGTGAGCAGCGCAAGCGCTCGGCGACATCTTGTAGGGAGAGTTCCTGATCAAGATACAGACTTCGCAGAACCGACTCGGCAACCTCGGATGGTTTCAGTTCGCCCCGGTGGCTGCCGGGTTGTGGAATTGGCAGGCCATAAGAATCCAGCGCCCCCCCTGTACCTCGACCCGCACGATCTCGCAGCCCTCTACCGTGCCGTCGCTCGTAACAAGTCACGCAAAGCCCCTGGGCCGCATGGGACTTCTCAGTTGTTCCGCACTCTTGACAGCGGTCGTAGTGGATCGCCCAGCTGTTCATTGTCGTTGACAGGCTCCGCTCCGTCGAATTTCAGGCGAAGCCGCGATTCGTCCCCGGCACGTTTTCTGGGGACCCCCGCACGCTCGGTGAGCTTCTCCCGCAACACTTTCAGGCATTTTCAACCGAATCGTCGAGTTTGCTATACACGCGGCGGCGATTGTTCGGAGGCTTCGCTTCATAGAGGTCGCTCTTTGAGATAGCGATTCGCCACCCTTTCGTGCTGCCGGTTCAGGGAGCGGAGCTTTTCACGGATTCGAACTTTGAAATGATCCGATGCTGCGTCGATCGCAAGAAGCATGAATTGCGAAGCAGTGAGGAGGGTTTCGGGAACGCACCGCGGATTCGGCCCCCACATGATTGCGCTCGGTCGCCCTTTGGAATCGAGTGCCAGCTCGGTCTCCATATCCCTGAGATTGGAATGGGCTACCAAGCTCAATGTCGCGTAGGATGTGAGGTAGAGCCGCTCGAGCTTTGCCCACCTCGCGAGTTGACCGGGACCTATCTCGGACCGCATCTTCCTTCGCGCCTTCAGCCGCTCGATGCAACACGTCAGTTTCTGGTCCGAGAGGGAAGGGGTGATCTCCAACTGACCGGCATCTCGGAGGCGCCGAATGTTATTGAGGAGTCGGAGTCGGTGGAACTCATCATTCCGGACCAAGTCACGAACGGTCGCTTTACGCCTGGCAATCGCCACAAGAGCGAAAGTGGACTCGAGGGCTGCTCGCGCGAGAGCCTCTGCGGGGCTGATCATAGCTCGCTCGGTGGCCAACACCGATGCTTGATAATGGGTGAGAGTCCGAGAGTACAGAAGAGCGGGGATCGTATGGTCCAGCCGATCGCTCTTGGCGCGTACACGGGACCGGAGTGCATGGCCAAGGGAGTTGATCCCCTCGCACAGCATGAATACGTCCCGGTATGTTGAACGAAGCTCTTCCCTGACGCGGGACAGTTCGGGGCTCAGAAACCCGCGATGATCAATGTCATCCATGTAAGACTGTAGGGTGCTCACCTAAACGCCGCAGCTCAGGCGCGGCGGCGAATCGGCACCGGACTCCAATCAGGCATGATCGACCACGGGAGCAAAGCCCCCGCGGACGCCGTCGAGTTAGGATCTACAACCAACGCCGCTCTACCATCCTTGTCCATCGTTGCCTCTCACACGGATAGCTCTCGGAAAGATCGAACGATCGCGGCTACGCCTCCGGGTTCCTCTACTTCTCGCCATACCTATTGCGACAAAATTACCGTCTGGGTGGCGGTTTGCCTTCGTACTCCTCATTCACCGTCGGCCCGCGGCTGATCATCTCTCGCAACGGTTCGGCCGAGATGCGCATGAGCCTGTCGTACCGTTTCGACAAAGGTGGTTCATCAAAACTCAGGATGTAGGAGTCGCGCGGCACGTCTCTGAACCACTGATCGTAGGCGATGGCGGCCCCCAAGGCTTTGTCCATCTTGGGGACTGTCGGATAGCCCGACGAAGCCACCCGGTGCGCTGCGAAATCGTTTCTGAACGTCGTCATGGTGATCCAATAAGCCTCCCACTCATCCTTGCTCAACGACAGGCGGTCGAGAAGATGCCTGCGGAAGTCAGATTGAGCCGACTCATCAAGGACCACCTTCTTCCAATGCACCCGATTGCTGTCGGCACCGAAGACCATGCACCAGTCCATGACTGCACGGAGCAGATGGGCATCAATGGTATATGTCCAGAATTCGCTCTCTTGTTGCAAGTCCGCGTACAGCTTCGTCGAGCACCGCCAGTACGCGAGGTGGTGGACGAAACTCACCAGCACCGCGTATTGGTGGGTGCGCCACAGCTCCTCATCGATCCTCATCCCGACCGACCCTAACAATTAGGCTCCCGAATGAAATCGGCCGCCCCCGCGAGTTCTCGCGGCATAGCACCCTCTCGAAACATGGCGTCCATACTGCACGTACGGCCCAGGAATCAACACCTTGGGCGGTCGATCCACGTTTGGCTGTCGCGCGCTTCACCGGGCGACGCGATTTGCGGGCAACACGGTAGACAACTTCGAACTCGCCTCTGTCTTGACGCTCTTTGAGGTCACGGACACGCTTCTCAGCGGTCAGCTCGGCCTGTTAGCTCCCGACGATCTCATTGAGTCCATCGACCAGCCGGTCCAGTTCCTCCGGCGTCACCCGGCCCAACCTTCGACCGAGCCGGGCCACCGACAGGGTGCGGATCTGACTGATCTTGACCCACGAGCGTTTTGGCAGCCGCACCTTCTTGAGCTCCATCGTGAGCGGAAAGCTGGCGCGCTGCGGTTGGCTTGTCACCGCCATCGCAATCACCGTTCCGGATCGCTCGTTGAAGACATCATGGCTCAGCACAACCACTGGCCGCATCCCGGCCTGTTCGTGACCCCGGCCCGGGTTCAGGTCGGCCCAAATGACATCACCCCTCAGTATTCCGGCCATTCAGCCAACTCTCCGGACAATCCTTCATCCGCCAAAGCCTTCTCGAACGCCGGGTCAAGCTTGGCGCACTCCCGGGCGAGGCGAGACCGATCGAGGCGTTCCAACTTTTCCTTCACCGCTTGTTCGATGGCCTTGCTCCGGTTCGGAAAGGTCTGCTGCCTCACCAGCCGATCAAGCTGGGCGAGAACCTCTTCGTCGAGAGAAATGGCCACCTTTGCCGCTGCCATGGACGCACCTCTGGTATGATCCATTATCATACCGCGGATTCACGCCGCAACCCTGCCCACAGAGCTAATGTCCGGCGCGTGTTTGCCGTTGCGGCCGCCGTTTCACGCCGCTTGCCCGAACAGCGTGGTGTACAGGTACGGCTCGCCGTCATCGATAGCCGCACGGCCGCCGCGTTTCAGCCTCGCCAGCGTCTTTTCCCACGTCTAGCAGGGTGCTGAAAAACTCGCCTTCGATGACGGGGTCATGTAAATGAGACTCAGCCGACGGACGCTGCGTGGAGGTGAAGGATGCGGGGTGAGGATCGGCAG
>Ga0326728_10014329_pt1 | contig 16875 bp, 11 predicted proteins | sample MB3enrmetagenome_FD_207602 | JGI IMG/M metagenome (GOLD analysis project Ga0326728, IMG submission 207602) | Lab enriched peat soil microbial communities from McLean, Ithaca, NY, United States - MB31MN | ecosystem: Environmental > Terrestrial > Soil > Wetlands > Peat | place: USA: New York...
CGGCGTATTCTCCCGACGGCTCCCAGCTGGTCACGTCCGCGTGGGACGGCACCGCACGCACCTGGAATCTGCACACTGGAGTAAAGTCCCAGATTCTCATCGGGCACACCGATGCGGTGAGTCAAGTGACCTATTCGCCGGATGGGGAGCATCTGCTGACGGTGTCAGGGGATAAGACCGCGCGGATCTGGGACGCGCAGACCGGGACGCAGATCAACGTGCTGCACTCGCAGAACGAGCTCAACTCTGCGGCATACTCCCCGGATGGTACCCAGATACTGACGACTTCGACGGATAAATCGGCTCGCATCTGGGACGCGCGGACGCTCACCCCGATCAAGGCCATGACCGGTCCAGCTGCTGTGTTGAGCGCCAGCTACTCACCGGACGGGGAGCACATCGTCGCCAGCTTTGAGAATTCAACGTTCGGTGTGTGGGATGCTCGCACCGGAGAACTCGGCGATGTCCGATCGGGACATAGGGATTCCATTGGAACCGCTGTATTCTCACCCGATGGTATGCGAATTCTGACGGCGTCGGTCGATAAGACCGCGCGGCTCTGGGACGCGAAAACGCTTGCACCGCTGACCGTCATGTCACATGACGACTTTGTGAACATGGCGTCCTTTTCACCCGACGGGACGCGCATAGTCACGGCCCTTAACGACAGCACGGCGAGGATTTGGGATGCCCGCACTGGCCAACAGGTCGGTGTGCTGTCGGGGCATCGCAGCTGGGTACCCGCAGTGGATTACTCACCGGATGGCAATCGAATCGTCACGGGATCTAAGGATCAGACGGTGCGAATATGGGATGCGCACTCGGGCGCCGAGCTGGCGGTATTGACCGGGCACACCGATATTGTGAACAGCGTGGGTTTCGCGCCCGATGGGGCACATGTTGCGAGCGCATCGGCCGACAAGACTGTCCGTATCTGGGACGCGCATATTCCCGCTGATGTGCCCGCTCAACTGTTCTGGGCTTGGGCCGTGGAGTCCGATCCGCTGGCGGACGTGCAGCGAACCCAACTGGGCCTCACCCCCACAGCAGCGCTGTTGGCTGACTCAACGCTCAAGTCGTACTCGACAGGCGCGCGGCGCGCAAGGTATCCGGCGGCTGATGCCACTGCCTGCGATCGGCAGGCAGGCGCGTTTTATGATCCTGACCGCCGGGAGCAGGGGATCTTGCAGGACCGAATTGACCCCGACATGGCGACTTCCGCATGCGCACCCCTGGTGTCCTCCCAGAAGGATTCCGCTCGGGCGCTGTATCAGCAGGGGCGCGCACTCGTGGCCAAATCGGATTTCGCAGGCGCGCGGCGGGACTTCGAGGAAGCGATTTCCAAAGGCTACAAAGCCGCGCGAGTTGACTTGGCGCTGCTGCTCACGAACCCGGAGGCCAAGATTGTCGACACGGGTCGGGCGGTTGCCCTGTACCAGCAAGCCTGGGAACAGGGCTTGCCATTCGCCGGCTTCAAGCTCGCCGAGCTCTATGAGCACGGGGTATCCGGGGCTGACGCCACCGTGATCTTGCCGGCAGACCCGACTCAGGCCTGGTTCTGGTACAGGAAGGCCGCCGCTGCCGGCAATCCCAATGCCATTGCTCGAATTGCGGATCGTGACGAGCGGGCAGCACTCACGGCTGCAGGCGGCGAGAGGGACGCCCATTTTCTACAAGCTTTTGCGCTGTATGCGCAGGCCGCCAAGAGTGCCAGTGATCAGTACTGGCCCGACGGCGCTTGGAGAGCCTGGCGCTACCGCCGCTCGTCCTTGGCCCGAGTGCTGGCCGAAGACAGCATGATGTCGGAGGTCGCGACTGCGTACAAACGCGTCTTGGACGGAAGGCAGCTGCTAGATCCAAGTGCCTTAGGGGACTCCAATCCGCCAGACCGCCATGCACGTTGATGACCTGTTTTACGTCCGTGGAGCGGCCTCAGGCTGTCCCACTCCCTGGCTTGAGGTCGGTATTGCCCGGGCTACGGACATCACATAGGGCAGGTGGCATTGTCTTGGCGAACGCATCTGTTATGTCTTCAACAGTTTTTTTCACCGGCCACATGATCGATCGTCCGGGGCGTCTGATTCCCCGGTTTCCGACGCATGTCGAGCCGATGGTTGCTCGGCGCATTTCAGCAGAACTCGAGGCGGTCGGTGCTACCGACGGCTTCGCGTCCGCTTCCGCAGGCGGAGATATCCTCTTTCTCGAAGCCATGATCGCCCGCGGCGGACGGGCGCATATCACGCTGCCGTGCGCCATCGACGCCTTTCGTCGGGACTGCGTTGATGTGGCTGCGGGCTCGGATTGGGGCACGCGCTTCGAGCATTTACTCACTCAAGCCCATTGCGTTGAGATCCTGGGTGAGCAATACGCATCCGACAACGCCATGGCCAGCGAATGCTGCAATAGGGTCATGATTGGCCTCTCGCGTCTCTGTGCTCACGAGAAGGGAGAGACAGAGCCCCTGGTGCTTACGCTATGGGATGGCAGACCGGGCGATGCCTATGGGGGGACACAGTCGGCCGTTGCATTTTGTCTGCGACAAGGACTCCCGGTACGATCGCTCGAGGACGTACTGCCGCCGCGCCCATCAGCATCCCAGCATTTCGGTTCGATCCGGCCCGGAACGACATCGGCCATACAACATTGCAACTCGGTGCCGGAAGGACAGCAGCAGATCTGCTCAGCGGTATTTGCCGACGTCGTCGGCTTCAGCAGGCTCAAGGAGCGCCAGATCCCAGCGTTCTTTGATCTCTACCTGCAAAGTGTCGTGCAGTCGCTGCAGAGTCACCGCATTGTTCCGCTCGTGAAGAATACCTGGGGCGACGGCCTGTACCTGGCATTTGAATCTCAACGAGATGCAGGTGTTTTCGCGCTCGACTTCGCAAATCGAATTGCCACGTGCGATTGGGGACCTCTAGCGCTGGATTTCGTACCCAGTGTCCGAATAGGTATTCATGCCGGACCACTGTATCGCTTCTATGACCCGTTGATCGCCCAATGGAGTTACACCGGTTCCCATGTCACGCGGGCTGCGCGGCTGGAACCCGTCGGAGAACCAGGAAAGGTTATCGCCACTCAATCCTTTATCGCACTGGCCGCCGCCGAGGGCGTCCAGGAGTTTTCGGGACTTCCGCTAGGCCGGCGTCAATTACACAAAGCCGCTGGCGATACTATGGTGTTCGAACTGCGGTGGGCGCTGACTCCAAAAAGTTGCGTGTGAGGGATAGGGCCGACTGATCTCACGGCCGAAGGTGCTGCGCCACCGCGGCGCTCTGGCTCAAAAGCTTTCCAACTCGGACGATGAAAGTACCAGTTGTCGACCGGGCCCTGAGCTCCGTACGCTGGCGGTGCGATGAACCGTGTCGTTCCTTGTTGCCGTTCAGGATCGTTTGCGTGCTCTGGCCGACGGGAGTTCCCCAGAATCCAACTGGGTCGTGGCGCACGGCGCTGTGTCAGGCCGTTGACAGAACGTTACGTGCCGGATCGGCAGAATGATTCCCGACGGTGCAGGAAAGAAAGGGTTCCACACCGTCGGTGTAAATCAATCAATTTCATATTAGGAGTACAGAAGATGCGTAACACGACGGTAATGAATGTACGGACGGCACGGTCTATCCTGACGATTCTGGTCGCTGCATTCATCTCGACGGCGAGTGCGGTGAGCGGCGCGGGGGAGTCCTTCGATGCTCCTCCGCAGAAAGTGGTCAGCTATAAGGACCTCGATCTGAACAAGGCGCGCGACGTGGCCGTGCTGTATGGTCGGATCCAGCGCGCAGCCCATGAGGTGTGCGGGAATCTGAATGCGCTGGAGCTTGTGCATACCCCCGCTGCCCAAGAGTGCATCGCCAAGGCGACCGAGCGCTCTGTGGCGGATGTGGGCAACCCCGTCCTGTCGAACCTGTTTTCTGGCAAAGCCGGCAAGCCGGCCGTCCAGATTGCGAGCATTGCGCGCTAATGTCGTCTGTGAGGTGCGCCGGCCGAAAAATACGTCGGTCGGCGCACCCTTCTGAGCGAATGGGTGGCCCCTTCGCATTCCCTGGCCTTCCTCAAAGCTTTCTATAAGGCGGCTGGGGTTCGACTCTCGCGCCAACTCGCCCGGTCTGCTAGTCTAACGACTCGAATATAGGGACGGGGCTGGATGCCAAAACCCTGATGTCCATGGAGTTTCCTGAGCGGCGACATCCGCCGCTGATGGCCTGCGGGCACCACGCGGCGCTGGGCTGACGAATTCTCCCACCCCGCGGTACCCAAGCAGTGCCTCTGGATACGGGTCAGCACATGCAACAGGGGCCTGAAGGAACAGGGGTCCCAATCACACCACTTACGACACGATGAGTGCTGTTAAAGCATCTCGGATATTTGTTTCTTCGCCCGGGGACGTCTCCGAGGAGCGCGCACTGACCGAGAGTGTTCTGCGGCGACTGGGCGAGGAATATCGCGGTGCGCTGCAACTCAACGTTGTGCTCTGGGAGCACGAACCGGTATTTGCCCATGCCGGCTATCAGCAGCAGATTGCCCGACCCTCGGAATGTGATCTCGTAATCTGCATCCTCTGGTCCAGGCTGGGTACCCGGCTGCCGGAAGGATTCGCTCCCGGACCGGGCGAGTCGGCTCCGACCGGTACCGAGTACGAAATCCGGGATGCGCTGGAAGCCTACCGGCACGCGGGCAAGCCGAATCTGTTGATTTACCGCAAAACCGCCGCCCCACAGCTCAACATGGCCAGCGCAGAGGCCCGTGAGCGGCTGCGGCAATATGAACTTCTGGAGGAGTTCTGCCGTCGGACCTTCTACGACGCTCATGGGGCGGTGATCGTCGCCCATACTTCCTATGGGGAATCGTACGAATTCGAGCGTCGACTGGTCGAGCACGTCAGGCGCTGGCTGGCGACCCAAGTTGGAGAGGACGCCATACGTGCGCGCTGGACCTCTGGGTCGCCCTATCGAGGTCTGCAGGCCTTTGAGGCCGAACATCGGGAAATCTATTTCGGGCGATCCCAGGCCCTGAGCGAGCTGATTGGACGTCTGCGGGATACCGAAAGCCGGGCCACGGCCATGGAAGGGGCGGTACGGTTTCTGATGGTGCAGGGCATGAGCGGCAATGGCAAGAGCTCGCTAATCCGGGCAGGGCTGCTCCCGCTGCTAGAAGGGCGGGCACTGGAAGGAATCGGCCTATGGCGGTCCGTCATCATCAAACCCTCGGACCGCCCAGAGCATTCGCCCAATGCGGGCGCGCTAGGCGCGCTGACGGCAGCTCTTGCCAAGGCGATACCGGCCATGGGACGCAGTTACCCCGACGCGTCGCAGCTCGCTGAAAGGCTACGACAGGCTCCGGCGGAGAGCGCTGCCAGGCTCGACGGGTATCTGACGCAAGAAGCTCTTGCGTATGACATACGGGCGGATCAAATACGCTTGGTCGTCTTTATTGATCAGTTCGAAGAGCTGTTCGAACAATCCATGGCGGTATCCGATCGCTCTGCCTTCATTGCAATGATTCATGCCCTGGCGCGCGAGGGGCGCGTCTGGATCATCGCGACCATGCGCAGTGACTTCGCCGCTCGTATCGAGGACCACCCCGATCTGGTCGCTCTGACCCGAGGCGGCCACCTGCATATCCTAGGACCTCCGCAATCCGATGAACTCGCAGACATGATCCGCGAACCGGCTCAAGCGGCTGGATTGCGCTGGGAAACTCAAAATGGCGTCTCGCTCGATCAAGCCATCTTACGCGAGGCAACCGCGAGCCCGGAGAGCCTGCCGTTACTGGAATACGTTCTCGATCAGTTGTACGAGCGGCACAATGGTAAAACTCTCACATACGCTGACTACAAAGAGTTGGGAGGCCTCAAGGGTGGCATTGCCCAATCGGCAGAAACTGTGCTCGCTAACCAGCAAGGTGTCGCGGCTTCATTTCCCAACTTGATGCGAAGCTTGGTGAGCGTTGACGATAATGGCACTGCAACCCGCCGTTACGCGCCTCTGACGGAGTTCGCTTCCGGAACGCCTGAGCGCGCACTGCTGGATGCACTCGTTGCACGTCGCTTATGCGTGGCAGATCAGCGAGGCAATGAAGCCGTGGTCAGTTTTGCCCATGAGGCACTGATTCTGTCGTGGCCCCGCGTCACGGATTGGCTGAAAGTGGAGGCCGGACTGCTGCAGACCCGAGAACTCGCTTTGCGCGATACCCGGCTATGGCAGCAGCACAGCGAGTCAGAGGCTTGGCTTGCGACCGCAGACAAGCTGGTCGCCTTCAGAGCACTCGAAGTCGCCAAGATTGCATTACCAGAACCGAGCCGAAAATACCTGGAACGTTCGCGCCGCCGCGTGAGAAGAATGAGGAGGGTCACTCAACTGGTAATGGCTGGTGTAGTCGGGTTGGCCCTCACAGCAGTCGTGTTTGGTTTGTACGTCCAGCGCGCGCGCACCGTTGCGTCTCGAGCCATAGCCGCTCAATTTGAAGCGAAATCCTGGGACCTGCTGCGAAGCGGCGAGATGCCGGCTGCGGTACGGTATGCCCTGGCCAGCACCATAATTGCAGGTTCATCGGCCGCGGCATCATCGCCCATCCTGACCGCCAGTCTCTTGGAGACCGGCCGCACTCGTTTGCTGTCGGGGCACAGCGATTTTGTACGTGAAGCCGCCTTTTCACCCAGCGGCCATCGGGTGCTGACGGCATCGGAGGACCATACTGCCCGGATCTGGGACGCGAACAGCGGCCAGGAAATAGCGCGCTTGATTCACGACAATAAAGTCTGGCAGGCCAGCTTCTCTCCGGATGGGGCGCGCGTCATCACAGCGTCTGGAGATAATGTAGCGCGGGTCTGGGATACGGGCAGTGGGCGCCTCCTTTTGAAACTTGAGCACGGAAATAAGAGCTTCTCGAGTGTGCTGCAGGCGATCTTCTCGCCTGACTCCATGCGGGCGGCCACTGTATCGAGCGACGGAACAGGTGAAATTTGGGATATTCGAACCGGTCATAGTCTAGCCCAGCTCAACGATGGCATAGACCTCTTCGAAATGATCAAAGTGGTGCAGGCGAATCTGGTGACGGAGCTGCGTCACGGTCAAGCCCCAATGACGGTGCCGAGCATGACCGGCATACGAAGCATCGCCTTCTCACCTGACGGACATTCAGCGGTTACGGCTTCGACTAACGGTAAGGCGCAAGTATGGGATAACGATACCGGCAAGCAACGGTTGGTTCTGAAGCACGATGATGTCGTAACGCTGGCCCAGTTCTCTCCGGAGGGCCGCTTCATATTGACCGCGTCGAGAGATCATACGGCTCGCGTATGGTCAGTGGCGAACGGTCAGGAGCTCGCTCGTTTTACCCACGACGCCGCCGTGTCTGATGCCGCCTTTTCACCGGACGGGCGCGAGGTCGTGACTGCTTCAGAGGATGGCACGGCCCGTATATGGGACGCCACAGTAAACTTCGACATGGTGCGAGCGAAGATGGACCGCCAAGCTCTTCGCGATAGGTTCTTGCCACCGGACATGCAGAGAATGAAGACGGCCATTTCTCGCGCCACCAGACAGCCCGTAGATACTTCTAAAAACCGCGAACTTGCGCGTCTGCAACACGACGGGAAAGTCAATGAAGCCAAATTCTCACCGGATGGACGTCTGATTCTCACCGCCTCAAATGACCACACAGCACGTCTTTGGGATTCCACATCCGCGGAGGAGTTGGCCCGCTTGCAGCATGGCAGCAACGTTAACACAGCGGCGTTCTCGTCGGACACCAAGGCCGTCGTCACAACGACCCAGGATGACGCTGTTGAGATCTGGGACATATCGCGCAATCTGGGTCTCTTTTTGCGACACGATGCCGATGTACAGCAAGCGGTGTTTTCGCATGATGGTCGCTATGTGTTGACGGCATCAGATGACCATACGGCTCGAGTTTGGGAAGCAGATAGCGGTCGGCAAATCGCGAAATTTGATCACTCGGACGGCGTCCGTGCCGGTGCCTTCTCAAATGACGGGCGGCGCGTTGTGTTGGCGGCGGGGGATCGCGTCGCCCTGGTGTGGGACGTATCCAGCGGACGCGAAATCGGGAGCCTTCACCATAACGCGTCGAGAGTGCGACAAGCCGCTTTCTCGCCGGACGGCGACCGAGTGATCACCGCCGGGGAGGACACCACCGCGCGGATCTGGAACGCTACGAGCGGTGAGGAACTAGCCCGTTTTACGCATGGCGGAGTTGTAAATACCGCCACATTCTCGCCCGATGGGCGCTTGGCGCTCACCTCGTCTGCGGACTTTACCGCCCGGCTGTGGGATGCAGCCAGCGGCCAAGAGGTCGCCCAACTTAAACACGACAAAGCCGTTCGTTCGGCTAAGTTCTCCGGCGATGGTCTTCGGGTAGTGACGGCCTCAGATGACCACACGGCTCGCATCTGGGATGCTACAACAGGAAAGGAGCTCCTACGGCTCAGCCACGACGACCGCGATGCCGGCGCAGTAAGGGGGGCGGAGTTTTCATTGGACAACAAGCGCGTCGTGACCGCTTCTGCCGATGGCACGGCCAGAGTCTGGGATGCGACTACCGGCCAGGAGTTGGCTCGCTTCAAACACGAAGGTGCTGTGTTGTCCGCGGCATTCTCCCCTGACGGCCTACGAGTCGTCACAGCGTCGAACGACCATACCGCACGTGTGTGGGACGTGAGCAGCGGGCGTGAGCTTATTCTGCTGCAGCGCGCCCGCCTGATGCGACAAGCGGCGTTTGCGCCCGACGGGGGGCGAGTGCTGACGGTCGGCGATGACGCTGCGCGGCTGTGGGACGTGACCAACTTGGCGGCGATCTCACAGGAACTGTACGCAAAGGACTGCGATTGGCTGCCGCCCGACCAACGCCGGTTTACTCCCGACGAAATACAGTCAGACGCGCTGGTTAGAGATGTGTTTCTGTCAGGCGGGCACTATAGTCGTAGCGTCTGTAATGAGTAGCAGAAAGCACACTACCTTGCTGCGCACGAATCCGCCGCCACGGATTGGTAGCGTTTTAATTGACAGCCCCGATGTTTTGGAGGAGCACTGATTCGCATGGACAAAGGATTGTTTCGTCTCGCAGCGCTTGTCCTTCTCATCGGAATCCCGCACTTCGCGAGCGGCACGCCGCCCAGTGCCGCTGGGTCCAAGTACCTCAACTACACGCTGGTGATCGACCCGGATGCCACCGAACGGGTGCAAATTAATCTTCCCGCTGCCGTGGCGTACGAAGAAGATGCTCCGGTGAGATTGGGAACGCGCAGCCCGTCTGTCTTCGTCTTCCAGGATTTTACGCTGTTGCCAGGAGGTAACACGGGTTGGCATATTCATCCGGGAATAGTACTCATTACCATGGCGGAGGGTTCGGTCGATTGGTACGACGCCCAGTGCATGAAGCATGTGCATTCCGCTGGGGATTTCTTCATGGAATCGGATCAGCTTCACTTTGTACAAAACAACACTTCGTCACCGTCCCGCATGATCATCACATTTGTGATCGCAAAGGGGTTGACCAACAAAATATATCGTCCGGCTCCTGCGTGCGCGGATGCGCTTGGGCTCACGCGGGCGTACTGATCGTGTAATGTGGGGACTCCGACAGCAGATTCCGCAAGGTCTTCGTCGATGGACCTGCGCAGGCTGTTACCGGGCCAGTCAGGCCGATTTGAGTTCGATGTATACTAGAATGACTATTCTTATCTAGTGACTACCGCGCACGGTAACAAATGACAAATGCCGTAGCGGCACGGCAGCGGAGGGGGTCAATGCAACGACGTGCTTTTCTGGCGACAGATGTATCGCCTGGATTATCGCGGCGGGATATCTATCGGGATGAAGGAGGCGCAGGGAGAGTACCTCAGAGCCATGCTGGAGGCGATTGATCTGGCCGCACGCGAGGGATTCCCCAACGTAATCGTCCTGACCGGATCCAAGAATCACATGAGCTATGAGGAAGGTGCCGATAATGCAGTGGCATTTCTCGGCGCTGTGAAGGCGAAAGCCGATGAGCTTGATTACGATTTCATTGCCAAGAGCATCGCGGATCTGCGTTTCAGGGGTTTTGTCACGCACGAGTGGACACCCTCGAAAGCCTCGGAAGTTGCCATGGACCTGCGCAATACTGTGGCGCTGATGACCGTTTAGCGCGTGGGCTTCCGGCGCGCATGGGGTGACCTTTCGCGTGGCGGCGTTCATGCGGACGGCGGCCATTAGATTGAAGAGTCTCTTAATTGGAGGGCGGCCCTGTTCAGAACGCCTGTTCTATATTAGGATGACGCTCGGCGAATAAAGGGGCGGTGCACCGAGAAGGCGCGCATTAAGACGAGCTCATTGCGCCTGTACCTGGCTGCTTGACTTCGGCAACAGAGGTGAATGCGTCATGCGACACATCATTGCGTTGGCTGGCACCGCGCTGCTGCTACTTCCAGCCTTTACCGCAGCGCAAATGCCGAATCCCAGCGCCGAGCCGATACCGATGCCGGCACAGCCCGGTGTCGTCGCATTACCCGTTGCCGCTGGGACCCCGGAACGTGAAGTCTGGCACCTCGACAACGGGCGGATCGCGGTACGGAACGTCACCAGACCCACGCTGAATCCTTTTCGTCCAGTGGGCCATGTGAGTCGCGCCGCGGTCATTATCGCGCCGGGTGGAGGATTTCTGGGTCTCGCCATCGAAAGTGAGGGCTGGAGCATCGCTCGCTGGTTTGCCAACCATGGCATCACCGCCTTCGTGCTCAAGTACCGCGTCCTTCCCACCCCGGAATCGCAGGCAGAATTCAGCGAGAAATTGATCCGCCTGGTGCACGGCGAGAAGGTGGAGGGTGGCTTCCATCCTCCCGACGACACTCCGGCGGATGCCTACGCCGATGGTATTTCGGCACTGCGTTACGTTCGGGCTCACGCCGGTGAGTACTCGATAGATCCCCATCGGATCGGTTTCATGGGCTTTTCGGCGGGGGGCTTTCTGACGCGGTCGCTGGTGGAGCAAGCGGGCGCGGACCAACCTGATTTTGCAGGCCCAATCTACCCCAACATGGCTGCAATCAAGGTCCCGACGAAGGCACCACCGATGTTCGTGGCCATCGCAGCGGATGACTTCCTCCTGAAACGCGTACAGGGCTTTCCATTGATCGAAAGCTACCAAGCCGCTGGCCAACCGGTCGAATTTCACATGTTCGCAAGCGGCGGGCATGGCTTTGGTGCCGGTGTTCCTGGCACCCCAACCGAGGGCTGGCTGGACCTGATGTTGCACTGGCTGAAGGCGCAGGGATTAGTCGAACAGCAATGACCTCAATGCGACCCTGTGCCAACCAACACGGGCGAACTTCGCCATATCGGCCGTAGCCGCGCTTCCTGGCGTGGCGCAGGTGATCGTGCATCCGCATTACCGCCCGCCAGAAACGGTGCAGCGGGTAGGCATTCCGGTGAATCCCTCCGAAAAGCGGATCCGGGTGCTCATCATCAGCGGCCAGAACAGTTATGAGCACGACTGGACAGGCGTGGACAATGCTCTTCGCACGCTGCTGCAGGATACCGGCCGTTTCGACGTCAGGGTCACCGAGGATTTTGACTATGGCAGTTTGCCCATGCTCAAGGCCTATGACGTTGTGTTCCTCAACTACTCGAGTCGCTGGGTATACGACGACGCAACGGAGCACCGTTGGTCGCCGGCAGCGGAGCAGGCGCTGTTTGACTACGTGCGCGCGGGCGGCGGACTGGTGGCTTACCATTCGTCTTTCACCTTCGGGTTCAACTGGTCCGAGTACCGTCGCCTGCTCGGTGCGGTCATGGAGCCCGGCACCAGCCGTCGCTCACCACCGGGCGCGTTCCCCGTGCACATTGTCGATCGCAGTCACCCGATTACCGCCGGGATGCGCGAGTTCTTCTGGACCTACGACGACGACATGTACACCAATATGAGCGTCGATCCCGAGGCAAAGATCCACGTGCTGGCCACGGCACACGATGCCTCGGCCAGCTACGATCCGAAGCTCGCCGGGCCCAAGTATCCGGTGGCGGCCTACACACCCGACAAGCTGAAAGCCATGAAAGGCATGGATGGCGATCATCCCCAGGTTTGGACGGCCGACTACGGCAAGGGCAGGGTGTTTGCGATCACCCTTGGGCACGATGAAGTGGCATTACAGTTCCAGCCGCTGCAGACGCTGCTCGAGCGCGGTACCGAGTGGGCGGCCACCGGCAAGGTGACGCTGCCAGTGCTTGAGGACGCGCGCGACTACCCCACGCAATGAGGTCCAGGCGATTTTTGTCGCCCTCAGCGCTTCTTCAGATCAAGGGCCACGACCGTGGCGGGATGAATCTCGGATGGGCCAAAACGCGGGAGCAGCGTCGATCATGTCCCGGCCTCCACGAGACCGATCTGCGTATCCAGCTGCTGGACGGTCTGCGTTCGCTGACAACTTACACCGCTCTTCGTTAGTTGAGTGTCGATGAGTTCCTGAAAGGGATAGTCCGTCTTCAGGGCATTGTCCGAAATCTTTGTCGAGCAGCAGCTTCACTCAGCAGCGTGCGCGCTGGCGGGCTCGACGTGCTCATGAGCCGCTAGCGCTTTCCGGAGTTGTTGTGTTTTCAAGTATGATTGAAAATGATAAGAGAGAGTTATCACGGCACGCTACGCACCAATCATTATAAAACAGCCGCTTGCATGAATCGCATGCGATCCCTACACTGTCCCCACCATGACATCCCCGGTATCCCGCTCCTTATTACTGCAATCCACCCCGCCGAGCGCGCTCGAGGACCCAAACCGGCTCTCCGAAGAATCGGAAAAAGCCGTCGCGGCGTTCTTCCACGAGGGTTTCTCGCGCAATACAGCCCGCACGTATAAGACGGCACTGCAGTACTGGGGCGCGTGGCATGCGCTGCGCTATGGCGACGCCATCACCCCACCCGTCTCGCCAGCCGTGGTGATTCAATTCATCGTCGATCATCTGGAACATCAGCCCGGCATGGCGGCTCCGGAAGTCTCCCCGTACACAAAGTCCTCCGAAACCACGCAGCATCTGTTACCGCTCGCCATCGATCAGCTGCTGGTCGAGCGCAGCTACAAGGCGAAGCTCGGTCCCTGGTCGATGGCTACCGTGGAGACCCGCCTCGCGGCTCTGTCCAAAGCGCACGAGCATTTCATTGCCAACAGCGCGCATCGCAAATTGGGCCCGGAAGTGAATCCCCTGCGCGATCCTCGAGTCCGTCAGCTGATCAGCGCCGCACGGCGCGCGTATGCGCGGCGGGGCCGCGAACCCTCTCGTCCCGTGGCCGCCACCCGCAGTGTCATGGAAGCGCTGCTGGCCACCTGTGGCGATGACCTCATGGGCAAGCGCGACCGAGCCCTGCTGCTCTTTGGCTGGGCCAGCGGCGGCCGGCGCCGATCGGAAATCACGGCGGCCACGTTCGAGAATGTGCGCCGGGATGCAGACGGCTTCATCTACCACCTGGGGCGCTCCAAAACCAATCAGACTGCCCGCAAGGATCCAAAGAGTCTGAAACCCATCCAGGGCGCCGCGGCGGAGGCTCTGAAAGTCTGGATGCAGGTGCTGCTGGAGTTCAGGATCACGCATGGACCGATCTTCCGGCGCATCCTGAATGATCGCGTCGCCGAGCCGCTGAAAGATGGCGCCGTGCGGGAAATCATCCGCCGGCGGGCGCTCATGGCCGATCAGCCGCTCGGAAAACTCTCCGCGCACTCGCTGCGCTCCGGCTTCGTCACTGAAGCCGGCAAGCAAGGCATCTCCCTTGGTGAGACCATGGCGATGACCGGCCATCGAAGCGTCCAGACCGTCATGGGCTACTACCAGAGCGGGGAGCTCTCCACGTCCCGGGCTGCGAAGCTCCTGGATTCGAAATAGCTAGGGTGCTTGCTTCGCGGCATTGGCGGCGTTGATCGCCTTGACGATCTCGCCGAGCTGCTGGAGGGCGGTCGCATCCTCGGCGCTGACCGGCTGCTGGTTCTTGCAGCGTGGATCGGTGCGCTGCAGGGCCCCGCTCATGGCGCGCGTGACCGGGATCCCCTCGCAGCCGTGACTGTTATCGCAGACCAGGTCCCACTCGGGCCGCGCCTTGACGTGACAGGCGAAGCAGTTGCCACCGAAGCGGTTGTTGACTTCCGCGAAGCCGCGCACACGGATCTTCGAACCCTGGGGGGAAACATCGATGTCGAAGAACTCCCAGTCGTGGGTGGTGGGATTGAAACCCTTCTCGCGTTTGACCATGGCCTCGGTGGGCACGAGCTGCAAGACGGAGCCGACCGGATAGTGCGCACCGCTGGTTGATTGCGCAGCTCGCACCGTACCCTGAAGATTGCCCGCCAGGTTATCGACGTAGAAGTGCCGCACGTGCGTCATCTTCGTGATGCAACGGAACGACTGATCGCTCACGGTAAAGGGGTGGGCGCCAGCCAGAGCCGGCAGCAGAAGCGCGGCGGCCGCCAGACTGCGGCGAGCCGCGCCTGTGAATCCGTGCCACATCGGAGCCTCCCTACGATACACAATGCGCTTCCTGGGACAATGATATTGAAACCTACGGCTGCGACATTGTCTATCTGACTCTCTGGAGTACTCTTGGCACTGTAGATGTGAATATGCCCCCATCGATGGTGCCACCGGGACATCATTCCCCTGAGTGGGACCAGAAGAGCGAGTGAGTAGATGGAAACCATCGGCCACGATTTACGCCAGATGCAGCGCACACCGTTGGCGGCCTCTCATGTCGCGGCGTTGCGCGCCGCGGGCAAGGTTGTGACTTATCCAGCCGGAACGGTGCTCACCCGGCCTGGTGACCGGGTGGATCGCTTCTTCTATATCGAGGACGGCGAGATCGAGGTCGTCAATCCGTATACGAACGAGCGTCACTTACCGACTACCTTGGGTCCCACGCAGTTCATGGGCGAGATCTCCTTTCTCAACGGCGGTGTCTGGTCCATGTCCATGCGCACGGCGCGGGAGACTCGGGTCATCGAGGTCCCGCGGGATGCCATGCTGACCCTGATGTCCCACATTCCCGAAATGTCTGACATCGTGATTACCGTGTTTTCCGCAAGGCGCCGGCGGCAGCTCGATGAGCGGGACAGCAGCCTGCAGCTGATCGGCGAGGACTCGGATCGCAACGTCGCCCGGGTGGCCGCGTTTGCAAGTCGCAATCGCATCCCCTACCGCTCGCTGGCGCTGGGCAGTCCGGAGGCGCAGGCGACGGCTGCCAGTTGTTCCATCGATCCCGCCCAGCCCGCGGTGATTTTCGGACGCGGTGTCGCCGTGACCGATCCCACCCCGGATAAGATCGCGCGACTGCTCGGCCTGAACCTCGACTTCAAGGAAGACGAGACCTTCGACGTGCTCATCGTCGGAGGCGGCCCGGCCGGGGTTGCAGCCGGGGTCTACGCCGGCGCGGAGGGCTTGGGCGCCCTGGTGGTCGAGGACACCGCCATCGGCGGTCAGGCCGGTACTTCGAGCCGCATCGAAAACTATATGGGCTTCCCGACCGGCATTTCCGGGGCCGATCTGGTATGGCGCGGGGAAGTGCAGGCCATGAAGTTCGGCACGCGCTTTGCGATGCCGCGTCGTGTCGTGCGGCTTGAACAGATGGACCGGGATCGATTCTGCGCGACTTTCGACAACGGACAGCGCGTCAGCGCGAAGGCCGTGGTCGTTGCCACCGGAGTACAGTATCGCCGGCTGCCGATCGACCGGCTCGAACAGTTCGAGGGTGCAGGCATCTACTATGCCGCCACGGAAATCGAAGCCCGCCACTGCAAGGGCACCGACGCGGTGATCGTCGGCGGAGGCAACTCCGCCGGACAGGCGGCGATGTACCTGAGCCGCTCGGCCCGCTGTGTCCATGTACTGGTCCGAGGGGAGTCCCTCGCGGCGTCCATGTCGAGTTATCTGTCCAGCCGCCTGGCGGCTGATCCGGCCATCCAGATCCACTTCGGCGCGGAAGTCACCGCATTGCACGGCGGTGAACATCTCGAGGCCGTCACCCTCCGGGACGCCAGGACCGGTGCGACGCGCATCATCGATACACGTGCCCTGTTCATCATGGTAGGAGCTTCGCCGAACACCGACTGGCTTTCCGGGCTCGTCGAACTCGACAAGAAGGGTTTCGTGATCACCGGGTCCGGCAATGATGCGGCCAGCTCCCCCTTCGCAACCTCCCGGCCCGGCATCTTTGCAGTCGGCGACGTGCGCGCAGGATCGGTCAAGCGAGTGGCCTCCTCCGTTGGCGAGGGCTCGGTGGTCATTTCCAAAGTATGGGAATTCGTCAATCGCAGGGCATAGTGGCGCGTGGCTCCGGTCCACTGCTGGATCGGCATGCCGCCAGCTAACCGATCGGTTCGTTGAACTCCGAGCGTGTGGCCCTAAGATGGGTGCGAGCTCGGCATCCGCCGAACGCAAGGCTGATCTCATGCATGACATCCCCTCGCGGATTGATCCTCAGGACACGGTGCTTCTGTTTGTCGATCTGCAGTCCGGCATTGTCGAATTGTCCCGGACGATCTCTTTGGTTCGACTCAGGAAAGGAGTCCTGGGCCTGTCGAAGCTCGCCACGATCTTCCGTATGCCCAGCATCGTCTCGGGCGTGTCCGGTCAGGACGGTGCCGCGCCGACGATGATTCCCGAAATTGCCGAGGGAATCGGCCGGTACTCCGTCCACCCCCGAACGACCGCCGACTCGTTCCGCAATGAGCAGATCCTCGCAGCGGTGCAGGCCACGGCACGCAGGACGCTGCTCATATCGGGTGTGTCCTCCGAAGTCGCCGTGCAGCTGCCGGCATTGACGGCTTCCGACCTGGGCTACCGTGTCTTCATCGTCACGGACGCCTGCGGCGGCATGAGTGAGCGCACGGAGCAGGCAGCGCTTCAACGCATCG
>Ga0326728_10014333_pt1 | contig 16870 bp, 12 predicted proteins | sample MB3enrmetagenome_FD_207602 | JGI IMG/M metagenome (GOLD analysis project Ga0326728, IMG submission 207602) | Lab enriched peat soil microbial communities from McLean, Ithaca, NY, United States - MB31MN | ecosystem: Environmental > Terrestrial > Soil > Wetlands > Peat | place: USA: New York...
ATGAAACCAAAGGGATGATCAACGCGGCGGCTTTCGCCAAAATGAAAAAAGGGGTGCGCATTTTGAATTGCGCCCGCGGCGGCATCATCAAGGAGGCGGACCTCTGCGCCGCCTTGCAAAGCGGCCAGGTGGGCGGAGCGGGGCTGGATGTTTATGAAACGGAACCGCCTCCGGCCGATTTTCCATTGCGCAGCCTGCCGCAAGTGGTGATGACGCCGCATTTGGGGGCCAGCACGCATGAAGCGCAGGAAAACGTCGGGATCGAGGTGGCCGAGGCGATCACCGATTATCTGTTGAACGGCGGTGTGCGCAACGCCGTTAATTTGCCCAACTTGGACGCGCAAACCTTCCAGGTGGTCAAGCCATTTTTAAATCTGGGCGAGAAATTGGGACGCCTGCTGGCCCAGCTTGCCCCGAAACGCAATGACCGGATCGTGGTCACCTACGGCGGGCGGGCCGTTCAGTTGCCGAGTGATCCGGTGACGCGGTCCGTCTTGAAAGGTTTCCTGGAACTGGCCGGGGGCAAGGAAGTCAACCAGGTCAACGTCCACACCCTGGCGACTGACTTGGGACTGGAGGTGCAGGAAATCAAATCCAGCGAAGAAACCGATTTCAATGAATGGCTGCATGTCGCGGTGTTTTCGGGCGGCCAGAAAATATCCGCCGCCGGCAGCATTTTCGGGGCGAAGAGCCTTCCCCGCATCGTCCGGCTCAACAGCCAGCCGGTGGAAATTGTGCCCGAAGGCGTATTATTCCTGATGAATAATAAAGACCGGCCGGGAATGGTCGGCCACATAGGCACCTTGATGGGCAGGTACAATGTTAATATTGCCAGCATGAGTTTGAACCGCGACACTGCCGGCGGAAGCGCATTGACGGTGTTGAATTTGGACAGTGTCCCCCCGGCGGAACTGCTGGCGGAAATCCAGAAAGACCCGGATATCAGCAACGTGCGGGTGGCGAAACTTTAATGGCAAAGGAAAAACAACATGAATCCATTCACACAACAAAAGCTGTTGCCCGCCGCGCTGGCCTTGGCGCTATGGCCATGGCAACCCGCCGCCCGCGCCGCCTCGACGAACACACCCGCCGTTAATTTTCCCGATCCGGTGGTGGCCACCGGCAAGGGCTTCGAAATCAGACGCAGCCAGCTCGACGACGCCTTCCTGAGTTACGACACGAGCCTGGCGGCTCGGGGCGGCAGCATTCCGGAAGACCAACGCAGCGAGCTCAGATCCAAATTGCTGGACCACCTCATCATCACCAGAATCTTGACACAAAAGGCGACGGCGGATGACAGAGCCGCGACCAGGAAGATGGTTGACGACAACATTGACGAGGCCCGCAAATCAGCGCCGAGTCCGGAAGCGTTCGCCGCGCAGATCAAGGCCAGCGGAATGACGTTGGAGCAGGTGCGGGCGCGGGCGTGCGAAGAACAGCTTGCCCGGCGGGTCCTGGAGCGGGAAACGACCAATGGAATTACGATTTCCGCCGCCGCCGCCAAAAAATTCTATGACGACAACCCGGACAAGTTTGAGATACTCGAACAGGTGCGTGTCAGCCATATTCTCATTTCAACCGTGGAGCCGCCGGATCCGCTGAACCCGCGCGCCCAACCGCGCCCTTTGCCGCCGGAAAAGAAGAAGGAGAAGGAAAAACTGGCCAGGGACCTTAAAGCGCGCGCCGACAAAGGGGAGGATTTCGGCAAGTTGGTCAAGCAGTATTCCGAAGACCCCGGCTCAAAGGACAAAGGCGGCGAGTACACGTTCCCGCGCGGTCGAATGGTGCCGGAATTCGAGGCGGCGGCTTTCTCCCTCAAGACCAACCAAATCAGCGACATCGTGGAAACCCAGTATGGGTATCACATTATAAAAGGGCTGGGAAAATTCCCGGCCAAGCACCAACCGTTCGCCGAGGTCGAGGCCAAAATCAAAAATTACCTTGCTGACCAGGAGGCCGAAAAGACGCTGCCGGCCTACCTGGATAAACTCAAGGCCGAATTCAACGTCGCATTGGTTGATCCAAACACTGGCAAACCTGCGCCGCCTGCGGCCAAGTGAGCGCGGCGGGGGGTCCTTAGTGGCCGGGTGAATTCTCGCTGTCGCCGCCGCTGGCCGCTTTGCGGGTGAGGTCATCGATCTGGCGGCGGGCTTCGGCGGCGAATTGTCCGGCGGGATAGCGCATCAGATAGTCCTTGTAGCTCAAGACAGTGTTTTCGTTGGTCACTTGCTTCCAGAAGAAACGCTCCAGCCGCGCCCGCCGCTCTTTGCGGGCTGCCGGATCGGGTTTGGCCGCGGAGTTCTTTTTAATCGCCTCGTTGATCATGGCCCTTTTTGTATCGCTCCAAGCCCTTTCCTTATAGCAACGCCTGGCCTCGGCCGTGTGCCGCCCCTTTGGCCAGTCGGTATAATACTGCATGTAATCGGTGGCTTGGTCCCGCGATTGCGTCCAGCGCCAATCCAATTCATCCCGCGTTGCCGGCAGGGCAAAGATCAAGGCAAGAAAGACAACGATCCCGAGCAAGACTGCTTTCTTATTCATGCCTGCCTCAGGGATACCAAACGGCGCGGAAAGATCAAACTTTTGTTGGATTGGGCGCGGCGGGGCGGGCGTCGAGGAATTTCTTCAATTCGACCGCCGCCTTGCCGCCAAAGCCCGGCACGGCGGCGATGGCCTCGACGGTGGCAAAGCGCAGGCGCTGCACGGAGCCGAATTTTTTGAGCAGCGCCGCCTTGCGCTGCCGGCCGATGCCGGGAAATTCATCGAGAATGCTCTCGGAGATTTTCTTCAATCGGAGCTGGGCGTTGTAAGTGTTGGCGAAACGATGCGATTCGTCCCGCACGCGCTGCAGCAATTTTAAAGCGCCGGAATCATGGCTCAAGCGCAAGGGCGCATCCTGGCCGGGCCGGAATATTTCCTCGAATTCCTTGGCCAGCCCGATGACGGCGATGTGGCCCAGGCCCAATTGGGTCAACTCCGCCACCGTGGCATTGAGTTGCCCCTTGCCGCCGTCAATAACAATCAAATCGGGAAGGGGGGACGGCGCGCGGCCCTGCGCGATGTCCGTCCGCTCGCGCAGGAGGCGCGAATAGCGCCGCCGCACCGTCTCGGCCATGCAGGCAAAGTCATCCTGGCCGGTGACGGTTTTAATCCGAAAACGGCGATAGTTCGAGCGGTCCGGTTTGCCGTCGCGAAAGCTGACCATCGAGGCCACGGCAAAAGTCCCGCTGATATTGGAAATGTCGAAGCCTTCAATGCGCGCGGGGGCGGCGGGAAGATCAAGGACTTTGGCCAACTCGGCCAGATCCAGCCGCGGTTCGATGGCCACGGGCAGATTGCAAGGCATCCGTTTGTAATGCCGGGTTTTTTGCGTGGTGCGGCGCAGGTCTTGCAGGGCATCGCGAAATTGGGCGGCTTTTTCAAAATCCTCTGCCGCGGCCGCTTTTTGCATCTGCTCCTTCAACTCGCTCTCCATCTCATCGGTTTGGCCGGCCAGAAAATCGCAGGCGGCCAGCACCTGTTGCAGATATTCCCCGCGCGCCACATTGCCAATGCAGGGGGCGGTGCAGTACTTGAGATGGCCATAGAGACAGTGTTTGTAATCTTCCGCTCCGGGAGTCAAGGGGCGGCAGCCGCGCAAGTTGAATTTGCGCCGGGCCAGCGTCAGGGTGTGCCGGGCGGAGGAGGAATGGGCGAACGGGCCAAAGTAGCGCGCCCCGTCGTCCTGCCGGACACGCGCCAGCATGAAACGGGGGATGGGATCGTTGAGATTGATCTTGATGAGCAGGAAATGTTTGTCGTCGCGAAAGCTGATGTTGTAGCGCGGCTGATATTCCTTGATGAGCTTGCCTTCCAGGAGCATGGCCTCCGGTTCGCTGGGCACCGTGTAAGTGTCGAGATCGTGGACGGCATTGACCAGCGCGTTGAATTTCAAATCCCAACCCATGCGCCGGGACGGCTGGAAGTAGGTGCTGACGCGTTTGCGCAAGTCGCGGGCCTTGCCGACATAGATGACGGTGCCGAACCGGTCTTTCATCAGATAGACCCCCGGCTTATGGGGCAACACGCTGAGTTTCTTTCGAATCTGCTCGGTCGCAGGCATGATCAGAAATCCATTGGTTCATCACCGCCAATTTAAGGCAGTTTCCGGCGGATTCAAGAACCATTCCGATCCTTGGGCGGGGCGGCGGGCAAACTGCGGCTTGTGGAAACGGGACAAGACGAGTATAGGAATGACTTGATGACGACACTTAACTTTGAAATGGCGCTGGCCCATGTGGTTTCTTCATTTGAAGAAGGAGCGCAATTGAGAATCAAAGTCGCGGGCGATTGCGGCCGGGCAATTGTGGAAGCGGCTGCGCTGGTGGCCGGATGCCTGCGCTCCGGAGGCAAAATCCTTTTCTGCGGCAATGGGGGCAGCGCGGCCGACGCCCAACATCTGGCGGCTGAGTTTGTCGGCCGCTTCATTCTCGACCGGCAAGCCCTGCCGGCGATAGCGTTGACGACCGATTCCTCAATCCTCACCGCCGTGGGCAACGACTACGGCTTTGAGCAGGTTTTCTCCAGGCAAATTCAGGCCCTTGGACGGCCCGGCGATGTCGCCGTTGGCATCAGCACCAGCGGCCATTCTCCCAATGTCATTGCCGCCATGCGGGAAGCCCGGAAAAAGGGCCTCAAAAGCATCGGGTTGGCAGGCAAGGACGGCGGGGCCTTGGCAAAATGCGTGGACATTCCGATCATTATACCCTCTGAAAACACCGCCCGAATCCAGGAATGTCATATCACCGTCGGGCACCTCATTTGTGAGTTGGCGGAAAAGAATCTACTGGTAGAATAGGGGCCGCCCACCAAGGCGTTTTGCCTGTCGCCACAACGTTCTGATACGCGACCCATTTATTTAACTTACCCTTTATGAAAATTGCACTTTATTTATTATCTTTATGCCGTTAGGCGCCGCCATTTGCGGGCCAGCAGGCTGACTGCACCGATGCCGAGCAGCGCGAGGCTAGATGGTTCAGGAACAGGCCAGAAGTCCGCGCTGGTGTCCGTGCCATTGAGTTCGTCATTCACTCCTGGGATTAGGAGCGAGCCAGGCGGCGGGTTATGCTGCCAATCGCCCGATCCTTTCTCCGTTACTTCTCCGCTGGTGTAAACAGGGCCAGCCAAGGACCCGATATGGAGGTCATAATACACGTGTAACTGGGCGCTGTACGTGCCGCCAGTACCAGGAGTAGCAGTAAAGCAGGTGATAGTCCCGCCGCTGGTGTCATTGGGATCGAGGGTGATAAAGCCATATTGTCCCCCAAAACTCGGAGTGGCGCTTACAAGTTGCAGAGCGTCCACTTGCAGAGGAACAGTTTGGCCAGTCCCGCTGGTGCCAAGACGCCGCACGATTGTGTCCGTGTTGCCCACGTTTTGCACCCCGATCGAACCGCCAAAATTGTAAGTGCCCAGGGGGACGCCCGCCCAAACAACCCCGTCAAACGAGGTGTCCGGGAACGTAAAAAGATCAAACCCGGGATCCACAACATCAGCCCTGCTTGAAGTTTGAAGGAAGAGCACGCCGCACAGGCCCGCAAGCGCGAGGATTGTGGCGTGTTGGATTGGTTTATTGCGCATACTATTGCCTTTCTGTTTTTGTGACGTTACTACAACGGGCCAACCAATGCGATTCATTTCGAGTTTCATTTCATCACCTATGGCGCAGTTCCGCAACGGAACACCGGACAGCGAATGAACCGCATTCGATTCACCCCGCGTTGTGCCAACCACTGAACGGCTCCGCGTGTCTTTTGCGCGTGGTCAATTAGCTATTAGCATAAACTATTCCACTACAATTAGCAAAGATTATAATTGGTTCCTCGAATGAGCCTAACGGCTTGCATGTTAAGGGGTTGGGTGGAGCACATTTTCTGGTATTGCCGGAGGCCTTTGCGTGTGGACAACCCCTTTGCGTGTGGACGACGCGCGAAGTGTAAGGGTGGGCGACAGCACGGAGCGGAAAAATCCGAATGGCGGAAGCGCATGTCTCTGCAAGGCAATTATTTAGGGCTAATTGTGCTTGGTGATTCCGGTTCTGTAAAACTTCCCGACGTTTTTACAGTTTGGCAGCAGCCAACACGGCTGCGCCTTTAAGGCTGGATGGAAAGAGGCTGATCTGGGGCGCTTTTGCAAAGGGGGTCCAGTGAAAGCAGCCTTGGCCGCACGGCTGCGGCAGGAAACCACGATGTCACTGAAATGGATTTGTCAGCGATTCAGGATGGAGGTGCCGGGCCATCGCTTCATCAACGGCTCCATAAACCGAGAAAAACGCTCTAAAGAGCAAAAAGTGATAATGTGAGGAACTGATTTCAAGGGGACAAAATCACTGAATACCAATTTCCTAGGACTGACCCTTTCATTGTGCTTGGTGGTTCCGGTTGTGTAAAACTTCCCGACATTCTTACAGTTTTTGGCGGCAGCCAATGCGGCTGCGCCTTTAAGGCTGGATGGAAAGAGGCTGATCCGGGGCGCTTTCGCAAAGGTGATCCAGTGAATCTAAATCCGGCAGTTGATTTAACCACAAAGAACACAAAGTTCACAAAGAAAAGTCCTTTTTTTTGGGCTCTCTGTACTGCAATCTGTCCAAATCGCTCAGTTTCGCGAGGATTTCTTGTGCAAACGCAAAATGCTGTTTTACATCCAATTTCAGTTCTTTTGGTTGCGGCTTTGCCGCGCTGTGCTCTATGTGGCAAAATGAATGGCCATCGCCTCATCAACGGCTCCATGAATCGAGAAAAACGCTCTAAAGAGCAAAAAGTCACAATTTTCGGAACTCAACCGTTTCCGTCCCAAAAACAATCCAAAACCAACCAAGCCGACAAGGATTGTCAATTGTTAGAACTGACCCCTGCATGTTAACTTTATGACTCAACAAGAAGAGCCGCCCACAATGGACGGCTCGGTTCGTTCGGGTCTTTGGATCGTTTCGCTATGCCGTCCGTCGCCGTCGCCAAGCGTAGGTCAGCAGGCTGATGGCACCGGCGGCGAGGAAGACAATAGTGGAGGGCTCGGGCACGATGAGTGCCTCTGCTGGTTCGAGGGCATCGTTGTTGCCGTCCGGGTTGAGTAAAACGATGGTGTCGCCGGAGGGGTCGAGTGGCTGTGCGATGAACATCGCCTCCTGCAGAGGGTAGGTGACCTCAAGCGGAAATCCGTCCGCGGCATCCGTCGATGTGCCCATTAGGTTGTAACTGGAAAAGAGGTTTCCGGCGTCGTCGACGCCATCCCACATGTAGTAATTCACGCTTCCCACCGTGGGCCCGGCGACCGGCTGAATCGTGGACGGATTAACCCAGCCGAACGTGAGATCAGCCGTGAAAGTATATTGCCCGGAATAAGCGAAAACGACTACGGGGGTTAACCCATCGATATAGGTGAGTCCAGCAACCCCTGTAGGGTTGTTAACCTCGGCCAAGGAACGGTTCTGCGTGGACTGCATCTCGTCTTTCTCCTGTTGCCAAGTTAGGCCGCCGAACCAGGTTGCAGGCCATGATTGTTTCATTGTATTGGCATTGTCGGTGGTTTCCTGGTTGACGGTTTCGGATCGCAACGATGAGGTGGCGACGAAAACCATAGCGAAAGCGAGTATGAAACTCCTCATTGGGTTTACTGATAGGAATTTAATGAGAGGAAATTGCTTTTGGCGGCCACGGGGCACCGGGTTTGACACGCGCTTCAGGGGTTCGTATTCGAGCATGATGGTGAGCTTCTTCATAATATGATCTCCTTAATTATCTGATGGTTGGTTTGGATGCATATTGACTACTGACACACGCGCAATCTTGCGATGCGCCGCAAGATCGCCTGCGGCAACCGCTTTAGCGAACTGGCTTGGCGCGTTGCTTAACATTTGATGCATTTCAGCACAGATGGCGCGGTTGCGCAACGGATAAGATTTTGGAAAAGCGGATAATTCTTTGGATTTTGGGCGGTTTTTGCGATAAAAGGCCAAAATCATTGCCCCGCACGCCAAGCCTCCGGCGAAAGGCCCTCATGGGCCTTGAACGCATGACGAAAGGAGTCCAGGCTGGCGTAGCCCGTCGCACAGGCGACCTCGCAAACGAGGTTTCGCGGATCGCGGAGCAACTCTTTGGCCTTGGAGAGCCGAACTTCTTCCAGGAATCGGTGGAAGGTCACGCCCGTCGTTCGACTGAACAGGGCGGAGAGATAGGAGGCGTTCATTTTCATGGCCGAGGCCAGTTCACCCAAGCCGATCGGGCGGTGGTAATGCTGATGCGCGTAGTCGAGCATCGCTGTAACGAGCTTCCGGGCGTGGCTTCCCAAACCGGGTTGGACGGTGGATTCCGGGAGGCTGGGCAACCGATGGCGCAGCTCCCCGCGCAGGCGCGCGGCCTCGATTTGAGTGCTGTTCAACCGCCGCAAGGCGTTGTCCAGTCCGCTCCGGGCCATCCTGGCTTGGGCGGTAGATTCCAAATCGTGGAGGATCAGACGCGCCAAAGCCACCGCGTCATGGAAAGCGGTGGGGGAAACAGATTCTCCTTTCCATGGACCGTAACCTCGTAGCGGCGTCTCGGCAGAGCGCCGCTGACTTTCTTCCCGAACAATGGCGGCGCTCTGCCGAGACGCCGCTACGCCAGGGTTCATGGTTCGTGAGCAGGTCCGATTGGAACAGGAAACCACCCTCGCCTGCAAGACCAGCGTGAGAGGGCAGGCATTATCCACCTGAAGGCAGGCACAAAAGTTCGTGATGCCACACTGCCCGATGAATCGCCGGCCCCGGTTTGCCTGGCGCAAGGTCAGTTTCCAGTGACGCCGCAGGCAGGACTCGCAGTACTTGGGCCGCCGGCCTTCCGCGCCCGCTCGTTGGCGCGCCATCGGGCACAGGACGGGCCTTGCACCGAGTCCCTGGAAGTCCAACGGATCATGCCACAAGACGTGGAGGCGCAAGCCGGTCAGTTGGGCAATAGTTTTGAGCAGCGGCGCGGTCAGCCGTTTTCGGAACAGGTCCTGACACTCCCTGAAGGCGACAAATTCCGAGGGTTCGACCTCTGCCGCCCATTTCAGCGACGGGGCCTGGTTTCCGCTTGGGCATGGGGCCGTGGCTTCGGCGTCCGGCGGCTTTGCCCGAGTCGGCCCTGTCACCCTGTAACTTTTCATGCCGGTTTTCATAAGACTCCAAAGCCAGACTCTTGCGGGCCAAATAGCGTGTGCCCGCCAAAGAGGCTGGACATTGGCAACTTTCAGGAGACGACGCCATTTATGCATGGAACGCCCGGCAAAACAAACTCTTTAAGATTAAGATTACGAATTAGCGGCTCAGGCGGCCCGCCATCATTGGGACATGGCCCCGCCAGTGCCAGGCCTGGGTCGCCGCGGTTGTTTGGGCTGCGGAGCCGCATTGGGAGGGAAAGAGGTTTCGAAGTCGCTTGGGTTTAGAACTTTGTTCGTTACAATGTTCTGGTAGGTCTCAATAAAATTCCCTTTCAGTTTCGACGCCCTTTCCCTTTGGGCCTTTTGCGCAAGAGTGAAACCGGCCAGCGCCGCTTCATCAACTTTTCGACCCAAAATGAGTTCGGCCTGAGCGATCAGGAAATCCGATTTGTGGATCCAGAACAGTACTTTTTGGGAATCGATTTGGCCGGTCAAAACGTAGCATTTCTGGCCGTTGAGAGTTTCGTTGTTGGTCTTGGCATAATTCTTGAGCGTGGCGGCCAGGCTGTTTGTCTGGTCAAAAAATAACTCCGCGATCCAAGCTCCGAGAGTGTCCGAAGAGGCTGCTGCCGTGTTCAAGGCCGTTTCCCGGTCCTTCACCTTGATGGTGACAGTGCCTGGGTGAACAAAATCCCCTTTGCCGGCCGCCCATACGGCGCCTTTGAGGTGCTGGGCGCCGACCTCCCGCTCCCACTCCATTCGATAATGGTCCGGCCGGCCCAATCGAAGCGACAGTTTTGTCGTCACCGTCTGCGGCTCTTTCATGGCGGGGCTGATTTGCGATCGGTCAATGGTCCCAACGGATACGCCTTGCACGCTGTAACTGGACAATTTCTTGTAAGTCGCGCCAAGCCTTTTCAAAATCTCGTCCGCCGCCAGATCGGGGGGAGGCTTCGGCGGGGGGGCATTGGTCGCCGCCTGCTCGGCCGCAATCGCTTCTTCGTGCTGGTGGTATTTGTCAAGCAACTTGGGCACGAAAAGGATCGCCGCCACCGCCACCACGGCGCCCACGCCCAACCCGACGTACAAGCCGACGGGCGGCTTTTTGGCCTTTCGAGCCATAGCTGCCGCCATCGCCGGGGTGGTGGCGGCGTACTGCACCGTCGAAGGAGCTTTCGTGAGCTTGCCCGGCCGCGGGACGGGGGCGGTGGGGGTTTTCGGCACGACGATTGGCGCCTGGCAACTTGGACAATTGATTTGAACGCCGGCGTATTCGGGTGTTGCTTCAATATTTTGCTGGCAGTGAGGGCAGGAGAATTTGAATTCTTTCATAGTGCAATGAATTGATTTACGCCTGCCGCTCTTTGATGGCCTGTAGAATGCCCGCAATCACTTCGCCCTTCGGCTTGGCTCCTTGATGGCCTTTGCCATGAAGGCGAACGCTCACGTGGTTGGCCTCCATGTCGCGCGGGCCGATCACCAGCATGGTATGCACCCTGGCCTCTTCGGCGCGCAGGACTTTTCCGTTGATTTTGTCCGGGCCAAAATCCGCCTCGGCGCGCACTTGATGGGCGCGCAGTTCGGCCAGGATGGGCTTGGCGTAATTGACCAGTTTTTCGTCGTCGCCGATGGTCAGGACGCGCACCTGGTCCGGCGCGAGCCACAAGGGAAAATTTCCCGCGTAATGCTCGATCAGAAATCCAATGAAACGTTCATGGGTCCCAAGCGGCGCGCGATGAATGCACAATGGCGTCTTGTCCGTGTTGTCCTTGTCGCGATAGACGAGGCCGAACCGGGCGGGCACGGCGAAATCAACCTGGTTGGTCGCCAGAGTGAATTCGCGGCCAATGACGCTCCAGACCTGCACATCAATTTTCGGGCCGTAAAACGCCGCCTCATTCGGCGCCTCGACGAAATTGATGCCGCTGTTCTTGAGGACCTCGCGCACCATGTTTTCAGTTTGAATCCAGAGGGCCGGTTCGTTGACGAATTTCTGGCCGAGTTTGGCCGGGTCGTGCGTGCTGAAGCGCATGACATGTTTCTCGATGCCGAAGATCTTGAAATACTTGAGATACATTTCGTTGACCGCGTTGAACTCCTGCGCGAACTGTTCCGGCGCGCAATAAATGTGCGCGTCGTTCATGTTGAGCGAGCGGACGCGCATGAGGCCAAACAACTCACCCGATTGTTCGTAGCGATAGTTGGCGCCGTATTCGGCGAGGCGCAACGGCAAATCGCGGTAACTGCGCGGCTCCGCCGCAAAAATGCGGTGGTGATGCGGACAGTTCATGGCTTTGAGATAGTAGCGATTCTCCCCCATAAGCCGGCTTCTCTGCTGCTGCAACTCTAAGAGCCGACTTTCTCGATCTTCCTCTTCCTCCAAGTCTTCGTCTCTCTCGGACTCAACATCAACTGTGGGCGCATCGCGATGCCCTGAATCAACTCCAATGTCATAGGGGGGTGTTAACCTTTTGACTTCTTCATCAATCTCCTCAATTCTCTTTTTTACCTCCGGGTCAGAGGTCATTTCCATCGGCGGAAACATCGAATCCTTGTAGAGCAACGGCAGATGCCCCGAAGTCAGATACATTTTTTCCTTGGCAATGTGCGGCGTTTTGACACGCACGTAACCGGCGGCGAATTCGGTTTCCTTGGCCAGCTTTTCCAGTTCTTCCAAAATCGCGGCGCCTTTGGGGAGCCAGAGCGGAAGGCCGGGGCCAACATATTCGGCGTCCATCGCGAACAGGTGCATTTCCGCGCCAATCTTGCGGTGGTCGCGTTTTTTGGCTTCCTCCAGCATGTTGAAGTAAGCCTCCATCTCGGTCTTGTTCCTGAACGCGGTGCCGTAGATGCGTTGCAGTTGCGGGTTTTTTTCGTCGCCTTTGTAGTAGGCGCTGGCCACGGTGGTGAGCTTGAACGCGCCAATGTTCCCGGTGCGCATGACGTGCGGCCCGGCGCAGAGATCAATGAAATCGCCGTTCTTGAAATAGGTGATTTGCTCGCCATCGGGAATGTCGGCCAGGTTGCCGATTTTAAATTTGCTGGGGTTGCCGGGGCGCTCGGCCAACGCGCCCAACCGGCCGCTTTCGGCGTCTTTCATCGCCTGTTCGCGGGTGACGACCAGTTTTTCGAAGGCGTGGTTGGCCTTGATTTCCCTTTTCATCTCGGCCTCGATTTTCCCGAAGTCCTCCGGCGAGATGCGATGCTCCAGCTCGACATCGTAATAAAAACCGTTCTCGACCGGCGGGCCGGCGGCGAATTGGGCCTCGGGCCAAAGGCGCAGGATGGCCGTGGCCAGGACATGGGCGCAGGAATGGCGGAGGCGCTCCAAGTCGGTCATTTTTCCCCGGTCGTCCAGCGTTTTGCGGTCATTGTCCATATATCATCAGTACTTTACTGTGTCCGCTCCATTCCACCGTCACTTCATCCTTCTCAATTTTTTTCAGGACCACACCCTGGATTTCGTCCCCGGCCCCATAGAGGTTTCCGTTGATGAGAACCCGCGGGTTTGTCTTGCTGAAGAAAATGGCGTTGAGCTTCATCTCCACGGGCCAGGCAATCTGGCTGTCCTTGGCCACACTCGGCGCCGCGGCCGGCGGCGCGGTCGGCAGCGCGGCTGGCGGGGCGACTGGAATGGCTGCCACCGGCGGCGCAGCAACTGGAGGGACCACCGCCGGCGGCGCGGAAACAACGACAGGCGCAGAAGCGGGATTGGCTGGCGCGGCTGGAGCGGTTGGGGTCGGTTTCGGCATCACCACTGGTGGCGGAATGACGCGGGACGAGCCGCCTAAAGGCGGGACTCCCAACGGTTTCGGCGCTGCCACCGGTGGCGGAATGACATGGGGCGTCGCTGGCGGGGCAGTATTGGCCATCGCTACGGTGCTGCGGGGGTTGTTGCGCGCATTCCACAATTGCCAAAAAAACCAACCCGCCAGCAGCAGCGCGACCAGCCCGGCCGCGGCCAAAAGCACAGAAAGGCGCGAGCTTTTGGCGGCTGGCGCGGGTTCCATGCCCGTCGGCGTCGAAGGCCGGCGCGGGCGGTTTCTTTCCGACTGGCTGGCGCGTCTGAGGGCGTCATTGATGAGGCTCATAATTCGATGTGCCCTTCCAACTCGCGCATGGCGCGGCGCACCATTTGGAAATTGATTTTGTCGCGTTGCTGGACAAAGCCGGCCAGCAGGCATTTATCGCAGACGGCATTGATCAGGCGCGGGATGCCGCGGCTGTAGCGGTAAATGAGCCAGATGGCAGGGGTGGTAAAATAAGGCGCGCCGTTGGCGCCGGACACTTGGAGGCGATGATAGATGTATTGGCTGACCTCGGAGCCTTTGAGAGGATTGAGATGAAACCGCACCGTGATGCGCTGGCGCAGTTGACGCAAAGCATGATCGTTGAGCCGGTCGCGCAATTCCGGCTGGCCCATCAGGATGATTTGCAGGAGCTTGCGCTCGTCGGTTTCCAAATTGGACAACAGCCGCACCTGTTCCAGCAATTCGCGCGTCAAATCCTGGGCCTCGTCAATAATCAGAACGGTGTCCTTGTGGCGCTCGACCTGCTGCAGCAGGAAGCGGTTGATCTCGGCCAGCGTTTCCAGCCGGTCCAGCCCCTTGACCTGCAAGTTCAATTCCATGGCGATGGCCTTGAGCAGTTGCTCGGCGTCGAGCACCGGGTTAAGAATCAGGGCGGTGGAAAACTCCGGCCCCAATTGTTCGAGCAAGGCGCGGCACAAGGTGGTTTTGCCCGCGCCCACCTCCCCGGTCAACTGCACAAACCCCTTGCGCTCGCGAATCCCGTAAAGCAGATGATTGAAAGCTTCACGATGCTTGGCGCTGTAGAACAGGAACCGCGGATTAGGCGTCAGGTTGAAGGGCGGTTCTTTCAGCCCGTAATATTCCAAGTACACCCCTTTCAATTACCTTCGGCAGCGTGATTATTCAAGCCCGTTTTGTTCCAGTTCGTTCCGGTTCATGCTGGTGTCGCACAAACAAATGAGTTGCGCAATCGCGCCTGGGCATGTCTATTTAGCGTGATTTTCGCCAATTGCGAATTGCGAATTGCGAATTGCCGTCTCGAAACTATGAGCACCGCACCGTTGCCGCCTGAAGAACTGACAACAATCATCGCCGGCCTCAATCGCCTGGCCCACAACTTGTGGTGGACGTGGAACCAGGGGGCGCAGGAAATCTTTTCCGAACTTTCCCCCCGCTGCTGGCAAAACCTCTACCATAATGCCGTGGCTGTCCTGCACGAGGTTTCCGATTATGAACTGCGCGTCCGCCTGCAAGACACCGAGTTCGCCCGCCGCGTCCAGCAGGTGCTGGGCGATTTCGAGGCCTACCTCGATGACAAAGAGACTTGGGGCCGTCAGAACGCCCCCGCCCTCCTGCACAATCCGGTCGCTTATTTTTCGGCGGAATTCGGCTTTCACGAAACCTTGCCCATCGCCGCCGGCGGTCTGGGCATTTTGTCGGGCGATCACGCCAAATCGGCCAGCGACCTCAACATCGGTTTTGTTGGCATCAGCTTGTTTTATCGCGAAGGCTACTTCCAACAGCAATTCAACGCGGACAATTGGCAGACGGAATTTTACACCCTGCTCAACCCGGACAATCTTCCGCTCGAACCGGTGCTCGACGCCAAAGGCCGGCCGCTGGTCTGCTCAGTGGAAATCGAATTGACGGATGTCTATTTCCAGGCCTGGCGCGCCAACGTGGGCCGCGTCCCCGTCTATCTTCTGGATGCCAACCGGCCCGAGAACGCCCAGCATCACCGGGACTTGACCCGCCGCGTCTATGGCGGCGACAACACGATGCGCATCATGCAGGAAGTGCTGCTGGGCGTCGGCGGGGTGCGATTGCTCCGCGCCCTGGGCGTTGCCCCTTCGGTCTTCCACATGAATGAGGGTCACGCCGCCTTTTTGACCCTGGAATTGCTCCGCGAAAAACTCGCGGCCGGCCTTTCTTTCACGGATGCGCTGGCCCAAACCAAACAACAATGCATCTTTACCACCCACACGCCGGTCGAGGCCGGACATGACCGTTTCAACAGCGACCTGGTCCTCTATGCGCTGCGCAAACTGATGGGCCAGCTCAACTTGTCCCTCGACGGCATGATGGCCCTGGGGCGGGTTGATCCGCAGAACGGGCGTGAATCCTTCTGCATGACTGTCCTGGGGCTGAAACTCTCTCGCGCCGCCAACGGCGTCAGTGAGTTGCATGGGAAGGTCAGCCGCCAAATGTGGCATCCCCTCTGGCCGGGCACGCAGTTGGAGGAGGTGCCGATCGGGCATATCACCAATGGCATTCATCTGATGGGCTGGATGAAAGGGCCGGTGCGGAAATTCTGGCTGCGCAAACTTGCCGGAGCCGGCGCCCTGCCCGAACGGGCCGAGGGCGAAACGACGACCTTCTGGCACCGCAGCCGTGCCATTTCCCTGGAAAAGGAGGTCAACTCCAATGAGTTCTGGCAAAAAATGGCCGATCCCAACTTCATTTCCGATGAAGAACTGTGGGCCTTGCGCTTTCGACTGCGCCGGGAATTGATCGAATTTGCCCGACGCCGACTCGGACTGAGTCTTTCCCAATCCGACTTCATCTCCTTCGATCAACTGTTGAGCGTCGATGCGCTGACCATCGGATTTGCCCGGCGCTTTGCCACCTATAAGCGCGCGCCCCTGATTTTTGACCGATTGGAGGACATCATCAAACTGGTCAAGGACCGCCAGAGGCCGGTGCAATTCATTTTCGCCGGCAAGGCCCATCCGCGTGATGACGAGGGGAAGAAGTTCATCCAGCGCATCATCCATCTGAGCAAGTACAGCGAGTTAAAGGGGCACCTGGTTTTCCTTGAAAACTACGACGTCCATGTGGCCCGGTCCATGGTCTCCGGCTGCGATGTCTGGCTCAATAATCCGCGCCGGCCCCTGGAAGCCTCCGGCACCAGCGGCCAGAAAGCCGGCTGTCATGGCTGCCTGAATCTCAGCATCATGGACGGCTGGTGGCGCGAGGGCTACGACGGCACCAACGGATTCGCCATCGGCGGCGATGAGCATCCCGCTTCCATCGAGGCGCAAGACAAACTGGACAGCGCCAATCTTTACAAGGCCCTGACCGAGGAGGTCATTCCCGCCTTTTACAATCGGGACGACCGGGGTGTGCCGCGCCAGTGGATTCAAAAAATCCGCCGCGCCATGGTCACATTGGTCCCCCGCTTCAATACTTGGCGCATGGTGCAGGATTACACCCGCCTCTATTATCTGCCGAAACCAAAGTGACCGGCCCTCTGTATGTTCTGGCTCCTAATCTTAATCTTAATCTTAATCCTAATCCTAATCCTAATCCTAATCTTAATCTTAAATGAATTACCAGGCGGTTATCGGGCTTGAAACCCATGTCCAGCTCAAAACCAAATCGAAAATGTGGTGCGGTTGCGCCAATCAATTCGGCGCCCCGCCCAACACCCGGGTTTGCCCGGTTTGCCTGGGGTTGCCCGGCGTTTTGCCGGTGGCCAATGAAGAAGCCTTGCGCCTGACCGTCCTGACCGGCCTGTTGCTCCATTGCACGATCGCTCCCTACGCCAAATTCGACCGGAAGAATTATTTCTATCCGGACATGCCCAAGAATTACCAGATTACACAATACGACAAACCTTCGACGTTGAACGGGCACATTGATTTTGAATTCAACGGCGGCATTTCGCGCGTCCACATCACCCGCGC
>Ga0326728_10014335_pt1 | contig 16869 bp, 9 predicted proteins | sample MB3enrmetagenome_FD_207602 | JGI IMG/M metagenome (GOLD analysis project Ga0326728, IMG submission 207602) | Lab enriched peat soil microbial communities from McLean, Ithaca, NY, United States - MB31MN | ecosystem: Environmental > Terrestrial > Soil > Wetlands > Peat | place: USA: New York...
CTCGAGCTCGGACCGGGTAGTGGCCGTGCGGGTCTTCTCCACCAAATCTTCCAAAATCATGCGCGCGTCGTAAGCCTTGCGAAAGAAAGCCTGGTCAACGCGCTGCGCAGTGGCTTGGTGGATCCGCAGTCCGCCGAGCGCCAGCGCCGAGCCTAACACCACGCCGCCCGTGAGACCCACAGGTGTCATAACGTGGGTGTGGGGCAGGCCCCAAGCGAAAGCCATGGCCGCTCCCACGCTGATCAAGATTTGAAGAAACAGGAACCCTCTTTGCACCAGCAGGTAGCGGGCGCTCCTTCGGAGCAACACTGGAATCTCGAGCACTCGGTGCTTGACCACGGCGTAGGCAAAGGACAGGGGATAGAGGTAGAACACGAGAACCAGGACGGCGGTCAGCCATAAAGACATTTGAACTTGGAAGAGTTCCTGGGCCCCGAGTCCCAACAAGACCGGCACCACACCCACAAGCGTCCCCCCGACAATCACTCGACTCTTGCGTCGCGCTTCCGAGGTGGATCCAGCCAGGGCATTGCCGACCAGCGAGACCAGGCCCAAAAAATGAAACCCATAGGCGTACGTCATTCGAACCGCTCTCGATGCCTGTTGCCCAAACAACCTGCCCACCACCGCTGGTGTCTCGTAACTGCCTGTACTTAATCCCGGCAGCACAAAGCACAGTCCCAACGCCAAGCCGAGCCACTTCAGCCACGGAGCGCGGCGATCAACCGGCGAGCGCGCCGGGAAGACCGCGAAAAACAGGTAGAAAAGCGCCGCATCAAAACCATTGAAGATCGCTCGATAGGTCATCGCAAACCTTCGCAAGGGCGCCCCCAGGCCCGCAAAGTTACCCGACCAGTTTGCGATGGAAATGGCGCCGGCGAACTCCAAAACCAGCAGCCAAGCGTAGGGATCCTCAAGGCGTAAAAACAGGACCGCAAGGCCGACGACGAGGAAGATCACGGGATAGGTCTCGATGATGTCCCGGCTGAGGCGCTCGGTCAACCTTCCTAATCGTGAGGGAGAAGCCCGAAAGGTCGCCCGAAGGGTAAACGGCGCAGGAACATGGGGACGCTGGATCGTGAGCTCGACCGTGTCCCCGGGTTTGTGTATGGCCCAGATGTCGTTGAGCGAGTAATCGTTCTCGAATCGCTCTCCGTCGACCTTGAGGATTCGGTCGCCTACCTGTAATCCTGCCTTCTCCGCCGGGCTGTCTTTGTAAATGTCCGTAAGGAGCTGGCTTTGTTCAGCCTGGACGTATTGATTATCAAAACCCAACTGCACGGGGATTTGCCAGCGCTCGCAGTATATCCAGAGGCCGCTGTAGAAAATCGTGGCGGCGGCAAACAGGATGGCAAATATCGCCAGGAGTGGTTTCGGAAATGAGGCATACCTAGGCATGATTCACGGGATCAGTTCCGGCCAGTACACTGAGGAACACCTCCGGCAGACGGGAAGCTTATGCTCCGGTTCGAGATGAAGTCAAGCACCGTCAACCACCCAGCCTCGGGAAGAGGCGGTAACAATCCGAGATTTACAGGGCGCTCATGTTTGCTTGGAGGCTATTTCCTTGTATGTGCGCGTCCCTTCCCGCCGCGCTTTCGCAAACTACAACTGCACACCGCCTTTGCTTGGGAGCAAGCGCTGAAGACCCTGTCGGCAAACGGATGGCTCCACGCTATCTCCGCTTGCGGGCGGAGTGATCATCGACAATCCAAGCTAGCGATAAACGTTAGGTCTCTATCGTAAATGCCCCGACCGCTAAATGGTGATGATGACGGAGGCGTGAGTTCGGGGCAAACGCCCTACCCGCAGAAGTGCCCCACGCCCGCCCTACGTATGCTCTCACTTTTGCCTTGCGCATCCACTCAGAATGAGAACGCTCTCGAGCAATCTGAGATTGTCAGGTTGGTCAGTCTTGGCGGGATGTTCCGCAATCTGTAAGGTGTGCTGCCACGGCGATTCGGAGTTATCATAGGAGACCGTTATTGCGGAGGAATTATGGATAAAACTCATGACGTTTTTGGGGCTCGAGCAACACTCGAAACCAGCGGCGGTTCTGCGGTTATTTACCGCCTCGACAGTCTGGAGAAGTCCGGCCACGGCGCGGTCTTGCGCCTCCCCTTTTCAATCAAAGTTTTGCTGGAAGCTCTGCTGCGAAATTGCGATGGCACTCTGGTGACGGAGGAAGACGTCACCTCACTCGCCAACTGGAACGCCAAGGCGCCCGCCGCGCACGAGGTACCTTTCAAGCCTGCGCGCGTCATCCTTCAGGATTTCACCGGAGTTCCGGCGGTGGTGGACTTAGCCGCCATGCGCGCGGCGATGCAGCGATTGGGCGGCGACCCCGCAAAGATCAATCCCCTGGTTCCTGTCGACCTGGTCATCGATCACTCGGTGCAAGTGGATTACTTTGGGAACCCGTCCGCCCTCGAGCGCAACGCGGAGATCGAGTTCGAGCGCAATCGTGAGCGCTACGAATTCCTGCGTTGGGGCCAGCAGGCCTTCCAAAATTTCCGTGTGGTGCCTCCAGCCACGGGCATTGTGCACCAAGTGAATTTGGAATTCCTGGCCAAAGTAGTTCTGATGCGGAAGATCGACGGAGAAACCGTGCTGCTTCCTGACACCTTGGTCGGGACCGACTCGCACACGACGATGATCAACGGGCTGGGTGTGCTCGGTTGGGGCGTGGGCGGCATCGAAGCGGAAGCCGCCATGCTGGGCCAGCCCTATTATTTCCTGACGCCCAAAGTTGTGGGTTTCAGGTTGAAGGGAAGGCTGCGCGAGGGCGTGACGGCAACGGACCTCGTCCTCATGGTCACGCAGATCTTGCGCAAGAAAGGCGTGGTGGACCAATTCGTGGAATTCTTCGGTGAGGGTATGTCGGAAATGACGCTCGCCGACCGCGCCACGGTGGCGAACATGTCTCCCGAATACGGCGCGACGATGGGATTCTTTCCCATTGATGCCGAGACGCTGCGCTACCTCCGCCAGACCGGCCGCACCGCCGAGGAAGTGGACCGCGTCGAGCGCTATGCGAAGGAGCAGGGAATTTTCCGCACCCCTCAAACTCCCGACCCGGAGTTCACGGATGTGGTGGAGTTGGATCTGGCCACGGTGGAGCCGAGCCTTGCGGGGCCCAAGCGGCCGCAGGATCGCGTCCCTCTGTCGCAAATGAGGCAGGCGTTTCGCCGCGCACTTTCGGCTCCCGTAAAGGAGCGGGGGTTCGGACTGTCGGCAGAAGACGCCGGCCGGAGCGCCAGCGTGACATTCAACGGCACAAGCGCTCAGTTGAATCACGGGTCGGTGGTGATCGCGGCCATCACTTCCTGCACCAACACTTCCAATCCTTCCGTCATGCTGGGGGCGGGGCTCCTGGCGAAGAAGGCGTTGGAAAAAGGATTGCAAGTTCCGCCCTACGTCAAAACCAGCCTCGCGCCGGGCTCGAAAGTGGTGACGGAATATTTGCAGGCAGCCGGATTGCTCGATGCGCTCGACGGTCTGCACTTCGACCTGGTGGGTTATGGTTGCACCACGTGCATCGGGAACAGCGGACCACTGCCGCCCGAGGTGGCGAGCGCCGTGACCCAGAGCCAGTTAGTGGCTGCCGCGGTTCTTTCCGGCAATCGCAATTTTGAGGGCCGCGTGCATCCGCAGGTGCGAGCAAACTACCTGGCATCGCCACCTCTGGTGGTGGCGTATGCGCTGGCGGGCACCGTGGATATTGACCTGGCAACCGAACCTTTGGGCAAAGACCGCCAAGGCAACGCCGTTTTCCTGCGCGATATCTGGCCTTCGCAGGCGGAGGTGAGCGACACCCTGAGCCGCGCCGTTCGCCCCGAGATGTTTCGCGAGAGTTACCAGAATGTCTGGGACGGCAATCCTACCTGGAATGCCATTCCGGTGGCCGGTGGCGCGCTTTACCCGTGGCGGGAAACCTCGACTTACATTCAAGAGCCGCCGTTCTTTATCGGCCTCACTCCCACCCCCGGGACCATCGGCGAAATCCACGGCGCGCGGGTCCTGGCGATGCTCGGCGATTCTGTGACCACCGACCACATCTCTCCTGCGGGCGATATTCCCGTGGACGGCCCCGCCGGCCGCTTCTTAATGGAGCGCGGCGTCACCAAGAAGGATTTCAATTCCTTCGGCTCGCGGCGTGGCAACGATCGCGTGATGGTGCGCGGCACGTTTGCGAATATCCGGCTGAAGAACCTGCTGGTCCCTGGAACAGAGGGCGGGATCACCCTACATTTTCCTGAAGGCGACAAAATGTCCATCTACGATGCATCCATGCGCTACCAGAAGGACCGAGTCCCACTTATTGTTTTGGCGGGGAAGGAGTACGGTTCGGGTTCGTCGCGCGACTGGGCGGCGAAAGGAACGCTGCTGCTCGGCGTGCGCGCCGTGCTCGCCGAAACCTTCGAGCGCATTCATCGCAGCAACCTGGTGGGCATGGGCGTGCTTCCCCTCCAATATCGCGAAGGCGAAAGCGCCGCGAGCCTCGGCCTCAGCGGGCAAGAGGTCTTTGACGTCCTCGGCCTGAGCGACGCCATCCGCCCGCGCTCGGAAGTCACCGTGACCGCCATCGCGCCCGATGGTACGAAGAAAAGTTTTCGCGCCATCGCCCGCCTCGATTCGGCTGTGGAAGTGAATTACTACCGCAACGGCGGCATCCTGCCCACTGTGCTCCGCAGCCTGCTGGAGTTGGCGTGATCTCGCAGGCGTCTTCAGACGCGGAATGCAATCATCATGTCCATCCTCAGCCCAGCCCGTCCGGCCATTGCACACATACGGGGAAAGCTCCGCCAGTACGCCGGCTTCTGGGTCCCGGCGCGCGAAGCTTTTTGGATGGCGCTGGAGGAGCTCCGCAACCACAAGCTGCGATCCTTCCTCACTCTGCTCGGTGTCGTCATCGCCACTACGACGCTGATCGTTGTGATGTCGATCGTGAACGGCATGAACCTCTATATCGCCACCAAAATCGCCAATCTCGGCACGAACACCTTCGTCCTCCATCAGTTCAAGTGGGCGCAGCCATACGAGGAATATCTGAAAGCTCTGCGCCGCAACCGGCCCATCCGTTTGGAGGAGTACGAGTACCTGCGTGACACGCTGAGCGGCTATGAGGCCATCAGCGCCATCGCGCAACCGCAAAGCGGGCCCGAGGCGCGATACGGCGGCCATTCGATCGACGAGGTGACCCTGTCGGGAATCACCGCCAGCCACGCCTACATTGGCCGGGAAAAGGTGGCGTGGGGGCGCTACATCACCGACCAGGACTACCACCACAATACGCACGTCTGCTTCATTGGCCAGGACATTGTGGAGAAGCTCTTCCCCTCGGTCGATCCCGTGGGCAAGGAACTGACCGTGGGAGGTCATAACTTCACCGTGGTGGGCGTGGCGGAGAAGGTCGGCTCGGCTTTCGGAGTGAGCGAAGACAACTTCGTATTTATTCCTCTCGGCACTTTCCGGAATCTTTTCATGCCGAACCTGGAGCTGATAGTTTTCATCAAAGCGCCGGACGCTCAACACCTAATGGAACTGGAGGATGAGGTCCGGATCCTTATGCGGGCGCGCCGCCACGTGCCCTACCACGAGGACGACACCTTCGGTATCAACGCGTCTGACACGCTGATGAGCGCTTGGCAGAACCTGACGGGCACCATCTTTGCCGTCACCATCGGCGTGGTGGCGGTGTTCATGGTGGTGGGCGGAATTGTGATTATGAACATCATGCTGGCCACCGTCACCGAGCGCACTCACGAGATTGGAATCCGCAAGTCAGTGGGGGCGAAGCGCAGCGACATCCTTTGGCAATTCCTGATTGAAGCCGCGGTGCTGGCCGGCCTCGGGGGCCTCATGGGAGTGCTTTTCTCCTATGCCATCGCGTGGCTGGTGGCCATCGTCTTCACCGCGGAAGTCCCCACCAACGCGGTGATCGTGGGGGTTACCCTCTCAACCGCGGTGGGACTCTTTTTCGGTATCTACCCTGCCCGGAGGGCGGCGGCGCTTGATCCCATTCAGGCGCTGCGCGCAGAGAAATAGGATGAAAACTTACTGGCGGGCCGTCGGGGAAAACCTGTGGTTGGCGCTCGACACCCTGCGCACCCACAAGTTTCGGTCGATTCTCACCGTGCTGGGCGTCGTCATTGGCACCCTGACGGTGATTCTGGTGGCATCGATCATCGAGGGCCTGGACACTCAGTTGGTGCAGGCGGCCGAGTCATTTGGAACGAGAGTGGTATGGATTTACAAGCTCCAGTGGGGCACGCCGCACCGCCTGACGCGCGAGGAGCGGCTGCGCAAGCCGCTCAGCTACGAGGACGCGATGGCCATCAAGGAGCAATGCCCCGCCGTCGAGGAGGTGTCGGTGGCCCTTTTCAGTGAGTTATCCGAGTTTGGCTTGCCGCCCTCCACGGTGCGATACAAGGGCCGCGAAATGGCGGGAGCGCAGTTCATGGGTGTGGATGCCAATTATCTGGCGCTCGCCAACGCCTCTCTCGCCGACGGCCGTTTCTTCAACCAGACGGATGACCTGCATCGCCGGGATGTCACCGTGATCGCCGCCAACGTGGTGGAGCAACTCTTTCAGCACGAAGATCCGGTGGGCAAAACCATCGTGGTGGATGGACATGCCCTCGAAGTCATCGCCACCCTCAATAAGTTCAAGGGAGTCTTGGGTGACAGTCCCGACGACCGTGACATCTTTATTCCCTATTGGACCTTCAAGAAACTCAATCCTACGGCGAAAGACCATTTCCTCAGCGCGTTGGCTTCCCCCGGAAAGATGGACGAAGCAGAGGACGAAATCCGGGGCCTGCTGCGCCGCCGCCGGCACGTGAAACCTAGTGAGCCGGACAACTTCGATCTGTCAACGGCCGAGTCCCTCATCTCCGATTTTCGCGAGATTATCGGCACCGTGGGGCTGGTGATGGTGGTGATCTCCTCTATTGGCTTGCTGGTCGGAGGCATCGGCGTCATGGACATCATGCTCGTGTCGGTTACGGAACGCACCCGGGAGATTGGCGTGCGTAAGGCCGTGGGCGCACGCCAGCGCGATATCGCTTGGCAGTTCCTGCTGGAGGCCATCGCGCTCACTGGTTCAGGCGGGCTCATCGGAATTGCCGTGGGCTGGCTGCTGAGCTTTCTTATCCGAATCCTTGTGCCGAGCCTGCCATCAACTGTCCCCCTCTGGTCCGTGGCCGCAGGCTTTGTCGTCTCAACAGGCGTTGGTTTGTTCTTCGGCCTCTGGCCAGCCTTGAAGGCGGCCCGACTCGATCCCATCATCGCCCTTCGCTATGAGTAGCTCTTTGTTATGGATGCAAGTGGGCTAAGAGCCCACCTGGGTGCGGCGGGACCAACCAAATCCGCTTGCTCCCCGTTGCTGGGTGTACTATCGTGAAGCGTTTTGGTATCAAACTCTGGCGACCAAATCGCCTGAGTGAAAAGAAATCGACCAAGGGAGGGCCATTTTACCCATGACTACATATAATGGCAACCCTGTTCCGCCAGAGGGCCAAGCCATCACTTACTTAGACGGCGGGTTTGTAGTTCCTGACACACCGGTTATTCCCTACATCGAGGGTGACGGAACCGGCCGCGACATTTGGAAAGCCTCACGACGGGTTTTTGACGCAGCAGTGGAAAAAATGTTTGGAGGAAAGCACCGTATTGTCTGGTACGAGGTTTTTGCGGGGGAAAAAGCCTTTCGAAGGTTTGGGGAATGGCTGCCGCAAGGGACGCTCGACGCCATCAAAGAGTTTCGCATTGCCATCAAGGGCCCGCTCACCACTCCGGTGGGTGGCGGCATTCGCAGCCTGAACGTGGCGTTGCGGCAACTATTGAATCTCTACGCCTGTTGGCGGCCGGTCAAGTACATCCCGGGCGTGCCGTCACCCGTGCGCCATCCCGAGCGGATGAACATCATCATCTTCCGCGAGAACACCGAGGACGTTTACGCCGGCATCGAATGGCGCGAAGGGACTCCTCAGGCGAAGCGGCTTATCGAATTTGTAAATGCCCTGCTGAAGGAAGACAACATCAAGAAGCAGGTGCGGCTCGACTCCGGGGTGGGGATCAAACCCATATCGATCACGGGGACCAAGCGGCTGGCGCGGCGTGCCTTGCAGTATGCCATCGCCAAGGGCCTGAAGACAGTGACCCTGGTCCACAAGGGCAATATTATGAAGTTCACCGAAGGCTCGTTCCGCGATTGGGGCTACGAGCTGGCCAAGGAAGAGTTTCGCGCCCAAATTGTGACCGAGCGTGAGAGCTGGATTCTGGGCAATAAAGACAAGGACCCGAACCTGTCTGTGGAAGTCAACGCGGCGATGGTTGAGCCGGGGCTGGAGATGGCTAATGAAGCCTTCCAACAGCACGTCGCAAAGGAAGTGAAAGACTGCCTCGAGGCGATTTACTCGACACACGGCAACGGACAGTGGAAGAACAAGATTCTGGTGAATGACCGCATCGCAGATTCCATGCTCCAGCAGATTCTGACCCGCGCGGATGAATACCAGATCGTCGTCACGCCGAACCTGAACGGCGATTACCTTTCCGACGCTTGCGCGGCGCAAATCGGCGGACTGGGCGTGGCGCCGGGCGCGAATATCGGCGACGGTTTTGGCGTGTTTGAGGCCACGCATGGCACGGCTCCGAAATATGCCGACAAGGACATGATCAATCCCGGCGCGATGATTCGCTCCGGTGCGTTGATGTTTGAGTTTATGGGCTGGCCGCAAGTTGGCAAGCTGATTGAGGACGCCCTCGCTGCCACCATTGTGCAACATCGCGTGACCTATGACCTCGAACGGTTGATGCAGATGGAAGGTATCAAGGACGTGCAGAAGCTCGGCACCAGCGGGTTCGCCAGCGCCATTATCGAGAATATGAAGTAGATCGGGCAAACAAAATCATCGGGTGATCCGATGATCGGGTGATCGGGTGAGCAAGGGAAAAAACCGGAGTGGTTTTTGTTCATCGGATCACCCGATCACCGGATCACCCGATATCTTTGAGGGAGGAATTCATGCGTAAAAAGGTAACCCTAATTGGGGCAGGAAATGTGGGGGCGACGCTTGCCCACCGCATTGTGGACAAGCAATTGGCCGACGTGGTGGTGATCGACATTCTGGAGGGCGTGCCGCAGGGCAAATGTTTGGACTTGCTGGAAGCCGGCCCCATTGAAGGCTACGACGTCAAGATCAAGGGAACGAACGATTACAAGGACACGGCGAATTCGGACATCGTGGTGATGACGGCGGGGTTTCCGCGCAAGCCCGGCATGAGCCGCGACGACCTGCTCAGAGCCAACTTTGAGGTCGTGCATAGCGCCATCGAACAAGCGGCCAAGCACTCGCCGGAATCGATCCTGATCGTGGTGACGAACCCGCTCGACGCCATGGTGCAGACCGCGTACCGCGTGAGTGGCTTTGCCAAGAACCGGGTGATGGGCATGGCCGGCATTCTGGATTCGGCGCGCTACCGGTCTTTCCTCGCCGAAGCCCTGAACGTTTCGGTGCAGGACGTAGAAGGCTTGGTTCTGGGCGGCCATGGTGACACGATGGTTCCGGTGCCGAGTTACACCACGGTGGCGGGTGTCCCGATTGCGCAGCTCATGCCCGAGGAGCAGCTTGACAAGATCATCGATCGGACGCGCAAGGGCGGCGGGGAAATCGTGGCCCTGCTCAAAACCGGCAGCGCGTACTATGCGCCCTCAGCCGCTGTCGTACAGATGATCGACGCCATCTTCAATGACCGCAAGAAAATCCTGCCCTGCGCGGCCTACCTCGAGGGCGAGTACGGAATCAAGGGGCTGTTCGTCGGCGTGCCGGTAAAGCTGGGCGCGGGCGGCATCGAAGAGATTGTCCAAATCAAGCTGACCCCGGAGGAGCAAGCCGCGCTCCAGAAATCCGCCGCCGCCGTGAAGGAATTGGTGGAAATTATCGGAGTGTAGGCGAGAGCAAGTAGGCAGTAAGCGGTAGGCAGTAGGCAGACGTAGCACACGGCACGCATTCGGCCACGAAGTGGCGCAGTCGTTTAGCCCACGGCGAGCCAGCCATGGGAACGCGCTGGTTCGCAATCACCAGAGCGTGGTTACGAGGCCGGACGCGATGATGCTGGCGTCCTTGGTCAATAAAGTGATGGTATCGCCAAGAGATTGGAGGTAGAGCGCAGAGCCTACGATCAGCCGGTCGTGCATTTCGGGCAGCACGGTGGCATTCAAACTCTCCTGAAAGACCTCCCAGGTCATCGGGTAAATCGCGATACGAAGATCAGCGAAAACTGATCCAAGGAGATCGGACACTCTGGGGATGGCAGTGCGCCCGTGCTCGACAATATAGGCCGCCTCAGCGAGAGCAATGATGGGTAAGACGAGGCTGCTGAGTGGATCGTCAATGACTTTTTTCGCCTGCGGGCCAAGGCGTGGATTGCCCTCCAAATGCCATACCAGGGCGTGGGTATCAAGAACGTATTTATGGGCCATTCATCTCTCGGTCCTGGGGGCGCCACTCCGCAATCTTGAAATCGTCCTCTGTCGACATTCTTCCGCCTTGGAATTCTCCAAAGATGAGGCGCCGCGATTCGGCTGCGCGCCCCGGCCTGATCAGAGTGTCAACCACGATCCGAATGAGCCTCAGTCGTTCCTGGGGCGAGAGATCCTGAATCTCGGCGACAATCCTTTCGACGCTCGTCTGTGCCATGTTCCACCTTCACGCTAACGCGCGGTAACAGCGCTGCGCGTTCATTCCCCATCCTACCCTAATCATCACGAGCGCTCAACATGTGGAACGAGAAGCCGGTAGCGCGGATCACCGTTTTTGTGGTCCGCGTCTTTTCGGCCACGTGCTGGAGTCTTTTCGGCCCGTGCTGGAGCGACCAAATTCGTGCGCGCGGATCGGAGGGCATTCCCACGCGCCCGACGATCAAACTGCGGCGTTCGATTTGTTCCTAGCTGTCAGGTAAAAAGGGTGCAGTGCCCGCGCTCGGTTGAAGGCTTGCGCCAACAAGGCGAAATCAGGCCCGGTGAATTTCTCTCGCCGCCTGAGCAGGTGCACGGCGATAAAGAAATATCGATCGTAAAGAAAAGGAGGCCGGGGTTTCGACACCGCGACAGGATACGGCACGGTGGGGATAATCGCTACGGAGAAGACGCGGACCGCAAAATCGGCGGTCCGCGCTACTTGCTTGCTGTTGAGGTGATTTCGGCTATAGCTCGCGGAAGTCCGTCCAAGAAGAGGATTCTCGAAGTGGCGACCAGGTCTGCTGCACGCAGTTTGTGGCGATGCCTCTACGGACGCTTCAATAGACGGCTCAATCGCTCAAATGCTTCCATATAGCGGGGATTGTCCGGCGCAAGCTGATGGGCCAGGCGGTATTGCTCAAGGGCCGAATCGTAGTCTTTGCGGGCCGCCTCGGGAAGATCCGGGCCGGGGGGCCGGGCGCCGCTGCTGGTAGCTGCCGCAGCCGCTCGGGCCTCGAACTCTGCGCCAAGCTTGAAATGCAGTTCCGGATCGTTCGGTGTAAGGTTCAGAGCCTGCTGGTATCTAAGGATCGCCGCATCCCGAACCCTGGCGTTGGATCGGGCGAGGATTCCGGAGAATAACACCTCTGCTGGGGTGGGTGGGTAGTCTGGTGCACTCCCTTGGGCTTGCAAGGGGGGTTCGTGGCTGCGGAGTGAGCGAACGGGCAGGCCGGCCAGCTTGTGCACCGGGCGCCCGGTGGATACTTCCCACACCTCAACCGAGGTCTGCATCTGCGGCACTTCTCCCTGCTGGGGCACGGCAGCCAGCCACTGCCAGTCGTTGCTCAATGCCATAGCGCCGACAAGCCCGTGGTAAAGAGGCAAGGTTCGGAGGAGTTGGCCGGTCGAGGTGTCCCAAACCTTGAGCATCGTGTCCGAACCTTGCAGGGGTTGTCCAATCGCTGCGAGTTCGCGCCCGTCGGCGCTGAACGACAATAGGGCGGAGTCTGGGGAGAAGTCGGATAAGCTGCGAACCTCATGCAGGGTCGCGGCGTCATAAAGCACGAGTTGGTTCTCCTGCTGCCCAATCTCTCCCGCGCTTCTCAGCGCAGCCAGCCAGCGACCGTCGGGGCTGAGGAGCGCTGAAGCGAAGAATTGCGGCAGCCGTTGGGTTACATGGGCCGACTGCTTGCCCTGGGCGGGCGGCGCCGGCCCGTTCGGCGGGATAGCGGAGCGATCGGTCTTCATCAGCGCGTCAAATCCCGGTGCGGGCAGATCGGCTAACCGCTGACCCGTGATGCTGTCCCAGAGCTGGAGCGACCGGTTGGCGACGGCAACGAGGTGTCGCCCATCAGGGCTGAAGGCCAAGCTCGTCACACAGTAGATAAAGAGATCCATACCTCCTACATCCGGTGTCGGGTCTTCGGCGGTGACCAGCGTGCGCAGTTCGCGACCCGTATCGACGTCCCACACCTCTATTTTCTTGAAGCCGCCCATGGCGAGCAGGTGACCGTCGGCGCTGAAGGCCAGCGACGCAAACCCTGACTGCCCGTTGGCTTGGGCTGAAATCGTAAAGGTGCGCAGTTCTTTGGCTGCTTTCAGATCCCAGAGCCTGACCAGGCTATCGCCTGCGTAAGGGTCCGCCGTGGCGAGCCAATGGCCGTCAGGGCTGAAGGCGAATTTGCGAGTGTGGAACGGACTGCCCCCCACGTTCACCACATGTAGCACGGTTTCGATGGTCTGGCCGGTGCTGGCATCCCACAGCCGCACGTCGCCGCCGCTTACCAAAGCCAGCGTGTGGCCATCGCCCAGAAATGCAAGCTCGGAAACATAGACCGTGTTGCCGCTGAATAGCGTAAGCTCGGACCGGCCGCCGGGCAGTGCGCGTGGGGTGGCGACATGGAAGAGCGCCTCGCCTGTGGTTGCGAGCCACTGGCTATCGGGACTAAACGCCACGCCGCGAGGAGACGCACTCTCCCCACTCCCCATTAGCTGTCCGACTGCTACGGGGAGGCGGAGGGCATCGCGGCCGCTGTTCACTTCCCAAATATGGATATGTAGGACGTTTGCAACCGACCCCGCCAGCCAGCGCCCGTTCGGGCTGAAGGCGAGGAACGCCACCTGGTTCGGTTCAGGGAGGCCGGAACGCTGGGGAATTACTGGCTCGTCAAAGTCAAGCCTGGAAACCTCGCGTCCCGTAGCCACCTCGAAGAGCCTGATAGCGTGTGCGTTTTGGTCCGCTTGGGACAACAGCAAGCGGTCAGGACTGAACGCCATGGCAGAACCCGCGCCGGCCGGGATGGCGCGAAGCTGGCGGCCATCGGCCGCGTCCCACAGCTTTATCGTTGTATCCGCCGAATCCATGCTCCGCGTTGCCAGCAAGCTGCCGTCGGGGCTGAAAGTGGCGCTTTGAATCGGACCGCCGAGCGGGAGGGCCTGGAGTTCGCTCCCCGTGGCGGGATCCCACAGCTTCAACACGCCGTCAATGCTCACCGAGGCTAAGTTTCCGTCAGGGGAGAAAGCCACGGCGTCGATTGCCGTGGTATGGCCGCGCAAGGTATGGAGCTCGTTTCCAGCCACGGTGTCCCACACTTTCACCGTGCTGTCCTGGTTTCCCGCGGCCAGCCACCGGCTGTTAGGAGAAAAGGCCAGCGAGGTGACTCCCAACGCGTGGCCTGCCAGTCGCTGCCGGATGCGGCCGGATTGAAAGTCCCAGACTACGACCAATGGGCCTGTGGGAGCGGGGTAGCCACGGTCAGCCGGGGTTGGGGACGCCGGGCCGTCGGGCCGGAAGGCCACGTAAGCCACCGTCGCCAGGGAGCGGCCGTCCGGACTGAAGGCGATGGCTTCGAGGGAAAAGCGCGAAGTGAATCGTCTACGGTTCATTGCGGGCGATTGGCCCTGGGTACCTGTTCCTGCATCCGGGCTCAAGGTAAAAGAAGCCTTGCTCCAGTCGAATTCTGCTTTGCTGCCCCAAACGGTCTCGTCCCAATTGTCGCCGATGCGCCCAAAGATTTGCTGCGCAAACTCGCTATCCCGTTGGCGTGCGGCCATGAAAGCAACCGCGTTCAATTGGTAATTGGTACTGCCATAGAGCTGTTCCAGCGCGCCGAAACCCTCCTTGATGCGATCCCACGAGAGATCGGGCATCTGCTCCTTGGCGTTGCAGCAGTTGTCGATCAGAGCGATTTCAAAATAGACCAGATCACCGTCTGGCCCTCCCAGTCGATCGGCAATCGTTTGCGCAAACGTCTCTGCGTCTCCAGGTTTGCCATACCACTTGGGAAGAAGATAGTAGGCGTGGGCACTGTAAAAATAAAAATACTTGGGTTCGAGATCGCTGGCCTTTTGGAGCAAATCATCGGCCTGGCTTCGATTCCATCTCTGTGCCAGTGCGACGGCCTGCATGTCGCTGTACCACTGAGGATCTTTCGTCGAGACCTTTTCGGCGTTCTCCAGCGTTTCTCTCGCTTGCTGCACGCGCTCGCCAAAAAGTTTCCAGCCGTCGGATGTTACAGTGTCGCGGTACCCCTCGCCGCGTGCCTTCCAGGCAAAACGCAGATACGCTTGGGCCAGCGCTACGCGCGGGGTGATGGATTCGGGCTTGGCGCCGATCCATCGCCGCAGCCGCTCCAAGTGTGCGGTCCAAACCGCATCGGTCGAGGTGAGTGAGCCCGGTCCCTGGATTGTGGTGTAGAACACGTACAATTTCCAGGCCCCGCCGAGAAAACGCTCCTTTTGCGAGCGCGCCTTCGCCGCGATCGCCTCTAACTCGTCGAATTTCTCCTCGTCAAAAAGATGGCGCACAGCGATGCGAAAGGTGTGGACAGGTTGGGAATCGCTTTGCGCACCTCCGTTGTCGGCGCCCGGCGTGGCGCTTTGGAGTGCAGTGGAGCTAGGGGCTATCGTTCCAGGGCTCTGCTGCGCCGCAGAACCAAACAATGACGCGTTGGGTTGGCCGCTTAAAGATGGCTGCGGACCGCCGGGGGTATTGGAAGTTCCGGCAGCCGTGGACAAGGCTGAGGGTACAGGAGCAGGTGCGCTCACCTTGGCCGTAGCGGCTTTGTTTCCCGCCTTGCGCAAAGTATCGATCAAATCGTCACTGGCGCCCTGGTCGCGAAACTTCTTGGCCAAGTCGGCATCCATTTGGAAGTCTATGCCCCGCTGCTCGACCATCTGCGCGATCTTACTGCTGGGGGAGCTCGCGAGTAGAAGCAGCGTGATGTCGTCCTTTGACATCGGCTGGTCCGCTGAGGCAGTGGCCAGGCTGAGCAGACCACTTATGACCGCGGCGAGAAGAAGGGACGAAAGTAGTCTCATAGACCCTCCCGGATGCGCTTTGAGCCATCGCCCGGTTACGCTTCCGCCCTGGCCCTTTGAGCAACGCCTTGTTGGTCCGTAGACTTCGGGAATAGCCCCAGCAATAACTGCATTTTACCGCGAGCACGTTTCCCCGTCCATTGAATTTAAGCGTACATCGCCGGCGGCCACATTATGGTTCCAATCGGCCATTTTATGGTTTCAGTCACACAATCCGCCTCCGCAGGAGGGATGTCTTCCGGGCGAAGCTCGCTATTGGGAACGTGGCGCATCAGACGGGATACAGTTTAGTCCCGGGTCAAAGCCTGGCATGCCCACAATCATAACTGACCTGGTAGCAACGGTCAGCGCCTTTCCTGCTGTTGGAACGCAAGCAGCGGTATTACCTGGTGTGAGGGGTTCTTCCGGCGCTCGGGAGGTGCGACGGAAGTTGTGGGGAGCGGGTAGCGCACAGGTACGCGTAGTGTGCGTTCCTGTGCGGCTTTTCACTTCGTGTTCGCGACGAGAAACATCGTAACGCTGCTCGAATTTGGGAATATCCGCGGAGGAATCCATCGGCTGACGGATACTTCCACGCTACGCCTCTTTTGCCAAAGTCAATCCGGTGGAGAGGGCAAATTCGTTGCATGAAATTTCAGACCGCCCCACGAGCCGATGGCGGAAGCCGTTGAGCCCATGGCCGGGCGCCATGCGCAAGTTCCGCAAGTCCTACCCGCGAACGGCTGCCAAAAACTCTTCGACAGTCAATCCTGCGCGGGTGATGAGAGCGCGCAAGGTACCTCTCGCAACTTGGGGATGGTCAGGAACCGAGAGAGTTGCAACGTGTCCAGGTTTGGTGAGAATGATGTGGCTGCCGCGCTGCCGAGCCACTTCCCATCCGAGCTTGTGGAAAGCTGCCACGACGTCCCGGGGCCGAAGCACTGGAACGGGCGGCATCAGCTAACAACTTCCACTTCCCGTGTGGTGACGGTTAGCGGCATATGCTTTTCGGCACGGACTGCAAGGCATTCATGGATGGCTTGACGTATGTTTTTCTCTGCTTCATCTTCACTGCTGCCCTGACTCACGCAGCCCGGAATGGAGGGGCATTCAGCGATATAGACGCCGTCTTCGTCTTGGTAAATGGTAATCAATAGCTTCATTCCGACTCCTCATGCGACTATATCACAATTTGCTCCGGGAGATTGCCTCTGCTTAGCGAGGGACCGAGTGAGTACCAAATCGGTACAACTTGAGCGTTTTTGCCGTGCTTTTGGGTGGTTTTGCGCTGCCAAGCAAGCCGCCAAATCAATGATTGCCGCCGTTATTGGTAATGACGTGCCGGAAATTGCTGGGAACGGCGGGCGGACGGGCGGATGCGCGGCCCGCTGGGGTGCCACGGGCGTCAATAACGGGATCGGACAATATTTCCTCTTGACAGAGCGAGAGGTCTGGCCTATACTCTAGGCTGCACGAGGCGAGGTGCCGCTTTGTCTTTGCGCAAGTCTCCCACCCGCACGCCGGCTTTCCTCGAGGCCAACCGGCGCAACGCTCAGAAGTCCACGGGGCCACGGACCGTGCGGGGCAAGGCTCAGTCCTGCCTG